>JAEEGL013850836.1_pt1 | contig 19629 bp, 15 predicted proteins | sample 9134231 | NCBI WGS metagenome assembly JAEEGL01 (sample SAMN16246548, study PRJNA631951) | gut metagenome | biome: gut microbiome; feature: rumen; material: fiber-attached | host: Bos | place: Iran: Karaj | collected 2018-10 | reverse complement strand
TGCTTTTACATTCCGATCGATGCTTCGCTCCCGCTGAGCCGTTTAAACAGCATTCTTAATGTAGCCGCTGCAGGCCATATGATCGTGGATCAGGCTAACCTTGAGACCGCGCGCAAGCTCGATTTTCACGGGAACATCTACGTGCTCGAGGAGGTGCTGAAAACGCCCCGCCAGATAGAGAAGGTTCAGCGCGCGACTGAGCATCTGAACGAAAATATTCCGCTCTATACGATCTTTACCTCCGGTTCTTCGGGCACTCCGAAGGGGGTTATCACCTCGCACCGGGCTTTGATGAACTATATCGATGCGGTCGCGAAGGTGCTGAGGCTGACGGAGGAGGATGTGCTTGGCAACCAGTCGCCTCTCGATTACATCGCAGCGATCCGCGATATCTATCTGCCGCTCAAGGTCGGCGCTTCGACGGTGATCCTGCCGAAAAACCTGTTTGCCATGCCGACAGAGCTTTTCAACATTCTCAATGAAAAGCATGTGAGCGTGCTGTGCTGGAGCGTCGCGGGCATGGAGCTTCCGGCGCGCCTGCATGCCTTTGACTATGTGAAGCCGGAACATCTCAAAACCGTGCTGTTCTCCGGCTCGGTCATGCCCTGCAAATATCTGCGTCTCTGGCAGGATGCCCTGCCGGGTGTTCGCTTTATCAACCAGTACGGTCCCACCGAGACGACCGCTTCCTGCACCTACTACGAGGTCGAAGGCCTGGTAGATGAGACAACGGTGCTGCCGATCGGTGTTCCCTACGACAATTACACGGTCTTCCTGCTCTCTCCGGAAGGAAAGGCAGTCCCGGATGGTGAGCTCGGTGAGATCTGCGTTTCCGGCCCCTCGCTGGCCCTTGGCTATTACCGCGATCCCGAACGCACCGCACAGTCATTCGTCCAAAATCCGCTTAACGACCGCTATTTCGAGCGCATCTACAAGACCGGTGATATCGGGCGCGTCCGCGAGGATGGGCTGCTCGAATTCCACGGCCGCAACGACCGCCAGATCAAGCACCAGGGCCACCGCGTGGAGCTTGGTGAGCTCGAGGTCACGGCCATGAACCTTGAGGGCGTTCATGAATGCTGTGCCCTGTACAAGAACGAAAAGATCTCGCTCGTCTTTGCGGGTGAGGCGAAGGAAAAAGAAGTGCAGCTTGCCTTCCGCGAGCGGCTTCCCCTGTTTATGATGCCGCGCAAAGTGGTCAAGGTCGAGGCGCTGCCCCGCCTTCCCAACGGCAAGTTAGATATGCAGGCCATCAACCTGCTGCTGTAAAGGAGACAAACCATGGATGAATTAATGGAAATTCTGGAAAACCTGCGCCCCGACGTAGACTTTTCCGCTGAGACCGCCCTTGTAACGGGCGGCGTGCTGCAGTCCTTTGACATCGTGTCGCTCGTTGCCGAGATCAACGACACCTTTGACATCGAGATCACGCCCGTGGACCTTGTCCCGGAGAACTTCAACTCAGCAGGCTCGATCTGGGCCATGATCGAGCGCAAGCAGGACGAATAAATGGACATTTCCTCTATCGCTAAGCAAGTATCTACGCCGGCCTACTGCTTCGACGCGCGTCTCTTCGAGCGCCGCGCCAAAGAGGTGCGCGAGGCCTTCGGGCCGGGGATCGGATTGTGCTTTTCCATCAAGGCGAACCCGTTCCTGCTCTGGGCGCTTCCGGACGTGTTTGACCGGATCGAGGTATGCTCTCCGGGCGAGCTCACGCTCTGCGAGCGCGCCGGTGTCGACATGCAGAAAGTGGTCTATTCCGGTGTCAACAAAGGCCCGGAAGACATCGCTCGTGCGATCCGTGACGGAGTCGGCGTTCTGACAGCCGAAAGCCCGCGTCACTACCGGCTGATCTGCGAGGAAGCTCTCCGCGCCGGGAAGACCGTGCCGGTGCTCCTTCGACTGACGGCCGGCACACAGTTCGGCATGGATGAAAGCGACATTCTCTCCCTGATCGAGCACCGCGATCATCATCCCGAGGTTACGATTCTCGGTCTGCACTTCTTCTCCGGCACGCAGAAGAAAAAGATGCGCGTCCTTGAAAAGGAGGCGGAGCGTTTGCGCACCCTCTGCGCGAAGCTCAAGGCTGACTATCATTTTGACATGCAGTGGCTTGAATATGGTGCCGGGCTCGCGGCGGACTACTTCTGCCCGGATCCCGATGCTGAGGAGGCACAGCGCCTGTCCGAGGCTGCCGAGTTCCTTCGCGCGCTGGGTGCGGAATATCCGCTGACCGTCGAGATGGGCCGGTTCTTTGCGGCGCCCTGTGGCTTCTACTTCACCAAGGTCGTTGATACCAAGCTCAACCAGGGCCTCCACTATGCGATCGTCGACGGAGGCATTCACCAGCTCAAATATGATGGGCAGCTTCAGGGGATGCAGATCCCGCCGATCACACACCTGCCCTTACAAACAGGCGAACCTGCCACGGCTGAATCTGCCTCTGAGACTGAGACTGCCTCTGCGGATCAATCTGCCTCTGCGGATGATCCGACCCTCTGGACGCTCTGCGGGAGCCTTTGCACGACCGCGGATGTGCTCGCGCGGGGCGTGCCGCTGCGTTCGCTTGCGGTTGGCGATACGCTGGTGTTCCACCGAGTCGGTGCCTACTCTGCGTTTGAAGGGATCGCCCTGCTGCTCAGCCGGGATCTGCCGGAAGTCTGGCTTATCGATCTTGCCGGGAAGCTTCAGAAGATGCGCGGCCGGATCGACACGGATCCTCTGAACGGATTTCAACCAACCTGATTTCACTTCATAGGGGCTCCCTGAATATCAGGGAGCCCCTTTTGTGTTTTTTCAAGTATTTTGCCCGGCAGAGCCTCGCGGGACGCGCCTCAGTCCTCGTGATATCCGGCTCAGCACCCGTGGATCACCGAATACTAATCTCAAACTGATGAAAACAGTGGTTGGAGATTACTTTTCCTTCGCATACGGTTCAGAGCCGTCCCGTAGAAAGTCCGATACTAATCCCATCTGCGCAATCTATCTTATAAAGATTACTCCGTAAATAATTAGCACTGGGTAATATTCTTCCCGCGGCACAAAGCATCGTCTCCATGGCGCAATACTGTATTTTGAGATGAATATGCAAGATCACTCAGATAATCACACGGCACACCAAACGCACACACGTAATCCCAAACCGTCTGTTTTTCATTTTGGGATTATTTTTCCGTTGCCACACCTCCAAAGCTCTGCTCCGGCAGTTCAAAATTATCACTGAAGTCAGAACCAAACCATTCAAATCTCCCTACAAAAACAGCTTCCTAGGTATCTCGGAAACTGTTTTCCACAAATTTGACAATCATATAGTCACTACCTATAATTAAATCAATACAATATTGCTTCTTGGAGGTGTTGTCATGTCCAAGTCCGAAAAAAATGATCCAACGATTCTGAATTCTGAAAACAAAAGTTCAAAAGCTATGCCGGCGGGGCGTTCCGCGCTTGGCATGTGGGCGCTCGTCTGGGGACTCGGTCTTGCGGGACAGCTTTGCTGGAACATTGAAAACCAGTGGTTCAATACCTTTGTCTACGCGAAGATCGGCAAGGATCCCTCCATCATTTCGGGCATGCTCATCTGGTCAGCGATCGCCTCGGCTTTCGCCACGTTCTTCTTCGGAACCTACGCGGACCGCACCGGCAAACGGCGCAGCCTCATCTCCTGGGGATACATTCTCTGGGGCATCTTCACGATCGCGTTCGGCCTGACTGAATTCATCAGTAAGGAAATGTACACGCTTGTCGCGCTGATGGTCGTGCTCGCGGATACGGTCATGAGCTTCTTCGGTTCGATGGGCAGCCAGGCCGGCTTCGGCACCTGGACGACCGACATCATGAACAACAAGAACCGCGGCGGCATCGGTGCAGCCCTCGCCACGCAGCCGGTTCTCGGAACCCTCATCGGAACCGTTGTCGGCGGCATGCTCGTTGGTAAGGATGATAACTACATGCGGCTGTTCGTCGTAATGGGCGGGCTTGTTATCGCGGTCGGCATCCTCTCGATGTTCGTGATGAACAAAAACGACGATGTCGCTCCGCACAAGGAAGGCACCTTCTGGCATCAGTTCTTCAGCGTGTTCAACTTCAAAAAGTTCTTCGCGCTCAAGGAGCTCGTGCTTGTCCATATCACGATCGCGGTTTTCACGATCGGGTTTAACATCTACTTCTCCTATACCGGCAACTACCTCATCTACTATCTCGGCTACAACGCCGCGCAGATGGGCATTATCGAGGCGGTGCCGCTCGTCTTCGCGATGCTTATGGCGATCCCGATGGGCATCCTTATCAACAAGAACAAGCATCCGTGGGTCGGCATCGGCTCAGTCGTGCTTAACATCATCGGCCTGCTGATCCTGATCCCGGTTCGTCCGGAGGGCGTTGACACATCGCAGATCTTCAACTTCCAGATCTGGCTTGGCATTTTCATCATGGGCGTCGGGTACGTCGGCATCCTGCAGGTGACCAAGGTCTGGGCCAAGCAGCTCTACCCCGAGAACGCGAAAGGCCAGTTTGAAGGCATCTGGACGCTCTTCTACGTGCTGATCCCGATGGTGGCCGGCGCGCTCATCGGCGAGGCGGTCGTCAAAACCAGCGGCGAGACCTTTGTCAACCAGACAAGCGGCCAGACCCAGTACATTCCCAACAGCAACATTTTCCTTGTCGGCGCAATCGCGGTCCTTTTCACGCTGATTCCGCTGCTGCTTTCGATCAAGCCTCACAAAGAGCGCTCGCTGAAGGAAGAAGGCAAGGCCTGAAAGACCTTCCTGAGGCTGAATCACCCTCGTACCATTTTCCACCGATCAAAAAAGATCCGAAGGCCTCAAGCCTTCGGATCTCCTATTTTCAGGAAGTTATTCAGCAATTTCAGATAATTCACACGCCCCATCTTCGTATCCTCTTTGCGAATGCGCAGGACATTCGTGGAAAGGCCTTTTTTTGCAGGCTTCCATATCGGAAGCTTGCGAGTCATTCCATCCTGCCCCTTGCCGTCTGCATTCTTCCCCTTGCCGTCCGCATTCTTCCCCTTGCCGTCTCCGTTCGGGTTGCCGCATCGCGCGAAGTTTGCCAGATACGAAGCCAGTTCGCCGGCCGCTTCATGGTCCCGCTTCCCGTACGGCCGCCAGCTTCCCTCCAGCGTCTCAAATATGAACCGCAGATCCGCGGAGTGGAACGCCTTGTTTCCATCGCCCGGCGCATCGAGGTCGAAGTAGTAAATGTAGGCTCCGTTATCCTTGCCAAAGCGGTTGCCGATGAAGGCCATGATCGGCGCGTACATGTCGTTGTTCGTGTATCCGATCATGTAATCAAGGTCCAGCGGCTTTTTGATCATCTCGTCGATCGGGGCCGGGATCAGCTTTCCGTCAATGACCGGCATCGTGTGGTAGATCGAATCCTTGCGCTCGGTTTTGATCTGCTCCACCGCGTCAAACAGCTTCAGCACCGGAAGCTTTTGAAACTCCTCAAAGCTCCCGCAGCCGGCGTCCTTCATGAACTGCAGCCAGTACTCATGCGTATCCGCGGCCCGCCTCGGGAGCGAAAACTTCGGGAACAGTCCCGCGCCGGACATCATCGCCGCGCGCTGAAACAGTCCTTTGTTTTCCGGATTCAGGCAGAGGTACTGGATCGAAATCGCGCCCGCGCTCTGCCCAAGGAGTGTGATATTGTCCGGATCGCCTCCGAAATCGCGGATGTGCGCCTTTACAAACCGAATCGCGGTCAGCTGATCATCCAGCCCGAAGTTTCCGTCGCGTCCGTCCCGCTTCTGAATCGCTTCGTGCGTAAAATAGCCGAGCACGCCGACACGGTAATTGATAAACACAGTCACGATCCCGCGCTCCGCCAGTGCCGACCCATCAAACGGACTCTCCTGGTTGCTGCCCGAATCGAATCCGCCGCCATGGATAAACACGACTACCGGACAGTCCTTCGCATCCCGCGGGGCGAAGATGTTCAGGTTCAGGCAGTCCTCATCCATCGCATATTCTGCGCCTTCGCGGTATTCCTTTTTGTAGAAGCGCCTCGTCGGGTTTTCGAGATGCTCATGGATATTTCGGTTCTGCGGGCAGGTCGCTCCCATCACCGTCGCGTCGAGAACTCCGTCCCAATGGTCGGTCATGACCGCATATTCAAAGCGGCCGGCTTTCGCGTACGGAACGCCTAAAAACACCTCGCAGCGCCCGTTGTCGAACCCCTTTACATCACCCAGCGCCGTCTTTTTCAAAATCTCGCGAGCCGCAGCCATCATGATCTCTCCTTTTCCCTCCATGGTAACATAACCTGTTATTATTATAATCCGCCGCCCGCGTTTTGTCAGAATAAATATGGTACAATCAATTATCTGAATTGTGAGACCAACCGCGCTTGCAAACGTACTATATAGGTGAAAGCGCTTTTAGCAAGTGAGAGGTATCAACCATGGAAGACGAAAAGATCCTCGATCTGTATTTCGATCGAGATGAGAAGGCCATACACGAAACGGATGTCAAATATGGCGCGCACTGCCGCCGGATCGCCTACAACATTCTGGCTAACCATGAGGACTCTGAGGAGTGTGTCAACGACACCTACCTTGGAGCATGGAACGCGATCCCGCCCACACGGCCGAACTCCTTCATCGCGTTTCTCTCCCGCATTACCCGCAATCTTTCCCTCAAGCGGCTCGAATACCGCAGCCGCGACAAGCGCGCGGACTCGCTCCTCGTTTCCTTCGAAGAGCTCGAAACCGTGCTTCCGGACGATCGATTCGCGCCCGGTGTCTCCGACGAGGACATCGGCCGCCTCATCAGTCGCTTCCTTAAGTCGCAGAAGGAGGACGCACGCATCGTCTTCGTCCGCCGCTATTTCTTTTTCGACTCGATCCATGAGATCGCGGATCGATACCGCTTCTCGGAAAGCAAGGTCAAAAATCTCCTCCTCCGCACACGAAACAAACTCCGCGACTATTTAACGAAAGAAGGTGTTGCGATATGAAAATCCCTCGAATCATTCACGCGACTGAACATATCGAAGACCGCCTGATCAGCGAGGCGGCCGATACTTCCCCAGAAGCTGCCGGCACGTCAGAAGAAACTGCCAACATGTCAGAAGAAATTGCCAACACGTCAGGAGAAACTGCCAGCTCGTTTGGCGAGTTCGCCTTCTTTGGTCCCTCCTCTGCAAATCCTCCCCATCGCCCCGGCCTCGTCGCACTCGCGGCAAGCCTGCTGGTTCTGGTGGCTGTGGCAACCATCCTCCTTCCGATGTCATTGAATCGCCGGAAAGCCGCCGGCCGCTACAAGGAGTTCAGCTACACCCTCTCCGAGATCGCGTACGAGTGGCCGTGGGAATATCTCACTCCGGCGGAGCGATATACCACGCTCGATCTTGACGGCACGGAGTACCAAAACCGGGGCAGCGAGATTTCGGCCGCACTCGTCGGCGAAGCGCTTGGCGAGTATTCGATCTCCGGCTATGATTCGTACACGGATACTGAGCATGAGGTGGATTGCACCGTTTATGAAATCCTCCACGTCGATCCTTCACAGGCCGTTGCGGTCGAACTCGAAGGCACCCGCTACGTCTTCCGCACCTCCGTTTATGCTCCCTGCCAGACGCTCGGTGAACTCTTCTCGGTCGCGGACCTTACGCAGATCATCGAGCTCTCCCGCTTCTCTGAGGGCGGTGATGGTCCGGACCGGCAGCACTTCGTTCTGCAGGACGATGATCCGATCTGGGATGTTTTAAAGGAATGTGCGGATGCTCCCTTCATTGATGATCAGTCCTGGTTCGTGCAGGACCGCTCGTACCTCTCTTTCACCGTCACCTCGGAGGCGCTCGGAATCTACAAGAAAGCGCTCTACATCACCGAGGACGGTTATCTCTGGACCAACGCGTTTGAGTGGATGTACTTGTATGACATCGGCGAGGATGCGGCCGGCGAGATCATCCGCTACGCGAAGGAGCACTCCGAAAAAGCGGATTACGAACCGTACGAGACCGTAGTCATCGGGCAGATCACCGAGATCGCCGAGGACTACATTATGGTTGACGATACCGCGCTCTGCCGTGACCCGAAGGATGGGCTCACCTACCGTATCGAAACGGATGATATCCGAATTGCCCGCTGCCTCCTCTACGGCAATTACCAGGTGGGTGACTGGATCTACGTCCCCTACCGCGGCGAGATCGACACTGAACACGGAAACACGATCCGCGGCGCCCTCTACCTTGAAAAAGCGTACCTGACCGGTGACGGGGTCGAGGTTTTGGAGTGATTTTGCAGCAGTAAAGCGCGCGCAGCGCTTTCGATTCCGTTGCACGTACAAGAGGAGCCTAAACGGCCGTTCTGGCGGTGGCTTAGGCTACTCTTTTTCTTTACTGACACTGCAATGTTTCAGGTGTTAATCCTTGACTCAACTAAATACTTTTTTAAGCGACCCGTTAGTCTATGGCACGTGGCAACCCGCCGATTGTAAGTGCACCGCTGAGCGACGTTCAAGGCAGGTTTTCCCAGAGTGATAAACTAAATCGCCGCGGCATTCTTATTTAGTCGATTTCTGCCTTTACCACTGCATTATTTCAGAGCATACCCAGAAATATATAGACTTAATTCTACACTTTTCGACATCTTAGTCTACTCAGAGCCATTCCACCGTCTCCACCGCACATAATTTCGGTCCTTTTACCGGGTATTCGTGCTATAATACCTTAAAAGCAGTTCCTTCAGAGCCCGACAAACCTGGCACTGACTGATTCGAGGAGGTATCCCTATGGCTCACCCTTACAAAGTCGTTTCCTACATTACTGATCGCTACGATGAGATTCTGCCGGAAAAGCTGGATCTGTTCGGCATCACGCATGTCAATTACGGGTTTCTTTTCCTTCGCGCTGATGACGTCTTTGTGCGTCGGCCGGAGTTCCTCGAGCTCGTCTCGAAAACCTGCAAGGAGCAAGGAGTGAAACTTCTCGCATCGCTTCAGCAATGGGGTGGTCAGCGTTTTGATGAGCGCTGCCGCACCGAGGAGGCTCGCCGCACTCTTGCCGCTCAGGTGCGGGAAGTCGTTGAAAAGTATGACCTCGATGGTATTGACGTGGACTGGGAGTATCCCGGCTACAATCTCCGAACCGGCGAGGAGATCGCAGATTTCAAAGATGAATACTACATTCTCTTTATGCAGGCGCTGCGCGATGTACTGCCCGGCAAGCTCCTGACGATCGCGCACGGCGGTGAGCCGCGCTACTGGCAGCACACGGATTTTGCATCGCTCCATCCGATCTTGGATTACATCAACCTGATGGGCTACGATTTCAACTGGCCGACGCTCGGCTCCTCTCACCAGTCCAACCTCTACCCCGGCTCGGTCGGTGCTGCGGCGGAAGAATGCCGAAAACTAGGTGTTCCTGGGCTTTCAGACGATGCCGCGATTCGCTACTACCGCTCTCAGGGTGTCCCCGCGGAAAAGATCAATATCGGCGTTCCCTATTACGGCTATGTCGCACACCAAGGTCCTGAAGGCTTCCTGACCTACGATAAGATCCTCGAGCTGCTCGAAACAGACCCGCACTATCGTCTGGAATACGATGAAGCAGCCCACCAGAGCTACGTCACGAAGGACGGAGTGTTTCATATCGCCTTCGATGATGAGCGTACGCTCGCGGAAAAGTGCCGCTATGTCAAAGAAAACGGCCTCGGCGGCATCATGGACTGGGTCTACGGCCACGATCCCAAAGGGCAGGTACGGAAAATCGTTGCAAGAGAGCTGGGAATCACCTGAAATACACCCACGAAGTGCTTTTCTCCTAGCCTCTACTACGGGCCAGCGATTTATCCATAACTAATTCCAGCTAACACACTCGGAGAGTAATCTCAATCACTGAAAACTGTGGTTTGAGATTATCTCTCCGTTTTTCTTTATCCCCCGATTTCCAAGCGTTTCAGCCAAGAATAATCCCAGATTTATATTTTAGGTAAATGAGATGAACTTGCCGTTGTATTCCCAGATGCGGCTCCGTCGCCCCTTCCTGCCATTTCCTTGCTGGCTCATCTCAATTACCCAAAAATGCAAATCGAGATTACTTTGCTTTAGTCCACTGCCAGGCAGCAAGAACCAAATCCTAAAAAAATAATCCCAGAGCTCGAATTTTCACTTCTGGGATTGTTTTTGCCAAAACCACAGCCAATTAGCGAGGCAAAACCACACACAGGAATCACTTTCCCTGTGCGCTTTTGCGGTAGGCTCTCGGGCTCACGCCATAGCGGCGCTTGAAACAGTCTTTGAAGTAATTGCTGTCGGAAAAACCGCAGCGAAAGGCCACATCGGTAATCGAATCCGTAGTCTCGGCGAGGTCGACAGCGGCTTGCTGGAGACGCAGGAAGGAAAGGTACTCGTGGACGCCCATGCCCGTGGCCTGGCGGAACTTGCGGCTCAGGTAGTTCGGGCTGAAGCCTGCCGCCGAGGCGATCTCCTTCGCGGTGAGCGGCTCATTTAAGTGCGCATGCATGAACTCGGCCGCGCGCACGATTGCCTGATCCGTCGTGTGAATGTCTTCCGGAACGCTGCCGGCAAGGTGACCGACACGCCCCGCGACAAGGAGCATCTCCTGCAGGCGGTAGTGCATCAGGATCGGCGTGCGCGCGTCACGGATCTGCATTTCGCTCAGGAGCTTGCTGAAAAACTGACTCAGCGCATCCCGGTAGAATTCCGGGATCTGCATCACATGCCACTGGCGCAGGAACTTTCGCCCCTCGGGAAACGTATCAATGACTGCCTGCTCAAGGTCCTCGCGACGGAAGAACAGGTTGCACCGCTTACAAGGTCCGTAAAGGTAACGCGTATAATGGAAGGTGCGCGGCGGAATCATCAAAAGGTCGCCCGCCTGCACGTCGAACATGCGGTTCCCGATGAAAAACCGGCATCGTCCGCTCTCCAGATAATAAAGCTCAAAGTACGGATGGAAATGGTTTTTCGGCATTTTATATGTTTTATCACGCGTCAAAACCTCCGCATAGATCCCCTCGATCGGCTTTTCCGGATCCAAAACTGAAAAATTTTGCTTCGTTTCTTGCATCGTTAAATCTCCGAAAGTGTTGATTTTTCTGTATTTTTAGCGAATTATAGCGGTAAAACCGTAGAATATCAAGTATTTTTGCTGTATCATACGCATGAAGCTTGAGAGAGAAATGCAACAAGAATTCAAAACGAATTCACTCAGACCCACACACTCAAAATGCTCCTCTCATCTTCACAAAGCACTTTAAACACAAAGGAGATTACAACCATGACCGCATATGAATACAATGAGATGCTCGTAAACAACGAGGCGAACAACCAGGAGACCCAGATGGCCGCAGCTGCTGACAGCCTTGTCCACTTCACCGAAGGTGTTTCTGCCCTCTACGGAAAGACTGCCGACGATGATCTCAACGCTGTTGAGGTTGCCCGCACCACCTACATGTGCGTAGCGGAACCCGCTTGCTAAGAGCTCCGGCCGCCAGAGGCATAAGAAAATTCAAAACGTTCAGATCAAAGAGACTGCTGTATTACAATTAATAGTACAGCAGTTTTTTATTTCCTATTTGGTCATTTGCGTTACTTAGATGTCCTCAGTTAGTACCCTGTTAGCGTCATATCTACGAAACACTTCTTTCTTTTCAAGATTTTATTTCGTAAGCAGAAATAACCGTTTTTGGGATTTACGAAACAAGACCGGAAGTTATTAATAATATTTCGTAGAAAGAATCTTCAATAACTGAATCGATCTGGTTGTTTTACGAAATACTGATCACAAACCAAACGATTATTACGTAAGCCTTATCGAGAAACAGCGCTCACTTGTGCCTTTTCCGTGCAACTGTTACCCACCAAATAGGTGCTTTTTTCAGATTGTTTCGTAATTTCGAAAACAACTGCCTCTAAATCACAATGCGGCTACGAAACAATCCAACCAAAGCAGTTGTTTATTTCGTAGCCGCACTTTTTTACTTTATAAGTTCACAGCCCCAGCGCTTCGTACGTCAGATCGCGGATCATCGGATGAGCCTTGAAGTAGATCTGCGGCATCATCAGCACTTCCTGACCGTAATACAGGCTCAGGTGATTGTCCGTGTCTACCATGCAGAACGCACCAGCCGCGCCGTCCCAGCCGAACTCGCCGATCGGGCTCTTCGAGACAGCCGGATTCGCCATCGTGCGAACGCCAAGGCCATAGCTGTAACCGATCCCGAAGCGTCCGAAGTCCTTGAGCTGCTGCTCATCAAGGCGAGGCTTCTTCATCTCATCAAGGCTTGCCTGCGTCACGATCTGAACTCCGTTCGCACCAACGCCTCCGCATGCGAGCGCGTCAACGAAGGTTGCGTACGCATCGACCGAAGCCGTAACACCCGCGCCGCCGGAATCGTAATTCTCCGATACACGATAGCGGTTTCCGGTCGGAGCCGGCTCGATCCGCTTCGCGTATTCATCTTCCTTCATCATCCACGGACCGACCGGGATCGTCCACTGTGCGGCCATTCTGGCCTTCTCCGCTTCACCGGGATGATAATACATATCCGTAATCCCCAGCGGGTCAAAAATGTGATGCTGCACATAGTCCGCAAAGCGCTCACCGCTCGCGACCTCCACGACCGCTGCCATGACGTCATGGCCCAGGCTGTAGTTGTAGCGCGTGCCCGGCTCATACAGAAGCGGAAGCTTCGCGATCTCATTCACTACCTCGAGGGTTGTCGCCTTTCCGCCAGTCTCTTCCACCAGCTTCTGAAAACGCGGATGCTCCAGATCATAAGACAGCCCACCCGTCATCGACATCAGCCGCTCCAGCGTGATCGCGTTTTGAGGACTGTGCATCGGACCATGATCGTCCGGGCGCACGAAAGGATATTTGCCAAGCTCATACCCATCCGCCACCTTGGCATCCGCAAAGGCCGGAATGTACTTGGTTACCGGATCATCCAGCTTCAAAATGCCCTTCTCCACAAGCTGCATGACCGCCACCATGGTAATGACCTTCGAAGCGGAATAAATGTCATACAGCTCATTCCCGTTCATCGGGCACTTCTTCTCATAGTCCGAATACCCTTGAAAATGCCGATAGACGACCTCGTGATCCTTCATGATCTTCAGATCCAGTCCCGGCACCCCAAAGTCCGTCTCGAGTGACTTCAGGTACGCTGTCAGTTTGTCAAAATTCGGTGCGCTCATGTGGAATACCTCCTGATCGTTGTACAAGAATTATACCATAGCTTCGCCTGATTCAATATCAGTCAAATAAAAAACAGGGCTGGTTTTTGCCAGCCCTGCCGAATATGTGTCACTTACTCTTAGTCTCTCAATTCCCCGAGCCCATCACCGGCTTCATGCGGCAGCCATAGGAGATACTGATATGGTACCAGATGACATCTTCGCCAGCTTCATCATAACGCTGGTAGATCCAGATTCTGGTCGTATACTCCAGCGTGTGAATGTCTTCCGGTGTGCAATCCCAAATGACTTCCAGCACATATGGTCCCGTAGGCAGGGCTCCGTTCATTCCTGTCTTTTCGGATTCCTTGAAATACTGCTCAGCATCCGTTTCCAGATAATTGCCCGAGTCCGGTTCGCCAAGCAGCTCCGTGTAATTCGATACCACTCTCTCCATCAAAGGAAGCGCTTCTTCCAACTTATCACAATCGACCTGATAAACAAATGTCAGAAGGAACATTTCCTCGGGATCATCCGACACCGGAAGTTCACTGTAATCATATTGGCTGTTCGTTTCTCTCTGTTCTTCACTTGGCATTACAGCCGGATTCAGTTCCAGCTCAAATTTCGCATCTTCGTAAACCACATACTGATCCAGAACTCGAAAATGCAGCGGCTCAAACTCTTCCAGCTGATCATCCGATACCTGAAGTGCATCCTTGACTTCATCCATCGGCTTCAAAATCAACGACTGCATCGTCTCCCAGTTCTCAGGATACCCAGCCGTTTTTTCTTCCGGTTTGCACGCAGTCAACGATAAACAGAGTGCCACTGCCACTAAAATACAAATGATGCGTTTCATATTCTTACCTCCTCCTTGAGTTTTCTCGATACCTTTACCACTTTGGGGGGAGCGATCTCCGCCGCCCCTCCGTTCTTCTTCTGAATCAATTATACAATGATATGACACACATTACAGGATTCTCCCGTCAGTTGACAGTTATTCCAGTTAAAAAGTACACAAAACTCATAGATTTCTCGTTTTTGGAAAAGTAAAGGTTTCACTGTAATCTCCCCTAAAAAGTAAAGGTTTTAGGATGTTTTCTTTTAAAAAGTAAAGGAACCCTTCACTTTTCCCATTGGTTATAATCAAAAAAGTAAAGGTTTGCTTTGCTGTGTTGATATTCAATCTGACACTCTCCCTGGCACACCTCTTCTTTCAGTACGCCCTTTCACCCCGAATCTCCCTTGAAAAAAACTTCATCGTTGTCTATACTGGATGTGTTATCGTTTCGCACGTTTGTTGCGGGTTCGTCTGTTGTTGTTTTGTGTTCGTTTGTCCGTCTATACTATATTTTAAGTGAGGTTCATTCCATGAAAACGGAAACGGCTCTTCAGAAAGAAAAACGTCATGCGCGGGAGGCAAAGGAGCTGGCAAGACTTGAAAAGAACAGTAACAAAAAGCTGCTGATTCACGGATTCTGGTTCCTGCTTGTCATTCTGACGGTGATCTACGTGGCCGATGAGATCTCTTCGAACATCAACGGTGTCATGAAGCCGTACATGATCTTTGACCTTTTCAAAGTTCCGAATTCCGACGCGACTTCGGAAGTCTACGGCAGCGCAATCAGCGTGATGGCGGTCGCGACGATTCCGACCTACATTACCACAGCGCTGAATCCGCTCTACCGCACGCTGGCGGACCGCTTTGGCCGCAAGATCTTCCTGTTTATCAATACGCTGGGCATGGGTGTCGGCATGCTGATCGCCATGATCGCGCCGAACCCGTACATCTTTATTGTCGGTTCCTGCATCACCGGTTTCTTTACGCCGAATGATATTCAGGTCATCTACCTGATGGAGACCGCTCCGATCAAACACCGCGCCAAGCTTTGCAGCATCACAAAGGGTATCGGTCTGATATCGGTTTCACTTATCGGTGTGTTCCGCTCGATGTTTTATAACCCCGCCGATCTGCCGACCTGGCGCCTTGTCTACCTGATCCCGGTGATCATTGCGATCGTGATTGCTGTGATTGCGCTCGTTTCGACTAAGGAGACACCGGTCTTTACCGAGCGCCGTCTGAATTACCTTCGCAAAACCGACGAGGAACGCGAGGCTGAGGCCAAGGCGGCCGGTGAGAAGAGCGATGTCGGTATCGGCGAGGCGGTTCGGTACATCTTCCACAGCAAACAGCTCCGCATGGTTGCAGTTGTCCTGTTCGTTTTCTCGATCGGCGTGGCGCTCTCGGGCTATGTCAGCGAGGTGCTTCTCGCCGGCGGCCATATGACCGACGCGGACATGAACCTGTTCTACATTATCGAGCCTCTCGTTTATGCCGTCTTTGCGTTCTTCAGCGGATTCCTTACCGACTCGCTCGGGCGTAAAAATTCCGGTTTTCTTTTTGGTATTCTCGCGATTGTCGGACAGATCGTTTTCGTTTTCGGTGCCAAGATCGGTATCGGCCCGGTCGCGCTGGCGTTCGCGAACGGTTTAATGTACGGCGGACTCTGGTCCCTGTCTGACCTTTTGTTCCTCGTGCTGCCCGGCGAATCCGCCCCGACCCGCATCCGCGCGACGGTCATGGCGGTCATCTCCTACGCATACATTTCCAACCTGATCGTCAGCATGCTCGTTGGCATCTTCTACTCTCACATCGGTTCCGCCAGGATTGGTGTCTTCCAGCTCTGCTTCTTCGTCCCGATCATCCTCTTCAGCATCATCTTCCTGAAGCTGAAGGTCAAGGAAACCAAGGACACGGACCTGTCGAAGGTCGGAGAAGAGGAATCGTGATTCATCCGGAGGGGTGTTATGGCTTATTTTTCTCGTTTCTATCTGGATAAGGAAAAGGACATGATCGTCGATCTCTATCGTGAGGGCGGCGAGATGTCCTACGTGCTGCGCACGCCGAACCACGGAACCGGCAACCTCATTACGAACCTTGCCACGCTCTGCGATCTGCCCCTGAGCTATGATGAACAGGGGCTGAAGGTCATCCGCGGGACTGTGCCTTGCTATCTTGATGGAGACAATCGGAAGGTCTACATTTTCCGCCTGCGCGATACAAAGGTTGCCAACATTTACCCCGACGGAACGATCGAGCAGAAGGCTTCGGTTCCTGCCATTTCGAAGACCTTAATGAGCCAGACCAAGGATTACCGGCTGGATTTTAAGAAGACTGTTGTTAAAACCTACATTCTGAACGATTATAAATTCCACACGGACCTGCATACCCATATGAACGCGAATCTGCGTCCGGACCTTCTCATTGCACTGGGGATCCATCACCAGATCCGCTACCCGCTCTATTACATCAAAAAGCTCGGGCTGCAGCTGACCGAGGCGCAGGAGCGCGCCCTCACTGCGCAGCGTGAGGCGGTCGAGGCGCAGTTCGCTGACTCTCCCCTCAAAGGAAAATATAAGATCCGCAAGATCGATGACAACACGTTCATCAACTTTGCGGATCTGATCCTGCATAATATTGACCATGCCGCCTACAATATTCCTCGGATCCGCAATTCGCTCGCGATCCTGAAGGATGGTCAGGCGGTCTTCACCAACCTCGAAAAAGTCTATCTGTACCGCTACGTTTTCACGAAGGGAACGCCTTCCGAGAATAAGATCGAGCTGATGAACATCGACCAGATCCCCGACCGTGACATCGTCCGTGCCCTGCACCGGATGGAGGATGATCGGCAGGATCCGGTATACATGCACAACACGCTTTTCCAGGACAAGCTGCTCTGGGTCGCTCGTTCCTACGCGGATCGCGGCATCGAGTACGTCGAAATCTCGGACACGACGCTTGTCAAACCGGAAGCTTCGGTTGAAATGCTGCGGCAGGTGCATGAGGTCATGCCGAAAATTCAGGCAGAGACCGGTGTCACGATGCGCTTCCTTGCGGCGATCCGCCGCATTCCGCTGACGATTCTGAAGGATCAGGTCGATCCGCTCGACTATGTGCGTGAAAACCTTCAGGTTCTGAAGGCGGTCTCGATCGACCCGTACGTCGCGGGCAGTGATATTGTCGGTGAGGAGATCAACGATATCCGTGAGCTCTCTCCGCTGATCCGCGAGATCGTGAAGATCGCCGCGGACGATCCTTCCTTTGTCGTTCGTATCCATGCGGGTGAGAACGACAGTCTGCGCGACAATGTCAAGAGCAGCATTGCCTGTGTCACCGAAGCGCTTGCTCCCGGTCAGCAGATGCCTCATATGCGGATCGGTCACGGTCTCTACACCGCGAACCTCAAGTCCGCAAAGGGCAAAGAGCTGATTCAGGAGATGAAGGATCGCGGCGTTGTCCTCGAATTCCAGATCACTTCAAACGTGCGTCTCAACAACCTCAGCTCGCTTCGTTCCCATCCGCTGAAGCAGTACCTCCGCAGCGGTGTCTACTGTGTTCAGGGCACCGACGGAGGCGCGCTGTACGGTACCGATTCGATCGATGAACAGCTCTCCCTTGAGAAGATGCTCGATCTCTCGACGGACGATCTGTTAGCCATGCGCCGCGCGGAGGATACCGTAATCAAGGCCAGTCTGGAAGGCTTTGCCGCTAAACAGATTGCGTTTGACGCGCTGCTTTCCGGCCGCAGTCTTGTCGATGTTCTGTCTGAGCGTGTCGCAAAAGAAACCTCTCAAAGCAAGTCCTTCAAGATGTCGACCCGCAAGATGGACTCGGCGTCGGCTTTGAAGGGTCGTATCCGAGAGATGCCGACCGACAAAGTACCGGTCGTCCTCATCGGAGGCAGCTTCAACAATGACCGTCACGTCACGCAGCTTCGCGAAGGGGCGAAGTTCCTGATTCGCGACCTGATCCACCGCGCCGATCCGTCGAAGGTCTTCTTTGTCATCGGCCACAAGATCAACGCGTACGAAAAATATTTAATCGATCACAATCACGGCAAGTTTGAGATCTTTGCCATTATTCCTTCGATGATCTCGGTCGCGGAGCGCAACCGCCTTCTCGCGGCCGGTGTCTCGGTCCGCATCTCGATCGAGCCGTCCGGCATGGGTCTTTACAAGAGCTTTGCCTACGAAATATTCAAACGCCGCACTTCGCTTCTCGTCGCTTTCGACGGAAACGCGGCCGGAAGCAATGTGGTGCAGGAAGCCCGCAACGGCAAGCAGCGCTGCCGCATCTTTGTCAGCGAGCATTCCCGCACCCTTAAAACCAAAGCCCTCTCCCTCGAGGGCTACGTCACCCTCTTCTCCACCTCCGCCATCGCCGACTCGATCCTCTCCGCGATGGACGAAACCTACGAAGCCTGGGATCCCAGCTGGATCAGGGTGGAGAAGTAACCTTTTGTCAGACCACTCTCGGCCGTGCCAGGTTGCCAAGGCAGATCAGGGCGATGCACAGGATCATGAACCAGCCGGTTCCGAGCGCTCCGGTGAAAAGTGCCAGCAGGAACAGAAGCGGGCTCACGAAGAACAGGCCGATGCTGAAAATTACTTTGGCGGTTCTCCAGGCGAACCTTGTCAGAAGGCGAATCAGCCCGAAGACAACATACAAAACCAAAAACATCATAATAATGAATCCCATTGCAGATCCTCCTTTTCTTTGTTCACTCGTAAATGAATTGGGCTATATGTCAAGCTCCATTAGCGTTAGCTGTTGGAGCATTTTTCTGCGTCGATCGAGATGACAAGCATCAAGACGCAGAGCGCGTCGCGCGGGTCGATGATATCGAGCACGTAATGGTCGGTGAGGTGGAACAGCTCTTTTGAGATCGTCGCGACAAGATTACCTTGTGCGTTCACGACTTGGTAATCCCAGCCCATCACGTCACCTTCCACATGCCAGCCGTTGAATTCGATCTCGTACTGGGGTCTGAACAGGGTCAGCTTGCGGTGAAGCTCGCCAAGCTTTTCCCCGCCGATAAAGAACTCGAACTTCGACAGCATGGTCAGGACGCGCTGCCGGACCGTGGCAATGTGGTTGCCGTAGCTATCGTGAATGTGCAGGCGATGTCCCCAGTCAAGGTGCCCCTGCACCGTGAAAACCGTGTTTCCGGCCACATCGTAAACATCATAGCTGTCGAACCATGAAAACATGCGCTGTCTGAACAGTAATCTCATTGTTACTCCTTTTTCTTTCTGCCAGGTTCAGTCTTGGTAAACAAAAAAGACTTTCATCATGGCTAAATGTCATGATAAAAGTCTTGCTTTCTCAATCGATACGGATGAACGCTTTTGTTCATCGGTTGACGGTTTCGATTCCGAACGCACCTGTAGGCTTGGCTGCGAGGCATGCCCGTTTCGCTACTCCCCTTTATCTTGGTATATAGTATAGCAAACCTTTGGGAAAACGCAAGTCCAAGGGGCACGTGCGTTTTTGAACAAATTTCAAACTTTTGGTTATCGTTTGTTTTCCGCTGAAAGTTTCAGGCTCAGTACAGCTTCTTTTCCCGAATATACTCCTCCACGGCCGCGGGCACCATCGCGGAAATACTTTCCCCTGCTTCTACCC
>JAEEGL013724334.1_pt1 | contig 19629 bp, 12 predicted proteins | sample 9134231 | NCBI WGS metagenome assembly JAEEGL01 (sample SAMN16246548, study PRJNA631951) | gut metagenome | biome: gut microbiome; feature: rumen; material: fiber-attached | host: Bos | place: Iran: Karaj | collected 2018-10 | reverse complement strand
GGATCGCCGATCTTGCAAACGCGTCCGCTCTGCTTTTTTCCGCTCTCCCCGATCTCAACTGGGCGGGTTTTTATCTCTCGGAGGGGGAGCGGCTGATCCTCGGACCCTTCCAGGGGCGCCCCGCCTGTATCGAGATCCCCTTCGGGCGCGGCGTCTGCGGCACCGCAGCCCGGGAAGATAAGACCGTCCTCGTGCCGGACGTCCATCTGTTCCCGGGCCATATCGCCTGCGACGGCGCCTCCCGCTCGGAGATCGTGGTCCCCCTGCACGGAGGAGACGGCCGCGTCGTCGGCGTTCTCGATCTCGACAGTCCGCTTCCCGCCCGCTTTACCGAGGAGGATCGCGCCGGTCTGGAGGCGTTTGCCCGCGTGCTGGAAAAAGAGGTCTTCTGACAAAAAATCGGGGACAAAACCTTTTGGCTTTGTCCCCGCTTTTTTTATTTTTTCAGGAATTTCAGCACCCGCGGGCGGAAGCGCGCGGCGTAAAGGCGTAAAAAGAGGGAGAGCGCCCTGTCGTAGAGGAAAAAGGCGAGAGCGGCGAGGAGGAGAAAGACGGTAAGCCAGAGCGCGAGACGGTCCGGCAGCTCTGCCGAGAGAAGGAAGAGGGAGACGGCGCTGTAGAAGAGGAGCGCCGCCGCGGATACGCCGCACTTGAGGAGGACGCAGGGGAGCCGCGGCAGTTTTTCCGCGATCCGCTTGAAAAAGGGATAAGCGCCGAAAAAGCAGAAGAAGGCGAGAGCCGCGCCTTTGGCGGGCGCGAGGATGAGAGAGAGGACGCCGGCGGACAAAAAACAGTCCAGCGCGGGCGGAACGCCGAACTCGGCGAGCAGGAGAAGGACCGGCAGCGCGGCGAGCGCCGCCACGGCAAAGGTCAGCGTGTCGACGAGCGATCCGAGGATCAGAAAAACGGAGGAAAGAGCGGCCAGCACCGCGGAAAGAGCCAGAAGTTTGGTCTTTTTCATATCAGCAGCAGCGGATCAGATCCCCGCCCATGCACTCGCAGCAGCAGTCGGCGCAGATCAGCGTGTTGCAGATGGTGCAGAAATCGGCGCCGTCGTTTGAACCGCGGTAGCTTCTCCCCGCGTTGTCCCCGTAGGAGTAGCCGCCGTTCTCCGTCCCGGCGGAAAAGCCGCCGAAGGACGCGTTGTTCATCGTTTGTTTTGCCCGGCGGTATTCCGGATTGTCCGGATCCATGCAGCAGGCGAGGTCAAAATACTTCGCGGCGTCGGAAGCCCAGCCGCGGCGGAAATAGATCACGCCCATCAGGTAATTCCATTCCGCGTTCCGGTTTGAGGCGGGAATGGAATTGAGGAGCAGCTCCGCCTCGGCAAAGCGCCCCTCGTTGATCCGGCGGCGCGCCTCGGCAAAGGCGGAGGCGCCCCCGTAGGAGCCGGAGGAGGAAGAGGAGGAGGAACCGCCGCCGGCGCGTTCCTTCTGGATCGCGTCGTACGCTTCGTTCACTTCCTTCATCTTCTCGCCGGCGAGGTCGGCGAGGTCGCTGTCGGTGTAGTTGTCGGGGTGGTATTTTTTGGCGAGCGCGTAGTATTTCTTTTTGATCTCCGCGTCGTCCGCGGAGCGGTCTACGCCGAGTACTTTGTAAGGGTCGTTCATTTATCCCTCCGTCTTGCCGGAGCGTTTTTTGTCCGTCAGTATCGTTTGCGCCGTGCGGAGCATCCCCTCGCCGACGATGTTGGAGAGGATATGCCCGATCCCGGCGATGCCGGAAAAGTCGATCAGCGCGAGCGCGCGTTCGATCGCGGTAAGCTCGTACCGGATCCCGTCAAAGATCCCTTCCTTGTCTTCCTCCGTGAGCGTATCGCGGCCGAAGAGGGCGGCGTAAGGGTTGTAGCGCCCCGCCTTTTGGTCGGAGAGGAAGTCGTCCGCCGCGTCCGCCGCGTAAACGAACTTCCCGGTGTGGAAGCCGATCTCCCGGGCGAGCCGCTCCTCGCTGCTCCCGGCGGGGAGACCGTAAGAGAAGACCTCGGCGGTCAGCTCTCCCGAGAGGGAGGCGGGGAGATCGAAGGAGGCGGGACGTTCCCGCTCGGTTTCCGAGAGCTTTGCGAGGATCGCGCCGCACCGCTCCTCCAGCTCCGGCAGCGCCGCCTTTTTTTTGTGGCGGGAGGCGAGGGGGAGGAGGAGGGAGGCGCGCAGCTTTTTTACGCCGCGCTCGTCCTTTTTGTCGTCCTGCAGCTTTCCGTGGATCAGGACGGCGCTTGCCCGCGCCGCGTAGTCGATCTGCGGGGTGGAGAGGACCGCCTGCCTCCTCCGGAAGGGGTGCAGGAGGCAGAAGATTCGCTTCACCTCAAAGGGGTCCTTGGTGAGCGCGGTCCGGACAAAGAAGAGGAAGACCGAGTCCCACGTCAGTCCCGCGCAGGAGGTCCGCCCGTTGCAGCGTCCCATCGCGCGGCAGACGCCGCAGTAGCCGGCGCGGTAGAGTTCGTACTCCCGCAGGGTAAGCTCCGGCGGGAAAGCTTTTATATATCCAAACATACTGATATTATATAACGGTCCCGCCCCGTTTTACAAGGTGTTTTTTGTAAACAATCTGTCAAGCTTCCGTCAGCGCCTCCCGGAGGGAGAAGGCGCGTCCGAGCGCGGTGGAGTAGATCAGGGCGTCCGCGACCGGTCTGCCGTAGATGCGGCGCAGGGCGGCGGCGTAGCAGGAGAGCTGCCAGGCGTACCGTCCGACAAAGAGCGCCGCAGCCTCTTTCTCCGGCAGGGAGGGAGAGACGCGGTCGGTCTTGTAGTCAAAGAGGATCACGTCCTCCCCTTCGAGGAAGAAGCCGTCGATGACCCCCTGCACGGCAAGCTCGCGCCCGCCGAGAGACTCTTTCAGCGCGGGATCGGTCGTCAGCATCCGCGCGGGGAGGAAGCAGTTGAAGCGGAATTCCCGGTGCAGATCCCGACCCGCCTTCATCCGGGCGTAGAACGCCCCGGAGAAGAAGGCGTCGAGCTCCCCGATCCGCAAAGCGCCGACCTGGCGTTCGGTGAGGAACCCGTCGGCAAAAAGGCGCTTCCCCTCCTCCGCCGCGCCGGTCCGCTCGGCGCGCTCAAAGCGGCAGAACTGCAAAAACTGGTGGGTCGCCGTTCCCGCTTCCGCCGCGTCGACCTTCCGCTCGCCGAGGAGGAAGGCGGGCGCGCTCTCAAAGGCGAGCGCCGTCCGGTCGGGACGGAGGACGGGGTCGCTCCCCTCGCGCTCGGGGAGCAGAGGGGACGCTTCGTCAAGGATAGAGGGGGAGAGCTCGGAGACCGAGAGCTTTGCCGGGATGCGGGAAAGGAAGCTGTTGGGGTAGGAAAAGGCAAGGCGGCGGAAAAGCTCCGCCTCTCCCGCGCTTTCCGCTGTCGCGGGACGGACCGGAGGCACGGCTGGCGCGGGGAGCGTCTCCTCCGGCGCCGGCTCCCGGTCAACGGCGATCTCGGCGAGATCCGGGCGGCTCTCTGCCGCCGTGAGGGCGTAAAGGATCCGGGAGTCAAAGAGACCGGGGAGCGGGAGCGGGGAAAAGAATCGCTCCGTTTTTGCTTTTTCGAGGATCCGTTCCGTCGTCGGCGCGGAGAGGTAGAGCCGCTCGCGCGCCCGGGTCACCGCCACGTAGAGCAGGCGCTTTTCCTCCTCGGAGCTCTGCAGCTTTTCCGCAAAATCGACCGCCTGGCGCAGCGGGTTCTCGATCTTGATAAAGCCCCGGGAGTCGGGAACGGCGGTCGCCGCCCCGGCGGAGAGGGAATAGGAGAAAAGAGAGGACTTTACCGGTCCGCGGTCCTTGCCGCATCCGATGAGGAAGACGGCGGGGAACTCCAGTCCCTTCGAGCCGTGGACGGTCATCAGGCGGATGCTGTTCTCGTCGGGCGGGGTGAGCTCGCGCGGGAGGCCGTGGGCCTTTTCGCGCTCCAGATATTCCACAAAGCCGCACAGTCCCTTGCCCCCCTCTCCCGGATAGGAGCAGGAGAGACGGTAGAGCGCGCCGAGATCGGCGTTCACGGTCGCCGCCGGGGCGTCCGAGGCGGCGGCGAGCGCCGCGCGCGTTTCATAGGAAAAGAAGAGGGACCGGACAAACTCGTTTGCGGGGACGCGGCGGGAGCGGGCGCGCAGGGCGCGGATCTCGTCCGCGGCGCGGCGGGCCTTTTCTCCGAGAGGATCCTGCTTCTCCCCCTCCGCGCACAGCTTTTCCCAGAGGGTGGGGCGCCGGTTTTGCGAGAGGCGGAAAAACTCGTCCGCCGAAAAGGAGAAGACCGGGGAGAGGAGGACCGACGCCAGCGGGATGTCCCGCAGGGGATTGTCGATCGCGCTCAGACAGGAGAGCGCGAGGGAGACGTGGGGATTGGAGAATAAGTCCTTCGGCTTCTGGGTCGTGTAGGGGAGGGCGCGGGATTCCAGCTCCCGCACCAGGGCGGCTGCCTGTCTGTCCTGCCGGAAGAGGACGGCGATATCCCCGCAGACAAAGGGGGTCCCGTCCGCTTTCTTTTCTTCCCGGACGAGGCGCTCGATCTCGTCGCAGACGGCGCTCGCTTCCGCCTCGAGCCGTCGCTTCCCGTCTTTCCGGTCCGCAAGGGAGTCGGAGCGCAGGAGGATCCGGATCTTTGCGGAGTGTTCGCGGTCCGGCACGCCCTTCGCCCCGCCGAAGGTCAGTTCGTCCTCTTTGGTATAGAGGAAGGAGCCGCCGGCAAAGAGGGGAGCGACGAGGGTGTTCGCGTATTCGAGGATGGCGGCGCTGCTGCGGAAGTTCTCGGTCATAAAGACGGAGGTGATCCCCGCCGAGGGATCCTCCGCCTTCCGGCGGAGCGAGTCGATGATCGAGGGGTCGGACCCGCGGAAGGCGTAGATCGACTGCTTGACGTCCCCGACGATAAAGCGGTTTTTGCGCGAGAGAGCGTCAAAGATCTTTTTCTGCATCGGGTTGACGTCCTGGTATTCGTCGATGTAGACGCGGTCGTAGCACTCCGCGATCGCCCGCGCCGTGTCGCTGACCGTCCCGTCCTCGCGGTAGAGGATGCGCAGGACGTAGTGGGCGATGTCGGAGAAGTCGCAGATCCCCCGCTCGCGCTTTGCTTTTTCCATCCGTTCTTCCACGCAGGAGAGGAAATCCGCCAGAGCCCGCAAAAGCGCCGCGCCGCGCCGGATCGTATTTTTCGCTTCTTCTTCCGGCTGCGCAAAGTAGGGGGCCCACGTTTTTTTGACGGCGTCCCGGGAACCGTTGAGAAAGTCCTGGAGGACGGCGCAGAGTTCTGCGTCGTCGCTTTTGCGCTTTGCTTTGAGACGGACGGTCTCGCGGGCGCGCAGCGCCGCCGCGGTTTTCCCGTAGTTTTCGCGCAGAGCTCCGTCAAATCCGTCAAGGAAGAGCGTTTCCGCTTCAAAGGCCGGGCGGTAGGGGTGATCCTTCTCCATCGTTTCCAGAGCGCGCGCAAAGCGCGCCCGGTAAGCGGCGCAGTCCCGGATCAGCGCGTCGGCGAGGATCCGGCCCGCCGCCGTCGCAAAGAGCTCGCCGTCCGCCGCTTCCGCCTCGTCTGCGCAGCGGGCAAGCCGGGAGCATCCCTCCGGCAGGGCGCGCAGGGCGGTATAGAGGTCGCGCATCGCGGGCAGGAACCGTCCCTCCCCGCGGAAGTCGGCGAAGACGCCGACAAGAGAAATAAAGTCTTTTTCGTTTTTCTCGAACCGGAGCGCCTCCTCGGAGAGCAGGATCTCGTCGAGGAGGGGATCCGTTTCCGCGCTGTCGGTCAGGCGCAGGGAGGCGGGCAGCCCGATCCGGTCCTTTTCCGACCGGAGGAGATCCTGATAAAAGCTGTCGATGGTGGAGATCGAAGCGGAGGGGAGGAGCAGGAGCTGACGCGCGAGATGCTCGTTTTCCGGGTCCTCCTCCAGCCGGTTTTCCAGCTCGGCGCGCAGGCGGCTCCTCAGCTGCGCGGCCGCCGCGCGGGTGAAGGTCACGGCGAGTACGCGCGAGACGGAGCCGGGCCGCTCGCCGTCCGTGAGATAACGGATGATATTTTCCGTCAGGACGGCGGTCTTGCCGGAGCCCGCCGCCGCGCAGACGAGGGTGTCGCCCGAGGCGCCGATCGCCTCGCGCTGCGCCGGGGTCCAGATCCTTTCTTCAGCCATTTGCGTTTTCCTCCGCGTCCGTTTTCTCTTCGGCGTTCTTTTGTTTCTTCTCTGTCAGGGGGAGACGGCAGACCGACCCGTAAGGGCAGAATTCGCAGTCCGGCTCCGCTCCGCCGTCGGCGATCGCGCGCACGTCTCCGGTCAGCAGACTTTCCGCCATGGAGGCGATCTTGCCGTGCACCGCTTCCCGCAGCCCGTCAAGCTCGCTTTGGGACATGGTCAGGCGTTTGCGGTTTTTCCGGTCCGTTCTGCCGCCTTTTTGTCCCTCCTCGGAGAAGAGGGAGAAAAAGGAGGGATCCAGCGCGCGCTGCACGGTCTCGTCCCCCAGGACGACGCCGTAGAGCGCCACCTCTTCCCGCTCGATCGCCGCGTATTCCTCGTCGCTTGGCGCGGAGACCTTCTTGGTCTCCGGCGGCTTTGCGATGCAGTAAAGCATCCCGGCGGGGAGGACCCGGCCGGTCGCCGACCTGCCCGCCGCGGAAAAGAGAGGGGCGTTCTTTTCATCGCAGAGCGCAAAGAGATAGAGGGGGAGCTGGAGAGAGTGCCCCCGGTCGAGATCCGCGAGGGTAAAGGTCTTTTGCCCGGTCTTGTAGTCGATCACCCGGACGTAGACGTTGCCCGCGCCGTCGGGGAGGACGTCCGCGCGGTCGACCGTCCCCGAGAGGATCGCCCGGCGTCCCCCGGAGAGCGGGAGCACGGCGGGAGTCGGACCCTCCTCTCCTTCGGGGGTGAAGCGGATCTCCGTCCCGAAGGTGGAAAAATCCGAGGCGGAGAGCTCCCGCGCGAGCTGACGCGCGACCGGGGCCACTCCCTCCGTGAGACGGTAGAAGCGCATTTTCAGCAGCGCGTCGTCCCGCCGCTCGGGCGGACAGAGGCGCTCCAGCTCCTCCCGGCCGAGCAGCCGGACCTGTTCGGGGATCTCCTCCTCGCGGATCCTCCCCTCCGAGAGGGCGGGGACCAGCTTTTCAAGCAGGGCGTGGACGTAGGTGCCGGCGTGGTTGGCGCCGAGCTCCGGCCGCGCGTCCTCCTTTACCCGGGTGAGATAGTTGAGGAGATAGGAGAAATGGCAGTTGGCGTAGCTTTCAAGCTGTGATTGCGACAGATAGAGATCGCGCGCAAAGCAGCTCCCCAGCGTCGGGCGGGCGAGGAGAGCTTCCGGCGGTTCTTTTTTTTCGGGGAGCGCCGTTCCCGCCTGCCGGAGAGCGGCCCGTACCGCCGCCGCCTCCGGCGCGCCGTCCGAGAGGAGGAGGTAGTTTTCCGCGCTGCGCCGGTCGGAGAGGAAGGCGGGCGAGGCGGGATCGTATACGACGCGCCGCGCCCGCGGGAAGAGACGGCTCGTCCGGGTGAAGGCGGCGGACTCCCGCTCGGCGCTCCCGTCCTTGGAGACGGAGAGATGGCAGACCATCGTCACGCTCTCCGAGGCGAGGGAGAGCGCCCGGGAAAAGAAGTAGAACTCCCGCGCCGTCAGGATCGCCGCGTCCCGCGTCAGCTCGATGCCGGCGTCGGCGAGCAGGCGTTTTTCCCGCTCGGAGAAAAAGCCCTTGACCGAGGCGGCGGCGGGGAATTCCCCCTCCCGCACGCCGAGCAGGTAGACGTGCCGGACGCCGGAGGCGCGGAGCGTGTCGGCGGAGCCGACGGTCACGGCGTCGGAGGAGGTCGGAATGGCGGAAAGGTCGCAGTCGGAGAGCAAAAGACGCATCAGATCGTAGAATCCCCGCGCGTCGACCGGCTCCTCTCCCGCGGCGCGCACCGCGGTGTCAAGGGCGGAGAGGAGGGCGTTCCACACGCCGGCCTCCTCGTTTGCCGCCCGCGTTTCTCCGGCGGCACGGAGACGCTCCGCCTCCTCCTCCATCCTCTCGCGGATCTTTGCGGCGGAGAGGAGGGAAAAGGCGGCTTTTGCGGCTTCTCTCACCGTCAGATCCTTTTCCGCGAGGCGGGCGTCGAAGGGCGCGAGCAGGGAGGAGAGGAAGCGGCGCACGCCGTTGATCCTCCCGAGCGTCTCGGCGGCGTAGGGGTCGCGTCCGTCCCCCTCAAAGCCGTTGACGCTCATCGTCCAGTCCTTGCCCGCGAGGAGATCGCGCCGGGTGAGGGACCAGGTCTTCGCATATTTCAGGTAGAGATCGCAGTCGTCGTCGGAGAGGGGGCAGCATCCGGTCTTGAGCAGGGTCTTGACGTCCTCGCGGTAGAAGCCCCGCGCCGCACAGGCGCAGGCGGAGAGAAAGAAGCGGACGGCGGGACGGTCGTCGAGCTTGCTGCCGTGAGCGAAAAAGGCGGGGATCCCGTGCTCCCGCAGGACGGGCTCGAGGATCGCCTCCCAGGAGTCGAGCGAGCGGACCACCACCGCAAAGTCAGAGTAACGGCACCCCTCGTCGCGGATCCTCCGCGCGATATCCGCGGAGAGGAATTCCGCCTCCGCGAGGGCGTCTCCGGCGCGCACCAGGCGCAGCGCGTCCCCCGGATCGTCGGGGGAAGCGGCCTCCCGCCCGGCGCTCCAGAGCGAGGAGGAGAGACGGCGCAGGACGGGGTCCTGCGTCCGCAGGTTTTCCCCGAGCGTCTCGACGCGCACGGGGGAGCCGCGCCGTTTTGCGATCGCCGTCAGTCTCGCGGCGGTGTCGCGGATCTCGGCGAGCCAGATCCCGCCGCCCTGCGGCGTCCCGCCGAGGGTGACGGTCACGGAGTCCGCCTGGGCGAGGAGCTGATCGATGATCGCGTATTCCTGCCCGGTAAAGCTGGTAAAGCCGTCGAGATAGATCTCACAGCCGCGGAAAAAGCCGTTCTGTTTCAAAACGGAGATCAGGATATCGCCGTCATGCCCGGCGTCCCCGCCGGACTCCTCCATCAGCGCGGTATAGACCGAGAGGATCAGGGCGTACTCCTCGAGGAGCGAGGAGAGGCGCCCGTCGCCGGAGAAGGAACGGGCGGCGGCGGAGAGCTTTTCCGGCGGGACGGCGGAGTCGATGAACTCGCCCACCACCCCGAGCCGCTCCTTGACGCGGTCGGGACTCGTCTTGTCGGGGAAGGGGAGATTTTGCAGCGCCCTCCACATCACGGCGCGTTTCAGGTTTTTTCCGGCGTGTGTGCGCGCCACTCCCCCCACCGAGCGGAACACGGCGTTCGCAAGACGGGAGAAATTATCCACTTCCACCGTCAGCGGCGCATAGGGCGGCAGGGAGGAGAGGATCCGTCCCTCGGCGGAGACGGTCTCCTGCTCGGGACAGATAAAGTAGATCCGCTTCCCCTTGCCGGGAGCGGAGGCGGCGAGCGTTTCCCGCGCGCGGGCGACGCAGGTCTCCGTTTTCCCGCTGCCGGGGAGCCCGCAGAGCAGAGTCAGCATGGCTTGTCCTCCTTTTTTCCGCCGTCGGGGCCGTACAGAATTTCCAGATTGCGCAGGACCGTCTCGCGTTTCCGCCAGGAGAAGGCGCGGCGGGCGAACGCCTCGTCATCCAGCGCCGCGAGGGCCCGGTAGTCGAGCCGGGCGATCCGGTCCTGCCGGAAGTAGGCGAGCGGCGTTTCCAGCGTTCCGGCGGCGGCCGCCTTTTTTGTCACGGGGCAGACCTTCTGGCAGATATCGCACCCCCACACGCTGCCCCAGCGGCGGATGCGCTCCTTTTCCGTTTCGGTGAGCGCTCCCTTTTTCTGCGTCAGGGCGGAGAGACAGTAAAACTCCTTTTCCTGCCAGCCGGGGCAGGCGCGGCGGCAGGCGCCGCAATGCAGGCAGAGCTCCGGCGCGAGCCGCTCCGGGATCCCCCATTCCTTCGGGGCAAGGTCGCTCGCCGCCTCGCCGAGGAAGACGAAGGAGGAATAGTCCTCTGTGAGAAAGAGCATATTGTCCCCGCGGGAGCCGAGCCCCGCCCGCTCGGCGGCCCTTGTCTCGGAGAAGGGGGACTTATCGGCGAAAAAGGCGAAATGCGCCCGCGGCCAAAGGGCGCGCAGGACTTCTCCGAGACGGGAAAAGAGCCCGTCAAAATAGGCGTGGTAGTCGGGCGCCGCCGCATAAGCGGAGAAATTCTCCGGATACCCGGCAAAATAAGGGACGGCGATCACCAGAAGCGAGCGCACGGGGAACGTCTCCCCGGGCGCCTGCGGGTCCTCCGGCAGGGAGAGACCGGCGCGTCTGAGACGCTCCGGCGATGTTACCAGGTCGGGCGCCGCCGGCGCGACGCCCCAGAGGGAGAGGCCTTCTCCCGCGAAAAAGTCGGAAAGTTCGTGTTTCATATCTTTATTTTACCAAAGCCGTCGGAAAAAAGCAACTGCAAACGCGCCCCGCGGGACAAAAAAGGGACGCGCCGCAAAGAATTGACAAACGGAGCGCTTTGTGCTAAAATGATACGCGAGATCATCCGGAAGGGACGAATATGGAACAAGCAAAAAAACCGAAGGTCGTATATAACGACACAAGCATCGAAAAACTGGAAGGACCGGACCGGGTCCGCAAGCGTCCGGCCGTCATTTTCGGCACGGAGGGACTGGAAGGGTGCGAGCACGCGGTGTTCGAGATCCTCTCCAACTCCGTCGACGAGGCGCGCGCCGGCTACGGCAAGCTGATCACCGTTACCGTTTTTGCCGACAGGTCGATCGAGGTGGACGACAACGGGCGCGGCGTCCCGCTCGGATATAACGAAAAGCAGCAGGATTGGAACTGGCACCTCGTCTTCTGCGAGCTCTACGCCGGCGGCAAGTACAACAACAAGGACAAGGACAGTCCCTACAAGTACCCGCTCGGCACCAACGGCCTCGGCGCGTGCGCGACCCAGTACGCGTCGGAATATATGCGCGTCCGCTCCTACGACGGGGCGTACGTGCGGGAAATGAACTTCAAAAAGGGCTTTCCCGTCGGGGAGCTCTCCGAGCGGGAGCTGGAGAAGAAGGAGCGCCGTACCGGCACCGTGATCCGCTGGAAGCCGGATCTCGAGGTCTTCACCGACATCAATATCCCCGTTGAATACTTTGAGGATATGCTCCACCGCCAGTCGGTCGTCAACGCCGGCCTGCGCTTTGTGCTGCGGGTGGAGACGGAGCGGGGCGGCTTTGAGGAAAAGGAATACGTTTACGAGAACGGCATCACCGATTACGTCGGGGAGCTGGCGGGCGACCGCGCCTTGACCTCCACCGCCTTTTTCCGGACCGAGATGCGGGGCCGCGACCGCGAGGACATGGAGGACTACGACGTGCTCGCGGAGATCGCCTTCTGCCTCACAAACGGCGTCAGCGCGATCGAGTATTACCACAACTCCAGCCCCCTCGACCACGGCGGAGCGACCGAGCGGGCGGCGCGCGCGGCCTTCACCTCCGCGCTCGACAAGATCCTCAAAAACGGGGGGAAATACAACAAAAACGAGCAAAAGGTCACCTACGCGGACATCGAGGAGTCGCTTGTCCTCGTGATCAACAGCTTCTCCTCCGACGCCTCGTATGAAAACCAGACGAAAAAGGCGGTCAACAACCCCTTTATCCAGAAGGCGGTGACCGAATATCTCGCCCGGCAGCTCGAGATCTACTTCCTTGAGAACCGCACCGACGCCGAGCTCTTTATGAAGACCGTCCTTCTCAACAAGCGCAGCAGGGAGGAAGCGGAAAAGAGCCGCATCGACTTCAAAAAGACGCTCGGCAAACGCAGCGACGACGCGGCGAACCGGGTGGAAAAATTCGTTTCCTGCCGCTCCAAGGACAAAAACCTCCGGGAGCTTTACATCGTAGAGGGCGACTCCGCGATGAGCTCCTGTAAGCTCGGGCGGGACGCCGAGTTCCAGGCGATCATCCCCGTGCGCGGCAAGACCCTCAACTGCCTCAAGGTCGGCTACGACCGCATCCTCAAGAGCGAGATCATCGTCGATCTTCTGCGCGTGATCGGCTGCGGCGCGGAGATCAAAGGGAAAACCAAGGAGACGAAGGACGGCTTCCGCCCCGAGGATCTCGCCTGGTCGAAGATCATCATCTGCACCGATGCGGACGAGGACGGCTTCCAGATCCGGACGCTGCTGCTCACGATGTTTTACCGGCTGCTGCCCACCCTGATCCGGGAGGGCAAGCTCTTCATCGCGGAATCCCCGCTCTTTGAGATCACCGCGAAGGACAAGACCTACTTTGCCTATACCGAGGAGGAGAAGGACAAGATCCTCGCCGGGCTCGGCAGGCAGAAGGTCACGGTCCAGCGCTCCAAGGGCCTCGGCGAGAACGAGCCGGATATGATGTGGGAGACGACGATGAACCCGGCGACGCGGCGCCTTGTCGCGATCACGCCGGCGGACGCGAAGGAGACGGACGAGATCTTCGAGCTCCTCCTCGGCGACAATCTCGCCGGACGGAAAAAATATATCGCCGATTACGGCAAATTCTATATCAAGGACGCGGATATCTGACAGACGCCGGAGACGCGCACCGCCCTCGGCGGCGCGCGCTTCCGGCGTTTTTCCTTTCGCGCCGGAAAAGAGGGGAAAATGACGAACGGAGAGATCTTTGAGAAGATCGACGCCCGCAGGGCGGAGATGGAGGACGTGCTTTCGTATATGGCGCACCACGCGGCGACCGGATACCGCGAGTGGGCGGCGTCCGACTATCTCGCCGCCCTCTACGAAAAACTGGGCTATACCCTGACGCGCGCGGGAAACGTCCCCGGCTTTTACACCGACGTTGACACCGGGCGCCCGGGACCGAAGATTTTGCTTTTCTCCGAGCTCGACGGACTCCCGGTCCCGGACCATCCGGACGCCGACCCCGAGACCGGCGCGGCGCACGCCTGCGGACACAACGCGCAATGCGCGGCGCTCTACGGCGTGGCGGCGGTCCTCCGGGAGCCCGGCTTCACGGACGGGCTCTCCGGCAGCATCCGGCTCTGCGTCGTCCCGGCGGAGGAGGGGGTGAAAAACGACTTCCTCCGCGAGCTGAGGGAGAAGGGGACCGTCCGTTTCTCGGGCGGCAAGCGGGAGTTCTACGCCAGAGGGTATTTTGACGACTGCGATCTCGCCTTTATGATCCACACGGGCGGCGGAACGCACAAATTCACGATCCGGCCGGGCTGCAACGGCGGGATCCGGAAGACCGCGCGCTTCATCGGCAAAAGCGCGCACGCGGGGGCGCCGCGCCACGGGATCAACGCTCTCCAGGCCGCCACCCTCGCCTTCACCTCCATCAACGCGATCCGCGATATCTTCAACAACTATGATTTTGTGCGCGTCCATCCCATCCTGACCGAGGCGGGGACCGTCGTCAACGCCGTCCCCGGCGTCGCGGTGATGGAGAACCAGGTGCGCGCGAGCCGGGTCGAGGTCTGCGCGGAGGTCAACCGCCGGGTCAACCGCGCGGTCGCGGCGGCCGCGGCGGCGGTCGGCGCGCGGGTGCATCTCACCGATATGCCGGGGTATCTGCCCGGCGCGTTTGATAAAAACCTGAGCGACGTGATGCTCGAGGGGATGGCCGAGGTCGTCGGCAGGGAGAACGCCCGCTATCTCAGCGAGCCCTGGGACACCGGCTGTACCGATATGGGAGACATCTCGCAGGTGATGCCCGCCGTCCACGCCTTCAGCGGCGGCGCGGCGGGCGCCGGGCACAGCCCCGCCTTCCGGATCGCGGATTTTGACAGCGCGTGCATGGACAGCGCGAAGGCGCAGGCGGCGATCATCCGCAAGCTGCTGGAAAACGGCGCCGAAAAGGCGAAATACGTAGTGGAGAACGCGGCCGTCCGCTTTAAGAGCAGGGAGGAATACGTCGCCTACATCGAGTCGCTTTTCTTTGATAGGGAAGCGGTCGTTTACCGCGAGGACGGCACGGTCCTGCTCGATATCTGACCCGCGTTCCGCGAGAAAAAAGGAGGATGACTGATATGGCTTATGATCTGATCATCAGAAACGGCACGGTGATCGACGGTGCGCTCACGCCGCCGTACGTCGCCGACCTGGCGGTCAAGGACGGCAGGATCGTGAAGATCGGCGCGGGTCTCTCCGGCGCCGACCGGGAGATCGACGCCGCCGGTCTTACCGTGACGCCCGGTTTTTTTGACTCGCACGCCCACTCCGATTATACGATCCTGTCCTGCCCCGAACAAAAGGAAAAGGCGGAGCAGGGGATCACCACGGCCATCTCCGGGATGTGCGGCGGGAGCGTGGCGCCGAGGCCCTACCTGCCGCAAAAGCCGGTCGAGGCCGCGGACCGGGAGGATCTTGACACGCGCGTCTATCAGAGCGTCGAGCGCTTTATGGAGACGGCGCGGACGGTGCCGCAGGGCTCCAACATCGCCTTTTTCGTCGGGCACGGCAATCTCCGCCGCGCGGTACTCGGATACGAGCAGAGAGAGGCGACGCGGGAGGAGCTTGACCGGATGAAGGATATGCTCCGGGAGAGCCTCCGGCACGGCGCGATCGGACTTTCCTTCGGGCTCTTTTATATGCCCGGCTGTTTTGCCGGGGCGGAGGAGCTGACCGGGCTTGCGCAGGTCGCCGCGGAGGAGGGCGCCGTCGTCTCCGCCCATATCCGGGACGAGGGAGACGGGCTGATCGCCTCGGTCTCCGAATTCATCGGGATCATCCGCGCCTCCGGCGCGCGGGGGGTCCTCTCCCATCACAAGGCCTCGGGCAAAGTCAACCACGGCAAGGTCCGGGAGACGCTCCGGATGATGGACGAGGCGAACGCGGCGGGCGCGGATCTCTACTGCGACGTGTACCCCTATACCGCAAGCTGCACCGGGCTCGACGCCCGTTTTGTCCCGAGAGAGTTCCAGGCGGGCGGGAAGACGAAAGAGAATCTGTCGTCCCCCGAGATCCGCGAACGGATCAAGGAGATCGACCGGGAGCGGGACAAATCCCGCGACAGCAGCCGCACCTGGGCGGTCATAAGCAAAAGCACCGCCTACCCGCAGTATATCGGGCTGGATCTGGAGGAGGCGGCGCGGCTCCACGGAAAGGATCCCTACGATACCGTCTTCGATATCATCCGGGACAGCGCGGAGTCGGAGGGGCGGTATTTTACGATGTGCGAGGAGGACGTGGAGACCGTGCTCCGGCATCCGCGCGCGATGATTTGCACCGACTCCGGCGTCGCGGTGAGGGGGCAGGTCTCGCACCCGAGGCTCGTCGCCTCCTTCCCGCGGGTGCTCGGGCATTACGTCCGGGAGCGCGGGCTCGTCCCCCTGCCGGAGATGATCCGCAGGATCACCGCACTCCCCGCGCACGTTTACGGTTTTGCAAACAAAGGCGTGATCCGGGAAGGCTTTGACGCGGATCTTTGTATCTTCGACGCGGACCGCATCATCGACAAAGCGGACTATGACGCTCCCGCCCTGCGGGCGGAGGGGCTCCGGTACGTGATCGTGGGAGGGAAGACGGCGGTCGAAGACAGCGTCTTCAACGGGACGAGGAACGGGGCCGTTCTCTCCTCCGTTGCACGCGCCTGAGAAGAGGCTCCGGAAAACGTTTTTTCAAAATCACAGTTCTTCGCCAATGAAACGTATCGTGTTTGTATATTTTATATAGTAAAAGCCGCTTCCTCCTTGCTTTTTCCTCCGGGGAATGTTATGCTGGACATACCAAAACCAAGGAAAGGAATTTGCTATGAAAAAAACAGTTTCCCTTTTGATCAGCGCATTTCTCCTTGTTACGTCCTGTGTGTTTCTCTCTTTTCCCGCGGCGGCTGACGAGGCGGTCGTGTACGTAAAGGACGGGGGGACCGGAGACGGAAGCTCCGCCGCCTCCCCTCTCGGCACCTTCGACGCCGCGCTCAAGGCGCTGGCGGCGACCGGCGGCACCGTGAAGGTGGTCGACGCCGTCACCCCGGTCGGCAACACCGAGGCAAAGGCCGAGATCACGGGCTACTATTACGCGGAGCCCGCGCACGAGCAGAAGATCACGGTCACCTCCGCCGATCCCGCAAACAAGGCGCAGCTCATCTTCACCTCCGAGTGCCAGTGGTACGCGCTCTCCGGCCCGACCGTCTTTGAAAACCTGAAGATGGTCAACGCGACCGAGGCTTACGCCCGGATCCTTGCGCGCGGCAACCATATCACGATGGGCGAGGGGCTCGAGATGTACTCCGGCGAGGCCCTGCAGACAGCCCTCGACGTCTTTGACAGCACGATGAAGGGCTTTACGCTCCACGGGATCACCAATGTCGGCGCGGAGTACGACGGGATGGCGGCCGCGGACACGAAGATCACGATCAAGTCCGGCGTTTACTTCCTCGTTCAGGCCTACTCCCGCAAGCTGGCGGAGCCCGGCGTCCATACCGGCAACTGCTATATGGAGTTCCTCGGGGATTTTGCCGTCCGTCAGATGGGCTTTGCCTCCCAGGGCAACAACTATACCTGCCAGGGCGAGACCTACGTTTACTGGGCGTCCCGCGTCCACAGCTGGCGGATCTTCCCGGGCTACGACGTCCTCACGACCGAGCCCTATACCTCCAATCTCTTCATGGAGGCGAACGCCGACTTCCTCAACGAGTCGGATATGCCGCAGACCTTTGTCGGCGCGGCAAAGCTGAAGACGCTCAACATCTGGTATGATCCCGCCAGCAAACCGGCTACCGAGACCGCCGAATGGACCAAGGCGACCTTTACGATCACTCAGGCGGACGGCGCCGTCAATCTGGATACGCTCGACCACTACACCGGCCCCGCCTACCGCATCACCTCCGATCCCGTCGTGTCCGGGCAGCCGGGCGGCACGGAGACGCAGCCCCCGGTGACCGAACCGGTCGAGACCAAGGCCCCCGAGACGAAGGCTCCGGAGACCAAGGCCCCGGAGACCAAGGCCCCGGAGACCAAAGCTCCGGATACCAAAGCCCCGGAGACGAAAGCGACGGAGACGACCGCCCCCGGTACAGGTACGGCGGAAGCGCCGCAGCAGACAGGCAAGGACGGCGTGCCCGCCTACGTCTGGGCGATCGTCGCGGTCGCCGCAGTCGCCGTGATCGCGGGGATCATCGTCGCCGCGAAGAAGAAAGGAAAAGCGGAATAAAGTTTCCCGCAAAAAGCGGTGCCCTTTTCTCAAAGATTCTGAAAGGAGAATCCCTATGAAACGTTTGTTGTCCCTTTTGATCTGCGCGTTCGTCCTCTGTTCCTCCTGCGTCCTGTTTTCCTTCACCGCAGCGGCGGATGAAGCGGTCGTTTACGTCAAGGACGGCGGGACCGGAGACGGCTCCTCCGCCTCCTCGCCTCTCGGCGCGCTTGACGACGCGCTCAAGGCGATCGCCTCGACCGGCGGCACCGTAAAGGTGGTGGACGCCGTCACGCTCGTCGGCAACACCGCCGCGACTGCCGAGGTCGATACCTACTACGTGGAACCGGCGCACACCCAGCGGATCACGATTACCTCCGCCGATCCCGCAAACAAAGCGAAGCTCATTTTTCCCGTTGCCTGCAAGTGGTACGCGCTCTCCGGCCCGACCGTCTTTGAACAGATCGGTCTGGTCGACAACGCGGAAACGTTTACCCGCATCCTCGGGCGCGGCAACCACGTCACGATGGGCGAAGGACTCGATATGTACTACGGCGAGACGCTCCAGACCGTTTCCGACGTAAGCTCGGGCTCGATGATGGGCTTTACGGTGATCGGGATCACCAACGCCGGCGCGGAGTATACCGGCTACGAGGCGTCCGATACGAAGATCACGGTCAAGTCCGGCGTTTACTTCCTCATTCAGGCAAACACCCGCGGCGTCGCCGAGCCCGTTGAACTGACGGGGAACGCTTATCTGGAATTTCTCGGCGAGTTCGCTTCCCGGCAGATCGGCCTGGCCAGCCTGGGAGCCAAGAACCCGCTCTGCACCGGCCAGGCGTACGTTTACTGGGCGGCAAAGGTCGTGGCGTGGCGTATCTTCCCCGGTTACGATACCAAGACGAAAGACTTCACCGCAAACTTCTTCCTCGTTGACGGCGCGGCGTTCGGCAAGGATACGAACCCCGAGGAGACGCAGAAGCTCGTCGGCGGCAGCAAGATCAAGACGCTCAATATCTGGCACGATACCAGCGCCTCCGCGACCGCGCTCGCCGATCACTTCAAGAGTACCTATACCATTACCCAGGCGGACGGCAGCGTCAATGAGGCCGCGCTCGCCGATTATAACGGACCGGCCTACCGCATCCCCGACGACCCGGCTCCCGCGGAGACTTCCGGGACCGGTACCGGCACCGGCAGCGAGACCGGCACGGGCACGGGGACGGAAACGGGTACCGGAACGGGCACCGGCACCGGGACCGAAACAGGGACCGGCACGGGAACCGGTACGGGTACCGGGACCGGAACCGGGACCACCGCCCCGAACACCGGCGATGCGACCGTCGCGGCGGCAGCCGCAGCGGTCCTCGCTCTCGCGGCCGTCCTATTCCTCCGCAAAAAAGCGAGAGGATGACCCTCCCCGCCCGGATCGGGATCGCCTTTTGAAACTGACAGAAAAGCAAAAAGACCGGCTGAAAGAAGGAAGCGGTTCCTTCTCTCGGCCGGTCCTTTTTTGCGGAGGTTTTTACCGGGTCTCCGGCGCGTAGTCTTCAAAGCGGCAGCAGAGCGTCTGTGCGCTGTGGCTGTCGCTTGAGAGGAGGAAGCGGGCGCCGCGCGCGCGGAGGTAGGCGCGGATCTCGGCGGAGGGGTAGGGGGCGGTGCGGTAGCCCCGGTGCATCGCGCCGGTGTTGATCTCAAAGGGCTTGCCGGAGGCGAGCAGCCGGTCCGCCGCCGCCTGCCAGGCGGCGCGGTAGCGGGGCGAGGACTCGGAAAAGAGCTTTTCCCCCTCGTTGAACTTGGAGATGAGGTCAAAATGCCCGATCACGTCGGCGTTCGTCTTTTCGGCGACGCCGGCGACAAGGGAGAAGTACGCCTCCGCCATCGCGTCAAAGTCGCCGGAGAAGACCTCGCGCGCGATCCGGCAAAAGGTCGCTTCATCCTCGTCCACGGGCCAGAGCCGCCCGCCGGCGGAAAGGAAATGCACCGAGCCGATCACGTAGTCGTATCCGTCGGTCGGCGTTACAGAAAAGAAGTCCTGTTCCACGCCGAGCAGGATCCGGATCCGCCCGCGGTATTTTTCTTTGAGGGCGGTCACCTCCGCCCGGTACGCTTCCGCGCCCTCCCCGGTCATGCACCAGTCGCAGGGGAAGGGGAGGGGACTGTGATCGGAGAAGCCGACCGTCTCCATCCCCCGCGCGATCGCCGCGCGGACGATCTCCTCGGGGGCGTCTGTCCCGTCGCTGAAGCGGGTGTGGACGTGCAGATCGGTCATTGCGTCATCTTCTCCTGCTTGACCTTTTTGTCGATCACGTGGCGCCCGGCGAGCTCCCGGCGAATCGCCTCGAGCGGGATCCCCGCCTCCACCATCAGCACCATCACGTGGTAGACAAGATCCGCGATCTCGTAGACCGTCTCCTTTTTGTCCTGCGCCTTGCCGGCGATGATGACCTCGGTCGACTCCTCGCCGACCTTTTTGAGGATCTTGTCGAGCCCCTTGTCAAAGAGATAGGTCGTGTAGGAGCCTTCCTTCGGATTTTCTTTGCGGTCCCGGAGGAGCGCCATCAGCGCGGAGAGGGTAAAGTCCTGCCGCTCCCCGCTCTCCCAGAGCGGGTCGTGG
>JAEEGL011536757.1_pt1 | contig 19630 bp, 6 predicted proteins | sample 9134231 | NCBI WGS metagenome assembly JAEEGL01 (sample SAMN16246548, study PRJNA631951) | gut metagenome | biome: gut microbiome; feature: rumen; material: fiber-attached | host: Bos | place: Iran: Karaj | collected 2018-10 | reverse complement strand
GAAGGTCGCCCGCGCCGCCGGAGCGGCCCGAAGGGCCTGTTTCGGACGCGGAAACGCCATTTCCCGGGCGTTGGCGACGCAAGAACAACATTCAGAGACTTGCACAGCAAGTCTCTTCAGGGAAAGCGGGATAAGCCTGTCAAGCGAGGGTGCATTGGGGGGAATGCGATCATGCGTCGATGAAAAAAGGCGCCTCGCATTGCTGCGGGGCGCCCCCGCGCCGAGGATGCAGCGACATGCGCCGCCAACCGGGTGTTAGTTGTCCTCGGCACGTACATCAAAAAAACCGGCCAGACATCGCCTCGTTGCCGCGAAGAAGGAACGCGACGCCTAATCTAGCGGGGATGAAGTGTATCGTCTTACTGCCTCATGAATCACATCAATTTGCGCACATAATTGCGTATTTTTGCGCGGCGGCAGGGGGCGCGTCGCGGCAATGAAAAGAGGGCGCCCCGCATCGTTGCGGGGCGCCCTTGCGTCAAGGATGCGGCGCCATGCGCCGCACCCCATCCGGTGGGCAACCGGGGGTTAGTCCCCGGTGCCGCTCGCCGACTGACCGAACGACACCGCATCGCCCACAGCCAGCGGCTCCAGCGTGACCGCGACGCGGAAGAAGCGCCGGTCGGCGCTCATGTCGAAGTTGTCCAGCCAGACCCAGCCGGTCGGACCTTCTTCGTTCGCTTCCCACTCGCGGCTGTTCTCCACGGCCGTCCATTCGCTGGCGGTCAGGTCGGTCGCCGTCACGATCGTGCAGTAGATCGGTTCGAAGGTGACGACACCTTCGTTATCAACGCCTGCGATGGCATTCGGCATGAACGACGCCATGCTGTCGGCCGCGCCCATGTCGTACCAGAGCCGGCGATTCTCGCAGTCGATGGCGGTGATTCGCAGGTTCACGGGCCACAGGGCGTAGGTGATTTCGGCGGAAGCGGAGAGCGCTGTTCCGAACGCATCGGTCACCGTAATCGTGACGGTCACCGTTCCAAGGTCATGGAATGTCAGCAACCCTTCGCTGTCGATCTCCGCGATCGTCGAATCGTCCGTCGCCCAGGTGATCGTGAGATCGCCGTCGGCGTTGGCGTCGATCTGGCGGAGCTTCTGACTGGCGTCGCCGGTGCGGTGGATGCGGAGAGCACTGCCCGTCGAGAGCTGCTGCACGGAGACTTCCGGAGCCACTTCGCGCGGATCGGCCTCGGCAGGAGCCACCGCGCCGGTCCACGAGATGTCGTCGAGGAAGGACTGGACGACCGTGTACCAGCCGGAGGACGGCTCGTCGGCGACGGAGACATAGCCCGCCGGGACATACGAGGTGCCCGCGCCGTCGGCCGCGTTGTGATCGGGGTCGAAGCCCTCGAACGAGCCGCCGGTCACGGTAATCGCGCCCGCGTTGGCGTCCTGGCAGTTCAGGAGATAGCCCTTGTCGGAGCCGGACACGCGGAACGTGCCGTTGGAGATGCCCACCGTGGACTCGTCCGAGGCGTAGACCGCCACGGTCGAGCCGACGAACGTGCCGCTCTCGATGGTGACCTTGCCCTTGCGGGCGGCCCACACGGCCGGGACCGTGCCGGACGCTGCCTGGACGTTGACCGTGCCGTCGCCCGTGATCGTGAGGTCGGTGACCTTGCCGATGGCCGGGTAGACGAAGATGCCGGCGTCGGTTCCGGTGACGGTCAGCGTCTTGCCGTTCATGTCGAGCGTGACGGCACCCGAAGCGGAGGCCGACGCCTTCGCGACGGACATGTCGCGCAGGAGCGTGTACGTGCCGGTCTTGGTCATGCTCAGGTCGGCGTAGTAGTTCGTCGTCACGCCGTCGGCGGAGACGTGCATCACGTTCGGCGCGCCCTCGTCCGTGCAGACGGCGGTGGTAATGCCGGTCGCGTTGTCCTTGGTCGAGGTGACCTTGGGCATCGAGGTCTCGGTCGCGGGCGCCGCAAGCACGGTCGGCTTGCCCTGGCCGCGGTTGTCGGCGGACTTCCAGCGGAGGGTCTGGCCGGGCTCAAGGCAGGTGTTGGCGACCTTCCAGTAGACCTCGAGGACACTGCCGCTCGTAATCGCGGCATTGACCGCGTCGGTCCACTGGGCCGTGGTGTACTCGGTGCCGTCCACGACGGCGACGACGTCCTTGACCGTGACGTTGCACACGAGCTGGGCGACCTCAACGTTGTTGTTGGTCACCCACGCCGTCACCGTGCCGGTGCCGCCGGGCGTCTTGCCGTAGGGCTTGCCCCAGCCGGCCGTCGAGCTGTAGCCGCCGCTGCCGATGTCGCCTTCGAACTTGAACCTGTAGGTCGAGCCAGCGGGGGCGCCGACGACATACACGTAGTTCGAGCAGTTCGGGTAGAGCTCCAGCGAGGCCGGGTCGATGTACATCCGGGTGAACGTCGCCGTGTAGGTCTGCGCCGCGTCGGTGACCGCCGTGACGGCGGGATCCCACCCGCTGAACGTGTAGGAGCCGTTCGCGTCGGCCGGCTTGGTCGGGGTCGCGCCCTCGTAGACGGCCGTGCCGCCCACCACGACGTTCGTCGTGAAGAGAACGCTGTTGTCGTAGTTGACGAAGGTCACCTTCCAGCCGGGCACCACGGTGTAGGGATACGCCGCCATCGTCTCCGCGTCGGTGTTGGCCGTCGGGATGTAGCCGGTCGCGCAGAACTCTTCGGGCACCTCACGGTCAAATATGCCGCCGGAGATTTCAATGAGACCGTAATCTTCGTATTCCTCAGGGAGTGAAACCGCCCCGACGAACGCGCCGCTCGTCACGTCCAACTCGGCAATTACCGAGCCACCAAGGTAGGTAGGATTGCCGCTTATTGCAAGCGCATTTCTGGCGGCCTCAACAGTCGTTCCTGACACGGTCACGGAAGTCGCTCCATCTCCGCTCTCCTGGGCAGCGACAGAAGCTACGCCATCACGCACGTTCGTGATCACGCAGTCGGTAACCGTGACCGTTGATCCCGCACGCGCATCAATCGCATAAGCAGTCGTGCCAGACATATTACTGCCTGTGTTGATGATCGACGTGCGCACGACAGACACCGTGGACGACGGCAAATCATCGAACATGTCGCCAGACCAGATACCGCCAGTGAAGAAATCACCATGGGAAGAATCCCTGTATCCGTCAATGGCACAATCCACAACGTCAAGATGCCCCTGCGGAGCTATGATCGCATAGTTGTTGTATGCGCTGATTGTCACGTTGGACACGAGGACATGGGTGTCGGCATGGGTGCTTCTGGATATGTAGAGCGCACCGTTTCCAGCCCCACTGCGATACTGATGTCCGAACTCGCTGAGATTGACGTTCTGGATCGTCACATCGATTGCCGACGATGGGTTCTTGATGAAGACATCCACATTCAAGTTGTCCGTGGGATTGCCGTAGATGGTGTACAGCGGCTTGCCATGCTCATCCACCGCACCCGTAATCGTGATGCTGTGGTTGATGTAAAGCTCGTCGCTGAGTCTGTCGTCCGCGAGCATCTCAATGGTGCCGCCAGTAGGCGTCGCACGATAGGCTGCCTCAAGCGAGTCATAGTAGCCAACCGTATTCGTCGTGGCACCGCCGTCGGCGACCGTGTAGACCGTCGCCACCGCGCCGGACACCGTCAGGGTGCCGTCCACGGCCGTGATGTCGTAGTTCGCCGTGACGTCGGTTCCGGACGCCGTGACCGTCGCGCTCGGAGTGATCGCGTAGGTGCCGGACGTCTCGCCGGACTCGCGGCTGAACGTGTAGGCGATGGTCTGCCCGTCGGCCAGCGTGCCGTTGGTGATGTCGGCGCTGAACTCCGGATCGGCGTTGCCCGCGACCTTCGTCTTGTCGTCGGCCTTGATGGTAATCGTGCGCTTCGCGATGGAGAACGTCACGTTCGTCGTGCCGGTCCAGAGGCCGATGCCGGTGATCGCCGCCGAGGCTGTGTCGGTTCCGGCGTTGACGTTGTCCGCGTACACCACCGTGTAGTCGGTGTCGAGGACGAGGTTCGTCGTGCCGTAGGCGATGGACGCGACGCCCGCCTGGGCCGTGCCGTCGTAGACGAGGTCGGTGGCGACCGTGACCGTCGCGAGCGCGATGTCGATGCGCGAGACAATGGCGTACGGATACGCCGCCATCGTCTCCGGGTCGGCGTTGTCGCCGACCGCGTAGCCGTCCGCCACGTACTCGGCCGCCGGGGCGATGCTGTACACGCCGCCGGAGAGGCTGGCCGTGCCCGTGGCCACGCTAACAGGCGCGGTGCCACCGGAGAACTGACCATCCGAGACGGAGAGCGTTCCCTTCGTCACATGGATGGCATCGGTATCGCCGGTAACCGTGCCGCCGGAAACGTTCACCGTGGAACTACCCTGAACGTCAATGCCATACGTCGTGCCAACAATTGTTCCGCCGCTGACCGTGGTGGTGGTGGAACTGCCGCTGACACGGAGGGCCGTGGGGGCGTTCATCGTGCCGCCGGAAATCGTCGCAGCGCCGCCGCTGACATTGACCGCGTACGACGTGCCGGTGAACATGCCGCCGGAGATCGTCAAAGACGCTCCCGAATCTGTCACGCCGCCTGTTCCTCCGCTCAACGTACCTCCGGAGATCGTCGCTGAACACTTGGCGGCCAAACTGACGCCATACGATGTTCCGCCAGACACCGTTCCGCCAGACACATTCACTATTGACTGCGAATTGCGCACTGTTGTTATGCCCATGGTTGGGCCTGTGATCGTGCCAGCCTGGACGTTAACGGTGCCGTTGTTCTTCACATACACCGGATAGCCCTTCGTCACACTCGTGATCGAGCCGGAGCCGATGGAGTTCGTGATTGTGAATACCGAGCCGTTCACGACGAAGATCGACTGAGCCTCGTTGTCCATCCCACCCGTGCGCTCGATGGCGCGGCCCGCGAGGTCGAGGGTGATGTCGGTCGAGACGACCACGTTGGTGGAGAGCGTCTCGTCTTCGAGCATCACGACCGTCTGGCCCGCCGTCACGGCCCCGACCGCGTTGGTGACCGAGGCGTAGTAGTTCGTCGAGCAGGCGCCCGTCGAGGCGTCCGGCACGGAGACCACCATGGCCTTGGCGCCGCCGACGATCCACGGGTAGTTCGCCGCGTCGGATCCGGTGTTGGCCGACGCCGCGTAGCCGGGGGCGATGTACTCGCTGTCGGGCTTCGCTGCGAACTCGCCGCCGGTGATGGCACCCTCGGGATCCATCCAGTAGGACAGGTCGCCGAACTTGCCGCCGGAAATGGACGCGCTGTCAATTTCATCGAAGAGGAACCAGGTGTTCCCGGAGTCGTTCTCGTTGAACGTGCCGCCGGAAATCGCGACCGTGGAGTCGGCCACCAGGCAGATGCCGCCCGTGAAGTCGCCGCCGGTGATGACGACATCGCAGCCGTAGCTGCCGGACTGGTCGATCGCTCCGTAGTACTCCTCCGTCCGGCTGATGACCGAACCGCCGGAAATGGCCAGATCCACGTCCACGTCTGCGTTCATCTGGACGGAGATGGCGCGGTAGTCGCCCTCGACCGTGCCGCCCGTCATCGTGAAGTCGTAGTCGTTCGACCCCTTCTTCTGGGCGAAGATCCGGATGGCGCAGTTCGTCGCCACCACGTGCCCGCCCTCGATGTTGAGCTCGATGTGCCCGTTCGAGGCCGGCGTGCCGGTGTCGATCGCGTAGCAGATGTTGTCAGGCACGGACTGTTCGACGGTGCCGCTCTCGATCGTCAGGACGCCGCTGTTGCGGATCACCGCCGTCGAGTAGTTGCGGCCGCTCCAGCTGCCGCCTGAGACGCCGTCCGCCAGGTGGGTCGTGAGCTTGCCCGTCCCCTCGGCGCTGCTGTCGCGTATCATCAGCGTGCCGTTGTTCTGGATCACCTGCGAGGCCTTGTTCTCGGTCACGTTGTTCGCGACGGTGAACCCGTTCAGCTCGAGCACGACGCTCTTGACCGTCGGGATCGTCACGCCCGCGTTGCCTTCAACCACCGCGTTCGCGAGCATCTCAATCGTCGCGGAGCCGTTCGCTGGCACCGCCGCCACGGCCTCGGACAGCGACGTGTACTTGTTGGTGGTCGCGCCGCCGTCCGTGACGATTTGCGCCACGTAGGTGGCGACGCTGTACTGCGCCGTGTACGTCTGCGCGGAGTCGGACACCGCCGTGATGGCGGGATCCCATCCGCTAAACGTGTACACGCCGTTCGCGTCAGCCGACTTGGTCGGTGTCGCGCCCTCGTAGACGGCCGTGCCACCCACCACGACATTGGTCGCGAAGAGCTCCGTTCCGTCATAGTTCACGAACGTGACCGGGTAGGAGGCCACGACCGCGTACGGATACGCCGCCATCGTCTCCGGGTCGGTGTTCGCCACACCAACATATCCGTCGGCAATGGAGCTGGACGCCCAATAGTTGTACGCCCAGTCGGAGTAGATGCCGCCGGTGATGACGCCGGACGGAACACTGTAGACCAAGGCACTCCCGAACTTGCCGCCGGAGATGGATGGGGTAGACCCCGAAACGAAGTACACGTAGGTGCCGCTTGGTGCGAGTTCCGATGCGTTGAACGTGCCGCCGGTGATATCGACCGTGCTTCCAGAAGCCGCGTAGATGCCGCCGTTCAGTACACCGTCGGAGATGTTTATGCCGATAGCGGCCGAGTCGAGCGTCATGATCGAATACGGATAATCGGCGTAGGTCGCGTTGATCGTTCCGCCCGTGACGTTGATCGTGCTGGTGTTCATCGCGTAGATGCCGCCGTTCAGCACGGCGTCGCCGGAGATGGCCAGATTCAAGGTTGACGATCCGCGGGATACGATCGAATACGGGGCTTCGACACTGATGGCGTTGATGGTTCCGCCGGAGATGGCGACATTGACCGTCCCGGCGCCGGAACCCTGCATCGTAATGCCATCCCTGCCCGTCAGCGTACCGCCGGTCATCGAGAACGAATGGTTGCTTCCGCCAACCGAGACGTACAGGCGGACGCCGGTGCTGGCAGACAGGCTGCCGCCCTCGATCGTCACGCTGTCGCCGCTTCCGTTGATGAGATCGTCGATCACGTACGCGATGGCGCCGCTCGTCGTGTTCTGCAGATATCCGCTCTTGACCGTGATCGAACCGTGGTTGACGATGAGGTTGCTGTAGTAGGTCGATCCGGACGTGCCGGAATAGGGGTTGGCGTCGAAGAGGAGCTTGCCGTCGCCGGTTCCATCGGCGTCCACGTCGGTGCTGTCCTTGATGACAAGGGTGCCATTGTTCAGGATCAACTGGGAGTTCTTGCCCGTCGTGCAGGTTCCCGACACCGTATGGCCGTTGAGGTCGAGGACGATGCTCTTGCCCGCGGGAATCGTCACGCCCGCGCCGACGACGTTCATGCTCTCGTTGGCAATCATCGCAATCGTTGTTTCAACGCCACTCTGTGCCGCCGCAACGGCGTCGGCCAGAGTCGTGTAGTACGCGACGTTGTTCGTCGTCGCGCCGCCGTCCGAGACCGTGAAGACCTTCGCGACCATGGGAACCGTGCTGAAGTGCGCGAGGTAGCTCCACGCATTGGTCAGGGGCACGGGCGGAAGATTGTTCGCCTGGGTCGGAACGGTGACAAGGCCGTTCGTCCAGCCGTCGAACGTGTAGACCCAGTTCTCGTCGGACGCCTTCGTCGGCGTCGATCCGTCGTAGCTCGGCTGGGTGCCGGGGACGACCCCCTCGTCCGTCTCGACGACCACGCCCTCGACGACCCACGTCACCGTGAGCTTCGGAGCGACCACGAGATCGTACTCGCCCTGCTCATCCAGAATCTTGGCCACCGCGAAGCCCGGCGGGAGGTAGTCATCCATGTTCTCGTCGGTGATCAGGACCAGCTCGTCGTTCTCGTCATATGCGCAGAGCTGGAAGTCGTCGATGGTGAGATCGCCGATGTTGAAGGCAAGGTCGCCCTCCTGCTGCTCCTCGCCGATGACGAGCTTGATCTTGTTACCTTCCTTGACGCTCACGTCGTCGCCAAAGTTGACGACGGCGCCCGGCTCCGTGATGTCGAGCACCGTGTCGGATGTGAGCACCACGTTCTCCAGCACACCGGCGGTGGGCGTGTAATGGATCGTGCCGGTCAGCTCGTGACCGTTGCCGTTGACCGTGAAGTTGTCGTCCTCGAACACGAACGTGTCCGGCAGGTCGGTATCCGTGAGGAGACCGACCTCCACCGGCGTCTCGTCCGTGTCCAGACCTTCGTAGCCCATCGTCGTCGAGACGTCCATGATCTCCTTGCCGTAGTCGATGATGTCGTTCCACGTGCGCGGCGAAGCGCCGGTGAAGGCGTAGGCCGTACCGTCGCCCAGCGTGAGCGTGTACGGGATGAAGCGCGACGGCACGTTCATGTAGTCGAGGATGCCCTGCACCGCCTCGGTTCCGAACTCCTGGAGCAGATCGCCAACCATGCCCACGAGCAGGAGGTCGGCGCCGATCTCGACGGTCGGATTCGCATCCGTGTCGTCCGTCAGGTCGAAGTACACGGACGTCCCGGATTCGAGGTTCTCGGGCAGGATGGCGGTGAACGGGAACACGCCGCCATTCTGCGGCTCCTCGCCTGCGGCCACCGGCGCGCCATGCGTGTCGGCGTAGAAGCCGTCCTTGACGACCAGCGACGCGCCGTTGTTCAGGTGGATCGCCGCGCCGTAGCCCGCCCCTTCCTCGGCAACCAGGCCGTTTGCGTCACCGCACAGCTCGCCGCCGTTGAGAAGGCAAATGTTCTCGGTCGTAAGCGACACGCTGCTGTTGTCGGCGCTGATGAGGAATGTGTACGCGTGCGTGGCGTCGCCGTCGAGCGTGATGTTCTTGATCGTGATGGTGCCCGCCTGCAGCTTGAACATGGCCGTGCTTCCGCTCCAGGCGTTGACGACGTCGCGGTGTCCATCCGCCGCGACAGGCGCTGCCGAAATCGTGTAGCCGGCGCCGTCGAGCGTCAGGCTCTTGTAGATGTTCTGCGTCCCGGTGAAGTTCACGATGTCCACGAGCAGCGTCACCGTGTCGCCGGTCTGCGCGGCGTCAAGCGCGGCGGAAAGTGTCTCATACTTCACGTCGCCAATCTGTGCGACGGCGGCGGTCGTGGTGTAGTCGTTCGGAGGCGCGACGGTCTTGGTGCTGTCGGCGGTGACGACCTGGGACTGCGTGCCGCCCGCGATATACGCGCCGGCAGCCGCGTACTCGACCGTCAGCTCCGTGCCGTAGGGGACGGTAAACTCGTTGTCCGTTCCGGCATCGGGCTGGATCGCCGAGCCGTTCTGCTTCACCGTGACGGTGGTGTTCGCCGGAATCGTCACCGTAACCGTGTAGTCATTGACCACCGAAGAATAGGTGGCCGTGTACGTCTGCGCCGCAGTGACGGGAGCCAGCGTGTCTGTCGTGCCATAGCTGTTTCCACCGTAGGTCCAGCCACTCCACGTGAACGTGTTCTGCGCGGTCGCCGCCTTCGTGGGGGTGGCGCCGCCATAGACGGGGGCTGTCCCAGACGCGACATTGGTCTCGCAGAGAACGGTCGTGCCATCCTCATCGACGAACGTCACCTTGTAACCGGATATGACCGTGTACATGCCCGTAATGGGATCCTCCGCTGTCGGGATGTACCCCGCCGCGCAGTATTCCTCGGGCACTTCAGCATCGAAGGTGCCGCCAGAAATGGCGATAGTCGCCTTTTCCGCTACCTGAGACGCAATATCGACAATGCCGTGGAACGTACCACTGGCCACAGTGATCTGCGTCGGAGTTATAGGCTCGCCATCATAACCAGACCGACCGATATCAAACGCACGACTGCTCGCATCGATAAGCGTATTCGCAATGGTTACGGACGCCGCACTCGCTGAACCATCTGCGTTGTTGCCAATGGCCGTGATGCCGTTCGAGACATTCGTGATCGTGCAGTCGGAGACCGTGATGCTTGACGACGCACCCGCAACGATCGCGGCGCCCGCCCAGTTCGCGTCGTTTGCAATATTGCGGATCACCGTACGGACGATGCTGAGCGTAGGATTCCGCGCGACATCGTGGTTGCCCATCCTGATGCCGTAGCTCAGCTCTCCGGGAGCATCTGCACCGTCAATCACGCAATCGACGATCTCCAAATCGCCTCTGATAGCCGTGATCGCGTCGCAGTTGAACGCGGTCATCGTCACATTGGAGATCATGAGATGCGTGTCCGCATTGCTGTTCTTGGAAATGTAGATGAACCCGTATCCAGCCCTGGCGCCCGTCTCGTTGCCGAACTCGGAGAAGTTCAGGTTCTGGAACGTGAGATCGACAGGAGACGACGGGCTGTTGATGAACAGCTGCGGCATGGAATACGTCGCGGGATTGCCGTAGACGGTATACTTGGGCTTTCCTTCCGCGTCAACCGCGCCGGTGAGCGTGATGCTCTTGTTGAACGTTATCGACCCAGAAAGACTGTAATCCGCCAGCATCTCGATCGTGTCGCCAGTTGTCGCCGCGCTGTATGCAGCCTCCAGCGACTCGTACTTGTTGGTGGTCGCGCCGCCGTTTGTGACGATCTGCGCGACATAGGTTTTCTTGACGAGCTTATTGCCTACGACATTCCAGTCCACATCGGGTGAGGTCGTGATGCTGCTGTCAAGAATCGTGATCTCGGTCACATCCACCGCATTCGCAGCCGTAATCGCATCAGATAATGTCGCATAGCCGGTCGTTCCGATGATGGCGACGGGATTCGCCGTCTCGCCGTCGAGGATCGTGTAGCCATACGGGCTGAAGTCGCCCGACACGACCTCGATGAACTTGTAGGCGGTGCCGGCCACCGTTTCGCTCGAAATGGGGGCCGTGCCGAAGAACGCGCCATCGTGATAGACCATCGCGCACAGCTGCTCCACCGCCGCATCAACCGGCAGACGGAACTTGAGCGTCTGCCCTTCGGCGAGCGATTGCCCGGCCTCGTAGGTCGGCACCACGTCGAACGTCGCGGAACAGATGAATGTATTGCCGCCCACGACCTCTTCCACGATCTTCGTCGGGGTGACCTCGATGATGTCCAGCACGTCCAGCTTGTCCGTGTTGTCCGTGCGCGGCACGTCCGCGTTGCCCATCAATGAATTGACGGCGGCGTTGATGGCGGCCGAATCCGTCACGTCAGTCTCTTCGCCATTCTCGATCTTCGTCACCTCGACCGCCGTCTGCGGCTGGGCCATCTCGACGGTGATCTTCTTCGACTCGTACGTGGTCACGCCCTCGACGGTGCTGGTTTCGAGAAACGCGCCGTCACTTGCCTCCACGGTGACGCCGGACGCCGAGACGCCGGTGAACGTAAGCGTCGTGCCTGCGGGAAGTTCGACGGTCTCGGAGGCGGAGGCGTCATTGAGCGTAATGGTCAGATCGGTGGCTCCGGATTCCTCGGCCGCCGCGACGGCTTCGGCGACCGTCTCGTAGTTCACCCCCTCCACCGTGGCGGCGGCGGCGCGGCTGTCGATGCCAAGGAAATCGCCCAGCGTGCCGGTTCCGGAAAACGAAACGGACGTCACCTGCTCCGCGGCGGGGGGCGTGAACGACAGCGCCGTCACCTGGCCAGCCGCGTCGGACGACAGCGTCGTGCCGCCGACCGAAACGGTCACGGTGCGGGCCTCATAGTCGAACCTGGTCACGATGCTCACGGTCGCGGACGACGTCGGCGTCGCGCCATACAGGCGCGTCCAGCCGGTCACTCCACTCCGGTAGACGTAGTACGCCGGATCGCCCCCCGGCAGCGCGAGGGCCACCAGCGCGAACTGGCTGTCCGAGGGGGTGTCGGGGTATTCCACGCCGAGCTCAAGCCGGACATCGCTCGTCACGGTTGCGGGCAGTCCCGCGTAAGACGGTTGCGCCGGGGTGTAGCGCACCGCCTCGCCGGAGGCGGCGAACGAAATGCCCGTCCCCTGCGTGAACGTGCTGGCTTCCGTGCCGCCCGGATAGCTCCACGCGCCGCCGGAAGGCAGCGCCGAATAGCTCGAACCCGTCGCCAGAGGCTCGGAGAACCAGTCCTTGGAGACAATGGGGGTTGGGGTTGTGGCGGTCGCGGTGATGGGCAATGCCGACGCGACGAGTGCAAGGGCGGAAAGGACCTTCGTGAGGGAGGTTTTCATGGCGTTCATGGTGTTCATGACTTTGTTTTGTATGGAATGGACAGTGTCTTGGGAAATCGTGTTGATAAACTAGAGCCTGCGATGCGACGCGCCGGGACTAGTCAATGGTGTAGATGGTGGTCTTCGGCGCGCTCGTGTAGGTGGTAACGCCGTCCTGCGTCAACCGGTAGATGACGCACCCGGCGGCGTCCGTGGTCACGGCGGCATCGTCGAACGCGACCCCGTTCTTCCTGACGGAAAGCGACTGGCCCTTGGCAAGCGACACGGTATCGCCCGCTTCCGGTTCGGCAACGAGCGTCACGACCGTGCCGTTCCCCGCTTCGAGCGCCACCGCTGCAGCCTCGGCGAAACTGCCATACGACATCCCGCCGACCTGGGCGATGCACAACTGGACAACATACGTAGTGGCGACCGCATCCGGCACAAGAACCTTCGCTGCGGAGTCAACAGTCGTCGAAGACTTAATGAACAGCCCCTCGCCGAGGGTCGGTTCACCCCCGGTGTATGCAAAGCCCATCGTGTCGAAGGTGTAGGTGCCGGCCTTCGTCAGCGGCAGTACCGTAGAGCAGTCATTCGCAAGCATCACCGTGCCGCCATCCACCGCCGCATCCATCGCCGCGCCGAGCGTCGCATAGAACGTCGCCGCACCCGTTGCCGGACGGATCATGGCCTTGTTGGAACCAGCCCCAAAGGTGAACAGCTTCTGGCCGGCAATATAAACGGTATTGGTGACTCTGGCGCTGCCGACCTTGGTGGATTCCCAAAGCTCGATCATTTCAGCGCAGACCGTGCCGGCATTGGCACCGGAATTGTCCTTCACGGCAAGCGATACAGACTTGATATTGTCCTGCCACAGTGCCGCGTATGTCTTGGACGCGCTGCTGTAAGCACTCATCACGGCGGTGAGACCTCTGTAGAGGGCACCGGCGGAAACGGCCTTGTCAATCGCCCTGTTGAAGCCGGAAATCGTGTAGAACTGGACGGTGTTTGCCGCAACGTCGCGGTCGAAGACCAGTGTGGCGTCAAGGCCGCTGTTGTTGAACAGCTGATAGAACGAAAGCAGTTCGGCAAGGCGGCTCCAATTCGCCGACGAATAGGATGTCCGCAAGTTGGTGTTGCCATACCAGGTATTGAGCAGAGAAAAGTCGGCGGTGGAGTAAGGCGTAACGCTATAGCCCGCATTGCCGGAAATCGTGGTGGCGGTCATCGTTCCATCCGGGACCTCGCACACACTGTAGAGACCGTTCACATGGAAAACCTTGCAGCCCTCGACCGTTGCAAGTTCTGTGATGTCGGCCGCGAAATGCCCGCCTTTCAGATTCACAGCACCGGCTTCCCGCACGAGCGTGCCCGTGAACTTCCCGTTGTGCGTTGTGAGAACGCCATCCGTCTTGTTGGCGATGGCGCCGGAGTATGTTCCGAACACGAAATCAAGTGTGCCGAAATTATCAATGGCGCTTTCGACAGTTCCGCCGCTTGCGTCCGTGTTGGCCTTCCCCATGCCCGTGGTCTCATCGGTAAACACCAACGTTCCCCTGTTGGCGATCTTCCCGCCGGTAATCGTGTGTTTGTCAAGGGCGATCGTTATGTTCTTGCCCTGCGAAATGGTCAGTGTATCCGTCAATTCAACGCGGTCGATCAGCGAGATTGTGTCACCAGCTACGGCGGCGCTAACCGCAGCGTCCAATGTCTCGTATTGCGTTGAACCGATTTGGGCGACATAGACCGACTCCTTCTTTTCACGAACGATGTAGTACTTTTTACCGTCATAGTTGACTTCCAATGTGTCTACGTCGGAAAGGTAGCTGGACGGATTGGTCGTGAACGAACCGCCGTAGACCTTGGCATATCCGGTATCGTAAGACGAATTGAACGTTTAGCTATAATAACCGCTGTAGATGTGGGCGTTGCGATGGGCTCCACTCTGGTAGCTGAATGACAATGTTGCCGGTGCGTCCGCCGTGCCGCAATCGTAGAAGAGCATGGTGGGCGTGCCCTTGATCTTGGTGATGTTGACCGACGAGCAGTTGAAGAAAATGCTCCCGCCGTTCTGGAAATCCGTCGAAGGAGTGAAATTAATCTTGCCGTTCAGGAACACGCCGTAGAAATCCGAATAAGTCCTGGCGAGCCCAAACGTCAGTGTATATCCGCATAGATCAATCGTTCCATTGAAATTCAAACGGGTTGTCTCCCCCGAACGGGCCGGGCCCTTCAGATTGCAATTGGAGAACAAGACCCAGTTTGAGCTGTTGCCGGTTTCTCCCGACTGGATGTCGGTGGATGTCAGCGAACCAGTGATGCCGGAAATCTTGTTGGCGGCTACGGTTTTGTCCATAGTGACCCGAACGCCCTTCACGCTCTGGGCACTGATTTCATACACGTTCTGCCCGTCAAGCAAAACGCCCCATTTTGAAGTCATGCTGACAGTTCCCGTCACAGACGGCGTGTTGGCAGTAACTGTTGTCTTGTAATAATGGGCGCTTTCACCGGCATGATGTGCGGTTCCACTGATTGTACGGCACTCGGAGCCATCAGCTTGATAAATGATCTGCAACTCGCCCTGATCAATCAGATACGAAATCTTGTAGAGTGTACCACTTCCGGAAATGGCGCCGCTGTTCGACACCGTGCCAAGCACATTGAGCGTTCCGTCTACAACCAGCTGCTTGCCAGAAGAAACGGTAATCGTTGAGCCTTTCTCCACAGTAAGCGTAGTCCCGCTCGGAACGATGATTTTCTTGTACGCGTTATTCGCGAGCGCAGCCGTCAAATCGGCCAGCGTAGTGACAGATGTCACCTGATCCGCCGTTAGGAAGTCCGCACTAATGGTCGTATCGGCCAAGAAAGTCGCCGTGTAGGGATTGTCATTTACAACGGTTCCATTCACATTCCAATTCAGGAAGTTCGCATCGGTTGACTGGAGGACGACAGTTGTCGCCTCGGTCAGTCCCGTCTTGTTCGCCGGTGCTGCGCCGCCCACAGTATAGGTTCCCGCAGAACTGGTCTCGAAAGTGATGCTAAAAGAAGAAAGTACCTGCTTCTGGAAGTTCGCATAGTACGTCTTGTCAGTATAATAGTCTTTTGAACCAGAATTTGGCTTTTCACCATTTGGGGCTGTAATTGCCGGCGTTGTCCACGGCGATACAGCAGAACCAGTAATGATTGCTCCGCCATCCGTTTCCGACCATCCTAGAAACTCATACCCCGTTTCTGCTTGTGCAAAGGCATTGAAGGTATAACTCTGGTTGGCCCCACTGGAACCACCCTGTTGAGACTGTGATAGTGTGCTAAACGTCCCTGGTGTCGTAACTGTTGACTTGTCAGCGTAAACTTTCCCCATTCCAGAGGATTGCGTGGAAACCTTGGCGGTTAGTCGCGCATAGTTGTTGGCGGTTCCGCCCGCAAATAGCAACGTCGGCACCATCGCTATCAGAATTGCAATCAGAGCTTTCTTTTTCATGGTTTTTTTTCTTGGGTTCGGGGTTGTTTCCAAAGGGAGAGATAGAACACCGCGTAGGCGGTGACGAAAACGAGGTAGGCCGGATCAGTCATCCGGTGCAGGGCAAGGGCCATGGCCGCCACCCAGACGAGAAGAATGAGTGCAAAGCCGAGCGCCCATTTCCGACGCCACGTCCAGAATACCGCCGGGAGCGGATTGAACGGGACGATCAGCCAGTTCCAAGAAGTCGCGGGAAGGTTGGAGACGAAGACGAGATATGCGAAGAACAGCCCTGCCAGCGTCTGCAGTGGCAGAAACACCCACGCGGTCCACGGCATCTTCACGAAGATCCCTGCCGCAGCCAGCACCGCCAGAAGGACGGACACCCGCATCGGGGTCACGGACGGCGGCGGTTCCGGCGCCTTCGCCGGAAGCAGCTCTTTCCCCGCATCCGTCACCACGGGAAGGCCCGCCACGCGCGCTCCTCGCAGGAAATCTAGCAGATCTTCCGGGATCACCACTTTCTCCAGATTCGACACACTCCAATCCGCCTCCGTTCCCACAACGGTATACAGGGCGAATCGATTCCAGCAATAGCTGGGGCCGAGAGCCGAATCAACGAATTCCCGCCGCGTCATCGAATACTTTTCGGGCCAAGGCCCCGGAACGATGCGATCCGGTGCCACAGCCTCCCGCAGTATGGAAAGCACAGCCTGTGCGCATCCCCGTTCAAAGAAATCGTACGGCAGCTCCGCCCCTCCGGCCACCTTCTCGTCAAGAAGTTGCCACAGCCGCGTCTCGACCTTCGGAGGGAGATCGAGCGTGTACTGAATGACGCCGCGACCGGTCTCCCGGTACATCTTCAGATACTCCTCCGTCGGCACCGCAAACATCCCCATCTTGAGCTTCCCTTTGAAGAAGGTCAGCACCTTGTCCTTCACGGACTCGCTTTCGTAGGAGAAGCAGAAGTCGAGGCCGTAGGTGGGGCATTCCATCCGCAGGGCCGCATGGCCGGCGCAGGAATACAGCTCGTCGCCCGGGCCCATCACCAGCAGCGAGGACGTCACGAAGTCGGGGGCGTCGCGATCCACCTCCTCCGCTGCCACCGGCGTTCCCTGTTCCGGCGACGCCGGCGCCTGCGTCGCGGCGGGCGGCTGATCCGCCCGGAGCGTCGCGGCGTATAGCGCGCACACACACGCCACCGCTCGCATGCACAGCGCGCGGGTGGGAGTGTGATTCGTTCTGTAGGCCGGATACATCATAAGAGAGAACATGGGCTTTCGGGTTGATCGCCCGAGAAGAAAGAGATGGGAAATGGAGAATATGGCTGGATTAGTGGATAGGCACAAGTACGCCTTTTTTGGCGGGGGGCAAGTGTATACCACCTCTACCCCCAGGCTCGTCTTTTTACGCACAATTGTGCATATTTTTGCGCACGCGGAGGGCGGGAAGGCGCGCCGCCTCGGCGCGCTGCGTGGGCGGGGTTTCGGATTGTCGGGATTCGGGTTTTCGCTTCAGATTTCGGGGCGAGGCTCTGCCTCGCGTCGGGTTTTCGCGAAATGCCGAACGCGGCACGCAGAGCCTAGGGTGCGGCTCCGGCGCGGCATGAATCTCACGCGGAGGGCGCAGAGTTCGCGGAGGCGGCGCGGGTCTCTGTGGCTCTGGGTCTCTGTGTTTATCTTGGGCGCGGCGGGAGGGACGAAGCGAGAGGGGGCGACACCTTCGTTCATCAGAATTTGCATTTCAATGCAGAAACTGATTGACACAACACCGTTTCTGCAATATGATGCGAATTCAACGAAGGGAGAATCCTATGTGGACGCTCTGTGCAAGGCATACCTGTTCCGAAAGGCCGAGCGCTTCGACATCAAGGGGCGCGAACTTCTCAAAACAGGATACAAGTACTACGCTGTCGACACAGGATTGCGCGATGTGCTTGTCCGCCACCGTCCAGGCGATGACGGACACCTTCTTGAAAACATCGTGTTCAATGAACTGATCCGGCGTCATGCAAGCGTCAGCATCGGAAAATGCGACGCGCTGGAAATCGACTTTGTCATCCGCAGCGGCGGCCTCACATCCTACGTGCAAGTCGCGGAAACGCTTCGTGGACCAGGCGTCCTCGAACGGGAACTTGCGCCGCTCCGCGCCATACGCGACAACTACCCAAAGACCGTCGTCACGCTTGACGCCATGCCTCCCGCCTCCGAGGACGGAATCACATGCGTGAGCGCCATTGACTTCCTGCTCCACGGTACCGAAAACACAGAACCGTAAGGCGTACCCGAGACGGCGCGGCTCCGGATCTCTGTGGCTCTGGGTCTCTGTGTTTTCGTTGGGCGCGGCGGGCGGAAGGGCGCAGCGGGCGCGGAGCGGAGGGGTGTCACGCATCGGCGCGTCGGTGCGCGGCGCGGTACTCGCTCATGGACATCCCGAAGGCCTTGCGGAACACGCGGCCGGGATTGGCCGTCAGGGGGTAGCCCGACTGCTGCAGCACCTCCGTGACCGGAAGGTCGGTCGTCTTCAGCAGATGGCAGCACGATTCAAGCCGGACCGACTGGATCCATTCCAGGGGGCTTTGCCCGGTGTCCTTGCGCATCTGGGCCTCCAGGAGGCGACGGGAAACGCCAACGTGGGCGACGACATCCGGAACGCCGATGCCCTCGCGCGCATGCTGGCGGATGAACTCCCGAGCCCGCGTGACGATGTTTCCCCGGTTGCGCCCCACCGACGTGGATCCGCGCTCGACCAGCCGGACCTTCGCGAGCTTGACGTACCGCTGCCTGAACGGGAGCGCCGGATTGTCGATCATCGCCAGCAACATCCGGATGGCGGCCTCGGCATTGGCCCGGTAGTCCGGTTCGATGCTGGTCAGCGTCGGCTGCGACCGCTCGCAGAGGCCATGCGAGTTGTTGATGCTCAGAATCTCCAGCAGCCCCGGCACGTCGATCTTCAGCCGCCGGCAGACCTTCGTCAGCCGGAACGCCTCGCGGTCGCCGTTGACGAATACGCCGCACGGACGGGGCAACGCCAGAACCCAGCGTTCCAGCTCCTCCTCGACCGGATCCCAGTAGTCGTCATTCAGTCGCTGCGTGCCCATGATCCACTGCAAAAACGTCTCCTTCCCCAGGAGGGACTCCCGCAGACGCGCCTGGAACGCCGCGCTCCGCTGCTTCGCGCAGATCCATTCACGACGCACCCAGCTCCCCAGAAACGCGAAATGGCACAGCCCGAAGCCCAGCAGGAAGTCGGCGCCCAGGCGTCCGATGGCCTCGTTGTCGAGGATGACGGCTCCTACCGGGGCGAGGGACTCCATCTCCGCCTTGCTTGGCGGCGTGTAGAGGCAGGCCACGACGGGCGGATGGTCATGGCAGCGCTGGCAAAAGGCGATCGTCACCTCGCGGGGGCAATCGCAGAAAACCAACCCGTCCACGCCGGTGGCGACAAAGGCCGCGACATTCTCCGCCGTCGTCACGGGGGATGCGTGGAACAGCCGCAAATCCAGATCCGGTTGCGTGTTCGCGAAGTCCAGAAGCCCCAGGAACACGTCGCGGCTGGGTTTCGTCTCCGTCCCAATCACCACCCCGATGCGTATCATCGCCATCCCGCCCTTCCGAGCAAAGTGCGGCGCCTCTGGCGACGGGCGTTCTTCATTCCAACGGTTTGACAGCCCATGGCACGACGAGAGAGTGGAGTGAATGGGAAAACGGGAATCCGCATGCGTGACGCATGGTACCATGACTCTGCCCCCCGTGTAAACTCCGTTTTTGCCGGGAGCGAACCGGGGCAATGGTGTCCATCTGGTCGAGGACGGCTTCCGCACCCTGCGCGAATGGGGCGCGACGCTCCTGCGCTACCAGATGGTGCGCCGCGGGCTGAAGCCAGGCGAGGAGCGGCCCCCCCCCTCGGACAATCCCCGCAAGGGGGCATTGCTCGAAGGCCTCGGGCGGTAGCAACATCTTTGCATCTCCCATGTTCATCGCTGCCGAAGAGTCCGGCGCGCGCATCACAGTAGTTCCAGCGCGACGGCGTCGGCCACTTCGCGGCCGCGCGCCGTGAGGCGCCAGCGCGGCGTGTCGGGGACAGGCTCGACGAGCCCCT
>JAEEGL011190132.1_pt1 | contig 19630 bp, 21 predicted proteins | sample 9134231 | NCBI WGS metagenome assembly JAEEGL01 (sample SAMN16246548, study PRJNA631951) | gut metagenome | biome: gut microbiome; feature: rumen; material: fiber-attached | host: Bos | place: Iran: Karaj | collected 2018-10 | reverse complement strand
TACTTTGTGTACATGTACGCAAAAAAAGAAGCAGCACTATCTTCACAAATTGAAGGAACAAGAGCGACCTTTTCAGATTTAATAAAAGCAGAAGCAGGAATAGTTGATGAAGTTCCTAATGATGTAAAAGAAATTGAAAATTATATAAAGGCTATTAACTATGGTTTTGAAAGAATAACAACTTTGCCGCTTTCATTACGCTTAATTAGAGAAATACATGCGGTTTTATTAGAAGGTGTACGAGGAGAGTACAAAACTCCAGGTGAATTTAGAAAAACACAAAATTGGATAGGTGGATATTCTATTTCAACAGCTTCATATGTTCCTCCGTCAATGGACTACTTAGGCAATTGCTTAGATAATTTTGAAAAATTTATGCATCAACAAGACAGAATATCGCCCTTGGTTAAAGCTGCATTGATTCATGCTCAATTTGAAATGATTCATCCATTTTTAGACGGAAATGGGAGACTAGGACGTTTACTTATAACTTTGTATTTATCTACAAATCAGCTACTTCATAAACCTACTTTGTATCTGTCAAAATTTTTTAAAAAACATTCAAAAACTTACTATAAAACTCTAGAAAACATACATTTAAAAGGAGATTACGAATCATTTATAAAGTTTTTCCTTAGTGGGGTAATAGAAACGGTCAATGAGGCTGTAGATATTGCTAGAAAAATAGCTGCCTTGAGAGAAGAAGATTTAAAAAAAGTAGGATGCATGGGAAGAACAAGCGAAAATGCATTAGCAATATACGAAGGTCTTTTTTCCAAACCAACCATCAGTATAGAGGAAGCATCATTAAAATTAGATGTAAGTGTATCAACAGCAGGACGTTTGCTAGATAAGCTGTACAATGAGCAGATTTTATTAGTTCTTGATAATAGAAAAAGAAACAAAATATTTATTTATAAAAAATATATGGATATATTTGAGAAAGATTAAAAATATAAGAAGGTAAAAAAAGGTGATTTTAAGAGAAAACTTACTTAAATATGCTAAAGACAAGTATGGAACTGTACCTGAAAAATTGTGGTCAAAATACCCTAGTTATGAGGTTTTGAGACACGAATCTAACAAGAAATGGTATGCAATAATTATGAGCATACAGAAAAATAAAGTGGGACTTTCTGGAGAAGATTTGATTGACGTTTTCAATGTTAAGTGTAACCCTAATTTTATTCCAATATTGATTCAACAAAAAGGATTTGCTCCTGCCTACCACATGAACAAAGAACATTGGATTACCGTAATTTTAGACGGTTCGGCGCAAGACAAGGAGATTTATAATTTACTTGATGAGAGTTATGAAATGACGAAATAGAATCACAGATTTATGTGAGTAAATTTTACCAAAAACAAAAGTTTATCTACACTCCACATAACCACATGGCAATTAATTGCACACGAAAAAACGACCGAAAAGTCTCGATCGTTTTTGTCTTGGATTTGCCAATTCAAATATTCTTGAAAAGCCTGTTCTGTAAATATTATTTTACTCATCAGCAAAGTCTTCCAATTCCTGCAGGGTTTTGCAGATTATTCTGCCTTGTCGCATTTGCTGTATGCTATTGTTTAAAGCTGCCATATTTGTCTCACTATAAAATGGGTCCAATGACACTTCAAACGGCAAACGTTTTTCACGAGTCATTTTTTTGGCAAGCATTGTTATTGCTGTCGTCATAGATAGTCCTAAATCGTTGCATATGCGGTCGAAGTCTTTTTTTAGACCATCGTCCATTCTAATGCTAATTGTTGCTTGTGACATTATAGACCACTCCTTTCATTTATATTTAATATTATAATATGTTGTTTATACATTGTCAATACATTATTAATACAAATTTAAAATATTAGAGCTTCAAAGAGAGCCTTGAATCGAAAGATTGGAGGTTCTTTTTTCTTATGGAGAATTTAGAATTAATAAAACAACTGGTTGATGATTTAAAAAACTACCCCAAAATGGAGCTTGACTTGTACTTGCAAAAGTGCGAGGCTTTGCGGGTGTTGTACACACGTGAGGAAGATTTGTCGCATGCGCTGGGAATCAATCTTGAAATGCGCAAAAAGCTGAACATTGCACTTGGAAAGAAAACAAAAGCGAGGGAGCAAAAAAATCTTTTAAAAAAGTACTGGCAAACGTATTTGTTTGCTGCACCGCATTGCTTTCACTCGTACCTTTTGTACATGGAAAAAGACCGTGAGCCCGAAAAGCGGTTTTATCAGCCGAGAATAAAGGTTTTGCGGGAAGTCGTCAGAGATTTGCAATCTCTTGCGGAAGGGAAATTAATGCGGTTGGGACTGTCAATGCCGCCTGGGACTGGGAAATCCACACTTGGAATTTTTTACATAACTTGGCTCATGGGGCGTGACCCTTTGAAACCCTCGCTTGCGACTGCTTATGCCGACAAATTAACACGTTCCTTTTTCGACGGAGCACTACAAATAATCAAAGACCCTGAGTACAATTTTCGGGACGTGTTCCCAGATTCGCCGCTTGCAGCAACGAATTCAAAGGAGGAAACCATCGATCTTGCAAAGGTCAAACGCTTTAAAACCTTGACTTGCCGCTCGATCGACAGCGGCTTGACAGGTGCGACTCGGTGCGAAGTTTTGGCTTATGCGGATGACATGGTATCTGGGTCTGAGGAAGCCATGAATCGTGAAAGAATGGACATTTTGTGGACAAAATTCTGCAACGACTTCATGTCTCGAATGAAACAAGATTGCAAAATGCTCATAATCGGCACCAGATGGAGCATCCACGACCCGATTGGACGGCTTGAACAGCGGTATATAGACGACGGTAAATCAAAATTTGTAAAGCTGCCTGCACTTGATTCGCAAGGGCGTTCTAACTTCGATTATGCCTACGGTGTGGGGTTTTCTACGTCTTATTTTCACGACTTGAAAGAAAACATGGATGATGTTTCGTGGCGAGCAATTTACATGCAAGAGCCGATTGAGCGCGAGGGGCTTTTGTATCAGGAAGACGAGCTGCAATACTTTTTTCATTTACCGAAAGAAAAACCAGATGCAGTTGTTGCGGTCTGCGACAGCAAAGGGCAAGGTAAGGACTACGTTTGTGCGCCGTGCGGCTACGTCTATGGCGACATGGTGTACATCCCAGAAGTCGTGTTTAACAATGGTTTGCCGGAGATAACTAAACCTTTGGTTGCGAATCTTTGCGTAAACCACAATGTCAGTCGGCTAGACGTAGAATCCAACAACGGCGGCGATTATTATGCTGAGGACGTAAATCGGCTCATACGCAAACTTGGAGGCAAAACATCAATACGAACATTTTTCACTTCTAGCAATAAAATCACCAAAATTGTAACTGAAAGTGACTACATAAAAAAGCATTTTATTTTTCTACATAAGACAAAACAAAATGCTGAATACAAACGCTTTATGCACAATCTTTTGGGCTTCACCATCAATGGAAAAGTCAAGCATGATGATGCGCCAGACGGTGCTGCAATGCTCAGTCAGCTCGTGAAGGATTTATCTGGTTTGCCGGTTAAAATAATTGACAGAAAAAGCTTGCCATTTTGAAAAATATAAGTGTACTATCAATTATTGTTTGAAAAATTTAATAGTATGATATCAATTATTCTTGACAAAAATTAAATATTGATTAAAATATCATATAAAGAGGTGAATGAAATGGCTATAGTAAATAAAGAAGCTCTTTTAAAAATTTTAACTGCATTTAATAGCTGGTGGACATCTGGAACAATCCATCCTAATCTTGTCAAGGAATATAAGCGATTTGCATACTGTGAAGCAATGGAAAAGCTTGACCAAAACAGTATTAGACGGCATGTTGTGCTAGCCGGTGCAAGGCGTGTTGGAAAAACAACTATTCAATATCAAATGATAAACACCCTGTTAAAAAGGGGCATTCCCCCTAAAAAGATTCTATTTGTTTCCATGGATCATCCATTGCTCAAACTTGTTGGAATAAATGAAATTTTGGAATGTTATCATTCAAATATTTATGCAAACCAGGATGTTTACTACTTTTTTGATGAAATACAATATACTCAAGATTGGGACAAGTGGCTTAAAACCATATATGATATGCAGCCTGACACAAAAATTGTTGCAACTGGTTCGGCAAGTCCAGTCCTCATGAGAGGGAGTACGGAAAGTGGGGTTGGCAGATGGTCAATTATTAATATTCCAACGCTGTCTTTTTACGAATATTGTAAATTAATTGGTGATGGAAATATTTATTTAGAGAAAAATATTCGTCCAACAGCCTTTCTGACTATGACAGTAGAAGAACGGACTACATTGATGATGAGATTGTCTCCTATTAAAAATCTTTTTACAAGATATTTGCAAGTTGGTGGGTTTCCAGAATTGGCATTGGCAGAAAATGATTTAATGGCGCAGCAAATAATGCGGGAAGACGTTGTAGACAAGGTTTTAAAACAAGATTTACCATCTCTTTTCAACATTAGAAATTCCGTTGAGTTAGAAAGAATTTTCCTTTACCTTTGTAGTGTATCTTCAAATGTAGTATCCATTGAAGCTATAACAAAAGAATTAAATGGTGTTTCGCGGATAACGGTTGAAAATTATATTAAATACCTTGAAAGTGCAAATTTAATTTACAGAAGTTTACCGATAGACCTTGCCGGCAAAAAGGTTTTGAAGGCTCGTGCTAAAATTTATATTGCTGATGCAGCAATAAGAAATGCTGTTTTGATGAATAATGATATTTTATTAGACCCGGATGAAATGGGGAAAATGGTAGAAACAGCCGTCTACAAACATGCTGTTGCATTTTATTACCAAAAAGCAACGCGTGTTGGGTATTATCGTGGTGGACAAAAGAAAAAAGAAATTGATGTAATTGTGGATTACCCTGGGGCAAAAAAGATTTTGATTGAAGTCAAGTATCGTGAACAAGCCCATATTTCCAATAGTGATGCAATTTGTGAGCTTATTAACAACGAGTATATTGGAATTGTTGTGACAAAAAGATCCGATGATTATGGAATTCACACCATTCCCAACGGAGAAAAGCTTATTCGTATGCCTGCATATGCCTTTTTATATTTATTAGGACATGCTGAAAAGAATGGAAAAAAAGAAGCATAATAAGAAAATTTTTTATTATATTGTTGAAAATATTTTTTTAAAATGATAAAATAAAAGTATAAAGATTTTTAGAGATCTCCACGAGAGACATTTTGACTATGTTAAGGTCAAAGTGTCTCTTTTTATTTTTCAAAAAAGAATAATTGGAAGGGTGTAAATATTGGATAAATTAAGGCGGGCAATTATAAAAGAAGAATTTGTTGCGCTTACTGGCAACTATGTTGATGCAATTATTTTGAACCAATTTATTTATTGGAGTGAGCGTGTAAGGGACTTCGATAAATATCAACTTGAAGAAAAACAAATTGCAGATAGGTGTGATGAAGAATTTACCCCGAATTATTCAAATGGTTGGATTTACAAGAAAGCAGAACAGCTCTCAGACGAAACAATGCTGGGACTTTCATCTAGTAATATTAGAAAACACATTCAAAATCTCATAAATAAAGGATTAATTATCGAGAGAATTAATACTAAGTATAAATGGGATAAAACCAAGCAATATCGAGTTCAATTGACCGCTATTCAAGAAAAATTAAAGGAACTGGGATATACTCTTAACGATTACAAATCGGGTAACAATCAAGATGAAAAAACACAAAATAGTGTTGGTGAATTGTCCATACCTGTTTCTAAAAAAGAAAATCGAATTTCTAAAACAGAAAATCGAAACGATTGTTTTAGAACAGCAATACCAAAGACTACTACAAAGATTACAACAAAGAAAAATATAATACATGAATGTCCGGATAACATTCATGCCGCTGAAGATTTTGATGACGATTTTATTGCTTTTATGGAAGAATACTTCGATTCGTATGAGCAATATTTTGATAAAACTCACCCTCCATTGTCAGCCGAACGAATGAATGAAATTCGTTGCACGTTAGAGGAGTTTATTTGCGATAATGGCTGTGACTGGGACACCTTACTTGAAATGGCTAGAATATATTTAGAAAATCCGGGAAAAACCGATGGAAATATAAAATGCTTCGCTGTTAGCAAAAACCTGCAAATTTTCTTGGCGCGTTTTTATTCATCAGAGTAAATCCTAAATTGGAGGTGGAAGCTTGAAGTTTACAGGAAGAAAAGTAATTTATAGTTCTGAAAGCGAAATAAACCAAAAGACCATACCGAAGATCATAAACGGAGCTATGCGAAGACATGAACAAAATCGTAAAGAAATTTCATATCTAGAAAAATATTTCACCGGAGACCAGCCAATTTTAAATCGAATAAAGAAAATACGCTGCGATGTGAACAACAAAATCGTAATAAACAATGCGTACTCTATTGTCCGGAATGTCAATGGGTATTTTCTCGGCGAGCCGATAAAATATGCATCAAAAGACGCAGAATGTCGCGATGAAGTGGAAACGCTCAACAACATGATGGACGGAATTGACAAGGCTTGCGGGGATACTCAGATTGGCGAATGGCAATCAATTTGCGGGACGGCATACCGCCTGATTTGCGTAAGCGACAGTTCTTTTATTTCTGATAAAGAAACTGCACCATTTGAAATTCCTGTCTTGAATCCAAAATCCACCGCAGTAATTTACAGCACCGATGCCGGAAACAAGCCGATTGTGGCGTTTACATACAGCGACATTTTGGATGCAAACGGCAACGCGGTCGGGCGAAGTTACACGGTGTACGACAAAAATTTTCAATACGTTTACAAAACGCAAGGAATTAACACGCAGATTAAGCCGGAGGACTTGCAAAATGGATATCCGAAACCCCATTTGCTGGGGGAAATTCCGATTATTGAGTATCCGAACAATCAGTGGCGACTTGGAGACTTTGAAACGGTTTTAACAATTCTTGATGGACTTAACAAGTTGCAGTCAGACCGCATAAATTCTGTGGAACAGCTGGTAAATTCCATTTTGGTTTTTGTGAATTGCGAATTAAAAGATGCAAGCGAAAACTCGGATGGCAAAAGCGATTTGGACAAACTTAAAGAGCAGCTTGCAATTTCGATAACCTCAAAACAAAATCAGCCGGCGGACATCAAATTTGTAAATTCGCAGGTCAATCAAGACGAGGCGGAAACCCTTGCACAGACGCTGATTGACTACGTTTATGCGGTGACGGGAATCCCAGACAGAAAAACTCGCTCAAACGGCGGCGGAGACACAGGAGACGCCGTATATTTGCGGGATGGCTGGGCTTCACTTGAAGTTGTGGCACGAACTAAGGAACGGTATTTTCGGAAATCGGAAAAACAAATGCTGAAAATAATCTGCGGTATTTTAGAAATTTTTCGGAATATGAAAATTAAACCGCTGCATATTGAACCCACATTTGTGCGCAACAGAACCAACAATTTACTCAACAAAGCCCAAGCCATGGCGGTTTTAAAGGAATTGAGGTTCATTGACCCGATTGACATTGTAACGCTTGGAGGAATTTCCGATAACCCGATAGATTTGGTCAAGCGTGGACTTGAATATTACAAAAATCAAGAGGAGGAAACAAATGCAAAAAGCCAGTCAGAACGCCAATTTGAAGGACTTACCTCAGGTGAGATGCCCGAAGTGTAACAAGCTTTTGGGGAAAATAGTTGGCGAGTATGAAATAAAGTGTCAAAGATGTAAAACAATCATAACGGGAACTAAAGAAAAAAGGAGGGAAACAGCATGAATGATGCGGGATTAGAGCAAAACACAAGCAATGAAGAAACTTCTAAAAATGAAAAAACAGCTTACAAAAGCTTTGAGAGCCGAGAGGAATTTGAAAATTTTCTAAACGAAACAAAAGCAAAGATTGCGCCGGAAATAAAAAAGCAGATTGAAAAAGAAGCCAAAATGACCGCAGAACAGCGGTTGCAGGAAAGAATTGACGAATTGGAAAAGGAAAAATCAGAGCTTGCAGCAGCAAAAAATCGGGCCAAAGCCGAGCGACTTTTTGTGTCGAAAGGAATTAGCGAAAAGGAATATGACAAGCTTTTGGATTTTCTCGTTGATGCAAACGAAGAAGCCACACTCGATCGCACCAATCGGCTTTTAAGTTTCGTTGAAAGTACTGCAAAAATTATTGCAGATGAGAAAATTAAACGCACAATGAAACAGGTTGAAACACCAAAAACTGAGACAGGCAGCGAAAGTTCAGACAACGCCAAATTTGCTAAGTTTTTGGGGAAAATCCGAGCGGGCTGTGAAAAAACAGCTCTGGAAACGGTAAACAAATACAAATAAAACGGGGGATGAAAAATGAAATTTACTCAAGCGGATGCAACAGCATCAAAGGAAATTCTATTCAACGACCACTATGTTGGGATGCCATACATGGTGACGGCGGAGGGCGTCGAAGCCGGAACGGACGGCAAAAAGATTGTCAAAGCAGGAACAATTTTGCCGGCAAACGATGAGACCGCAGACGGGGTTTTGCTCCATGACGTGGATGTAACCTACGGTGATGCGCCTGGAACGCTCGTCATTCATGGCTTTTTAGACAACATAAAAATCACAGAAAATGGAATCCAAGTTAAGCAATCTGCCGCCGACGCTATGCCTCAAATCACGTTTATCGGTGGCACAATTGAAGACGACAGCGAATAGAAAGGAGTTTAATTTATGGACATAAAAGAAATTTTTACGCCAAAAGCGATTGCCATGAACTGGCAGGAAGTTTACTCAAATAGAGTACCATATTTGGGCGAAGGTTTATTTCCATCAAAGAAAAAAATGGGTCTTGATTTAAGCTGGATTAAGGGATACAAAGGGTTGCCTGTTTCGCTTGCACCATCAAATTTTGATGCAAAACCCACATTTAGAGACAGAATCGGGGTTACAAAAATTGAAACGGAAATGGCATTTTTCCGTGAGGCTATGTTCTTAAAAGAAAGAGACGAACAGGAAATCATGAGGATTCAAGACACAGCCGACCCTTATGCTGCTGCGGTTTTGGCAAACATTTTTGATGATGCCAATACTTTAATTGAGGGGGCGCTGGTTGTGCCAGAGCGCATGAGGATGCAGCTTTTGTCGTCAGCAGGATCTCCACAAATTACGATAACCGCAAATAACCTTACATATTCTTACAATTATGACCCCAAACAGGAGTTCCAAAACAACAACTACACCGCACTTGCAGGCAATGCAAAGTGGAGCGACACTACTAACTCCGACCCGCTAAACGACATAAAAACAGCGCAGGACAAGGTCGAAGAAAAGACCGGAACACGTCCGGAAATTGCGATTATGTCAAGAAAAACATTCAATTATTTATTGAGTAATTCGAAAATAAAATCTGCAATTTTGGCGCAAAATGTGACGGCAAATGTTTTCATGACTGATGCACTTTTGAAGTCCTTCATAAAGGAAATTTTGGGCGTTTCGGTGATAATCTACACCAAGAAATACAAGACCGGCGCTGGTGCTACAGCGAGCTTCTACCCTGATGATATGTGTGCGCTCGTGCCGGAAGGACCGCTGGGCTCGACATGGTTTGGCACGACCCCTGAGGAAAGAAGCGGCGGTGCTTCTGGAATTCAAGTTTCCATCGTGAACACCGGTATTGCGGTCGCCGTTTCAAGAACAAACACAGCTCCGCTCAACACGCAGACAACTGCTTCTGAAATAGTGTTGCCATCGTTTGAGAGAATGGACGAGTGTTATGTTCTAAAGGTGAATTAAAATGGCAAAGCTTATTTTTCCATTTGAGATAAAATATAACGATAAATATTATTCAATCGGAAGTGCCGTCGAGGCTAGTGAGAAAGAAGTTGACGAGCTTTTAGCGGCAGGCGGAAAGCTGATTGAAGAAGATGCATCTAAATCGAAGGAGCATCGTGAAACAAACGAAGATTTAAACAAAAAAGCTGCTCCAAAATCAAAAGTTCGAAGTAAAGCGAGGGGGAAAAATGACACAGCTCGCAAGGCTTAAAATTTGGATTCCGGAAGAAAAAAACGAGGAATTGCTTTCAGAACTTTTGCTGCGTGCGGAAGATGCAATAAAGCGAAAACGCAGAACTCCTGAAAATTCTAATATGGAAAAACAATATTCTACATTGCAGCTTGAAATAGCACAGTTTTTATACAACAAAATTGGTGCAGAGGGTGAGAAATCACACAGCGAAAATGGTGTGAACCGTACATACGAAAATGCACACATCCCAGACAGCATGCTGGATTCAGTTGTTCCACTTGGCAAGGTGATAACATGAGAAATTTGCGAAAAGAGAAGAAAAAACTTTATGTTGCAAGAAAATTAGAACCAGTAAAAGTCCTGGACAGTTCTGATTCTGAAGTTGAGGATAGTCTTGTTGGTGGCAATTTTTTCGACAACACTTCTGGCAACGCTGCTGACGGCGGGACTTTTGAAGTTAATTATTCTGGCGACAACTTCGATGGCAACTCATTTTCAAACTGGAAATTTTATGATGGCATTGAAACCGGCGAATATTATAGCGTTTACGATAATCCCAAAATTCTTTTTCTGAATATAAAACCGATAACGGATGTTGCAGAGAGGAACGCTTTTGGTGAAGATGTTGGCAGAGTTTTAAAGGCGGTTTATACTCCGTTTGATGCCAAGAACATTGAAATTTCGGAATTTGATGCGGTGTGGATTGCCAATGAGCCAAACGGGAATTTAAGTGATGGAGACCTTAAAAATCCCATGAACAACGATTATTTTGTTTTTAAAAAATTGGATACTGGTAATCAGATTTGCGTGTATTTTAAGAAAAATATTGGTGCTTTAAATGAAAATTAATGTGTTTAATTTAAATTCTATAAAAGAATCAAAAAATGAGCTTTTAAAATTCAGGAATGGAATTAAAACACAGACGGATTTATCTGTAAAAAAGCTTACACAAATGGGCTATGAATACATGATGTCGATCGTGAAAATCGAAAGCGGAGAGCTTGCTTCAAGCATCAGTTGGGAATTTGATATAAAAGAAAATAAAGGAATTATTAAAGTGGGCGCAAAGTACGCTATCTTTGTGGAGTTTGGGACGGGAATGGTTGGTGCAACTTTCCCCCACCCTGAACCGAATACATGGCAATACGACATTAATTCTCATGGAGAAAATGGCTGGTGGTACTATGACGAAAAGCAAAATCGCACTCGTTTTACTAAGGGACAGCCTGCTAGTGCTTTCGTTTATAGAACAATGGAATTTATCAAAAAAGAAAGTTCTAATATTCTAAAAGTGAATTTAATTAGAAGGATTTGAGGGGCAAATGGTACAAGTAAGCAATCTTATTTTCAGCGATTTAAAGGCGGCAATAACGGCGGTATATCCAAATACAAAGGTGCAAAAGGATTACCAGCCTATGGGCAGTACATTTCCTACAGTAACATTCTATGAACTTGAAAATACCGAGACCTCCCACACCCTTGACTATACTGAGAGAAAGTCAAATATTGTAGTGCAAATTGATGTTTATACTGTGGGTGGAACACGAGAATCGGATGCTAAAAAAATTGTGGCGCAAATTAGTTCTGTTATGGAAAAACAATGGCATACGAAACGTGAATATTCAAGACCCATGATTAATGTGGATTCGAACATTTATCGTTATACAATGAGGTATTCATTTACCGTTGATGAAGACAGTTTAAGAATTTTCAGTTAATGAAGAATAAAACTGTTATTTAAAATTCAAAAAACAAAATATAATAAGGGGGAAAATATTATGGCAATAGCAATTTCAGATTATGGTACATATTTGTATTTAAAAGGCGAAAACAACTCATATACAAAGCTGGTATCGGTGACATCGGTGCCAGACACGGGGGCAGCCCCTGGCACAATTGAGGTAACGGAGCTTGACAGCGCTGTTAAGCAGTACATTGCGGACAGGCCTGACACACCGAGTTACGAGTTTGAAGCCAACTACACCAAGGAAAACTGGGCGAGCGTCATTGCAGGCATCAGTTTGACTGAGGAAAAAGAGTATTTGATAATGTATCAGGATGGTTCTGGTGAGAAATTCACGGGAACCGGAGCTGTTTGGAAAAAGGGCGTAAGTGCCGGAAATGCCGTTAAAATGGGAATTTCGTTTGCGGTATCGTCACATGAGCACGTTGCTAATGCAATGCCAGGTGGCAATTAAAAATTATATCTTGTAAGCGCCGCAAATGGCGAATTTATTGAAATTAAAGATATTAAAGGAGCGCAAAAATTATGGCAGAATTTAGAATATCGGTGGGCGAAAAAGAGTACACCATGGAATACACGCGCGACAGCGTTCGGCAGTTTGAAGCGATGGGCGGCAGCTTTTCGGGGTTGCAGGAAAAAACTATCACATCCATAGACTTGCTGATTGCTGTCGGTCTTGCAAAACATCACCCAGGGATAGGTCACAAATTGGCAAGGAAAATCGCTGATGAGGCAGTCGAAGAATACGGCACAGCGGCGGTTTTGGAGGTTCTTGTGGATAAATTTTCTGAGGTTTTTATGCAGGAGGGGGCATCGAAAGGCAAGAAGAGTTTTCTTGTTTCGGAGATGAAACCCAGCAAGAAAATTTCGGATTAAGAAAAATAATTGAGTTTTTTGAAAGCGAGATGCTCCCAAAAGCAATTGTCGTTGGCTGCAGTATTCATGAGTTTTGGTACGAAGACCCATGGATACTGGATGCATACGTAAAAGCCCATGAACTGAGCTTGAAAAACAAAGTCGAAGAATGGAAAATGAAAGTCAATTTCACAGCGTGGCTGCAGGGAGCATACATACAAACGGCGGTGGCATCGGTGCTGTCAAAAGATTCGCATTATCCGAAAAAACCGTTTGATTTGTTTTCGAGCGAACTGTCACCTGAGGAGCAGCAAAAGGAAATCAAGGATGCAATCCGAAGGCGGTCACAACAGATAGATGCAATGCTTGCTAAAAAGCAAAAAGCGCCCAACTAAGTTTTCATCTAAAACATAGAATAGGCGCTGGATTCAGCGGTTTTTATTGAATTTTATTTTCTTTTAGCTTATAATGTAATTCTAACAGGAGTAAGCTCACGATAGAGCGGTTGGCATCCCCTTACGGAAAGGGGGTGGTTGCATGGCAGAATTAGTTTGTATTCTACTGATACTTTTAGTATATAGAGATATAATTAAGGATGATAAAAATGCAAAACAGTAACCGCTCCTCGCCAAAGGTAATACGGTTACTGTAAACACCTGATTACTTTGAGTCTGCCGTTCTAAACGGTTTGCTCCTGTTAATTTATATTTTACACTAAAATTAATAAAATGTCAATGACAAATTAAAAAATTAGAGCTTCTACGAGAGCCAATCTTAAAAAGGTTGGTTCTTTTTTCATTATACGCAAATTTTTGTTATGTATTCCTTTACCTAGGGGGTGAAAAGATGTCGAATGAAAACCTTATGATAGAAGTGGTTGGAAGCTCTAAAAAAGCGGTGGATGCGCTTGATAAAGTAATTAATAAAATTTCGGAATTGCAAAATAAATTTCTTTCAGCTGTACCCGCAATTAATAAGTTTAATAATTCTTTAAAATCAATATCAAGTAATTCTCCTTTAAAGAACATTGTTGAGGGGACTGCAAAAGCATCAAGTGAAGTGCAGAAAGTTCAATCGAAAATTATGGCAGCAAGCGCAAAATGGGAAGCTGAATCTAGGAAAAGCCTAGAAGATGCGGTAAACCGCTCGATGCAAAGAATGCAGGGCAACGGTTCAATGATGCAAAATCAACTTCCTAAAACTGCAAAATTAGAACCAACAACGTTTTCAAATAGAAATATTGCCGCCGAAATTGATGCCATCACAAGAGCGACATCACCAACTATTGATATGTCGAAAGTCAAGGCGCAAACCGCCGAAATTGATGCGTTTATCGCACGTCTGACCCCTGCTATTAACAAAATGTCTGAGGCTGCACAAAGCAAATTTTCTAAAATGGCAGAAAAACTGCAGGATGTTAATTCTAATTTAGCAAAACAAAAGCAGATCTACAGTCAGCTTAAAACAAGTTACAGCACTATTCAAGGGGGATTTGGCAAAAGCGGAACTGAGAATTTTGGGCTTGAAACAAAACTTGAAACCACAAAAACTAGCATAAAAAAACTGACGGCAGAATCAGACAGGCTCAAGGCATCTATGCAGAAACTGGCGACACCTGCAAAGAATACGGCATCTGCGCTCGACAAAGTTCAGAAGTCTGCAAACCGCGCTGGGAAAAGATTTGGAACGCTTGGGCGCGTTATGCAGAACCTTAAAACCTATGCGATTGCGGGCGCAATTTATAAAGTTACGGATGCGCTGTCAAATGGCATCCAGCGGTGCATGGATTACACCGAAAATATGAATTTGTTTAACGTGGCGATGGGCGAAAACTCTAAACGTGCCGGAGAATTTGTCGATAAAATGTCGGCAGCTTTTGGGCTTGATAGTTCAAATTTGGTGAAGACTATGGGGAGTTTCTACCAGATATCGACTTCGATGGGTGTAACCTCGCAAAATGCATATGTGCTGTCGGAAAACTTCACCAAACTGGCTGCGGATTTATCTTCGTTTTACAACATTTCAATGTCTGCTGCAACAACTAAATTGCAGGCAGGATTGGTCGGAGAAACCGAGCCACTTCGCAGGCTTGGCATCATTATAACCGAAAATGCGCTAAAACAAACAGCGGCAAACTTGGGAATCGAAAAATCCGTACAAAGTATGTCAGAAGCCGAAAAAATGCACCTTCGGTACATCACCGCAATGGAGCAAACAAAAAAGGTACAGGGCGATTTCGCAAGAACAATTATCAGTCCTGCGCAAGGAATGAAAATTCTAAAAGAGCAAATTGCTCAGCTTTCCCGCACGATAGGCTCAGTATTCATGACAATTTTGGGTGCAGTTCTCCCCTACATTATTGCTTTCACAAAGGCACTAGGTGCGCTTATCGGTCGACTTGCAAAGTTTGTTGGATACAAGCCTCCTAGTTATCAGGATTTAGGATCTGGATTTTCTATATCCGCAAAAAACGCCGACAAATTTGGAAAATCAGTAGGCGGTGCAACCGAAAAAATAAAAGAGCTGAAAAAGCAAGTCATGGGCTTTGACGAGATGAATATTCTATCAAAGCAAATTGACACAAAAGCTGGGAAAAATGGCGGTGCTGCTGGTGCTGGGGGCGATTTTGCTGTGCCGGATTTAACGGGCTACGACAATTTAATGGACAGCGTAGGTTCTAGAGTTGATGAATTGCAGCAAAAATTCATGTCTGGATTTGAGAAAATTGGAAAAGCACTCGAACCCACAAGACAAGCACTTTCACGGCTTGGAAGTGAATTGGACCGTTTAAAAGGATTTGCTTTTGCAGGTCTAGGAGATTTCTACCAATCTTTTCTAGTTCCGGTCGGACAATGGACGCTAAACGAAGGGTTACCGCGCTTTGTAGACATTTTAACAAACGGGCTTGCACAAATTGATTGGGGGAAAATTAACAGCTCATTACATGAATTGTGGGTGGCATTGACGCCATTTGCCATCAATGTCGGTGAGAGACGTCTCTGGTTTTTCGAAAAGGTGCTCGTGCCGATCGGCACATGGGTCATGAACGATGCCGTTCCTGCATTTCTTAACTTGCTTTCGGGCGCATTAAAATTCTTAAACCCACTTTTGGAAGCCTGTAAACCTTTGTTTGAATGGCTTTGGAACGATATTTTGGAGCCGATTGCTTCATGGACTGGCGGTGTAATTTGTGACGTTCTGAACGGCATAGGTGATGCACTTGGCAAAATTGGTGACTGGATGAGCAACAATCAGGGCGTTGTTACTGCAATGATAGGAACAATCGGGGCATTTTTTGCCGCTTGGGAAATTACAAAACTCATGGGGTTTATCCAAATGTCCGGTGGCGTGACAGCATCACTTTTAAACCTTTGGGCGGCAATAAGAAAGGTTACAATTGCAAAAATCGTAGATAAAGCTGAAACCATGGCAATCATTGCACTTTACGCAAAAGACTTCGTTGTCTCGCTTGCAAAAGGAACGGCCGAAATGGTTAAACAGCTGGTTCAGTGGGGACTTTTGGCTGCTGCAAAAGTTTGGGACGTGGTTAAAACGGTTGCTCAAACGGTTGCCACAGGTGCGCTCACGGCGGCTCAATGGCTTTTGAACATTGCTATGGATGCAAACCCAATTGGAATAATTATCCTAGCAATTGGTGCATTGATAGCCGGCTTGGTCCTTTTGTGGACTAAATGTGAGTGGTTTAGAAACTTTGTAACGGGGCTTGTTGACTGGATTAAAGATTTCTTTTTGAACTTATGGAATAGCATTTCCAAGTGGGCAAGCGATTGCTGGAACAGTATTGTTGCGGTCTGGAACGGCGTGGCTGCGTGGTTTAACTCGACAATTATTGAACCGGTTGCGAACTTTTTTAGCGGTCTTTGGAATGGCATAACGCAGTTTGCTTCGAAAACATGGGAAAACATTGTTAAAGTCTGGTCGGTGGTCTCTGGCTGGTTTAAAGATAAGGTTATTTTTCCAATAAAGAACTTTTTTCAAGGCTTGTGGGATGGCATAAAAAATATTTTTAAATCTGTTGGTTCGTGGTTTAGCAAAGTCTTCACTCAAGCAAAAGAAGCTGTAAAATCCGCATTTCATGGGGTTGTTGACTTCTTTTCTGGCATCTGGGAAAAGATTAAAAACATCTTCACAACGATCGGTACGGTGATTGGAGATGCCATCAGCGGTGCGTTTAAGGGCGTTGTGAACGCTGTGATTAATTTTGCTGAAGGCATGATAAATAAGTTTATCCGCGCAATCAACGGCGCAATCGACCTGATAAATCATATTCCTGGTGTTAGCATCAATCGGCTGCAGGAAATAAACATCCCGCGGCTCGCAAAGGGCGGTCTTGTGACCGAAAGCGTGATTGCAAACATTGGTGAGGGCCAGCATGATGAGGCGGTTCTGCCGCTAAATGATGCGATTTTTGAGCGCATTGCCGACGGCATAAATAAAAACGCTCGAACAAGTTCGGTGATTGATGAAGAAACTTTGTATAGGGCATTTTTGCGGGCGCTTTCGGATTCTCCAAAGAAAAGTGCTACATTCGTTGCCACGCTGAACAGCAAGGTCATTGCAAAGGAAGTCATTAAGGAGCAAAACAATCAGTCCATGCGGTTTAGCCCAGTTTATACGTAACGTGCGGATTTTTATAAAAGCTATTTAATTTCTTGCTCTAGAGCGTCAAAATCCTCCGAACTAAAAAAATCTCCTAAGGTAATTTCTAATCCGTCACAAAGTTTTTTAATTGTTACAATACCTGGATTTTTGCTTCTCCCATATAAAATATTTTTCACAGTAGAACAAGGAACTCCAGAAATATTTGCAAGTTTATTAATTGTTATATTATGAATTAAGCATAATTTTTGTAAGCGTATAGCTACAGCTTCTCTTGTATTCATAAAATCTCACCTCATGTTTAAGTCTAACTATAAGGGTTGACCGATATAGGCTATATATGCTACTATTAGGCTATAAATAGCCTTTAAGGGAGGAAAATAAAATGAATGTTGCAATAGTTGGCTCTAGAAACCTAAATATTGAAATTGAAAAATATATTCCCGAGGAAACCACATCAATTATTAGTGGCGGTGCTGATGGAATTGACCGTCTGGCTGAAAAATATGCAGACTCTTACAACATCCCTAAACTAATTTTTAAACCAGAGTATAATTTATATGGCAGAAGTGCACCTCTTATTAGAAATAGACTTATAGTTGATAATGCTGACCTGATTGTTGCAATTTGGGATGGAAAATCGAGAGGAACAAAGTTTACTATTGATTATGCCTTGAAGAAAAATAAAAAAATAATTGTTTATATCAACAATCCTAAGGGATAATTCAATAACCGAAATATAAAAGAGCTTAAAGAAAGCCGAACTTTTTAGATAGAAGTTCGGCTTTTAATATTCTAGGAGAGAAAAATATGGCATTTTTTAAAATTAATGGAACAACAGTAAAAACGCCGCAAAGCTGCACTTGGAGCTTGCAGGATTTGTCGAGTGACGACAGCGGCAGAACTTTGGACGGAATGATGCATAAAGACGTTGTGTCGCAAAAGCGAAAACTCGTTTGCAAGTGGGGCGCAATGAGCTGGCAGGAATGTTCTGTTATAGCAGAATTCATGAAAAGCCGTGGCGTGGAGGTGCAGCTCACGTATCCCGATATTCTTGCGGGGACGTACATTACAAAAACCTTTTACACAGGCGACATGAGCGTTCCGTATTTTGACTGGTCGCGGGAACTTGTGGAGAGCGCCTCCTGCGACTTCATAGAAGTGTAAACCATGATTTAAGCGAGTGGAGGGGGTGGAAAAGTGGTCGATACATCGGACGATTACTACAGAGCGATATATAAATCCGGTCGGCAGTTTGATGCGAAAGCAGAAATAAAACTAGCGGATGGCAATATTCTAAATGTGAAAAATGCTGACATAATGCAAGGCGGAATAACTATCGAAGACGCCGTGTCAGTCCCTGATGAATTCGGGCCTGGAGGAACAGTAGTTGGTGAACTTACGCTGGTTTTGAACAATCTTGATGATGAATTTATTTCCTATGATTTTTACAATGCAGAAATAAAAATTCACATTGGTTTGGTGTTTCCGGATGGCACAATCGAGTGGATTCCAAAGGGGGTTTTCACCGTTGACGAGGCAACTGCTGAAAACTCAACAATCACGATTACTGCGTTCGACAACATGAGCAAATTCGATAAACCGTACATAATAAGCGGGCTCGAGTACCCTGCCACTCTTTTGGAAATTTTAGAAGATGCCTGCGATTATTGCGGCGTGGTGCTTTCCACGAGGGAATTTCTAAATTCAAATTATGAAGTTTCCGTTCGCCCAGAGGACGAGAAAATTACGTTTAGAGAAATAATCTCTTGGATTGCCCAGCTTGCTTGCTGCTATGCAAGAATCGACCACTCTGGCAAGCTAGTTTTAGATTGGTTTGATTATTCTGATTTTGAATTTGATGATACTCTTGACGGTGGAAATTTCTTAGACAGCAACTCCGGTGACACCGCTGATGGCGGGACTTTGAGTGACTATAGATCCGGCGGAAACTTTGATGGCAGCACTTTTCCAAATTGGGAAATTTATTCTGAATACGAAATTAGCGATGTCGTGGACGGTGGCAATTTTTCTGATGATACTTCCGGTGATGAGGTTGATGGAGGAAACTTTTTAGATTACGAATCCGGCGATTACATCAAGGGTGGCTCATTTATTTTCACACCTCCAGCGAGAATTGGTAAAATCAGGTCTTGTAAAATTGCGACGGATGACATCACAATAACAGGCTTGAAAATTATTCCTGTTGGCGAATCTCCTAGCTATTTCAAGGGTAAAGAAGGCTATGTTATTTCTATAGAAGAAAATCCACTGGTGCAGGAGGACGTTTTAGATATTCTTGAAAATATCGGCGAAAGGCTAATTGGGTTCACGTTTCGGGAATACTCAGCGGAGGCAATTTCAAATCCGGCAGCTGAAGCTGGCGATGTTGCTCTAATCATTGACCGCAGGGGC
>JAEEGL017443749.1_pt1 | contig 19631 bp, 18 predicted proteins | sample 9134231 | NCBI WGS metagenome assembly JAEEGL01 (sample SAMN16246548, study PRJNA631951) | gut metagenome | biome: gut microbiome; feature: rumen; material: fiber-attached | host: Bos | place: Iran: Karaj | collected 2018-10 | reverse complement strand
TTTTCTCCTTTAACCGCTTTTCTATATCGGCGTCCGTTATGACGGTCCTTTCGTCGTCGAATCTCATTTTGTACTCTCCTTTCAGGAATGTTCTTCCGCGGCGGCGAAAGCGCGGTAGAGCATCTGCACGTCGTCGAGAGCTCCGGCGACGCGGAGCTTCAGCATACCGTGTTGACGCACTTTTTCTTCGTTTTCCTTCAAAAAATCGCCGGGACCGCGCTGTTTCAGGTCGAATTCAGCGATTTTATACCCGTTGTTTTCGCTTTCCATCAGCTTCAGACGCGAAACGGCGGTGTCGCCGGGGTCGTTCGCCATCAGTATGCAGTAAGACGAATATCTGCCGCGTCCGACTCTGCCGCGGAGCTGGTGCAGCTGAGACAGACCGAAGCAGTCGGCGTCTTCAACGAGCATTACCGACGCGTTCGGTACGTTGATACCGACCTCGATCACCGTGGTCGAAACGAGTATATCGAGCTCGTTTTTCTCGAACGCCGCCATTATGGCCGTTTTTTCGGAGCTTTTCAGCTTGCCGTGCAGATATCCGACGCGAAGATCGGGGAAAACCTCCTTTGCAAGCGTTTCGGCGTAGGTGACGGCGGCTTTTCTTTTTCTGACCTGCCTGCCGTACGATTCCGCGCTGAATTTCTCGTTCACGACCTCCGCCGGCAGAAGCCCGTCGTCCTCGGTCTCCTCCACGCTCGGGCAGACGATATAAGCCTGCCGCCCGGCCTTCACCTGCGCTCTTATGAAATCGTATATTTTATCGCGCGACGATTCGTCGCGGTAGACTGTCCTTACCGGTATCCTTCCCGGCGGCATTTCGTCGATCACGGAAACGTCGAGATCACCGAACAAAACGAGCGCGAGCGTGCGCGGTATCGGAGTCGCGCTCATAACGAGCAGATGCGCCCCTTCTCCCTTTGAAAGCAAGGCTTCTCTCTGCGCCACGCCGAAACGGTGCTGTTCGTCGCAGATGACAAGACCGAGCGATCTGAATTTCACCTTATCGGTAATAAGCGCGTGCGTGCCTATAACGAGGTCGCATTCTCCGTTTTCAAGCTCCGCATATATGACCCGGCGGTTCGCGGCGGTAGTCTCGCCGGTGAGAAGTCTCACCGTAATACCGAGCGAGGAAAAAAGCGGAGCCGTGTCTTCATAATGCTGTTTTGCAAGTATTTCGGTCGGCACCATCAAAGCCGCCTGATACCCGTTTTTCACCGCGACGTAAGCGGCGAACTGGGCGCATACGGTCTTACCGGAGCCCACGTCGCCCGATACCATCCTTCTCATCGGAGCGGTCTTGTCCTTACGCGTGAGATCCGAATATATCTCGTTCATCGTACGCTTCTGCGCGCCGGTCGGCTCGAATTTCAAAAGTCCCGAAAAAGGCGAGCAGTCGCAGCCCTTCATATCCGCAAACGGCAGACTTTGCTTGTTTTTCTTGCGTTCGGTTACACGTTTTGCAAATTCGTATATCTCTTCGAACGCGAGACGGCGTTTCGCCGCGCCTATGCTTTCGAACGATTTCGGATGATGTATCGCTCTTATCGCTTCGCCTCTCGGCATAAGCCCTTCTTTTATGCAGACGTCGGAGGGCAGATTTTCGGGTATCAAAACGTCGCTTCTGTCGATAAGCGAGGAAATAAGCTTATGTATCTGAGCAGACGGCAGTCCCTCCGTCGCCGGATATACGGGAAAAAGCGGAAGAAGATTATCCGAAAACGGCTCGTAAACGGGCGAGGATAATTCGACTTGCCGTCCGAACCGCGCGACTTTACCGTAAAAACGGTAAACCGCGCCCACCTTCAGCGCGGTCCTTATATAAGCCTGATTGAAAAAAGTGATACTGCAGTTGCCGGTCCCGTCTGTGGCGGGGAGCTTGTACAGAACCTTGCCGCTTTTCGTTCTCGCCGAAGACGGCGGCGCGGAAACGGTCAGCACGAAAGAAGCCGTCTCCCCGTTCTGCGCGGACGCGACCGTCTTTACGTTGCCTCTGAATTCGTAAGCGCGCGGAAAATGATATAAAAGAGAACCGATGTCTTTTATACCGAGTTTATTCAGAAGAGCCGCTCTCGCCGTACCCACGCCGGCGAGATTTTTGATGTTTGTACCGAGATCGACCGTCATCGGATCCTCCGTTATTTTTTGAAGAGCTTGTCAAAACCGAGTTTTTTACGCAGTTTCAGCGCGTAAAGCTTCATTATCACGGTAATGAGGTAATCGAATACGAAAAACGCGAAATTGCCGAGCGCTATCGTGACGAAAAACATGGGCGAGCCTATGCCCGCGATATCGTCGAGCAGAAGAAATCTGACGCTCACGGCGTATATGATCATATATATCGCGTTGAAAGCGAAAAATTTGAATACGATCGAGAGTATTTTTCCCGTTCTGTCGAAAAACGGCTTCACTATCGGATATATCCCGAACAAAAGCGCGTAACAGATCGGTGTGAATTTGTTCGGCACGATCAGCATGGAGAGCACCGATACGGCGGCGTAAACGCAGAACGTCGGCTTTCTGCCGTATTCGACGAGAAGTATCAGCGTGAACGCCACGGTTAGCGCCGCTATCGTGAGATCGAGCATCTGAAACACGCTCGAAAGATAAATTATCGCAAGCTCCATCGCGGAAAAAACTCCGCAAAGAGCTATCATCCTTACACGTTCTTTCTGTTTCATGGTCCCTCCGGGTCAGCATCCTCCGCACGAACGCAGACAGCAGTTCATACAAGCGTAACATTCGCATACCGTGCAGACGTCGCATCCTCCGGCCGATCTGTAAGAACCGGATGACGCGTTCACCCTTGCGTTTAGCTGTTCATAGAGGGTCCTGTATTCTTCGTTTGACGGATCGAGCGAATAAGCCTTCGAAGCGGCGTCGAGAGCTTCGTAATACCAACCCTGCTTTATAAGCACGCAGGCGTAGAGGAAGTTCCATTCCGCTCCGCGTTCCGCGCCCGGTACCGAGTTAAGAAGATCGTTCGCTTCGTTTATCATACCCGCGTTGATATACTGTCTTATCTGCGCGTAAACGCCCTTGCCGCCGGCGTTCGGATTTTTGAAGCCGCTGAATCCGGACGACGAAGACGTATCGCCTTTCTGTATGCGGTCGTACGCCAGATTGATCTCCTTCATTTTCTCTTCGGCGCGCGCGCGCTGAGAAGGATCCGTAAAATTATCGGGGTGATATTTTTTTGCAAGCGATCTGTACGCTTTTTTTATTTCATCCGGGGTCGCGTCGCGCCTGACGCCGAGCACCTCATACGGATCTCTTTCCATCGGTTTTCCCTTTCTTGTCGGTAGTTTTTTTCGCCGCGTCCGGCATTCCGAGTTTAAGCACGTTTACCGCGATATCCGCCTCAGAGCAGGGCCTGCATTCGAGAAGCACCTCGCCCGCCGCGGTATCCGCCCACACGCACATGGCGGAAAACGCGCGGTCAAGCTTTTCTCTTTTTTCGCCTTCGTACAGCAAAAGCGGATTGTACGCGCCGCTTTTTTCATCTTTTTCGATATCGTCGGCGGCGTCGCAGAGATATATGAATCTGCCGACGTTTACGCCGACCGTCTCCGCGCTCGGTTTGTTTTCATCGGAAACGCCGTATGAAAAGAAATATCCGAGCAGTCTGCCGAAAACGTCCGCGGCGCGATCGGGAGACGGCGACCGTTCTTCTTCGAGCTTATACAGCTCCGAGAGGGTCCGGTCGATGAATCCGTCGTCAAAATCGTATTTTTTCTTTGCTTTGCGTCTTGCCCGGGCAAAAACGGGCGACGCGGCGCGTAAAAACAGTCTGCGAAGACCTTTTGAATCGTTTATCTTATCGAGCAGGTCTCTGTATGCGAGCTCGGCTGAAACGGCGGAGCAGTATCTCAATATTTCACAGTCTTTTGCGACGGGCTTCTTTTTAAGCGGATGGACGAAACAGCGTTTTTGCTCAACGTCAAAACTTTCGCCTTCGTACGCGCTCAGCACGAGAGCGAGAAACGCGATATCGTAAGAGAGCGCGAGCCTCGACAAAGCGCCCGTCAGCCTGCCCATTGACCGGCATAGACCGCAGTAGACCGCGTTATAAAGCTCGTTTTCTCTGACCTTCAGCTCCGGCGCGTAGGGCTTGACGTATCCGAACATATCAGAAGAGCGCCTCCGCCGCCGTTATGAGCATACCGGCGAGCACGCTCGCGGTAAAGCAGTATGCGATTATCAGCAGATTTTCTTTCGGGTGCTTGTTCGCGGCGAACATGGCCGCGTAGCCTATGCCCGCGCCGACGGAAAGGCCGGAGAAAGCCGCGCCGAACGTGATCGTGCCGGAGACGAGAAGCTCGGTGAGTATGACCGACGAGGCGCAGTTCGGTATAAGACCGACCAGCGCCGCGAAAAGCGGCTGCAGATATTTGTTCTGCTCGGCGAATGCCGCTATGTTTTCTTCGCCGATAAGCCACACCGCGACGCTCATGACGAGAGTTACGGCGAAAATGAAGCCTATGACGGAGAGAGAACGCTTCAGAGCGGAGACGAAAATGTTCGATTCGCATTTTTCGCCGCATTTGTGATCGTGCGCCTCGTGTATCTCTTCGCATCTGTCGCAGTCGTGATCGCCCTTATGACCGCCCTTGAAACGGACTTTGCGGAAAATGAGATCGAAAATATATCCCGCGATAACGGCGAAAGCGACCTTCAGAAGTATGAGGGGAATTATGATACCGGCGCTTTTGATATTCGCCAGGAGCACCGGTACAGCCTCGTCCGACGTGGACAGAAAGACGGCGACGAGCGTGCCGCCGCCGATCGCGCCGGACGCGAAAATATGCGACGCCGCCACGCTCATGCCGCATTGCGGTATGCAGCCGAGAACGGCTCCGCCCGGTACGCCGAATTTGCTGTTCGTCAGAAAATCGGAGAGCTTTTTCGACGATCTGTGTTCGATATATTCAAGCAGTAAATACGCCGCGAAAAGAAACGGCACGAGCTTCAGCGTGTCGATAACGGCGTCAAGCAAAACCTCGAGAAATTCGTTCATAGTCATACGTCCGTATTGAAAGTGATTCTATAACAGCATAATTATACATAAAATATTATAATAATGCTCCGCATAAATTGAAAACATTTTGAAAACAGATACGACGGCGCAAAACGGATCGTACAAAAAAAGAAAGTGTTTTTGAAATAAAACCAAAACGGGAAAGTTTGTAATAAATTATACTAGAACCCTTAACAAATATATGCTATCATAAATTTGTAAATAACGCGTGAGTAACGCTGTTTCAAAGGAGAATCCAGTATGAAAAGGTTTACAGCCGCCGTACTTTCGGCTATGATCGCCGTCTTATGCTTTCCCGGCGCCGCGCAGGCGGCGGGCGGAGAAGAGCCCGAGGTGATCTTCGAAGAGAATTTTGAAAGCTACGAAAGCGGAGTGGACGTCAACTCTACGTCGATGACGAACGTGTTCGTCTGCGACTACAACTCGATCGGCGACGGTCTGATCGCCGTTTCCGAATCGCCGGACGGCAATCTTTATCTTCGCTCGCACGTTTTCACGCAGATCTACGTCGGCGCGCCGATAACCGGCGCTTACGAATTTTCGCTCGACGTATTCGAGGCTCAGGGAAACGTGCAGTCCGGCGTGCTGATCAGAGCCCCGAAAACGGACGCGGCGTATTACGAGGGCGACGGTAATCCCGACACGTCGACCTGCTTATCCGGCATATACGTCAATCCTCATAAGGACGGCGTCGCGGTAAACGTAAAAACGTACGACGAAAACTCCGAACAGACGAATTTCGTGAAAAACAATATCAAAGTCTTCGCCCTGCCGGACGGAGTGACGTCGTATCCGTACAATCTGAAAATAAAGGACGATACGGAAAAGATAGAGATTTACTGCGGCGGCGAGCTTTTATGCTCCGTGGTCATGTCCGAGCCCGGCAAAAACTACGCAAGACATCAGGCTGCCGACAAATGCTTCGGGAAGGCGGTCCTTTACGATAAGGACGGCAAAGAACTCGCGGTCTGTACCGATCCGCTGCTTCAATGCGACGGCTCGATCGTCGGATGGTCTACGCGCGTGGCCGATATGTGCGTCGACAACGTAGTGCTGAAGACCGGAAAAACGTACGCGGCGATGCTCGCCGTCAACGTGATACCGGTAAAGATCACGAAAAAGAATCTTAAAGACGCCTCCGAAAAAGTAAAACACGCAAGAGAGCTTTACGACGCGCTCGACGAAGAGCAAAAAGCGCTCATTCCGAATATCGACAGATTAACGAAAGCCGAAAAAACGGTTGCCGACCTGACTCCGGCGACGACCGGACCGAAGGAGGAACCGACGGAGGCTCCGACCGAACGCGTCACCGAATCCGTCACCGAAGCAGTCACCGGAGCGCAGACCGGAATCCGGACTCAGAGCGGAGAACCTGAAACGGAAAACGCCGCAAAAGAGATCGAAATAAAGACCGTGGACGACTCGCTCGCGATATGGATACTCGCGTCTGTAATGATCGCGGCGGTACTTGCGACGGCGGGCTTCGTCTTCGTGAAGCTGAGAAAGAGAGCGTAAAATGAAAGACGTATCGAACAGGATTTTCGCTTGCATCGTTCTGCTTTCCGCGCTGCTTGCGCTGACGCCGTCCGCAAAATCGGCGGATACTGCGCCGAAGGAGCTTTGCGAGACCGTGATAACGCACGACGGCGGAAATTACGGGCGGCTGACAACGGATAAAAAAACGTATGAATACGACTTTTCCGAAGCGGACGTAAAGTTCTATTCGTCCGACCCCGCGATATCAACGTCGAACCTGAGAACGAATATGATATTCGACGGCAAAACTCTTTCGTGCAGGGAAGGGCAGACGTTTTCGTTCGGTTCCGCGGCTTTTTTAGGCGACGATTACGGCGTATGCGGCGGCGAGGCTTCTTTCAAAATCGATATGAACGGCGGAAAACTCGGGGTCGGACTGAGACTTTCAAAGAAAGCCGCCGACGAAGATCACCGCGGCATATGGTTCGTTTTCGATAACGGCGGACTGTACGTGAGCGAACCCGAATCCGGGCTGAAAACGGAGATCAAAAACGCTCCTCAGATGAGATCCGGCACGGTCAGAGTGGCGGACAAACGCACCGTTATAGAGTTGTATTTCAATGATAAAGCCGTATGTTTTGTCGAATATGACGGTTATACGGGCGCTCTTGCCGTAAAAGACGCTTCGGGCAAAAAGCTCGGCGGAAAAGACGAAAGCGACGTCAGAACGGCCGGATATTTCACGCTGTACGCAGACGGCTTATCCGGCGGCATAGACGATCTGTCGTTCGATCATACGGACGTCACGCTGAAGCCGTCGGACACGCGCGGCTTCGGTATAGACTATACGACGTGGATCGCGACGGACGACCGCGGCAGAACGACTGTGACAGGAACGGAAACAAGAGAGAACAAGCAGGTCGGGATGTTTTATTTCCTTTCCCACACGGGCGAGGATACGGAAGAGCTGCACGACGTCACGAGAATATATACCGAAGACGGTCTCGACGGGCTGAACGATCAGCTCTCCGATCCGAAATCAAGCGGCTGCTATTACTGGGCGGAACCGTATTACGGCTATTACAGGAGCACCGACGTGTGGGTGTTCAGAAAGCACGCGTATCAGCTTGAAGCGGCGGGGGTCGATTACATATTCCTCGATTTCACAAACGGCGCGTATTACCCCGAGGCGCTTCATACGCTGCTTGACACGTGGCTTCAGATGCGTAAGGAAGGCGTTCATACGCCCGATATCTGCATTTTTTGCGCCGGCAGAGCTGAAGCCGTCGTAGGACCGCTCCGCGGATGGATGTATTCGGAGCAGGGCTTTGAAGAATACGGCGAGCTTTTCTATAAATACAAAGGTAAGCCGCTCCTTCTCGCCGGAATAGAAGATGACGACAAAAGCGATCTCGCAAACTGGATCCGCGATACCTTCACGGTCAGAAACTGCTGGGCGTGGCAGGACGGAGACGGCTGCTGGAACTGGCTGCAGGAATACAAAAAAACGCCGAGCGGAAAGTATAAATTCGTAAACGGCGGCAAGGGAAGAGACGAAAACGGCGTTTTCGAACAGCTCGCCCTCTGCGTGGGTCATCATCCCACGACCTCGAAAGGCCGCTCGTTCGAAAACGGGAATTACCCGAAGATAAACGGCAACGACTACGGATTTTCGCTCGATTCGGGCGCCGGGATCGGTTACGCCTCGCAGTTCGACGCGGTAATGTTTTACGATCCCGATATGATCACGATCACCGGCTGGAACGAATGGTCGGCGGGGCTTATGCACATGAACGAATACGATACGTACGCCGGCTCCGAAACACTCGGATTTCAGTTCGTCGATCAGTTCAATACGGAATATTCGCGCGACGCCGAGCCTATGAGGATGAGGCAGGGCGACGGACCCGGCTTCGGCGACAACTTTTATTATCAGACTGTCGATTTCATACGCAGATTCAAGGGTACCGGCGCCGTTACGAAAGCCTCGGGACAGGTCGCGGTCGATATGACCGACAGCTCGGTATGGAACAACGTCGGGCCGGTCTACGGCGACAGCGTCGGAGATACGACGTGGCGAAGCGAAGAGGGTTATTTTTCAAACTGCAATTACGTAAACAACACTGGCAGAAACGATCTCGTGTCGGCAAAGGTAAGTCAGGATTCGAAGTATCTGTATTTCGTGATAAAGACCGCCGATAAGCTCGTGATCGACGACGGCGCAAACTGGATGAACCTGTTCGTCGATACGGATAACGATCCGGAAACCGGCTGGGAAGGCTACGATCTCGTTCTGAACAGAGGCCGCGACGGCTTTTACGTCACCGTCGAATCGCTTAAAGACGGCTGGAGCGGAAAGCAGATCGGTCAGGCGTTATATACGGTAAACGAAAACGAAATGATCGTCAGACTCGACAAATCCGTCGCGGGAATCGACGGCAAAGCCGGAACGTTTTCGTTCAAATGGGCTGACAATTCGACGCTTAACGGCGACGTTATGGAATTCTCCGAGCTCGGAGATACCGCCCCGGACGACAGATTCGCGTATCTGTATATCTGCGAGGAACCGGCGGATCAGACCCCGGCGGCCAAATACGCTCTGCTCGGAGCGAACGGCGAAGCGGTCGCGCCGCACGACGAACGCGTGCCGCTCGTCAATAACGGCGGGCAGGAAAAGCCCGGCCGGCAGGACGAAGCGCCCGCTTCTTCGAAAAAGACGGTCTATAAACATTCCGCCGCGCTCAAAGCGACGATAATCGCGACCGGAGCCGTTACCGGCGCCTGCGCCTTCACCGTGATCGTCGTGTCGGACAAAGTGAAGAGAAGAAAGAAAGAATAAATCAAAAAACGCCTCGGCTGAGGCGTTTTTGATTTACGGATATATTTAAGAAGCTATGCGGAACGAATCCGTTATTGCGGCCGCGGCTCCCGCTTCGCGCGGACGGTACTGCTCCGCAGCTTTCGTTATGCCGTCTTCGTAGATCTTCGCAAAGTCGTTTTTCATCGAGACTGGCGTATAGCCTTTGGCGGAATATTCGAGAGATTTTTTCGTCCAGTCCTGCGCTCCCCATTCTCTCACATTATCGTCGGCGACTATCATATAAGCCTCGGCGGGATATTTGTTCCTTTCGTCGATCGTATAGTTCATCATACTCGTATCGCTGCCGCTGTTTCCGAAAGCGAGCACGGGGCGCTGACCGATCTCGCGCTCGACGTAGATGGATTTGTTCGCGTTGAGGTTCTTCTGTATGAAACCGCCGGTAAGAACGAGCTCGTCGCCGTTTTCGTATTTGAAATCCATATTCGAAGACTCTTCCTCGTGTCCCTTCTGCTTGACCTCAAAATCCGTGCCTATAACGTGATTCGGCGTTACGTAATCTCTGATCGGCGAGTTCGCGATTATGGCGCGCGCGGTGGTGCGTTCCGTGCCGCTTATGACGTAGATCGTGAATTCGTTTTCGTACAGATATTTCACGAGCTCGGCCATCGGCAGATAGAAATTGTCGATGTATCTCATATTATTGAAGCTTTCGGTCTTCTTCTGCCCGAACTGCACCGCGTAATCGTAAAGCTCGTTCACGGTCATGCCTGCGTAAGCTTTCGCAAAGTTTCTCGCGAGATTTTCATCGGCGGTGTAACCGGGTTTTATCGACGCGGCGACCTGCTTCAGCTCGTCCGATACCCTCTCGGGGTGATCGTTGAGACAGAATTCAATGAACATCATCGTGTCATAGTAAGTATAGTATGTTTCGCAGGTCAGCGTGCCGTCCATGTCGAACACGGCGATGCGGTCTTTTACCGGAATGAAGTTCGCCGCGTCGGAGGGATCCGTTACCCCGGTCACGTAATTTCTGAGTTTTTCGGCGACCGTCGAGTCGGACGCCCAGTATTCCGAAAGCGGCGCCGGTTCCGTCCGCTTCGGAGCGGTGAGCGCTGCGATTATCGCGATCAGTACGACCGCCGCCAGCACAATAAAGCATATTGTTACAGTTCTTCTTTCGCTGTTTGCCATAGTGATTACCTCTTTATCGTAAATAAATTTATACTTTCTGACCTTGCCGGGAGGCTTTCTGCGGGTACCCGATATCCGTTCACTTTGACCGCCGCTTTATTCTGTTCTGAGCTGCGGAGGTATTGCGTTCCCAGAACACGCCGTCCGTGTAGCCCTGCACCGAAGGATCGGAACCGGCGTTTTCCAGTCTTTGCTCGGTCCAAACGCAGTACCGTTCGTTGATCTCTATCCCGACGTACCGTCTGCCGAGTTTTTTCGCCGTTACGGAGGTCGAGCCCGACCCGAGAAAAGGATCGAGCACCACGTCGCCCCGATCGGAGCTTGCGAGTATCAGCTTCGCAAGCAGCTTTTCGGGCTTCTGCGTCGGATGAGCCGTGTTCTCCGGCATCGACCAGTAGGGGATCGATATATCGTCCCAGAAATTCGAAGGGAAGGTGTCTCTGAATCTGCCTTCCGCCGTTTCCTCCCAGTCCTTCGGCTTGCCGTCGGTCCTGTACGGCGCGACTACCCTGCGCCTTATCTTTACGGCGTCGGCGTTGAATCTGAACGAGTCGGAAACCGTGGCGTACCAGATATCCTCCATACCGTTTTTCCAGTTGTTTTCGGTCCCGCGCCCTTTTTCGCGCTGCCAGGTGATCCTGTTCCGTATCAGAAAATGCTTTTTCAGCACGTTTGCGATCACGGGGCTCGAAGCCCAGTCGCAGCATACGTATACGGAAGCGGTATCCTTCAGGCAGGGAAGCACGGCGTTTACCCACGACTCGGTATACTCTTCGTAAACGGCGTCGGGAGATTTTTTGAATTTTGAACCGTGAAAATCCTTGTTGAGATTATACGGCGGATCGACGATCAGCAGATCTGCGAACTTTTCGGGCAGCTTCCCGAGCACGTCGAAGGCGTCTCCGTGTATCGTCTTATCGAGTATTTCGTCAAGAGACGCGGGCTTCCCGACGGTAATGCATCTGTCAAGATACGCCGCGCCCTCGTCGACGGCCGTATCTATTGTCTTGTTTCTTCCGGATTTCATTTGCGTCACAATTCTTTTCTTATCAGAACGTATTCGTCCGTTCGGCTTATCAGGGAAAAACCGCGCTTGAAAAACACGGCTTTCGCGGGGTTATCCGCGGCGATCGTATCGTACAGCTCCGTCAAGCCGTTTTCTTTTGCGGCAAGGCAAAGCAGATCGAGCGCTTCGCCGCCGTATCCTCTGCCTCTGTATTCTGCGAGTATGAGTACGTCGGCAAGGTGACCGCCTATGTTTTCGTCATAATGATACGCGATCTCGCCGATGAATTCTCCTTTTTCGTTTTTCAGATACCGGTAAAACCGTTTGCCGCCGGTGAAAACGATCCACCGGTCATACCAGGCCGCCCACGCTTCCTCGGGAAAGGAAACGGCGCCTCCGTACGCGTGATTATACGACATCGTCGCCCCGTCGGCAAGCATACGCTGCTTGAAACAAAGCTCGGCAAGAGAGGGTATATATAACTCAAGCATCGGGCATCACCTTTCTTTGACCGGTCATCCCCGCGCTGATCCCGGCGCGGAGTTTTTATAAGTATAACATAACAAATATGAATTTTTCAATTCATCGCAGCCGCAAAAAGACAGGGATCCTTCTTGATTTTTGCAAAGCAAGAGTGCAGATTTGATTTTGGGCCGGTACGGTATTGTATAAGAGGGTAAAACGTGGTATCATATGCATTAGATGAGAAAAGGAGGATATCACGGGGATGCGGCTGAGATTAAAAAAGAATTGACATACCGGAGAAAATATGATACAATAGAGGAGGTGAGACGGACATATTCAGATATATCGAACTGTTCTACAACAGGAAACGTCTGAAGGATAGTCTCGGGTATATGAGTCCGATAGATTACCGGTTCGCGCACAGCGCGGGCTGATAACGGCGGCGGAGCGGTATTTTGCCTTTTTCCGCTTCGGTCCGCTGCACTTCAAAAGGCAAAATACCGCTGAAAAAGATACGTGTGAAGTCTTTTTCAGCCGGTAAAGCAAGCAAGTTTCACACAAGTCGGTAATGCATACGGCTGCTGCATTACCCTCTTACAAAAAAGCAACCAATTCACCCCATAGTTATATATCTTATCATACAAATATAATATTCTAATGTTTTACTACAGGAATGAAAGGAAAAGGAAAATGATAATAAAAAAAACAACTTTCGTCTTATTGATTTTTGTGATGCTTGCGTTGTCATCATGTGTTTCAATTCAGGATACAGCATCTTCTGATAGTTTATCAGGTAAAGCTCCACTTGATGTTGTAGGGCAATATTTATCATTAGAAGAGATAGTTGCAGCTTCTGATGTATTACTAAAAGGTCAATGTGTAAATTCCATTATTGAAACAGACCATGCAGAATACGAATTCAACGTCTTACAAGTATATCGCGGGAGAGTCGAATCACAAAAAATAAATGTGTATGTACCATACTACAATGTTACCATTCTCGATAAGAATAATCTTGAATATAAAACTGATGACGTCTCGTATGTATTCGGAGAAAAATATTTATTGGTATTGTTGGATAGGAGTAATGTATATTCCGGAAACAGATACATAAATGCAGGCGGTAACTTGTTCATTCCGGCTTCAAGTATTAAGTCGAGCTCAATATATGGAGAGTCACTTTTAAAGCATTCCGATCTTGGTTCGCTTACCACGGAAGAAAAGCTGTTAACATACCTTTGTATGCAATATGATTTGATGGCTAATGGCAAAGCTGACGGCAGCAAAATTACTTATATAAATGATACAAACATTAATGAAGTTATCGCTCGATCAGATTATATTCTTCAGATAAAAGTCGCAGAAGAAGTTTATATTGGCTCAGCAAAGGATAGGAATACCTACGATTGCACCGTAACAGACGCCATCTATGGAAATATAAATAACGGGGAACTTGTACGAATAGTTTTTCCAAGCGGATCGGTAAAAATCGGCGACGAAATAATAGCATCGTTATTTGAGTTTGAAAACACCTCACCGCGTTCATTTGTTTTATCATCACAATCCGGGTTATTCTCTGTAAATCAAAAAAGTGATATAATTGACATATTAAACAGTCGATAAAGCCCCGACTCTGAGGATTTTAGACAGGCACGTTGGTTAGTTGTTCATCTGAAAACGCTTGATTAAAAAAGTGGGGCGGGATTGTTCCCGCCTCATGCCATTGTTATGGATAAAGGATTTCGTTTAAAACGATTTACTCCACTCGACTGCGGATTGAATTCATACGCTGAATCCGGCCGAGTTTATTTCGCCTTTTGAGCGCTTCGTCTACACCCTCGTCTTTTGCAATTTGTTTTACAATCTGAAAGAGCATCTCTTCTGCTTGTTCGTTGATGTCAGCGAGGTAATCCGGCAGCTTGCCTTCGATTACCAATGCCTTGTATGTAGTCTTTTTGCACTGCCTGAGGCAGCGAAGATGCTGCTGGTCTCGCCTGCCGGCTCGGTCGGTGCTTCCGCCTTCGGCAGAGGTGTCCACCTTTGGCGGAAAGACAGGTATCCTTCTTGATTTTTGCAAAGCAAGAGCGCAGATATGATTTTGTATGCTTTGCAAAAACCTTCGGTCACCGTTCAAAAACGCTCCCCCGGAGCGTTTTTTTCACTGCTTCGAATCCCTGCCGTGTTTATTAGCGCCATAATGATACGTAAACCTTATTAAAAGCGCCAAAATGATACACGTTATTCAGCATGAATATCGGGATTTGTTATTACAAATTTACGATATGTAATTAGTTCGTTATCTCGTTCTGACATTTGAAAGCCGAGTTTCCGAAACAGATGGACTGATGGAATATTTGTCTCTTCAATACTTGCTTCTATTGTTTTAATGTAACTCGGCATAACAGAAAAGAATTTCTTCAATGACTTTTCAGCAATCCCAAGACGCCTATATTCTTCCTCTACACAAATGCTGAGATACATAGTTTCGTTATGGATTTCGCTATGAATGCCTCCGGCAAGTCTTTCATTAGCTAATATCTTGTAATAATAAACATCTTCTGTTTCAGTTACATATTTAAAGTAATTGTCGGAAATAGAAATAAATTCGGAAACGGATGGCTCTTGATGTATACGGATCAACTCATCCAAATCCGAATCATCCGGTTTTAACGGAACCAATTCAATCAACATTTTACCTCCGCAAATCATGACTTGTCGAGATTTTATCTTTCTATTCACTCTTTTCTTTCATGGTCTTTATTGATGAAATAAGCATACGCCTGATCGCGCCGCAATCGTTTTGTATCGGTTTGTACGTTTGTTCGTTCATATATCCGATTTCAAACAGCAATTCAAACCAATACTCGGTTTCATACACTTCCTTAAGCGCTATTTCAAACTTTGAGATAAAGTCCTTTGTTCCTTGCGCGTACTGCGCTTCGTGAATGTTTGCTCCAATCGACGTACCGCTTCTGAGCAGTTGATTTATCAGCACGGATTCGCGGTGTTCTTGTTTGATTGATCTGCAAAGAACAACGATCTGTTTCGCAAACTCTTTGGACCTATCGCGAAGAACGCTGTCAGACATTATTATCACCTCGAATATAGTATAACCTAAGACTTGTATTATTTCAAGTTATATTGCCATCTTTGACGGCAGTTATATTGATCCTGACGGATCAGTTATATTGCCTCTTCGAGGCAGTTATATTATATTCGCCTTCAAACTGCGCGCAGCGCAATATAACTCGGCGTAAGCCGAATATAACTGCAACGCAATATCACTCGTCGAAGGCGAATATAACTGAAAAAAGCGCTTTTGCCGGTAGACAAAAGACGCTTTTTTCATGGCGGAAAGACAGGGATTCGAACCCTGGAAGCGGTATTAGCGCTTACACGATTTCCAGTCGTGCGCCTTAGACCAACTCAGCCATCTTTCCACGGCTTCATTGCCCTTGCTTTTATTCAAGTGCGGAAGCATTATATCATATAAGAAGGGCAAATGTCAAGCGTTTTTTGAAATATTTTCAACTTTTTCTGAAAGATTCGAGCTTGAGGTTTCTGATCTGCATGGTGTGATCGAACGTGCCGATCGTTTCCCAGCCGAGATTCATACCGTTTATGCGAAGCCCGGAAAGGCTTCTCGCCTTGAAATAGTTGTCTTCATTGCCGCGCTCGAACATTCTTTGCAGATACGGTTTTATATCCACTTCAACGTGTATCCAGTCGCCGTTCGGCTCAGGTTTGCCGTTTTTCCAGAGAGTATCGCCGTCAAGACCGTAAATATACTGCGAGCCTATTGAGAATATCATCGCGCCGGACGCGTCGGCTTTGCCGCCGTCGTAACCGACGTAATGACCGTTCAGCTCCCAGCGGTTGTCGAAAAGCTGAAGACCGAACCAGCAGAAGTCGTTCGTATCGATGCCCTTTACGTAGAAATACATCAGAAACTGCGCTGCGCGCACCCAGTCGCCGTCTATCGGAGTCTCCTTGTAATCGCCGAGCCTTATATCGAAGGAAACGATCATTTTATCGGAGTCGCATTTGTAATAGACGTTGTTTTTTCCGGTGCTGAAGATCTCGAACGTCGGCTCTTCTATCAGAAGATGAGGCCAGTAATCGCCCTGTACCGCCGGTCTGCCTTCGTAGTACGCCGACGTATCGAGACGAAACGTCATAGTGTTGCTTTCGGGCTCGTAACGGAACGTGCGCCGCTTTCCGTCGGTTATCGTATCGGGCGCGGACTCTGTGAGATTCGATACGAGATCGGGACCCGAATCCCATTGAGCGAGCCTCCATATCGGCTTTTTCGCCTCTTTGCCGTAAAAATCGTGTTCCGCAAGTTCTTTGACCGCGTCGCCGTGCTGATGATCCTTCTGGCTGAGCAGGATTATGCCGCGCTCAAAATTCAGATCGCGTATGAGTTGATAAGACATATATTCCTCCGGTTTCTCCGTTTCCGTTTCTTTTTCGGTTTCCGCCCGCGTTTCCGTTTCCGGCGATTGAGCCGTAACCGGCTTTTCGGTCAGCGCCGCCGTAGGCAAAGGCTCTGACGGCGCGGCGCATGAGGAAACGGATAAAACGGCCGCGAGAAGAAGCAGTATGACCGCGTTTCTTTTCATAAGATCCCTCTGTGTTCATTTTAGACGATTATAGCATCTTTTTCCGATCCTGTCAACAGAATGATCGAATTTTGCTTTTGAAAAGCAAAATTCGCGCCGCCTATTGCAAAATCCGAAACGGTATGGTATAATTAAGAAAAAAACGGAGGCTGGTCATGAAAGTCACGATATACAACGAAAACGTACACGAGAAATCGGATCCGAACGTAAGAGCGGTACACCCGGAGGGCATACACGGCACGTTAGCCGCCATCGTTCGCGGCGAAGATACCGAGGTGAGAACGGTAACGCTCGATATGCCCGAATGCGGCCTTACGGACGAGGTCCTCGACGATACCGACGTTCTGATCTGGTGGGGACACATGGCGCACGATAAAGTGCCGGACGAGGTGGTCGACAGAGTACAGCGCCACGTGCTTGCCGGTATGGGACTGATAGTCCTTCATTCCGGTCACCATTCAAAGATATTCAGACGGATGCTCGGTACGACCTGCAATCTCAAATGGCGCGACGGCGCAAGAGAAAGGCTCTGGGTCATCAAACCGAACCACCCGATCGCCGAGGGCGTGCCGGAAACGTTCGCTCTCGACTGCGAGGAGATGTACGGCGAGCCGTTCGACATAGCCGAGCCGGACGAGGTCGTACTTATGGGCTGGTTCAACGGCGGAGAGGTTTTCAGATCCGGCTGTACGTGGGTGCGCGGCAACGGCAGGATATTCTATCTGCAGCCCGGTCACGAGACGAACGGCGCATATCATAACGAGCATATCCGCCGCATAATCAGAAACGCGGTAAAATGGGCTTGCCCGGTGAACAAGAACCTCCCCCTGATCTGCCCCTGCACAGAACCGCTCGAATAACGATAACAAAAAAACCGCCGCGAGGCGGTTTTGAAATATAAAAAATCAGGAAGATCGCTCTCCCCGATTTTTTATTTTACTCAGTTTTTCGGTATATCTCCGTCCGTGCAGTGTACCGTATAATCGCCGGTGTTATAGTTCCAACCCCAATCCTTATAGATTACATCCCATTGCTCGACTGTACCGTTAAAGCTTATACTCGTCAGGCCGGCGCAGTCGTAGAACGCACTGTTGCCTATATATGTGACGCTGTCGGGTATGGTTATACTCGTCAGACCGGTGCAGCCGGAGAACGCGCTGACGCCTATATATGTGACGTTGTCGGGTATGGTTATATTCGTCAAGCCGGCGCAGCCGGAGAACGCCCGATAGCCTATACTTGTGACGCTGTCGGGTATGGTTATACTCGTCAGGCCGGCGCAGTCGGAGAACACATATTCGCCTATACTTGTGACGCCGTCGGGTATGGTGATATTCGTCAGACCGGCGCAGTTGTAGAACGCACTGTTGCCTATACTTGTAACGCCGCTGCCGATGGTCACGCTCGTCAGGCCGGCGCAGTTGTAGAACGCATTGCTGCCTATACTTGTGACGCTGTCGGGTATGGTTATATTCGTCAGACCGGCGCAGCCGTAGAACGAGCCTTCGCCTATACTTGTAACACCGCTGCCGATTGTCACGCTCGTCAGACTACTGCAGTATTGGAACGCATAACTGCCTATACTTGTGACGCCGCTGCCGATGGTCACGCTCGTCAGACTGGTGCAGTCGCGGAATGCGGCGTCGCCTATACTTGTGACGCTGTCGGGTATGGTTATACTCGTCAGACCGGTGCAGTCGGAGAACGCATGATCGCCTATACTTGTGACGCCGTCGGGTATGGTGATATTCGTCAGACCGGCGCAGCGGGAGAATGCACCGTAGCCTATACTCGTAACGCTGTCGGGTATGGTTATATTCGTCAGACCGGTGCAGCCGGAAAACGCACCGTAGCCTATACTTGTAATGCTTTCCGGTATAATGATACTGTCGGTATCGCAATAACCGTTAAACGCGTTTGCGCTTAACGCGGTCACGGGTTTACCGTTATATTCGGAAGGTATCGCCACTTCGTCCGGCAGCATGGCGTACTGCCTTGCTTTTACCTCGTACGTACCGTCGTCGCGCAGTCTGAATTTGAATAATTCGTATTCCGTATCGGAACCCGCCGGTCCGAGCTCGACAGACGACGAGCCGCTTGCATCGTCGTACGCGGCGAGATATTTGCGCAGACGTATCAGATCTTTGCCGTTTACCGTACCGTCGCCGGTGCAGTCTCCGTAAAGGATGTTGCCCGCGGCGGACGTAAAGATAAGCGACGCCGAGATCATTGCCGCAACTAAAAAAGCGGCGACCGCAAATAATAATCTTTTCTTCATATTAAACAGTCTCCTTATTTCTTATTTATAATATTCTAATTGAATACGTTGTCAAAGTCAATGAGCACGGAGCGCAGTCTCAAAAAATTAACAATTTTGACCTCGGCATATTGAGGCGCCGTATATTGACAATAGGATATCACAGTGATATAATTACAATGAAATATTGTAACAAAAAATTTTAATCATTTTAAAAAAGTGATATAAGGTGAGAAACAATGAGTAAAAAAACTTCCGAGCTTGTTAAGGACCTTCGTGACTGCGAGAGGTTCGAATCATACTGCGAGGAGAACAATGACGAACTGCTCTCCGAAAGCGTTGCAGACCGTCTCAACGCGATAGTCGCCGAAAAAGGCCTGAAAAAGAGCGAGATAATCAAAAGATCGGAGCTGTCCGAAACGTACGGATATCAGATATTCGCCGGCAAAAGACATCCCGAGCGCGACAAGCTGCTTTGCATCGTTTTGGGTATGGATCTGGAACTTGACGAGATCCAGGACCTTTTGAGAAAATGCGGTTATACTCAGCTCTACGCAAGGGAGAAGAGAGACGCCGCGCTCATATACGCCCTTACGCACAGACTTACCGTGGTCGATACCAACTAACTGCTTGATCGCGGCGGTATGGTACCGATACTATGAAAAAATGCCGCTACTGCGGCGCGGAGCTTGAAGACGGAGCGAAATTCTGCCTCGAGTGCATGCGTTCGCTTGAGGAAAAAACGCATATCGGGA
>JAEEGL015630095.1_pt1 | contig 19631 bp, 5 predicted proteins | sample 9134231 | NCBI WGS metagenome assembly JAEEGL01 (sample SAMN16246548, study PRJNA631951) | gut metagenome | biome: gut microbiome; feature: rumen; material: fiber-attached | host: Bos | place: Iran: Karaj | collected 2018-10 | reverse complement strand
GCCGGGTGAACAGCCCCGACCTCTCCGCCGGCCTGTACTTCGTGCGCGTGACCACCGAACAAGGCGTTGCTACGAAGAGCTTCGTGAAGAAGTAGAGACGCGGCGCGCCGCGTCTCTACCGAGACATTATACCAAGGGCTGTTACCGGTTAAGGTGACGGCCCTTTTATTACTTTTAACAAACAATCCCAAAACCCTGAAAAGACTACAAAAACGAAAAGTTTTCAACAATTGGTTTTTGATAAAATTAAAGTTGTATATTTGCGGGCTTTAAAATTGAACATAAAGTTTTTATAAACATTTAATATTCACCAAATTACAAAAATTATGAAGAAATTATTATTGATTTTGCTGACAGTAATGATGAGCATCAGCTCTCTGACTCTGTCTGCACAAAGCATGTTGACAGTGGCCAACGGCACAGCGACCAACTCGTACGTGCCCGTTTACGGTCTTTATGTCGACGACTTCGTGCGTTGTCAAACAATTTACCCAGCAAGCATGATTGCTGGACTGAATGGCGAAACCATTCTGGGTTTGACTTATTATTTAAGCACACCTGCAGCTGATTCATGGGGTGTTGCATCGTTCGTGGTCAAGGTTTTGGAAGTTCCAGACACCACACTGACCGCCTTTGTGGACATGACCAATGCCACCACAGTTTATAGTGGTTCATTGGATGCCACTCAATCCACCATGGAGATTTCATTCACCGCTCCTTACACCTATCAAGGTGGCAATCTTTTAATTGAGATTTACAACACCTTGGAAGGCACTTATAAGAGTGCATACTTTTACGGCATTAGCGCCACTGGCGCCAGCTGGCAAGGTAACAACGGCACCAGCGTGGACAACATCACCGGTGCTGTGAGAGATTTCATCCCCAAAACCACTTTCTTATATGGCAATCCTCCTACTTGTTTCAAGGTTTCCAACCAAAACATTGACGCTACGCAGACCACAACCAGCAGTTTGACCATCACTTGGACTGATCTTCTCAACACTGGTGCTACCTATAATATTTATGATATGAGTGACAGCACTCTTATTGTTTCTGGTGTCACTGGCACGTCCTACACTGTTTCAAACCTGAATGCCAACACTGCATACTCTTTCGGTATTGAGACCGACTGCGGTGGTGGCGACATTGCTTTGGGATATGCACTCGTCAGTGGCCGTACCGCTTGTGCTGCTCAACTTCTGCCTTGGACTTGCGGCTTCGAAGCAGACGAAATCGTGAACACCACCCAAGCCACCGCTCTGCCTTGGTGCAGCCAACGTTATGTTTCTGCAGCCACCAGCGGCACTTCATATCCTTACAGCTACAGCGGCAGCACCTACGCTCACGCTGGCAGCCGCAGCCTTTATTTCTACGGCACCACAAGCTCTTCCTATCCTGACACCATGGCTATCATTCTCCCTGAAGTCGATGTCAACAGCTACCCGATGAACGGCAACCGCATCACTTTCTGGGCCAGAATGAGTTCCACATCTTACAACAAATACGTCCATGTACTTTCTCTGAACGATCCTAACGACTTCTCCACCGCCACTTTGGTTGACTCTGTTTTAATCACTGGAACCACCCATGTGAGATACAGCGTTCCTTTGACCGCCGCCACTTCTTCAAACGCCTATCTGGCCCTCATGGTCAAAAAAGGCGATGGCACTATCTATCTTGATGATGTAACCATCGAAGAGATGCCCTCTTGCTTGGAAGTCAGCAACATCACCACCTCCGACATCACCTCAAGCAGTGTCACCCTCCACTGGGTTGACGCAAGCAACACCGGTGCCACCTACACCATCTACAACATGGCTGACACTTCTGTTGTCGGCACGGCCAACGACACCACTTACACAGTTGACAACCTCACCTCCAACACTGACTACACCTTCGGTGTGCAGGCCAACTGCAGTGCCGGCGACGCTCCTATCATGACCGTTGACGCCACCACCGCTTGCGGTACAGAGACAATGCCGTGGACCGAGAATTTCGACAACTGGGCCGTCAAGTCCCCTTGCTGGTCATTCTTGAGCGGTCTTCTCAGCGAAGGCAACCCCGCCCCGAGCACCGCTGCCTGGACTCTCTCCAGCTATTATGGCGATTACATCACCCTCAGCGGCAAGGCTCTGGCGATGAACTTGTACAACGCCCTCCGTTACTGGGCTGTCACCCCGCCCATCAACATCACGAGCAACGACGCTATGTTCAGCGTTGACGTAGCCGTTTCAGCATGGAGCGACGCTCAACCTAACTACGATGGAAACGACACGTTGGCATTCCTTATCTCTACCGACAACGGTGCCACCTACACCATCCTTCAAGTTTTTGACTCCGTACAGCTCAACAACCTCGGCAACTCCTACACCACCCTCTTCGCCCCTGTTTCCGGATACGAAGGCCAAACGGTCCGTTTCGCCATCTACGGCGGCAGCATTAGCGGCACCAGCCCTTACGACAACCGTATCGTCATCGACAATGTGACCGTTGGCGAAACTCCTTCCTGTATGCCTGTAACCAACCTCTCTACCAGCAACATTAGTGCATACGAAACCACTTTGACTTGGGTAGGCGAGGCCGACAGCTACACCATTTACAACATGGCTGACACTTCTGTCATCGGCACCACCTATGACACCACCTACACGATCGACAATCTCGACGCCAATACGTTCTACACTTTCGGTGTGCAAGCCAATTGCACTTCCGGCGACGCTGCCATCGTGAACATCAGTTTCTTCACCAGCTGTATCGCATTCGCTGCTCCTTACACTTGGGACTTTGAAGCTATGAATGCCAACGCTGCTCCTCAATGCTGGACTAAGGTTGGTGCCGGCACTGTGAATGTGCTGAGCAGCACATCCAACAGCCACGGTGGTTCTCAGTACGTTCGCTTCAGCGGATCTACCAGCAACCTCATCGCCCTGCCTGAAACCCAGGATGAAATCAGCACCCTGCAATTGCGCTTCTGGACTCGTCCGGAGAGCTACACCACCACCAGCTGCGGCACCTTCTCCGTGGGTTATCTCACCGATGTCACCGACGATTCCACCTTTGTTGAGGTCGCCAACTACGCTTACAGCGATTTCAGCGCATACGACGAGAAGACCGTCACCTTCGCCGGTGCTCCCACTGGTGCCCGCATGGCCATGCGCCACAATGCAGGTTCTACTTCTTGGTATTGGTATATCGACGATGTGACCATCGAAGAGGCTCCTTCTTGCCTGCCTGTCACTGGTTTGACTGCTACCAACATCACAGAAACCAGCGCTACGCTGACTTGGAATGGCAACGCCACCAACTACAATGTGTATGACATGAGCGACTCTACCTTTGTCACTTCTGTCAACACCACCTCTTACGATCTTACCGGTTTGACCGCCATGACGAGCTACACTTACGGTATCGCTGCTGATTGCGGCGGCGACGAAAGCCCCATCGTCACGGTGACCTTCAACACTGCTTGTTCCGCCCTGGCCTTACCTTACACCGAGACCTTCGAGCCTACCAGCAACGCTGTCGGTTGTTGGACGGTTGTTGGCGATGGTAGTTGGGGCATTGGTGTTGGCGACTACAGCACCAGCACTGGCGCATACGAAGGAAGCTATAACGCCAAGATTGTCCACAGCGTGGAGGGCAATCAGACCATGCTGATTTCACCGGTTCTTGACGGTGTTCAAGCTGGTTTGACACTTGATTTTGCATACGTGATGCGTCAATGGGTTGATGACCTCGACGAGCTCCGCGTATATTCCCGTACCGCTGCCGATGCTGCTTGGCAACAAGTTGCCGAGTACACCACCGAGGCTGCTACTTGGACCACCTCAACCGTTGTTATCCCGGGCACTGTCTATCAGATTGCTTTCGAATACACCGACAACTATGGTTACGGTGTTGGTCTCGACAGCGTCGTTTTCACCGCATCTTCAGCTCCTGAAGTTGACACTCTTCACGTGACGCTCACCATCAACGACGCCACCCTGGGCACCATCACTCCCGCCGTCGGAAATTACGACCTGTTCTTGGGTGACACTTTGATGTTAACCGCCACGCCTAACGCGGACGCCAACTTCGATGGCTGGAAGATGTATTTCGGAGGCCAGGCTATCACTCTGCCTATCAATCCTTATCCGCTGGTTGTCAACCCGAACCTCCTGAGCCTTGGCGACATCACCGTCACGGCCATGTTCAGCGACAGCACCAGTGCTCCCGACAGCTTGACCATTATCCTCAACACCGCTGACGCCACCATGGGTACCACCGACCCGGCTCCCGGCGTGCACAGCTATGCAGTGGGTGAACAATCCACCCTCACCGCTCTTCCCAACCCCGGTTACGAATTCCTCTACTGGATTGAGTCCATCACGGTCGCTGGAATGACCATGTCCGACACGCTCTATCCGCCAACCATCAGCATGGTTATCAACCCCATCTATGCCGGTGCAACGCTCGAAATCACCGCTTACTTCCAACCCTCACAAGGCGAGCCTTGCGACGCTCCTACGGGCGTGTCTGTTTCCGCTTTCGACGACCAGAGCATCTCTCTCGTTTGGGATGACAACGCCAATGTGGAAAGCTGGAACATCCACTACCGTCCTCAGAACGGCACATGGGCTTCCGCTACCTCTACCACCAACAGCTACACCATCACCGATTTGGCCCAGAACACCACCTATGAAATCCAGGTGCAGAGCAACTGCGGCGACGGTATCGTGAGCCAATGGAGTGCCACCGTCACCCAAACCACGACTGGTTTGAACAAGTATCTTGAGAACAACATCAGCCTCTATCCGAACCCGGCCAACGACTACATCGATGTCCGCGTTGACGAACTCAACGTCACCAGCATGGAGGTTTACGATGTCTATGGCAAGTTGATCAACAATGTGAGCGTGGTCAACAATCCTACCCGCATCAACGTCTCCGGTTTGGCCACTGGCATGTACTTCGTGCGCGTGACCACCGAACAAGGCGTTGCCACGAAATCGTTCATCAAGAAATAAGACTTAAGACTTGATACTAAGGGCCGTTGCCGATGGGCAACGGCCCTTTTTTTTATAAACCTGTAAACTTGTAAACTTGTAAACTTGTAAGCCTGTAAACGAAAAAAAATGTATCTTTGCGGGTTTTATTGGTTCGTGGGAAAAATCCCGTACAATCGGATATCATTATTAAAAAACATACAGTATGAGAAAAGTTTTATCTATTTTGTTGACGATGTTGACCTGCTGTTTCGCAGCCGTCCCGTCATCAGCACAGAACACCCTGACCGTGGCGGACGGCACGGTGACGAACGGTTTCGTGCCCATCTACGGTTACTACGTGGATGAATACGTGAAGTCGCAGACCATCTACCCGGCGTCCATGCTCACCGGCATGAGCGGGCAGAACATCACGTCCATCACGTTCTATATGCAGCTTCAGCCCAACGACGAATGGGGCGTGGATTTCCGTGTCATGCTGAAGGAGGTGCCCAACGATGTCTTCCCCACCGAGGCATTCGTCCCCACCTCTCTCAACGACGTGGTCTATTCGGGACCGACGTCCATCGAAGGCGAGTACATCACGATCGACCTCGACTACCCGTTCACCTACACCGGCGGGAACCTTCTTTTGGAGATCTCCTCCGTGAACACCGGCGAATACGCCTCCTGCTCCTTCTTCGGCGTCGAAGCCAACTATGCCAGCATGCAGGGCTATAGCTCCATGAGTGTCAGCGCAATCACGCCCTCCGCACAGAATTTCATCCCGAAAACCACTTTCGAGTACGGTGTGGTCTCCCTTTGTCCCAAGGCCCAGAACCTGTCGGCCGACAACGTCACCGCCACCAGCGCCACCATCTCCTGGACCGGCAGCAACGAAGCCACCTCATACGTGGTGCAGTACATGCCTGCCGACTCCTACGACTGGGATCAAGACGCCATCCAGCTGACGACCGCCAACACCAGCATCAACATCACCAACCTGACGACCGCCACTCCCTATCAGGTGAGAGTGAAGGTGATCTGCAGCGACAGCACCGAAACCGCATGGTCCAACGCGTTCGTCTTCATACCCGGTGCCTACCTCATGCCGGTCACCGGCAACACGACGATGACCACCTGCAACCTGATGATTTACGACGACGGCGGTCTCAGCTCCAACTACAGCAGCGACTGCAACAGCGTTCTGGTGCTCATACCTGACGACATGGACGCAAAGATAATGCTGACCGGCACCTGCAACACCGAGAGCGGCTACGACCACCTTGTCATCTACGACGGCATAGGCGAGAGCGGCACGGAGCTTGCCGATTTATCCGGCACCCAAGATGTCAGCATCATTTCAAATTCGGGTCCTCTGACCCTCCATTTCACCTCCGACGGTTCCGTAACCTATCCCGGCTTTGCCCTCTGGGCACAGTGCGTCCAATGTTATCCCCCGACCGACGTCACGGTGTCAAGCACCAGTTTGGGCGGCGCGACGCTCACCTGGAACGGTGACGCCGGCGAGTACGCCATCTATCTGAGCGGTGCCATGTCCGGCTATTACACCACCACCGGCAACACCTTCACGCTCACCGGCCTTCAGCCCAGCTCGTTGTATATGGTCCAGATCCGTTCCCTTTGCGGCAGCGACTCCTCCATCCTCACCGCGCCGGTCTCTTTCAGCACCAGCTGCGCGCCCATCACCGTCACGGCCGAAAACCCGTGGGTGGAGGACTTCGAGAGCTACATCGGCGAGGGCGGCATCCCGTACGTCTGCTGGGGCACCCCCCAGACCTTCATTGCAAGCAACGGCACCTATCCGTTGGTGTTCTGCGGCAACGGGGCGGCATGTCACTCCGGTGTCAATTCCGGTGAGTTCAAAGGTTCGTCCAACGTGCTGGTACTCCCCGAGTTCAACAACAACATCGCCAATCTTCGTCTCTCCTTCTGGGCCACCTCCTCGATGCCCTCCGGCACCTTGGAGGTCGGTTACGTGACGGATCCCCTGGACGCCGCCACATTCGTCTCCATCGCCAATGCCGGCATTCCGGCCCCGCGCGGCACCGCAGGCGCCGCCAACGGGAACTACATGGGTCCTTTCGATTTCAACGGCGTGAGCGCGACCGGCACCCGCATCGCCTTGCGCTACACCAACACCTCCAGTCTCACCGCCGCCTGGAATGTGGACGACTTCACCGTGGAGCTCTCGCCCAACTGTCCCTCCCCTGTGAAAACCAGCGTCACCGCCTCCAACATTGACGGACACAGCGCCACCATCTCATGGGTGGACAACGACAACACCCACACGGCCTGGACGGTCTTTTACAGAGAGTCTGACGCCGCCTCCACCGCTCCCTGGATGACCCAAGCCGCCACCACCGACCATGTCTCCATCAGCGGTCTCGCCCCTGAAACCGAATACGACGTCTATGTGGTCACCAACTGCGGCACACCTTCCGCCAATCCTGACGCCACCCTGACCATCACGTTCAGCACCACGATATCTTGTCCGGCACCTACCGGACTGACCCTTACGGAGGTCTCCACCGACCAGGCCACCGTCAGCTGGACCAGCACGGCCAGCAGCTTCTACGTGGAATACGGTCCTGCCGGCTTCACGCCCGGGACAGGCATCTCCACCTCGGTTACCGGAAACACGTTCAGCATCTCCAACCTGTCGCCCTTCACCGAATACACGGTGATTGTGGTGGCCGACTGCGGCAGCGGCGACGGGGTTTCCTCCCCTGTTTCCATGAACTTCACCACCACACAACACGCTGCGAGCCTGCCTTACACGTCAGATTTCACCAGTCCCAACGACACGTGGATCCTGAACAACGGCATTTGTTCCAACTTCTGGACCATCGGCACGGTCAACAACACGCCCGCCATGTTTGTCACCCATGACAGTGTCACGGCGGCTTACGACGTCTCCAGTTACTCCGTCGTCACGGCCGAGAAGCTCTTCACCGTGGGCGAGCACGCCTCCGTCAACATCTCTTTCGACGCGAATGTGGGAGGCGAAGGCAACTACGACTACCTGAAGGTCTTCTTCGCACCGGCAACGGAATCCTACCCTGCCGCCACCACCGCCCCCGAATACGCCCAGTCCAGCTACAGCACCTACGCCCTGAACTTCCAGAGCTATCTGTCCCAGACGGCCACTTCCGCCAATCCCTACAAATTCAACCTTACCCAGAACGACTCCATCCACATGGAATTCGAGATGCCCAACCCGAACGCGAACCCCACCCCCGGCTCCACGGCCAAGCTGGTGTTCGTATGGAAGAACGACCATTCCGTTGGCACGCAACCCTCGGCCATCATCTCCAACGTCACCGTTTCCGTGACGGGATGCCCCTCCCCCGTCGCGTTGACCGACTCGAACATCACCAACACCTCGGCCGACATCCACTGGGTTCCTGGCGATGAGGAGACGGTCTGGCAAGTGGAATACGGCTTGCAGGGTTTCACCCATGGTCAAGGCACCCGGGTGACGGTGAACGGCACGCCCGCCCTCACGTTGACGAACCTGACCGCGGCCACCGATTACGATGTCTATGTGCGCGCCATGTGCAGCGCCGCGGATTCCAGTCTGTGGACGGGTCCTCTGACCTTCGCCACGGGATGTGACATTGTCACCTCCTACCCCTACATCGAGAACTTCGACTCCTACCTGGCCGGCTCAACCGCAAGACCGCACTGCTGGACCTTCCCGGTCGTCTTCTCCTTGGGAGCCCCCTATATCACCTCCTACTACTCCACCTCTTCCCCCAACTGCCTCTTCTTCCAGTCCGCGATCACAGACCACACCACTGCGGTGACTCCGCAATTCGATGCCGACATCAACACCCTGCGTGTGAGATTCATGCTGAAGGCTGAAAACACCAACCTCTCCGGAACCTTCGAGGTGGGTGTGATGAGCGACCCCCACGACATCAGCACCTTCGAGTCCGTTGAAATCATCCATCCTGAGAACACTTCCTGGAACGAGCACATCGTGGATCTCAGCGGGGTGACGATGACCGGTCCGAACCGCTATATCGCCTTCCGCCAGAATTCCAACAGCGACAACTGGTACTACTGGCTGGACGATGTCATGGTGACGCCGATCCCCACTTGTGTGGAGCCCGGCAACATCCACGCTTTGTCAACCACCTCCTCCTCTATCACCCTTGCCTGGGCGGTTTACGGCAACGAGAATAACTGGAACATCGAATACGGCCCTGCCGGTTTCACCCATGGCAACGGCACCCTTGTCAACGCCACCACCAACCCGTTCACCATCGACAGCCTGACGTTAGGCATCGAATACGACTTCTACGTGCGGACCGTGTGCAGCGCTGACGACCAGAGCATCTGGGCGGGTCCCTACACCGCCATGCCCGGCACGTACCTCTTGCCGACAACCGGCGAATATACCGTCACCGCTTGCGAACTGACCATTTTCGACGACGGCGGTCTCAACGGCAACTACAGCAACAGCTGCAACAGCACGCTGACCATCCTTCCCAGCGACCCCACCAACCGTGTCTCCATCCAAGGCTTACTGACCACAGAGAGCTGCTGCGACTATCTGCGCGTCTATGACGGCGTAGGCACCGGCGGCACCATGTTAGGAGAATTCAAGGGCTCTGAAATCATCATCCCTGAACTGATCTCCTCCAACGGTCCTCTCACCATCCAATTCAGTTCCGACTACTCCGTCTCCGCCTCCGGTTTCGAGCTGACCGTCTCCTGCTACAGCAACAGCTGTCCGGAGCCCGCCGTCATCGTCGCCACCAACATCACCACCAACTCTGCCAATCTCACGTGGATGCCCAGCGGAAACGAGTCTGCCTGGGTTTTGGAATACAAGGAGTATTATGACACGGTCTGGACTTCGATCCCCCTCACCACGACCTCTTACCAGCTGACCGGCCTGAACACTCTCACGGCCTACGATGTGCGGGTGAAAGCCAGCTGCGCCTCAGGTGACGAGTCCATGTTCACCTACGCCACCTTCAACACCAACAGCTGTGACGTTGCCGATCAGTGTCCGTACACCTTCAACCTTTTCGACAGCTATGGCGACGGCTGGGACGGTGCGACCCTGAATGTTTTACAGAACGGCGTGGTCGTCGCAAGCCTCACTGTTCCAAACGGTTTCTCTTCCACCGAGACCGTCATGCTGTGCGACGACATGTTTACCGCTTTGGTATGGGTCGGTGGCAATTTCGACTCTGAGTGCGGTTTCGCCGTCAGGGATCCCTACAACAACGAGATTTTCACCACCCTCACCACTCCTTCGGGCACAGTATTCACCTTCACCAGCGACTGTTCAGATCCCACTCCGGTCATCACCGACCCGACGGTGGCCACCACTGCCGCCACGGACATTGATCAGACCCATGCCACTTTGAACGGAACCATCACCAATCCCGACAGCGTGGCTATCACGGCCAAGGGCTTCGAATGGAAAGCCACCATGGGCGGCACCTACGCGCCTGTGACCGTGACGGGCGACAGCCTCACCTACGGTCTCACCGGCCTCACCGCCAACACGGAATACACCTTCAAGGCATTCATCATCTACAACGACACCACTGTCTATGGCGAGGAGATGACCTTCACCACGCTGCCCGAGGACATCCCGGAGCCTTGCGACGCCCCGAACGGTCTGCACGCCATCACCACCGGCGGCGACTTCATCTCCATTGCCTGGAACGACAACCCCAGCGTGGAAGTCTGGAACATCCAGCACCGTGTGCTGAACGGCACTTGGGCTTCCGCCACCAGCTCCACCAACAGCCACACCATCACCGGACTGGCTCCCGAAACCTCGTATGAGATCCGGGTGCAGGGCGACTGCGGCGACGGCAACGTCAGCGACTGGTCCGCGACCATCACCGCCACCACGACCGTCGGCATCGAGAACTGGCTGATGAACAGCATCAGTCTCTATCCGAATCCGGCGAAGGAGGTGATCCATGTACAATGTAGCATGAACAATGTACAGATCGAGTCTATCGAGGTGTTCGACGTCTATGGCAAGTTGTTGCAAACCGTCTCCGCGACTCCCGAGACGACCACCATCAACGTCTCCGGCTTGGCCGCCGGCATGTACTTCGTGCGCGTGACCACGGAACAGGGTACTGCCACGAAATCGTTCATCAAGAAATAAGACTTAAGACTTGAGACTTAAGACTTGAGACTATGGGCCGTTACCGAGAAGGGTGACGGCCTTTTTTTTTTTACAAGGAATTCTGATATTTTATATTACTACCCCGCCCTTCGGGCACCCCTTCTAAAATAGAAGGGGAATTGGGCTTCGGCCGCACCCCTAGTAAGCTTCTAAGCTCCTAAGCTTCTAAGCTTAATAAGCCATTTAAAAAAATTGTATATTTGCGCTTTCGAGATATTAAATTCATCAAATACAGAAAAATGAAAAAGAACCTACTGTTTTTAGCATTGCTGATGACGCTGATGGTGTTCAGCGGCTCGGCACAGGTGACTTTGTTGAACGAAGGCTTCGAGGGAAACGCCATCCCTTCGGGCTGGACAGTCATTGACGCGGACGGCGACGGGTACCAATGGATACACAGCAGCGATCCGGAAAGTGTCATCTACCAAGGCCACAACTCCTCTGAGGGAGCCGTGCTCTCGATGTCCAAACTCTTATATCCCAGCACCCCGCTTACCCCGGACAACTGGTTGGTCACGCCTGCCATCACGCTCGTCGGGAACAGCACGCTCACCTTCTGGAAACAAGTCGGCTATATGGCATACGCCGAACATTACGGTGTGTATGTCTCCACCACCTCTGCCACAGACCCTTCGGCCTTCACCCTGTTGTTTGAGGAGACATCGCCCCAGTCGAACGGATGGGTTCAGCAGACGGTCAGCCTGAGCGAATACACGGGCAGCACGGTCTATATCGCGTTCCGGCATTTCAACTGCACCAACAAGCTGGCCCTTGCTTTGGATGACATCATGGTGACGAGCGAGGCCTCAGGCCCCGTCATCACGGCCACTCCCGGCACGCTTTACTTCCCGCAGGCGGCAGTAGGACAAAGCTCCTTCTCCCAGCAAGTCAACGTGGAGGCCTTCAACACCTCCGGCACCATCACCGCTTCGGTGACGGCTCCGTTTGAGGTGTCCCTCGACGACACCACCTTCGCGGACAATGTCAACCTCGCGCCGGGCGGACAGGTGCTGTATGTGCGCTACGCCCCCGTCAACGAGGGCTATGACAGTGTGTTGCTGACCATCTCCGACGGCACCGCCACCGCCAACGTCACGCTCGTCGGCACCGGCATCGACTGCGACAACATCCCGCTCCCCTACGAGAACAACTTCAACGACGTTCTGGAGTACACCCTCCCCGGATGCTGGTCGGTTCTCAACCCCTTTAATGGCAGTCCGACGGTCACCAACAACTACAGCAATGACAACACGCTGATGTTCAAATGCGACCATCTAAACGGCATCCCCGCCTACGCTGTCATGCCGATAATGGCCGATGCCCTCAACACCCTGCAGATCTCCTTCACCACTTTCCGCGAAAGCTACAGCTCCGGCACCTTCAGTCTGGGCTACATGACCGACCCCGCCGACGGCAGCACGTTCGTGCCCGTATGGTCCACCAACGCCACGCAAATCGGCGACAACGACCCGCATTCCTACTTGGTGAGTTTCGAGAATGTGATCATCGACCCCGACGACGACTACCATATTGCGTTCAAATACTTGACCACCCATAGCTCTTATTGGTTCTTGGACGACGTGGTGGTCGAGAACATCCCCTCATGCGGCCCTCCCTCCGGCATGACGGCCACCATGGTGACAAGCAACACCGCCACCCTGGGCTGGAGTAGCAATGCTACTCTTTTCAACCTTTACTACAAGGAAGCCTCCGCCAACACTTGGGAGATGATTCCGGACGTGACCCTCTCCCCGCTCGGATTCACCCTCATCAACCTTCTCCCTTCCACCACCTACCAATGGTATGTCGCCAGCATTTGTGACGGCGACACCATCAGCAGTCTCTCCACCGCCAGTTTCACCACCCCCTGCAACTCTTTCAGCGTCCCGTTCACGGAGAACTTCGACGTCGGCAGCAGTCTGCCCTCCTGTTGGGCACGCTACAACGGCTGGGCCAGCGACATCTTCGACGGAGGGGAGCTTAGCAGCACCACCACCGGCTGGAACTTCACGAACCAGTATGTTTTCGGTTACAACCACGCACGGGTGAACATTTACGGGAGCAGCTGCAACCGTTGGTTAGTGACCCCGCCCATCGACCTGAGCGGCCTGACGAATCCGGCACTGGTCTTCGAGCTCGCCCTCACCGCTTACAACAGTGCCTCACCCATCAGCGACGCCACGGCGCAGGGGGACGACAAATTCATGGTGATTGTCTCCACCGACTATGGCGCCACCTGGAATGCCGCCAACGCCACGGTGTGGAGCAACGACGGCACCGGCGACTATGTCTTCAACCAGATTTCCGCCGCCGGCCAGGAAATTTCTATCTCCCTGGCTGACTACGCGAACGAAACCGTGATGATTGCCTTCTACGGAGAGTCAACCGTCAGCGGCAACGGCGACAACGACCTGCACATCGACAATGTGGTGGTTTCCTACGCCACCACCTGCATCAAACCGTCGAACCTGACGGTCACCGGCACCACCGCCACCTCGGCCACCCTCTCCTGGACGGAGAACGGTTCCGCCCTCAACTGGGACATCCAATACGGTCCTTCCGGCTTCACCCCCGGCGCGGCCGACGCCACCATCGTTCCCACCACCACCAATCCCACCACGATTGACAACCTCACCTCCGGCACCAGCTATGATTTCTATGTACGCTCCGACTGCGGCGCCGACTCCAGCTTCTGGGTGGGTCCCGTGACCGCCATTCCGGGCACCATGAACATGGCAACCAACGGCACCCACACCGTCACCACCTGCTCTTTGGTGATTTACGACGACGGCGGTGCCACCGGAAGTTACAGCGACAACTGCAACTCCGTGCTTGTAATCTATCCCGAGACCACGGGGAGCCACATCGGCGTTTCCGGCAGCTACGCCACCGAGAACAACTACGACTACCTCCGCCTTTATGACGGCGCGGGCACCAGCGGCACACTGCTCGGTGAATTTTGCGGATCCGGCACGATCCCCAGCATTGTTGCCCCTTCAGGTCCGATGACCATCCGGTTCACCTCCGACAACGGCGTCCATCAAGCCGGTTTCGAGCTGAATGTGAGCTGCAGCAACTGCGCGCCACCGGCCGGGCTGAGCGCCGACAACATCACCCACAACTCCGCCGAAATCTCCTGGAACGACAACGGTGCAAGCGCTTGGCTGTTCGCGTACAAAGCCGCGAACGCCACCACCTGGGCCGAGCAGGTGACCACCGACACCACGGTGATGCTGACCAACTTGGAAACGCTCGCCAACTATCAGGTGCGGGTCAGCTCCGCCTGCGGCGACGGCGAATATTCCATGCCCGCTGAAATCGCCTTCTCCACCACGATGGCCACGCAAGCCCTCCCCTACAGCACCGACTTCAGTGCAACGGCCGACCAGAACTGGACACTGCTCAACGGCAACCGCCCCAACTACTGGACCATCGGCACTTTGGGTTCCGAGAGCGCCCTGTTCATCACCAACAACGGCACCACCGCCGGCTACACCCCCAACGGTGCCTTCTCCATCGTCTCCGCCGAGAAACTGTTCACCATCGGCGAAACCGCTGAAATCAACATCAGTTTCGACGTGAAAGTGGGCGGCGAAAGCACCTTCGACTACCTGAAGGTCTTTTTCGCCCCCGCGGATGCCGAATATCCCGCCAGCAACAGTTTTGTGAGTTATGCCGACTATGATTACAGCGTCCACTCCATCGTCTTCCCGTCAAGCATCAGCGACAATCCTTACATGCTCAGCGAGACGGGCAGCAACCCCGTTCACGTACAGGCCACCGTCCTGAACCCGAACAGCAACCCCACGGCAAACTCCACCGGCAAGCTGGTCTTTTTGTGGAAGAACGACCAGAGCGGCGGTAGCAATCCCGGTGCCATCATCTACAACGTCTCCCTTGAACCTGTCGTTTGTCCTGCCCCCGCAGACCTGACGGTGAGCAACCTCGCCACCACCGGCGCCGACATCAGCTGGACGCCCACAGGCGACGAAAACAGCTGGAATCTGAAATACAGGGAAAGCGGTGATTCCCTCTGGAACGATGTCACCGTCAGCAACTTCCCGACCTACACAATCGTCGGCTTGACCCCCGGCAACGCCTACGAAGTGTGCGTGCAGAGCGTCTGCGGTCCCGACGACCTGTCGATGTGGGTTTGCACGGAATTCTCCACCTACTGCGAAACGGTCACCGATTTCCCCTACACCGAAGATTTCGAAAACGACGGCGCGATGGCCGACTGCTGGATGCAGGAGTTTGTGACAGGCTCCGTGAAATGGACGGTCCAGAGCGGAAACCACGGCCCCATCAGTGACGCGCACAGCGGCGACTACAACGCCTACTTCTACCATAACACCCAGACCAACAACACCACGAAGCTCGTCTCCCCGATTTTCGACCTCTCGAACCTCAGCGAACCCTACATCACCTATTGGTACACCAAACAAGCGTGGTTCAACGACCAGGACTTCCTGACGGTCTATTACCGCACCTCGCCTGCGGCACAATGGCAGCAATTAAAGATGTACACCACATCGGTGAGCAGTTGGACGAAAGACTCCCTGCAGCTTCCGAACCCGAGCGCCACCTACCAGATCGCGTTTGAAGGCCTCGCCAACGACGGCTACGGCATCACCTTGGACGACATCACCGTCAACGGCACCATCGACACCTCCGTTGTTCCGGATCCGTGCGATGTGCCTACCGGTCTGCATGCCGTCTCTGTCGAGAATCACGCCATCTCCATCGCCTGGGATGCCAACCCCAACGTGAACCTCTGGAACATCCAATACCGTCCTGTGAATGGCAACTGGGCCGCTGCAACCGCCAGCACCAACAGCTACAACATCACGAACTTGGAGGGCCTCACCAGCTATGAAATCCGTGTGCAGGCCAACTGCGGCTACACCCTCAGCGATTGGAGCCCCTCCATCACCGAACAGACCACCAACGTGGGCATCCAGAACCATCTGGAGAACAGCGTCACTTTGTTCCCGAATCCGGCAAACGACGTCATCCATGTGGAATGCTCCATCAACAACCTGCAAATGGAAACGTTGGAGGTGTTCGATGTTTACGGCAAATTGATCCGCACGGTCGGCGCGGGCGACACGTCCCGACAGATCAACGTCTCCGGCTTGGCCGCGGGCATCTATTTCGTGCGCGTGACCACAGAACAGGGTGCTGTAACGAAGAGCTTCGTCAAAAAATAAGACGTAAGACTTGAGACTTAAGACTTAAGATTTGGGACTTGGGACTTAAGATTAAGGGCCGTTGCCGATGGGTGACGGCCCTTTTTAGAAAAAAGTGCAACCCCCTTCACTGGTTTCGAAAAAAATTGTATTTTTGCGCACTCTTTTTGAGGAAGGAAAGTTGGCCGAGTGGCTGAAGGCAGCGGTTTCGAAAACCGCCAAGGTGTAACAACCTTCACAGGTTCGAATCCTGTACTTTCCGCCAAAAAAAACCTTGCGAACCCGCAAGGTTTTTTTTATACCTGTAAACCCGTAAACCTGTAAACCTGTAAACCTGTAAACCTGTAAGCCTGTAAACTTTAAAAGCCAAACACCCCTTTCACGGGATAATGGTCCGAAATCAACGCACGTCCGTACTTACCCTCATTCAACGTCTTGAAAACCATCGGTTTGGCGTTCTTATAGAAGATATGGTCAATGACGATGTTGTTAGGTGCGGAGCCCCAGCCGTTGAAAGTGCCTTTGTTGTCGGTCACGGGCGCGTCCTTGCGTGCCTGCTTCATCACCTTCTTCAACGGGTCGAAAATCTCGTTTTGGATGTCGGAATTGAAATCGCCGGTGAGGAAGACGGGCGCCTTCCTGTCGTGCACGATCTCCTTGAGGCGGCCGGTGATGAGCTTCACCGATTCACGGCGCGCCACCTCGCCCACATGGTCCAAGTGCGTGTTGAAACAGTAGAGGTGCTTGCCGGTATTCTTTTCGCGGAAATAGCCCCACGTCACGATGCGGTGACAGGCGGCATCCCAGCCCCGGGAACAGGTATCCGGCGTCTCGCTGAGCCAGAAATCGCCGTGCTCCACCAGCTCGAAACGGTCCTTGCGGTAGAGGATGGCCATGTGCTCGCCCCCGTGCGCGCCGTCGTCACGACCCAGACCGATGTAGTCGTAGCCGGGCAGGCTCCGGAGCAGATATTCGAGCTGCACGTAATAGGCCTCCTGCACACAGAGGAAGTCGGGCCGCTCCATGTTGACCATGTTCACCGAGGCGGCACGACGGTTCTCCCAGATGTTGTCGCCGTCTTGGGGGTTGTTGTAACGGATATTGTAGGAGATCACCGTTACGGTGTCTTTCTGCGCAAAGACCGGCGCGAGACAGACGAGGATGAGGATCAGGGTGGTGATGATTTTTTTCATGTCGCTATTTTTTTTCGGTTCTTTCCACACTGCGCTGCGCTTTTGTGTTGCCCCCCACACTGCGCTGCGCTTGTGTGGGGTTAATTGCGCTGCGCGCGTGTTGCCTCTCCGAGGCTGCTCAAGGAACAACTCTCAATTGGAGAAGACATACTGTATGATGTTCGCGCCCATCTGCAAGGCTTTCGTGCGGGTGGCTTCGGAATCTTTGTGCACCACGAAGTCCTCCCAACCGTCGCCAAGGTCGCACTCGTAGGTGAAGAGGAAGACCATGCGCCCCTCCCAGAAGAGGGCGAAGGCTTGCGGCGGCTTGTTGTCGTGCTCGTGGATTTTGGGCAGACCGTTCGGGAAGTTGAACTTCTGATGGAAAATCGGGTGATTGTAAGGGAGTTCCACCAGTTCCAGCTCGGGAAACACCCTCTTCATCTGCGCGCGGATGTAGGGCGACATGCCGTAGTTGTCGTCCGCATGCAAGAAACCGCCGGCGATGAGGTAGGTGCGCAGGTTCTCGGCCTCCGCATCGGTGAACGCCACGTTCCCGTGACCGGTCATGTGGATGAAGGGATAACGGAAAATGTCGGCACTGCCCACCTCCACGGTCGCGGGTTTCGGGTCAAGCGACATGCCCAGCTGCTGGTTGCAAAACTTGATGAGGTTCGGCAACGATGTCGGGTTGGCGTACCAGTCGCCGCCCCCGTTGTACTTCAACAACGCAATCTGCTGCGCCGGCGCCAGAACGCAAAACGCATATAACAAGATAGATAGAACGATTCTCTTCATACTGTCTCCAATATAATTCGACGGCAAAAATACATAATATTCCCGAATCTCGCACTATCGGGATGAATCATTCCGCCATTCCATCGCCAATAACCATTTGCATTTTCACGGTTTTTCTTTACAAAAGCAAAGATTTGCATAAATTAAGAAGAAAATATAACATTATTTTATACCTTCGCCGTTCCAAAAAAATGAAGGTATTTAGATTTTTAATGATTTGTAATCGGTTAAATATCAGCATTTTACCCCCCCCCCGCAACATTTTAGGTTCGCGGGATTTTCCGCTATTGTTTCCCGAAATTCCATTTTTTCACCCTATGAGAGCTAAAACAAGCATCTTTTCGCTGCTATTTCTTTTTGCCGTCGGGCTGTTGCACGCGCAGGCGCCCGCGACGGCAAGCGCCATCGCCATGGGCGGCAACACCGAGAACAACATCTGGGTCTCGGTGGGACAGCTCTTCGCCCAGCAGACCGCCCAGAACGGCTACGAAGTGGCCGCCGGCGTGTCGCAGGCGCAGGTGGTGGACAGCCTCTTCGCCGAAGAGGGCTGCGAGAACCGCGACTACGACGGACACGGCTTCCACTTCGACGCCCCGCTATCCGTGGGCGAGCATACCGCCGACATGTACGTGGTGGCGGGTCACCAATATCACTACGACCTCCGCAAGCACCTGACACTCACCGTCTTCCCGACGTATGACACCTCCGTTTACGTCACCTACCACGGCGTGCTACCCGAAGGCATCCACGAGGGCATGAACGACCTGGAGCTGCTGAGCGTGAAGGGCTGCGACAGCCTCGTGCACCTCTACGCCGACCTCTGTCCCTACACCGTCACGGACATCGACGAGAACCTCTACAACACCGTGGTGGTCTCCAACTTCTGCTGGACACAGTCGAACCTGATGCCCACGCACAACCCCGACCACAGCGACATCAGCAAAGCATTGGTTTACAATAACATACTCTATCCCGACGTGAACGCCAACCTGGCCACATACGGACGGCTGTACACCTGGTTCTCCGCCGTGGGCACCGCCGAGGGCAGCAGCGCCTCGCCCGTCGCCGACGACCGCGGCTTCGTGCAGGGCATCTGTCCGGCGGGCTGGCACATCCCCACCCTGTTGGAGCGCACCGCACTGGAGGCCATCCCCGCGGAGGACCTGCGCGCCACCACGCTCTGGGCGGTCCCCGACGGCAACACCAACGCCTCGGGCTTCACGGCCCTGCCCGCGGGCAAGTTCAACGCCGCCGCCAACCGCTTCGAGGGCCTCGGCACCGAGACCGGCTGGTGGACGGTGGTCCCCTGCGAAACCAT
>JAEEGL014050184.1_pt1 | contig 19631 bp, 13 predicted proteins | sample 9134231 | NCBI WGS metagenome assembly JAEEGL01 (sample SAMN16246548, study PRJNA631951) | gut metagenome | biome: gut microbiome; feature: rumen; material: fiber-attached | host: Bos | place: Iran: Karaj | collected 2018-10 | reverse complement strand
GATCAACGAGTATTACAACACCTACGGAATGACAAGCCAGCAGGCCAAGGAGTGGCTGGAGTATCTCATCGGCGGCGGTTCTGTGCGTCTGAAGATCGACGGTGTAGATTTTGAGCTGGTGAAAAATGATGACGGTACCATCTCCATTAAGCTGGCAGATATGGGAAACGCCAAAAAGGTGGTGATCCCCAACGAGATCACCATCGGAGAGGTCTCCTATCCCATTACCTCCATTGCCGCCTTTTGCTTTAAGAACAACGACAAGGTGGAGGAAGTGGTGCTTGGAAATCACGTCCTTCGCCTTGAAGAATCTGCCTTTGAAAACTGTAAGAATTTAAAGAGCGTCACCTTAAATGACGGTCTGGTAGCCATAGGGGATAAAGCCTTTTTCGGCTGCACTTCCTTAAAGCAGATCGAGCTGAAAAAGGGGATCCAGTCCATCGGAAACAGCGCTTTTGAGGCCAGCGGCCTTGCAGGAACCCTGACCCTGAACGAGGGACTGTTGTCCGTGGGAAAGAGAGCCTTTTTTGGCTGTAAATCCCTGGAGCATCTGTATATCAGCGCAAGCCTTTTGCAGATCGGGGATCAGGCCTTCAGTCAATGTACTGCTTTAAAGACCGTAACTCATGCCCCGAAGCCGGAACTGTTAAAGCTGGGCAAGCAGGCCTTTATGTCGGATACGGCACTTGTAAAGGTACTGATCCCGGAAAAGCTGCAGCTTATCAGCAGCAAGGCATTTTTGGGCTGCAGCGCCCTTACCAAAGTGAAGGGAATGAACGCCGTGGATCGCATCGGAGATCGGGCCTTTGAAGGCTGTAAGTCTTTGAAATCCATCACTCTTCCTGGGAAGCTTCAGCAGATCGGAAAGAAGTCCTTTTACAACTGTAAGAGTCTAAGGAAGGTTACCATCCGTTCCAAAATCCTTTCCCGTGTGGGAAAACAGGCCTTTGTAAAATGCTCCAAAAAACTGAAGTTTCAGGTGCCTAAAAACAAAGGCGCAAAATACCAGAAGCTTATGAAGGGAAAATATTGAAAAGGTACTAAAACCGCCTTTGTATTGCCTGTCACCCTGCCCTGTGATATAGTTTTATCCGGGGCACTGACAGGCTTTTTTCATGTGAGTGCATGAGGAACAAAATGGAAGAAAAGAGAGTTTCACTGAACCGAAATCAGATTAAGTACATTGTGATCATAGCCATGGTCATCGATCATATCGCCTGGGGCTTTGTCAACTACGGACAGTCCGGGTATTTTTCCATGCACTTTATCGGACGCCTCACGGGACCCTGCATGGCCTATTTTCTGGCAGAGGGTTATCGTCATACCTCGGACTTTCAAAAGTATGCCAAAAGGCTGGGGCTCTTTGCCCTGTTATCCTGGCCTGCCTTTGTATGGTTTGAATACGGTGCCCTGCCCATAGCCTTAAGGGATGGATATGTTGCGCCTCCCAAGGGAGTCCTTCATCTGTTCCTTTCCCAAAGTCATAAAACCCTTTTGTTTTATCCCAGATTCGGCGTCATCTATACCCTGTTTTTATCCCTGCTGGCTCTGCGTCTTTTCGATCGTATCGACCTTCCGCCCCTTCTTAGGGAAGGTGGCCTTGTGGGGCTTGGTTTTCTGTCTGTTTTGGGAGACTGGGCGGTTTATGATCTGCTCTTTGCCCTTTGCTTTCACAGATTCCGCAAGGAACCGAAGAAGATGTGGCTGATCTATGGCATTCTGGCAGTCTGCAGTTTTTCCTATAACGGATTTGTAAAAAAAGGTCTGTTTCAGCTGGGTATGTTTCTGGTTCCCCTGCTGCTGTTTTTCTATAACGAAAAGCCGGGCAGCAGGCATCCCTTTCACAAGTGGTTTTTCTACATCTTTTATCCCCTTCACCTTTTGTTTTTAGGCTGGATCCGCTGGCGTATGTAAACACCGAAAAATCGTTGAGTAATGGCGAAAAAAAGGGTATAATATACTGTGAGTGTTTATACCCGGGAAGGTGTTTCGTATGAAGAAAAAAACTTGGACCATTACCAGCGTTTTACTGCTTTGCATCCTGATCCTGTCGGGATGTTCCGATCATAGTGACGATATCGTTGCGGAGGAAAAGGACACCAGTGTTCACAAAGAGGCCTCTGCGGATTTTGATCCTGACTCCGATACGGTAAGAGCCCTTGTGGAAGCCACAACGGATCCGGTGGAGCTGATGGTTTGGACCTCCGAGGAGGATCAGGATATGACCCGCAGCATTGCGGAGTCTTTTACCTCCTTTTTTCCCGAAGTGGATCTGAAGATCAATGTGGGAGTTGAGGAAGAGCCTATGATCCAGGCTGCGGTGCTTGAGGATGTGGAGCATGCAGCAGATGTCTATACCTTTGTGGATGACCAGATCGAGGCCCTGGTGGAAGGGGGAGCCCTATCTCCCATCAAATCTTATTTCAATTATGATCCCAAGGACGTCAACGTGCCTTCTTCCGTGGAAGCAGCCAGCGTGGATGGTATTTTGTATGCCTATCCCATGACTGCGGACAACGGTTATTTTCTGTATTACGACAAATCCGTTTTTTCCAAGGAGGATATTGAATCACTGGATACCATGGTAGAGGTGGCAGCTAAAGAGAAAAAGAAGATCGCCATGCATTTGTCCAACGGCTGGTATCTGTATTCCTTTTTCCGGGGCGGCGGCTGCATCCTGAAACGGGACGGTGAGAAAAACAGCTGCGATTGGGACAGTGCAAAGGGAGAGGCGGTAGCCAACGCCGTCTCCGGACTGTGCCGTACCGGAGTCTTTGTGAATATGGACGATGCTACCATGACGGAGCAGCTGGGAGAAGGACAGATCGCAGCCATGATCAACGGCACCTGGAGAGCAGCAGATGTGCAGGAGGTTTGGGGCAATAAGTTCGGCGTTGCAGAGCTTCCTGAGTTTACGGTGGGCGGAAGAAATGTACAGATGGCTTCCTTCTCCGGATGCAAGCTGGTGGGAGTCAATCCCAACAGTGCCCATGTGGAGTGGGGAAAGCTGTTTGCGGAATATATGACGGATGAAGACAACCAGATCCATCGTTTTGAAAAAAGAAGGCTGGGTCCTTCCAATGAGGCGGCACAAGCTTCCTCCGGGGTACAGCTGGATCCGGTGATCGTGGCCCTGGCAAAGCAGTCCCTTTATGCTTATCCCCAGAGGGTGGCCGACAGCTACTGGGACCCTGCGGCAAAGTTGGGAGAGCAGCTCTCTCAGGGACCCCAGCTGGAGGAGATCCCGGAGCTTTTGCAAACCGCCGCTGAAGCCATCCGCGGCAATGCAACCACAGAAACAGAGGAAGAAAGCAGCGAAGAAGCAGGAGAATAAAGATTCCATGGAAAGTGTTTACGGAACCTATGGAAAGGATCTGGAGAGGATCCTGGACTACTTGGAGGACCTTTTGGAGGATGCCAACAGAGTGTCCCTTGAAAAGCGGGGAGAATATCTGTATGAGCATATTTCCGGAAGGATCAAATCAGAAGAGAGCATGCGGGAAAAGTGCACGAAAAGAGGCCTCCCCCAAACCTGGCAGAGTGCCCTGTTTGATCTGAAGGATGCCATCGGAATTCGGGTGGTATGCTCTTTTATCGACGATATCTATGAGCTTCGGAAGGCCTTTGAAGGCTTTGAAAAATGCCGGATCGTAGAGGAAAAGGACTATATCCGTCATGCAAAGCCTAACGGTTATCGAAGCTATCATCTGATCCTGGAGATCGACGATTCCGATCATCCCCAGGGGCCCGGCAGATTCTATGCGGAGATCCAGCTTCGTACCATCGCCATGGATTCCTGGGCGGCACTGGAGCATAAGCTGAAATACAAGAAAAATATCAAAAATCAGGAAATGATCGGTCTGGAGCTGAAGCGCTGTGCGGATGAGCTGGCAGGCTGTGATCTTTCCATGCAAACCATCCGGGATCTGATCAGACAGTCGGAATAATGCTTCGGCAAAAGAGACAGACGGAAAGGAACGGAAATGTTATCGATAATCGTACCCTGCTATAACGAACAGGAAGTACTTCCCCTTTTTTATGAGACCCTGACCCGGGAAATGAAAGAGGTGGGATGCCCATACGAGGTTTTACTGATCAACGACGGATCAAAGGACGATACTTTGAAGCTCATGACGAAATTGGCAGATCAGGACGAGCGGGTGAAGTACTATTCCTTTTCCAGAAACTTCGGAAAAGAGGCGGCCATGTACGCAGGCTTTACCAACGCCAAGGGAGACTATGTGGTGGTGATGGATGCGGACCTGCAGGATCCCCCAAGGCTTTTGAAACAGATGTGGGAGATCCTTTCCACAGGAGAGTATGACAGTGTCGCCACCAGGCGCTCCGACAGAAAGGGAGAAGCTCCCCTTCGCAGTTTTTTTGCCAGGAAATTTTACCAGGTCATCAACCGTATGTCGGATGCGGACATCATGGACGGTGCCAGGGATTTTCGCATGATGCGCCGGGAGATGGTGGAAGCCATCCTTTCCATGACGGAGTACAACCGCTTTTCCAAGGGGATCTTCGGCTGGGTGGGATTTCGTACCTACTGGCTGGATTTTGAAAATGAGAAAAGAGCAGGAGGCAGTACCAAGTGGAGCTTCTGGGGCCTGTTTCGATATGCCATTGACGGGATCATCAACTTTTCCCAATCCCCCTTGTCCTTTGCTTCCTGGAGCGGGATCTTTATGACCATGCTGGCCTTTGTGATGCTTCTTTTCGTGGTGATCCGAAAGCTCATCTTCGGAGATCCGGTGGCAGGCTGGGCCTCCACCATCAGTGTCATCATTTTTATCGGCGGCCTGCAGCTGTTCAGCCTGGGGATCATGGGACAATACATCGCCAAGATCTATATGGAGACCAAGGACAGACCGCACTTTATCATATCCGAATCCAACGATGAGGATGTAAAAAAAATACGATAAATAAACAGGGGATAGAGCATGAGATTGTTACTTGCAGAAGATGAAAAGGAAATGTCCAGGGCAGTCACCGCTGTACTTTCAGCCAACGGCTATGAGGTGGATGCGGTGTATGACGGCCTGGAGGCTTTGGAAAAAGCAAAGCAGAATGCTTATGATGCCATGATCTTTGATATCATGATGCCCAACATGGACGGCATGACGGCCCTTCGGGAGATCCGCTCCACGGGAGATGTGACCCCGGTGATCTTTCTGACGGCAAAATCCGAACTGGATGACCGGGTGGAAGGGTTGGATGCAGGAGCGGACGATTACCTGACAAAGCCCTTTGCCTTAAAGGAGCTTTTGGCAAGGGTACGTTCCATGACCCGCAGAAAGGGTGAGTATATGCCAAAGAGCATTACCCTTGGACGGGTAACTTTGAAGATCGAAGAGGGAGAGTTGTCGGCGGATAACTCCGTGAGACTGGCGGGAAAAGAGCTGCGGCTTATGGAGTTTTTCATGAGAAATCCGGGGAAGGAGTTTACCACCGAAGAGATCTTTTCCCATATCTGGCAGAACGAGCCGGATCAGGAGATCGGTATTGTCTGGATGTATATTTCGTTTCTTCGCACAAAGCTCAAATCCGTTTATGCGGATCTGGAGATCACGGGATCGGAAGGACAGAGCTTTTGCCTGATACAGAGTGAGGAAGCTGTATGATCAAAAAGCTGCAGTACAAATTTATCGGGATCGCCACCGCTTCCGTGTTTGTCATGCTTTTGATGGTACTGGGCCTTATCAATATCATCAGCTCCGTTCGAAACAACCGGGAGACCACATTGCTGCTGGAATACATCGCAGCCAATGACGGATACATTCCCTCCATCGGAAGCCATTTGGAACAGCACGGGGATCTGGACAGCCTGCTGACTCCCGAGACCCAGTTTGAGACCAGATACTTTTCCGTCTGGGTGCAGGAGGATCAGGTGGTGGATGTAAACATCGAGCATATTGCGGCTCTGGAATATAATGAGGCCGGACAGTATGCCCTGGATGCCATCCGCAAAGGCCAGCAGCGCGGTAAGGACCTTTGGAATAACCGAAGCTACGACTATCTCATTGAAGATAGAGAACCTTCAGGTAAGCTGGTGGTAGTGCTGGATACCACGAAGCTTTACTACAGCACCGTTACCCTGGTGCGGTTTTCCGCCTACTGCGGCATGGTGATGATCGGCATCTTCTTTTTGATGGTGTCCGCACTTTCCAGAAGAGTCCTTCGTCCCATCATCGACAATATGGAAAGCCAGAAGCAGTTTATCACCAATGCCAGCCATGAGCTGAAGACTCCTCTGGCTATCATTTCCGCCAACACCGAGGTGCTGGAAATGACGGCGGGAGAATCGGAGTGGACCGCCAGTATTCGCAACCAGATTGAGCGCCTGACAGGCCTTATTAACCGCCTTATTGCTTTGGCAAGACTGCAGGAAGGCGGAGAGAGCAAGCTGACAAACGTACCTGCCTCTGCCATCGCTAAGGATGTGGCAGCCTCCTTTGCTCCGGTACTGAAGCAGCAGTCCAAGGAATATACCTATGAGGTGGAGGACGGCATCGAGATACTTGCTGACGAGAGAAGCTACCATGAGCTGATCTCCATCCTTTTGGACAACGCCGCCAAGTACTGCGATGATAAGGGCAAGGTGGAGCTTCATCTTACCAAAAAAGGAAAGCAGTCCCACCTTACGGTGTCCAACAGCTATGCCAAGGGAGCCGATGTGGATTACGAGCGCTTCTTTGATCGTTTCTACCGGGAAGACCAGTCCCACAACAGCGAGAAGAAGGGCTACGGCATCGGACTTTCCATGGCTATGGAGATGGTGAAGCAGTTCAAGGGGCGGATCTTCGCAGGATATAAGGACGGAGTGATCACATTTACAGTGATCATTTGACGGACCGGCACATAATCAGCACATGACGACCGGACGGCCGAGGGGCGTGACCCTCCGGCGGCGAGTTACGGACGGCGCGAAGCGTCCGCCCGAACTGTCTGAGCTAAGCCGGAGGGTGCAGGTCCGATGGCTGTTCGGTCGCCATGGGCTGGTCATAAAACCCCGAATAGATAGCCTGCAGCTGCAGATAGATAAGGAGCGATATGAACGAGATTCGGCTTAGCAGGATCGCCACGATCCACACGGACTTTCCGGACAAATTCGGCATCCCCAGACAGAGCGGCCTTGCCGGATCTTTGAAGGCCACCATCACCTTTGAGGAGGGCTTCGGATCTCCTGAGGCAGTCAGGGGCCTGGAGGGATATTCCCACATCTGGCTGTTGTGGCTGTTTGAAAACGGCACGGATACCTGGCATCCCACAGTGCGTCCTCCGAGGCTTGGGGGAAACACCCACATGGGGGTATTTGCCACCCGCTCGCCTTTCCGGCCAAACCCCATCGGCCTGTCCTGCGTAAAGCTGGAGGCCATCGAGCAGACAAAGGAGGGGCCCGTTCTGCATATATCGGGAGCGGACCTTCGGGATAAAACTCCCATCCTGGATATTAAGCCCTATCTTCCCTATGCGGACGCCCATCCCGAGGCCAGGGGCGGATTTGCCCAAAGTGCCTATAGGTCTCGGCAGCTTTTGAAGGTACAGATGGAGGAAAGCCTTTTGCAGCTGATAGAGCCGGATAAAAGAGAGGGGCTTTTGGAGATCCTGGCCGAGGATCCCCGTCCTGCCTATCAGTCGGATCCCGACAGGATCTACGGCGTCTTTTACGGGGGACGCAATATCCGTTTTCGGGTCAAAGAGGATACCCTGACGGTGCTTTCGGCAGAAAAAGCAGACCCTGCAGACAACCCAAACTCATAGAGTCAGCACTACAAAAAAAGTATGAAAAAAGAGAACACACCCGCAAAACAGAATACCATCAGACGCCTTCGCCTTTGGATCTATCGAATGATATCCGTGAAGGTGGTGGGAGAGAAAGCCAACCAGATCTATGACATTGTGACCGTGACGGCACTGCTTTTGAATCTGGTGGTGATGTTCCTTTCCACCTACGATAACCTGGCAGCCAAATACGGGACGGCCTTTTCATGGATTGAGGCCGTAACCACCTTCGTGTTTGCCCTGGATTTTGTGCTGCGCCTGGTAACAGCCCGGTTTTTATATCCGAAGCTGACGGAAGCGAGGGCCATGCTGCGATACACCTTTTCCTTTACGGGGATCGTGGATCTGTTATCCTTCCTGCCCTACTATCTTCCCGTCTTTTTCCCCAAGGGAGCGGCGGTCTTTCGGATGTTTCGGGTGGCAAGGATCCTTCGTCTGTTTCGGATCAATGCCTATTACGATTCCCTCAATGTCATCACGGAGGTTATTTCCAGCAAAAAACAGCAGCTTCTGTCTTCTGTTTTCATCATCGTGATCCTCATGCTGGCCTCCTCCCTTTGTATGTATTCCGTTGAGCACCAGGCCCAGCCGGAGGTCTTTCAAAACGCCTTTTCCGGCATCTGGTGGTCCACATCCACCCTGTTGACCGTGGGATACGGAGATATCTACCCCGTCACCACCATGGGAAAATTTTTGGGAATTTTGATCTCCTTTTTAGGCGTGGGAATGGTAGCCATCCCTACAGGTATTATTTCCGCAGGCTTCGTGGAGCAATATTCCCTTTTGAAAAAAGCAGGCGAGATGGCCAATGATGAAGATATCCGCTTTGTAAAGATCCAGCTGGAAAAGCGGGATCCCTGGGTGGGAAAGACCATAGCCGAAACCAGACTACCCCATGATCTGATGATCGCCCTGGTGATCCGCGGCGATCAGCATCTGATCCCGGGTGGAGAATTAAAGCTCCAGAATCAGGACATTCTGGTGGTGGGTGCCTATGCTTCCAAAAAGACAGGACAGCTTTTGAATATGAAAGAGGTGATCCTGGTACCGGACCATCCCTGGAAGGGCCGAAAGATCAGGGAACTGGGACTGTCCAGGCAAACCTTTATCGTCATGGTTAAGCGCCGGAATAAAACCATATTGCCCGACGGGGAGCTGGTACTGATGGAGGCCGATAAGGTGTATCTGTATTCCAAAAGCCAGATCCAGATGGCAGCGGAAGATTATCAATATTAAGAAAAATGCAACGGTTTTACTGATAACAGCCTGTTTAAGGTAGAGCGATAAATGCCTATCAGGCTGTAAACACGGAGGAAAAAAACATGAAAGAAAACTTAATTCAGGAAGAATTCGATGAACAGTATCAAGGTATTGAGGACGAGGATCTGTTCCAGGGAATTCAAATTCCCGAAGCAAATCTGGTAGATGCGGATAAGGAACCCCCGGAGACTTTTGATTATCAGGACCTGGAAGAGGAACCGATTCCGGAAAATGATGCTTTGGATGCAAATGAACCGATGAATGTGGATGCCAAAAAAGCCAAGTACAACGCCTATGTGCAGAACATGGAAGGGCTTGGCCAGGATTGGAGCAACGGGCTTACTAAATTTACAACCATGTTTATTCCGACGTTGTCGGACGATGATCAGGCGTATCTGAAGTATGATCCCATGATGGATCCGGATAACTATGAGAGCCCGGAGTATATCAAAAATGTTGCAAACCGTGCTTATGAGGGCGAAGACGGTCCGGAAATTGGAGAGACGGTTCGGTCTATGTCCGGTACCGTGGATCCGAAAATCGTATTGAATCAAAACGGTTTTCAACAGTTGAAGGGCAAGATGGAAAAGTATGTGAAAAAGGTGGAGGGTTTTTTGCCCATGGCCTTGCTTGATACTTCGGATGAACTTGGTTCCGATCTGGCAAACTCCTTTATACAAGCCAACAGCATGGGAGGGATAAAACGTATGCTTCGCGGTCATACTCCCACCTACATGCTTATGAAGACACCTCTCGGAGAAACAGTAGAAGCATTGGCGGGAGCCGTGAATGCAAATCTGGATGAACAAGTGATAGAGAGATTGAAGAAAAACGAAGCAAAGTATCCTTATGTTACCATGGTGTGTGGTGCGGAAAAACACCTGATGACCATGTCCGATTACTGGCATGAAAAGAAGAAAAATAACGGTAACTTATCTACGGAGAGAGAATTACAGTACCGTCAAATGCTTTATGATCAGGCGCGCATTCTCATTCCCCTGGTAGATAAAACAACGAAGGCTGCCATTGATGATAAAACCAATGAGGAGATTAGGGAAAGTGGTCTGCATTCTCAGGGTAATGAGGATCCTTTCCACAATTGTCTCTATGCATCACGAGGATCCCTTCAGCTGCGGTGCAGTCTGGAAGCAAACAGAGACGGAATCGAAAACGGATGGCAGATTGATGATCTTGGCATTCTTGGCACCTTCCGCTTTATCCAGAAGGCAGGAGTCAATGCCATCAAATATCCCGGCGAAAATATGACCCTGGAAGCCTATAACAAGGCCAAGGAGAACCCTTTGAAGGGCAATGAGGAGTATAAGAAGTTCCTGGCCCGTATGGAGCAGTTATACCAGAAGATCAAAAAAACGCCTCTGCAGGATGAAAGGCAAAGACGTATTTTCCTCAAGCAGATGAAGAAAATGGTCAAAGATGGAAATGAAAAGACCTATACCAATGCTCAAAATGAAGAAGTGAAGTTTATTGACAACGAAAAGGCGAAATATTTCAATCAGTTATATGATAACATGCTGAGCCGTGAATACCTCATCGAGACGGGAAAGCAGAGCGGCATTTTTACAACTCCCGTGCAAAAGGACGTTCGGAATGTGGATAATGAAGTGAACATGAGAATGGTGGATTTTGCCACAAAACGTTCCTTTATTTTCCTGGGAAGAGAGTCTGATCTGCATAAAAAACTGCGTCAGGCAGTTTCGGATTTAAAGCAGATGGAGCTTGACCGCAAGGATCCCAATAAAAAAGCTTCCTTCAGCGGAAGCAAGTATCTGAACAAACTGGATGAGATCATATACTGTTCCAAAATGTATCAGATGGATAAAAAGAAAGCCAAAACTCCCGCCGGAAAGAAGCGTCTGGAAGGTGCCAGAGAGTATGAGCAGATGGCAAAAGAACTTCGGGATCGGATGGTCAAGGACAAAGAAGGAAAGGACCGGACAGCCCTTCTTGCCGACCTGCGGCAAAAGAGTGCAATCAAGATTGCCGAGGATGCGGCAAAGGAGCTTGCATCATTGAAGCTGCAATCGGAGGAAGGAAGGGCGCTGACAAAGACTGAGAAAAGTCAGATCAAAACCCGTGCCATGGAACTGGGAGCGGATATTCTTGTGGCCCGATACAGCAGTTCATTGGATAGGGATCTGCAGAAGGTATTTTACCATAAGGGAGCAAACGTTCTCAAAAAAGAAATTCTCGCATCCAGAGAATATAACCGTCTCATGAGTGGCTATTTCCGGCAGGAGAAGGCCTTTGGTGACATTGCAAAGGATCTGGGCAAGGAAGAGATTTTGCAGAATCTGGAAACCTTTAACAGGGGACAGAAGAATCAGCTTCAGGATTATAATATAAAGATTTCAGAAGGAAAAACGGAAGTCTTTAGGAAAAATGATGAAGTAGGCAAAGTGAAGGCCCCGGAGCGGGTTATGCATTGATGCAATAATAGGAAAGGATATAAGGCATGCTGTTGACAAGTGATATTGCAATCGATACCCAGGCGCTGGAGGAGGTGGCCCAGACTGTTACACAGGCGGCCAAGGAAGCGGTGCCGGAGGATGTATCCCAAAAGATCAGTCTGTTTCAGAAATACTGGGACCAGCTTCCGGAAAAGGCCCTTGGCCTGGGTATCCGCATCGCTCTGGCACTCATCACCCTGGTGGTGGGGATCTGGGTTATTAAGATCATTCGCAAGATCCTGAAGAAATCCCTGGAAAAAAGCAAAGCCGATGCAGGTGTAGCACAGTTTCTGGATTCCTTTGTCAAGGCGGTTCTGATGATCCTTCTCATCTTTATGATCGCTACCAATTTCGGTGTCGATGCAGCCAGCATCGTTGCGGTGCTGGGCTCTATGGGTGTGGCTATCGGCCTGGCATTGCAGGGCTCCCTTGCCAATTTTGCGGGAGGGGTCCTGATCCTTTTGATGAAGCCCTTCAAGGTGGGAGATTATATCCGGGAGGACAGTCACGGAAATGAGGGAACGGTGACCCAGATCGAGCTGTTTTACACCAAGCTCATCACCGTGGATAAGCATGTGGTGGTGCTGCCCAACGGAGCTCTTGCCAACACCTCCCTTCGGAACTTTACCGCCCTGGAATACCGCCGAGTGGATATGACGGTGGGGATCTCCTACACGGCTGATATTAAGAAGGCAAAAGAGGTGGCCCAAAAGGCCATGCTGGAGCATAAGCTGGTGGTGGATTTTGAACCCTACAGCGTCTATGTCAAGGAGCTGGCGGACTCTGCCGTAGTGCTTGGCATGTATTGCCATGTGAAGAGCAGTGATTTCATCCCGGCCCGGGAAGCTTTGCTGGAACAGGTAAAGCTGGCCTTTGATGCAAACGGGATCACCATTCCGTTCCCGCAGCTGGATGTGCATAACATTTAAGATAGAGCAGCATTGAAGAGAGCATTATATGAATAAAAAAAATGAAAACAACGAATCTGACAGTTTAATAAATAAACTCTTCAAAGGAAATGCAAAGATCGACAGTGTTGTTTTTTTACTCCTGTTGCATGTAGCTGTATTTACAGCTTTATATAGCATACATATGTATGGGAAATTATGGTGGCAGGAATACCAAACGAGGAACATCTTTAGAGCTGTTGTTGTGTATGCATATGTAATTCTGCTTATTCTTATTATGTGGAAAATAGAAGATGAGATACTGTTTAGAAAGATAAAATGCAAGTTTGTGGGAAAGGTTTTCTTGGTTACTGATATAATTTCCGCCTTTTTTCTGGGGCAGTTTTTTATTAGCTGGTTATATAGTTGGTTATATATCATCATTACCGATACTTTCAAAGGGATACAATACTCAGAGTACTATTATTCTGGCGGAAGGTATAATACATTTTTTTGCGCGTTGCTTGCCGGTACAGTTTCTATTATGAATTCAGTTAGATCAAAAACAAAACTGGCAAAGATGTCTAAAAATGCAGGTTTATTTATATTACTAGGTTTTGTGTCTTATATTTGTTTTATATATATTTTGCAACTATTTTTTGGTGTAATAACGATCGGCGGTCTTATCGGTGTAGCGATCATTCTTTTTTTGGGAATAAAAATAATTAATAAAGTGGATTTTACGGATAAGAAACCATAAAAATGCAAGGAGGTTACAGCAATGGAGAGGGAAAAGATCAGACAGATCGTAGCAAAAATGACTTTGGAAGAGAAGGCAAAGATGTGTTCCGGAGCGGATTTCTGGCATACGGAAAGCTTTGAGCAGCTGGGGATCCCGGCAACCATGGTATCCGACGGACCTCATGGACTTCGGAAGCAGGATATGGAAGGGGATCATCTGGGGGTCAACGACAGTATCGTTGCGGTATGTTTCCCGGCGGGATGCGCCACGGCAGCCAGCTTTGACACGGATCTGATCGGCAGGCTGGGAGAAGCACTGGGAGAGTGCTGCCAGGCTGAGGATGTTTCGGTGGTTTTGGGACCGGCCATCAACATCAAGCGGTCTCCTCTTTGTGGCCGTAATTTCGAGTATTATTCCGAGGATCCTTATCTTGCGGGGAAAATGGCGGCAGCCTATATAAACGGCGTGCAGAGCAAGAACATAGGCACATCCCCGAAGCACTATATGGGCAACAACCAGGAGACCAGAAGGCTTTCCGTGGATGCAAGGATCGATGAGCGTACCCTCCGGGAGATCTATCTTCCTGCTTTCGAGGAGGCGGTAAAGGAAAGCAGACCCTGGACGGTGATGGCTTCCTACAACAAGGTAAACGGCGAGCATGTTTCCGAGAGCAAAAAGTTTTTGACGGACATCCTCAGAGATGAGTGGGGCTTTGACGGATACGTGATGAGTGACTGGGGTGCAGTCTGCGACCGTGTGCAGGGTATCCGCGGCGGACTGGATCTGGAGATGCCCTCATCCAACGGACACAGGGATGCCCTTATCGTACGTGCGGTAAAGGATGGAAGCCTGGAGGAAGCACTGGTGGACCGGGCAGTTGAAAATATCTTAAACATCGTATTCCGGTATCAGGAAAACAGAGACACCACAGCTGTTTTTGACAGGGAAAAGGATCATGAGCTTTCCGGCAGGATCGCCAGGGAATGCATCGTGCTTTTGAAAAATGAGGGCGTTCTTCCCATTGACTTTAAACGCGCCGAAAAGGAATCCATCGCCTTTATCGGAAAGTATGCCAAGGCGCCCAGATTCCAGGGCGGCGGCAGCAGCCACATCACCTGCTATCAGAAAACAGGTGCCATGGCAGCGGCAGAGAAGCTGGGATATGGAGATAAGATCACCTATGCCAAGGGCTATGAGGATGATCGGGACGTAGTGGATGAGGCCCTTTTGCAGGAAGCGGTGGAAGCGGCAAAGAAGGCCAAGATCGCAGTGATCTTTGCGGGACTTCCCGATGCCTTCGAGTCCGAGGGCTTTGACAGAAAGCATATGCGGATGCCGGATTGCCAGAACCGTCTCATCGAAGAGGTGGCAAAGGTGCAGCCCAACGTCGTTGTAGTATTGCACAACGGATCACCTGTGGAAATGCCCTGGGTGAATAAGGTAAAGGGCATTGTGGAAAGCTACCTGGGCGGAGAAAATATCGGTAGTGCCCAGATGGAGATCTTAAGCGGTATGTTCAATCCATGTGCAAAGCTTCCCGAGACCTTCCCTAAGAAGCTGTCCGACAATCCTTCCTACCTGAACTTCCCCGGCGTGGGCAATGAGGTGGAGTACAAAGAGGGCATCTTTGTGGGCTACCGTTACTATGAGAAGAAAGAAATGGATGTGCTGTTCCCCTTCGGACACGGCCTTTCCTATACCCAGTTTACCTACTCCGATCTGAGGTTGGACAAAGACAGGATGAAGGATGAGGAAGCTTTGACGGTAACATTGAAGGTCACCAATTCCGGCAGTATGGCAGGAAGCGAGGTGGTACAGCTCTATGTGGCGGATCCGGAAAGCAGGGTTCAGCGTCCCGTGAAGGAACTGAAGGGCTTTGCCAAGGTCTTTTTGGATCAGGGAGAGAGCAAGGAGATTTCCTTTAAACTGGATAAAAGAGCGTTTGCCTACTACGAGACCGCAATCTCCGACTGGTTTGTGGAAAGCGGAGAGTTTGAGATCCTGGCAGGTGCTTCCAGCAGTGATATCCGCCTGAAAAAGACGGTTTATGTGGAAGGGACAAAGAAGCTTTCGGTGGTGTATGATCTGGATTCCACCATGGGAGATGTTCTGAAGGATCCTGTAGCCGCAAAGCTGGTAGAGCCCATCCGCAAGGCCAGCACCATGGCGGAGCTTACCATCACCGAGGGCGAGGGCATGGGTCCCGGCGCAAACGAGATGGCTTCGGCTATGGAGGAGTTTGCTCCCCTTCGTAACTGCCTGAGCTTCGGAAACGGTACCATGACTCCTGACAGACTGCAGGAGATCATCGATGAGATGAATCGGCAGGCATGATCGAGGGCTAATACTGCATAAATACAAGGGCAACCGGACATAGGATTTTCACAACTATCCGGTTGCTTTTGCCCATTTTACGCGATACAATAGAATCTGCGGTAAATTCGCAGAGGAGGATACTATGAACAACGAGAACTATCAGGGCTCCGATTCCGGAAATAACGGAAGAGGCCCGGGCAATAACGGCGATCGGAATAACGGTTCCGGCGGGCAGGGAGGCAATGGGACTCCCGGACGCCAGAGCTTTCTGCTTCTTTTGGTGGCTGCTCTTGTAACGCTGGTATTTATGAGCTTTTTGATGCGGTCCATCGGAGGGGATGCCAGTCGCGAGATCACCTACGACGAGTTTCTGAAGATGGTAAAAGAGGGGAAAGTGGAGCGTGTTGTGATCACCGATACGGAGATCGACATCATCCCGAAAACGGAAAAGAAAAAAGAGGCACCTGCTGACAATGCCCTGCAGTATCTCTACGGCATGAATCAGCGCCAGCAGGATGTTACCTATTACACCGGCGTTGTAGCAGATGATAATCTGCCCGCCTTCTTAAACCAATACGGTGTCAGCTACAAGCAGAAGATCCCGGATAATTCGGGATGGCTTCTGTCCATTTTGCTGACCTACGTACTGCCCATTGTACTGGTATGGCTGATCCTTTCCTTTGCCATGCGTAAGATGAGCGGCGGTGGCGGTTTTATGGGTGTGGGCAAATCCACAGCCAAGGTTTATGTACAAAAGGAAACAGGCGTCACCTTCAAGGATGTGGCCGGAGAGGATGAGGCCAAGGAATCCCTGCAGGAGGTGGTGGATTTTCTGCACAATCCTGCCAAATATACGGGGATCGGTGCCAAGCTTCCCAAGGGTGCTCTTTTGGTGGGCCCTCCGGGAACCGGAAAAACCCTGCTTGCCAAGGCCGTTGCAGGAGAGGCACATGTGCCCTTTTTCTCCCTGGCAGGTTCCGATTTTATTGAGCTTTATGTGGGCGTGGGTGCATCCCGCGTTCGTGATCTGTTCCGGGAGGCCAATAAAAACGCACCCTGTATCATCTTTATCGATGAGATCGATGCCATCGGCCGGAGCCGTGATTCCAAGTACGGCGGCGGTAATGAGGAGCGGGAGCAGACCTTAAATCAGCTGCTGTCGGAAATGGATGGTTTTGATACCTCCAAGGGTATTCTGATCTTAGGTGCCACCAACAGACCGGAGATCTTGGATAAGGCCCTGCTTCGTCCGGGGCGTTTTGACAGACGGATCATCGTGGATAAGCCGGATCTGAAGGGCCGTGTGGATATTCTCAAAGTACATGCCAAGGATGTACACATGGATGAGAGTGTGGATCTGGAGGAGATCGCACTGGCAACCAGCGGTGCGGTGGGTTCCGATCTTGCCAATATGATCAATGAGGCGGCCATCAACGCCGTAAAGGCAGGTCGCAAGGCGGTATGTCAGAAGGATCTGTTTGATGCTGTGGAAGTGGTCCTTGTGGGAAAAGAGAAAAAGGACCGCATAATGAGCAAGGAAGAACGCAGGATCGTCTCCTACCACGAGGTGGGACATGCACTGATCGCGGCCCTGCAGAAAAACTCCGAACCGGTACAAAAAATCACCATCGTGCCCCGTACCATGGGTGCCCTTGGCTATGTAATGCAGGTACCCGAGGAGGAAAAATACTTAAACTCCCAGGCAGAGCTGCATGATATGATCGTAGGCCTTTTGGGCGGTAGAGCCGCCGAGGAGATCGTCTTTGATACGGTTACCACAGGGGCTTCCAACGATATTGAGCGTGCGACGAAGATCGCAAGATCCATGGTTACCACCTACGGTATGAGTAAAAAGTTCGGCCTCATGGCACTTGAGTCCATGGAGAGTCGCTACCTGGATCAGCATATGGCCTTAAACTGCGCGGATGTGACGGCAGCTGAGATCGATATGGAAGTGAAGCAGATCTTAAAGGACTGCTACAAGGAAGCCAAGAAGATGCTCAAGGACAATCGCAGGATCATGGATAAGATCGCTGCGAAGCTCATTAAGCAGGAGACCATTACCGGTAAAGAATTCATGAAGATCTACCGGAAGGAAAAGGGCATCGAGGAGCCCAAAGCCGATAAGGGCAGCAAGGAGAAAAAGCTTCCCAAGACTGCAGCCGAGGCAGGCTACATCCGGGAAAAGGAAGAGACCGGGGAGACTCCCGAAGAGACCACTCAGGTTCGGGTTACGGACAACGGCGGGGTTCGCTTTGAGGCAGTCATCGGACAGGAGGATTTCCAAAAGCCCATCCCTGAGCCGGAGCCTTCCTTTGAAGATGCAGATCAGCAGGAGGATGACGACATCATAGATGTGGATGTGGAAGAGACCGAGGAGGAAAAGGTAAAGGCCCCCGAAGCTGAAGAGAATGGGGAGGAAGCTAAGACCCAGGATCCGCAGCTGCAAAAGGCAGAGCAGGCCCTTTCGGAAGGAGCTTCCCTGCTGGATCATTTAACCGATAGGATGCCGGATGACGATGAGGATATCTGACAGATGTTTGACATTCAGGAAGAGTTGAAAAAACTCCCGGATCTTCCGGGAGTTTACATTATGCATGATGCTTCTGATGCCATTCTCTATGTGGGAAAAGCCATCAGCTTGAATCGGCGTGTGCATTCCTACTTCCGTGAAAGTACCAAAAAGACGGCAAAGATTCAGAAGATGGTGTCTCTCATCGACCATTTCGAATACATCTTAACGGATTCCGAATTAGAGGCCCTGGTGCTGGAGAACAATCTCATCAAGGAGCACAGGCCGAAATACAACACCCTGCTGAAGGACGATAAAACCTATCCCTACATCAAGGTGACATTGGCGGAGGACTTTCCCAGAGTCCTGTTTTCCCGCACCATGAAAAAGGATAAGTCGAAATATTTCGGTCCCTTTACCGGAGCCACTGTGGTAAAGGATACCATCGAGCTTTTGACAAAGCTTTATAAGATCCGGACCTGTTCTAAAAAACTGGTCTGTGAAAACAAAGAGGAAGGCGGTTTTGCCCTGCCTACGGGAGAGCGGGCCTGCCTGAACTACCATATGCACCAGTGTGACGCCCCCTGCATGGGGCTCATCAGCAAAGAGGAGTATGCCGGGAACGTGAAAAAAGCCCTGGAGTTTTTAGGAGGCAACTATGCCCCCGTACTGAAGGACCTGGAGGCAAAAATGCAGGCGGCTTCGGAGAATATGGAGTTTGAGGAAGCCATTCGCTGGCGGGATCTGCTGGCCTCCGTAAAGGCAGTGGCCCAGAAGCAGAAGATCACCGACTCCGGCGGTGAGGACAAGGATGTGATCGCACTGGCAGCGGACGATGCGGCCATGGTGGTGCAGGTCTTCTTTGTCAGGGACGGAAAGCTCATCGGCCGGGAGCATTACTACATGAAGAATACGGAAAACGAAAGTCCTTCGGAGGCGCTGGGCAGCTTTGTGAAGCAGTACTATGCAGGAACGCCTTACCTGCCGAAGACCATTTTGCTTTCCGAAGAAATCGAGGACATTCCGCTTTTGGAAAAGTGGCTTTCCCAGCGAAAGGACAGCCGCGTCTATTTCGAGGTTCCCAAGATCGGACAAAAGGAAAAGCTGGTGGAGCTTGCCAAAAAGAATGCGGCTTTGGTGCTTTCCCAGGATAAGGAGCGGATCAAACGGGAGCAGGAGCGAACCCTGGGTGCCGTTGCCCAGATCGGAGAGCTCGTCGGCCTTGAGGGCATCAGCAGGATGGAGGCCTTTGATATTTCCAATACCAGCGGCTATGAATCCGTGGGTTCCATGGTGGTGTTTGTAGATGGCAAACCCAGAAGGAGCGACTACCGGAAGTTCCGTATCAAAACCGTGGAGGGACCCAACGACTACGCCTCCATGAAGGAGGTTCTTACCAGGCGCTTTGTGCATGGCCTGGAGGAACGGGCCCAGCGGGAGGAAAAAAAGTTAGACAACGCTTACGGAAGCTTTACCCGGTTTCCGGATCTTTTGCTCATGGACGGTGGCAGGGGCCAGGTGAATATCTGTCTCCAGGTGCTTTCCGAGTTGGGACTTTCCATTCCGGTTTGCGGCATGGTAAAGGATGATCACCACAGAACCAGAGGTTTGTATTATAATAACAAAGAGGTGCCCATCGATACCCACTCCGAGGGATTTTT
>JAEEGL013061827.1_pt1 | contig 19631 bp, 12 predicted proteins | sample 9134231 | NCBI WGS metagenome assembly JAEEGL01 (sample SAMN16246548, study PRJNA631951) | gut metagenome | biome: gut microbiome; feature: rumen; material: fiber-attached | host: Bos | place: Iran: Karaj | collected 2018-10 | reverse complement strand
TTTAGAATATTCGGTGGAAATTGGGTTATCTGCAATAAAATATTATTAATTTCGTCATGAATGTTTTGATATTGATCTTTTTCAATTTTATTTATATTAACTTCTTTTAAATAAAATAAAAACGAATATAAATAATTTGAATTATAAAATAATTTTTCAGAAGACAATAATGATAGTAAATTTTTGTATTCTGTAAAATTTAATACTATATCTGTGTTATAATTATCATATGTTCTGTTTTTTTTAAGAAGTGTTAAAGGCATTGAAACAAAATAATTTATTTTTTCTAAAACATTAGCTAGAAATAATATCTCTGATTCTTCAGAATCATCTGAAAAATATATATTATTTTTAGTGATAAATGTTTTTTTAAATATGTTTTTTGATAAAAATAAAGGTAAACCATATTCTTCAGGAAGTATTTGTTCTATTTTGTCAAATTTTTTTACAAAACACAGTTTGTTAAATGTTTTTTCATCATCATAACTATTTAAAGAAAGCATGTCTTCATGGTGATTTAATAAAAAAGATCTTAATAGTGATAATGAATTATTTATAATTATTTCATCAGAATTTAAGAAACAAATGTATTTTCCTGATGCTTTTTCAATGGCAATATTTTTAAAATTAGAATTATCGGTAGGGGAGATAAACTGTATTTTTGTCTCCTTTTTTAGAATTTTAAGATCTTTCCCATTTTGAGGACAATTTTTTAATAAAATTTCGTAATCATTAAAATCTTGAGTAATTGATTCAATACAATTAAATAATTTTTTTAAGTTATTATTCTTTATAGTAACTATAAAAGATATCAATACCACTTTTTCACCAAGATCAGTTTTTTTAAAAGGAAAAAACGAAATTCTAAATTTTTCCTACGGAATATTTCAAAAAGATTTTTAATATTTTATTCTTATTAGTTTACTATCTAAATACAAATTATTACATATTTCTATCAATTAAAATGTAATTTTTTAGTTCATGAATAATAATTCAATTATTTTCTATAATATCTGATTGGGTTATATTATCTTTGTATTGGATAGTGATGGCTGATGAACTTAAATATTCCGTTCAAAAGAATTGTTTAAATTAATTCTTTAGAATTGTATTATTAAATAGCATTATTTTTTGGGTGGTTATATTAATAAATTATTAAAAAGTATATAAAAAAAGTGGATGTTCATATTTCTCTAAAATAATAGAGAAATTAAATGAGGTTATTGTTTATCTTTTAAGATTTTTAACCTCTTCAATGAATAAGTTCAATACTTCCTCTTGCAATCCTTCAACGAATTTTAATTAACCTGCTACTTCGTGTCCTCCACCATCAGCACCGGCTTGTGGAATTTCTTCTTGTATTTTAGTAATTACATTGTTTAAATTAAATTCAAACTCATTTTTAATTACTTCAGTAGCTCTAAGAACTGCAAAGTCTGGTCCATTGGCTAATGTCATTATAGGTTCGTCTTCACTTTTTTCTTGTACTAATTTATCATGTACGTATCCTGTTGTTTTACCTGGTGCAGGATAAGTGAATTTATGAGCATATTTTTCAACATCTAGTCTGTTTAATTGGATTCCATTTTCAAAGTAAACTGTTTCTACATTAGGCATTGCTGCTTTAAGTTGTGTTTCAACACGTTTGTCAGATTCACTCATTAATACATCGAGTAATTCTTCTTGGCGTTCTTTATCTTCTAATCCAAGAATAGTGTTCATTACACCTCTTCCATTCATGAATCTTAAGAAGTAAGCTTCGAAATCAACACATGTAGCAACTTTATCTAAATCTTCACGAGAATAACCTTCTTCTTCAGCAATGGCAAGGTATTGGTCCACTTCATCACATTCTGCATGGTCTCCCACTGCTGCAATACCTGGGAAATGTCTGATTTGAGGTCTTACATCAGGATTTATCATTCCTGCAAGTTCAACAGCTAATGCTCCTGCAGTAAGCTGTGAATCTCCACCCACAAGGTAAGGATTTACATGAATATCTACGTAATCGTCTATTAATGCTCTACCATTTTCCACTTCTCCTGGATAGTGGTGATCTACAACAATAGATTCAATTCCGTAAACTTTTGAATGTCTTAATGCAGCCACATCTTCTTCAGTTGAACCATTATCCAATAATACTAATAATGGTAATTTTTGGCCATGACGTTCAGCATCTTCTAAAGCATAGGATAAATCTTTTACAACATCTTCTAATTCATAGAATGGTGCTTTACTTGGGGAACGTTTAAAGAAGTGCCATTCTGCATCAGCATCATTACTTTCTTCTCTAAGAAGTGGAAGTACTGCCTGTTCTACAGCTACCCCTGCACATATACCATCAGCATCAGCATGATGACGTACAAGGATACTTCTACCATCAAGTATTGCTTTTCTTATAGCTTTTGCAGCTAATGCTAGTTTTGGTCTAAGTAAATCTAATATTTCACTTTCTACCATTACAGAAGTATCTTCAGGTTCTGCTTTTTTATCCATTGCATCAGAAACAATTTTTTTGAAGTTTTCTTCTTCATCATCTTCAAGTTTTTCAATATTTTCAGATTCTATTTGAATCTTTCCACCATGTAATGATACTTCTCCTAAGATTTCTACAACATCTTCAACTTCTAAATCAGGATACATCCTAACTCCTGGTTCGTTGAATGCTGCTGCCCAGGTTACATCGGTCTCATCACGTACGGTAAATATTGTTGGTCCACTTGTTTGCTGAATCTGGATGATTTCACCTTGAATTGCTACGTTTCTTCCAAGATTATCTTCAGAAAGGTCAGCAATTCTTGTTCGTTTAATGTTTCTTTTAACTTTTATAATTTCGTAGTCACTACCATATTTGGTTTTTGAATAGGTTAAATCAACATCCATTTTACCTTTATGTGGTTTGATTTCGGATATTTTAACAACTATCTTATTACCTACTTTTTCTTTAGGATTTCTTGATCTGAGTAAACCGTATACGCTTTTACTAAGACTTACAAAAAATCCATACTTTTCTACTCTGGTAATGACTCCTTCATAATCACTACCTATTTCTAGATCTTCTATTTGACATGAAGGATTTAATACATGCACTACAGGTTTATTACTGTCTTGTGATGTATTTTGATTATTAGTCATATTTAAAACTCCTATTTATATAGAAAAATAATATTTCTAATTTGACAATTTTTTAATAAATTTGTCAGGATATTGTTCTTCTAATAGGCTACGTTTATCTGAATATTCTTTAGCATTTTCCATATCTTTTTCTGAATTTCTAAATAAGGACAATGCTTTGCTTGGATTATTTTTAACATAATTTAATCCATTATAAATATTAACAGTAGCATTTATTTTGTAATCTAGTTCCATGATTGTATAATTAAAGTATTGTACTTGTAATGGTTGGTTATTTTTTATAGATTTATTCAATGCTTGTTCCGTGTTTTCCTTAGCAAAAATGTATTCTTTGTATGATTCATTTATGTGCTGTATTGTCAGTGTATAATTTTTTGAATTTAAATAGCCTACTGCTTGATTATATTCATCATTTGCTTTTTGTATATGTGAATTAATGTATGGTATTTCACTATCTGCTTTATTAATTTCGCTTACATATACATAAGCCATAATGATTATTAATAAAAGAGAAATTGTTCCAATTATTAATTTTTTATTCATATAAAGTATTCCATTATTTTTATAACAATATTTATTTATGTCTTTTTTAGTTTAAATACTATTTTTAAAATAATAATTGCTCATGAAATTCTTTAAAATTTAAAATATCTTAATAATTGTGATTTAAAAAAGAAAAAATAAAGTATAATAATTTATACTTTTATAACTAATTTAAGCTTTAATGAAATTTGTTAATGTGGTTCTACAATCACTATATGCGTCTCTTTCACCAGTAACCAGCATAATTTCTTTAACATCTCTTACAGCTGAAGGTATATCAATTACTAAATTAATTACACCATTGTTAATAGATTTAACATTGCTACCATCGATAGTTAATGTTTTTCCATTAATTTTAACACTAAGTTTGTTAGTACCAACTACATTATTTCCTTTATAATCTTTAATATTACCTTGAATGACTAATTTTTTGGAAGTCATATTTGCTACAACTTTGGTTGTTTCAAATGTAACATTACTTTTTTCAACAGTAAATTTAGCACTATCACAACCGGTTAATGTGTAATCAGGATGTGAATAACAGGCAGTAACTGTATAATACCTTGGAGAGTTATTATAATATCCTGCCATTCCTTTTGGAACGGTGTATTCAAATGTTGCTACACCATTGGTTACTTTAAATTTAATTGCTTCATTTTTACTGTTTTTAAGTGTCTTACCATTAATTTTTAAAACTACAAATGATTTGTCATTGTTGGATGGAGTGGTTATTTTGGTGTTTGGAGTTACATCTGTAAGTTTTACAGTAATTGTAACACTTTCGTATTGTTTTACTTTTGCTGTTGAAAGACTGACTGTTGCTTTTGCACTTCTACGTGAAACAGTTGATACTGCTTTGTTTTTTGAAGAACTTGGGTTGTATGCACTTGAACCACTGTATGATGCAGTAATATTTGCATTGTTAAATGATTTAATGGCAGTTACAGTTAATTTAGCAACTCCATTTTTAACTTGAACTTTAATCACGTTTCCTGCACTATTTTTAATGGTATTTTTATTAAGTTTAAATACAAGATTTCCGCCATTTACATTTTTGCCTGTGATATCTTTAACAGTTGCTGTAAATGTCATGGAATCAAGTATTATTCCATTGGAATTACTTACAGTTACAATAGTGTCAACTTTTTGAACTGGTAAATTATCTTCAAATACGTTGTTGGAGATTGTTGAACCTGTTCCTCCATTGTAGATTGTAGCTGAACATTTTGAAGTGTCAGCGTTTTTATTGTTGGATTTGGTTGCTTGTGCATTATCTCTTATTGCATCCCCATTATAGTTTGCACTATTTGCTATAAAATTATTTTTTGTAATTTGTGTGTTTTTACCGTAATTTGTTATAGCTCCACCAAGATTTTTTGTTGCAACATTACTAGTGAAATTGTTTTCGGTAATAGTACAACCAGGTGCATTATTATAGATAGCTCCACCATTATTAGTTGCTTTATTCTTGGTGAAATCGTTTGCCTTAATAATTTCACCGGTACAAGACCCACCAGAACTTATTGCTCCACCATTATTTCCACTGTTTGAAGTGAAAATATTATTGCTGATTGTTACTTTGGTCGAAGCTTCACTAGCTATTGCTCCACCATTTCCGGATGCAGTGTTTGTATCAAATTTGTTTTTACTAATTGTTGCAGTATTTGCATTATTGTTTACTATTGCTCCACCGTTACTTGATGCTTTATTATTAGTAAAAGTGTTGTCTGAAACAATGGTATTTTTTGCATTTTCGATGTATAATGCTCCGGCAACATTTTTAGCTACATTGTTTGTAAATGTATTTGATTTAACTGTTGCACTATTATTGTTAATGTAAAGTGCACCACATGAACGATTTGCAGTGTTTGAATCAAATTTGTTGTTTTGTACAACTGCATTTGGTCCACGTACATATAAAGCTCCACCATCATTTGTGATGGAGTTTTTGGTAAATTCGTTATTTAAAACTTTTAAACCAGTTCCTTCATCGAATATTGCTCCACCAGTTCTTGTAGCAGTATTCTGAGTAAATTTATTATTGTTTATAGCAACGTTGGAACCAGAAGTAAAAATTGCACCTGAAGTATCTACTGCTTTATTGCTTGTGAAATTGTTGTTGGATATTGTTATATCACTTCCAGGGTTAATAACAATTGCTCCACCAGCTAAAGTTCCTTGATTTCCATTTTCTTTGAAATTGTTGTAGGATATTGTTGATTTTTTAGCGTTATTTATGTAGATTGCTCCTCCTCCACCGGAAGTTGCAATATTTTTTGTAAATACATTGTTTTGGATGGTTGTTCCAGTACTGTCTTTTTCTGCAATAGCACCTGCATTTTTAGCACTGTTTGATGTAAATGTGTTATCAGTAACTTTTATATTTGAACCAGATACTTGGATTGCTCCACCGGTTTCACCACCATTGTTTGATGTAAAAGTATTTTTTGAAATAATGGAACTGTTAACATTGGTATATATTCCACCAGCAGAATTGGTAGCTTTATTTTGGTTGAATTTACTATTTTGAACGGTTAATGAAGTACCACGAGCATATATTGCTGCACCTGTATGTCCAGTGTTAGAATTGAAAGTACATCCATTAACAGTTAGTTTACCATTGTAATCTTCAAAGATTGCTCCACCAACACCTGAATTTTTACCATTAGTAAATATTATGTTATTAACATTTAAATTAGCATTGCCGCCAACATAAATTATTCTATCTTTACTTTGACCATCAAAGGTTATGGTTTGACCACTTTTTCCGGTAATACTATATGTTCCAGCAAGATTAAAAGTTAAAGCACTGGTTAATTTATATGTTCCGCCAGCAACGTTAATATTTCCACCACGTTCCTGTTTTACTTTATTAACTGCTGAAACAAGATCAAACGGACTTGATTCTGTTCCACTATTGGAAGATTTTCCATTAGTTGCAACATAATAAGTAGAACCTGTTGATGTGTTAGTTTTAACATCTTTATTTGTTACAGTTTTTTGAATTTCATTATTCTTTTTAGCAGTTTCTATAGTTTGTGTATCATCAACCACTTTTTGAACTTCAGTAGTATCAATACTTTGAGCATCTGTTATAGCATCAGAATTGTTATCTGCTGCAGAAACTACAGATACTGTTAGACAAATAACTATTAAACTAACAAAAAAGAGTAAAAATCTCTTTTTATTTATCATGAAAATATTCTCCTAAACAAATTTTAGATTTGTCCATATAAAGTTTTTTAATTAATAAATATTAAATTTATCTTTATTTTTATTTTAATTAAAGTAATGATTTTTTTTGAATTATTTTAATCAATTTATCTTTTTTTAGTTTAAATAATTATAATTAAAATTGTTTTATAGTGTTTTTGTTTAGTTATTATATGTTGTTAATATTTTTTTTATATCATTTTTTGATACATTATTAAAATAGTAAAATTTTAAAATATTTTTGGTAAAAATAAAAGATTTGAAAAAAAAGAAAAAAGATGCAGTCGTATAGACAACATCTGTCAATATTTTGAATAACAATAGGATAGTATTATCTGGGAGGATATTGAACATCTATTATAATGTTTTTGTTGCTTTATATAATCGTTCAGAATTATCTTTGTACCAATTGACAGTTTTTTCCATAGCATCTTCAAATGTCCATTTAGGTTTCCAACCTAATTTTTTAGTTTTAGAAGCATCTAATGAATATCTTCTATCGTGACCTAAACGATCTTCAACATGTTCAATTAAAGATTCTGGTTTTCCTAATTTTTCAAGTATTAATTTAGTGATTTCAAGATTATTTTTTTCATTTCCACCACCAATATTGTATACTTCACCAATTTTTCCTTTGTGTAATACAGTATCTACTCCTGCACAGTTATCTTCAACATATATCCAGTCACGAACGTTTTTTCCGTCACCGTAAACCGGTAATTTTTCATCATGTAATGCTTTAAGTATAAATAAAGGTATCAATTTTTCAGGGAATTGTCTAGGACCAAAATTGTTACTACTGCGTGTAATCATTACAGGTATACCATATGTTTTATAGTAAGCATTAACAAGTAAGTCTCCACCTGCTTTACTGGCAGAATAAGGACTTGAAGGATCTATATTATCTGTTTCTTTAAAAGAACCTTCCAATATACTACCATAAACTTCATCAGTTGATATTTGAATATATTTTTCTACATCAAATTTTCTAACTAACTCCAATAAATTTTGAGTACCCAGTACATCAGATTTAACAAATGATGCTGGATCATTGATGGATTTATCCACATGGGTTTCAGCAGCAAAATTTACAACGTAATCAGCATCTTTCATTGCTTCAGAAGCTTTTTTTTCGTCAGCAATATCTCCTTTAATAAAATTTATATTGTCTAAACCTGCAAGATTTTCCATATCTCCTGCATAAGTTAACTTATCAAGAACGGTTATTTCATAATCTTCATATTTATTTGCAACATAATGGACGTAATTGGAACCAATAAAACCAGCTCCACCGGTTATCATAATTTTCATAAAAAATTCCTCCCTATGATTATATATTCAATTTTATCTGTTAGAAATATTTATTTTAATTCTCATTTGTTGATTTTTTCATTAGTTTTTAATTGATTATTAATTTTATGTTCAACTGTTTATGACAGATTGATTTTAAGGAACAAATGAGTTCAATATATAATCAAATATATTTTTACTATATAATTTCCAATATTAAATCTTTATAATATATGTTATGTAATTAAGATAATTTATTTTTTTATATTATTGAATCAAATAAATAATAATGATATCTATATTTTTTCTAAAAAAAGGAAACATTTATTAATACTTTATAACATAAATAGTAATAGGCTAGGTTGGGAGGTTAGTGGTCTCTTGTAAGCTCAAATCCTCTATATGGAGCGACCGAAGTTTTTGGAGAGGCATATTAAATATTTATAGGCCTTTTTTTGTGATGTCGAAGTTTCGCCCCGTAGGATTAGCGGTTATAGGGGTTCAACTGGAGGGTTGAATTTAACTATATTAATTAATTGAACGGGTCAGGTCTGGAAAGAAGCAGCTCTGTTTTAGACAACTGATGTTTACGGATTAGCGGGATGGAGTTATGAAATTAGATCACCTATTCTTATGAGGTATGTCCATCCAATTACGTGCCGCTATAAAACATGATAGTATAGAAATGTTTAAATGTAATAAAAAACATAACATAATATAACTATTTTATAATTGTCGAGATGGCCCAGCCTGGTACGGCGGTGGCCTGCTAAGCCACTGGACAGATGTCCACCCGGGTTCGAATCCCGGTCTCGGCGCTTACTTTATTTTTAATACTATTTTTGTTGATTAACTATTTTTTAGAATAACTTTTTAAATAATTTTTAAGAAATATAATTATATTAATATTCTATTGGAATTAATTATTTGATAGGGGATTATTTTATGCCAAATGAAGTTGAGAAAGAGTTCATATCAAAAGCTAAAAAAGAGATTCTGGAACGAATTAAAAAAGAAACAAAAATGTTGGATGATTTAAAAAAGGAAAAAAACGAATTAATTAACGCCATTGACGGTTATGAAAATTATTATCAAAATTTAAGTCATTTTATTATAGAAAGTATGCAGGAGTTTACTAAAACTGAGGAAGATCTTCCAAAATATTTTAAAAGTCATATTAATGGAACATACCAAGAATATGTTCAAATCCGGTTGGATGCATTAAATGAAATAAAGGCTTTATCAAGATACATTCAACATTGCAAACGTGAAATTAATAACAATAAAAGGACATTAAAATTCTATCGTTCACAGTATTTGGACAGTGATTTCTTTGATGAATGTTTACCTTTGGTGGAAATATATCAAGAAAAAATAGAATTATATGAAGAAAATATTAAACTTACAGATAATACAATAGAAAAACTTCAAAAAATAGCAAAAAAATTAGAAAATTGGGTATAATCACGCAATTTTTTCTAATCTTTTCATTGCTTCAGCTAAATTATCATAACTTTGGGCATAAGATAATCTGATAAATTCTTTTCCTTCTTCTCCGAATGCTCCTCCAGGAACTAAAATGACATCTTCTTTTACAGCTTTTTTAACAAATTCTTCAGGATTATCTGCATGGAAAAATACATAAAACGCTCCATCGGGCATAATACAATCTAAACCCATATCATTTAATGAATTAACTACTAAATCCCGTCTTTTCTTAAATTCATTAGTCATTTCTTTGACACAATCCTGTGAAGAAGTCAATGCCGTGTTACATGCTACTTGTGTTGCAGTATCAATACATGCAACATTATACTGGTGGACTTTAAGAATTTCTTCAATTATGTCTGGATTGGATGCACAATATCCAACTCTAAGACCAGTCATTGCATATGCTTTACTGAATCCATTAATAGTAACGGCATTATCAGTATATGTTTGAAAACTGTAGTGTTTTTTATCATAAATGATTTTTTCATAAATTTCATCGGAAAGTACAATAAATTCCTTATCAGTTGCTAAATCAGATATTGCTTTAATATCTTCTTTTTCCATTACTGCTCCTGTAGGGTTACATGGTGAATTAATGACAATAGCTTTTGTATTCTCTGTCAAAGCATTTTCAACATCTTCAACAGTGGTTTTAAATCCATTTTCACTACTGCTTTTAACAGGTATACTATTTGCTCCGGCCAGACGAACGCATTCGGCATATGATAAAAATCCAGGATCAGGAATCAACACATCATCTTTAGGATCAATTAATGCTTGTATACTTGAATATAATGCTTCACTAGCACCAACAGTTACGATTACATCATCACTTGATACTTTGATGTCATTATCTTTATCTAATTTTTTTGCAATACTTTCACGTAAAACAGGTTCTCCTTTATTTTGTGAATAATGAGTACGATTTTCATCAAGTGCACATTTTAAAGAGTCCAGTATATGCTTTGGTGTATCAAAATCAGGTTCACCTAATGCTAAATTAATAGCAGATGGACTTGCCTGTTCAAACATTTTTCTTACTTGGGATAAATTTATTTTAGAAACTCTTTCAGATCCATAATTCATAATATCATACCTCTAATTTAATTACAACTTCCACAATCATAACATCCATTGCTTTCACACCATGGAGTTATAATTCCATCTTTCACTTTTTCATATTCCTTTTTTAAGAATGATTCTTTAATTCCCACGTCAATTTCATGCCATGGTATATGATAATCATCTTTTAATTTAGACTCATTAATACTATTGGCAAGTTTATACCAATCTTTAAAGGAAACTTTCTTTCCAAGTTTGAGAAGATCATTTAATTCTACACCACTATTTGTAAGAACATACTGGATAGTGGCTTTTTTAAGATTTTCCTGTTTATTTTTAAATCTTAAACGTACACTATACTTTTTAAATCGGTCATATAAAGTATCATAGTCAAAACCCATAAATTGTAATGGTGTGTGTGGTTTAGGAATTAAAGGATTAACACTTGTGGTAATTGCATTATAACGTACACCACGACTGGTAATACTTCTGAGGAAATTCACTAATTCCATAACATCATCATTGGTTTCACCAGGAGTGCCTAAAAGTAAATACATTTTAATTTTTAGTTTTAAATCAGTAGCTCTATCAATTGTTTTATAAATATCTTTATCTGTCATAGGCTTGTTGAGTTTTAATCTTTGTTTATATATGGTTTCGGGGGCGATGGTGATAGTTTTCATACCGCTTGTTTTAAAAATTTCCAGTAATTCATCGGAAATAGATTCAACACGAAGAGAAGGTGTTGCAATCTGAAAATCTTCTTCATATAGTTGCCAACATAGCTCTTCGATTCTGGAGTAATCACTTACAGCTTCACCGATTAATGCAACTTTGTTGTGACCTGTTGCTTGACGAGTTTTAATTGCAGTATCGATAAGAGTATTTAAAGGTACTTCACGTCTTGGTTTATACATGCAGCCACTCATACAGAATCTACAACCTCGAGTACATCCGCGGGAAACTTCCATAAGAAATGCATCTGTACCAAATGCCGGGATAAACTTTTTATTATCTGTTTTGGTTACAATCTGATAAATTGGTCTCCAAGCATCTTTCATATTTTTAACTTGTTGGATTTTAACTTTTTCTCCAGGTTTATAAACACCAGGAATATCTAGAAAATCATAAATATCTTCACGAGGATTATTTGTATCACTTCTAACATCTATGATTTCATCAATAATCATTTCCGCATCTCCAACAACGAACAAATCAACAAAATTAGAAATAGGTAATGGATTAGATGCAGCACAAGGACCACCAGCAATGACTAGGGGATCACTAGGTTTTCTATTTTTACTTTCTAATGGAATATTGCTACGTTTAAGCATATCTATCATATTAAAATAATCTTGTTCAAATTGAAGAGTAAAACCTACAATATCAAAATCTCCTAAATCAGACCTGGTTTCTATACTTTTAGTTTGTGGATATATCACTCGTTCACAGTAGATGTCTTCACGTGCATTAAGATAATCATATATTATTTGATAACCAAGAGAAGACATTGCAACCCTATAAATGTTGGGATAACAGGATGCAAAGCGGGTAATTACCTTACGGGGATTTTTAATAACTGTATTAAATTCTTCAATCATTTTTTTATTCCATTGTTCTGTAATAATATATTGTATTTAATATCATTTATTCTTTAATAACTTTATTTTTTTTAGAAAATTTTTATAATATTATTGATATATTTTCATATATAATATATGGGGATGTATTTTGAATAAGAAATATAAAAAAATAGCAGTAGGTGGAACTTTTGATAAGTTCCACAGGGGACATGAAAAATTATTAAGTACTGCATTTGAAATGGGTGAAGAGGTTCTTATAGGGGTTACATCAGATTCTTTTGCATCAAATAAAATTCACGAAATTGAATCATATTCCATAAGAGTTAATAGAATAGAAAAATTTGTTAGTAAATATAATGTTCCTTATGAAATTAAGGAAATTTTTGATGCTTATGGTACTGCAGATAAAGATTCTAAACTCGATGCTATAGTAGTTAGTCAAGAAACTGAAAAAACTGCTTTAAAGATTAATGAGGAACGTTTTAAAAATAATTTTAAGTTACTGGATATAATTGTAATTGATTGGGTTTTAGCTAATGATGGTATTCCAATTTCTTCAACGCGTATTCGTAAAGGTGAAATTGATACTATAGGTAAAACATTATAATTGACTTAAAATATTTTCTCTTCCTTTTTCAATTACTTCCTGAGTGTGATTGGTGATATCATTAAATGTATTTGTCGTATAGTAAGCAGTTGTAAGAACTATTAAAATTATTGTAGATAATAATAATATTAATTCAGCACTTATTTGTCCGTTATTGTCTGCTATAATTTTCATAATCCTGTTTTATTTGTCAAATTTGACCTTATTTGTTCGGCATCATCTTTTGCACTAAAAGTATTACTATTTGAGAAATAATTTGAGTAAATATTCATAGCAACTAGTGCTATAATGATTACTCCACCAAATAATAGAATATATTCGGCCGCACCTTGTCCATATTCATCTTTAATGATATTAATTTTTACACCTCCTATGTATTACTTAATTAATATTTGGGTAATACTTCAATATAAGTATTACTATAATAAGTAAAAAGTAATACTTTTGAAAAATTATTTAAAATAAATGACATAAATTAATATAAGATTCTTTTTTTAAAAATCAATTCAAATGTGAACTATATATGAAAATATTGATAGCAACTTGTGGTGTTGGCATAGGTCATTCTTCAAGGGATTTGGCATTGGCAAATTATTTGAAGGAATATGGTCACAGTATAGAATTTGCAAGTTATGGTTCAGGACTAAAATACTTAAGAAAATTTAGTTTTAAGACATATACTTTACCAAAAATGAATTTTGAAGGTAAAAATGGTGAAATAGATATAGAAGAATCAATTAAACAATCTAAGGACATACCATTTACTTTTATAAAAAGTATGTATAAAGAATCAAGAATTATTAAAATAGCTAAACCCGATGTAATTTTATGTGATTCACATTATTCAATGCCTATAACAGCTAAATTTCTAAATATTCCTTGTTATGTTATTACAAATGATTTAACTTTTGGATTTTCCAAAAATACTCAAATGAAAAGTATAAAATATTTTGAAAAAAGTATTAGGCGTTTTATAATTGAAATTACTAAAAGTTGTAAAAAAATAATGATTCCTGATATTCCGGGAGTAATTGAAGTTCCAGAAGAATTAAAGAATAAAACTGAATATATTGGACCATTATTACATTATGATTCTGATGAAATTGGGACAAAAGAAGAATTACGTCAAAAATATAACATTGGAATTGATGAAAAAATACTGGTTGTAACAATTGGTGGAAGTAAGTTTGGAAAAATATTAATAAAAAATATTTGTGACATTTCAAAAGATATTAATGCAGATAAAATAATAGTGTTTACAGGACTTGAAGTTGAGTTATCTTCATTCGAAAATAAAGATTCTAAAATTATACTTAATGAATTTACAAATAATTTGGTTGAATGGATGAAATTATCTGATTTAACTATTACTTTGGCCGGTCATACAACCAGTATGGAATTACTGTCAATAAAACAACCAAATATAATGGTTCCCATCTCTAATCATGTAGAACAAGAAAAAAACTCAAAAAGGATGCAAAAAACGGGAATAACTAAAGTTGTAGAAATAAATAATTCAATAAAATTGTTGGAAGTAATAAATGATTCTTTAAACAAGTTAGATACAATAAAAATAAATGATGAATTATACGCAAAGTTCTTATTGTATAATGGTAAAAAGAATGCATTAGATACTATTCAAAATAATATTAATCAAATAAAACATATATACTCATAATTATAACCAAGGTGATTTTAGTGAAAATAGAATATTTTGGACATTCAGCATTTCAAATAACTTCTGAAGAAGGAATGAAAATTTTAATAGATCCATTTATAAGTGGAAACCCGGCATGTACAACAGCTGTGGAAACAATGAATCCGGATGTAATTTTAGTAACTCATGGTCATGTGGACCATTTTGGTGATGCATTAGAAATAGCAAATAACTCTGGTGCAACAGTTATAGCAACACATGAAATAGCAACATTTGTACAAAAACAAGGATTAAATGCTATTGGTATGAATATTGGTGGAACCGTATCAATAAATGATTTAATAAGTGTAACAATGACTGATGCAAGACATTCTTCTGGTATGGACTTTTTAGAAGATATGGAAGAAGGTGGAGTAGCAACAGGATTTGTTATAACCTTAGAAAGCGGTAAAAAAATATATCATGCAGGAGACACAGGGCTCTTTGGTGACATGAAAATGGTTATAGGAGACATTTATCAACCGGATATTTCACTTATACCAATAGGTGATAAATTTACCATGGGAATTGAAGATGCCGCAGTGGCAGCTTCTTGGTTGCAATCAAGAATAGTTATTCCAATGCATTACAATACATTTGATGCAATAGAACAAGATGCAAACTTATTTGCAAAATATGTTGAAGATGAAAGTTTAGGAACATTTACTTTAATCTTACAACCTGGTGAAGAATACGAAGAAGAGTAATTGAAATATTTATATATTAATTAATATAAAGAAATAATTAGATGGAAAGATTTAACAATTAATATCCTATAAAAAAAATATAAGAAAAAGTTTTAGTTAACGGTTTCTTATCTTATCTTTCCGTATTTTTGATTATATTCTCGTATGTCAAGTAAATCACATTTACCACTTGGTAAATTACGTACGATATCATCTACGCCAAATAACTTATTTTTATCAATTATATTTAATATCTCTTTAGAAATACGCTCTTTTTTAGTAAATCCAGGTTTTACAATTACATAATTATCAGTCATTTTATCCAAACACTGAACAGGACCTGCCATAATACGTTTGTCATCATCATATTCAACGATTCCAATAGCGATCAACACAGGAACGTTACGAATAAAATTTTTACGTCCACGAATTACAAAAGAACCTTTTTTAAGAAATTCTCCACTTTGAGGAGTTTTTGAAACCTGATCTAATGTAACCCAGTATGAGTCATAACTGCTAAAACCTTCACTCCATGCACTACTGTAACTGCTTGCAAAACAAGCAGCATCATAAAGTGTACTTTCAGGAATTTCATCATCACTATTATTTTGTACTATTGTAGACGGAGCTCCATGAATATCACAGTGAAGATAAATATCATTATTTTTAGAATATTTTTTCACTACTTGTTCATTACTATTGGCATCTCTTCCACCAATTACAAGATAACCATCACGACTAATAAACCATCTAATTTTCTCGTACCATTTGAGTTCACGTTTTTCTTTAGGTTTTTGTTTTTCTTTCAATTCCTCAATAGCAATTTCTTTTTTACTTTCAAGTTTTGCAATTTCTTTTTTAGTATTTTCAATAGCTTCTTTAACACCGTTAATTTTTCTTTTGGCCTTTTTACCTTTATTGTAATATTTTTCAGCACTTTCGGGGATACCTATATTACTATCAATCTGTACAACAACATCATCAAGTTTAAGGCTAAGTACACCCATTTTGTCAACGGATTCAATCATACTCAGTTCCGGAATATTTCCCTCTTTCTTGGATTTTTTGATGATACTGCCAATTTCTTTCCAGGAATATTTTAATCTGGCGTTTGCAATCACATCAAGAATTCCTTGAATCTCATTATAATGGGCATAAATAGTATCTCCCTTATGTTGTGTTTCATCGATAGTCTTATAAAAACCTTCTAATGATTCTTCTTGCATATTTAGACGTTTTTCAAATTTACCGATACGTTTTGACCAAGCATCCTCCTCTTGACTTTTAATATCGTTAACAATTTTTTTACTGTAAAATTCGTCAGCAGCAATGTTGAAATTATCAAATGGTTTGGATTCATATTCTTTATATTTGTTAAGATTAATAGGAACTAAATCTTTATTTTTAGATTTATCCTCTTTTTCTATGATAATCTGTGGGTTTGGTTCATTTTCAATACGATTGAATAATTCTTTGATTGCATTATCCAGTTCAACAATTTCCTCATCTGTTAAATCTTTTGCAAGTTTGGTTTTTTGAATATTGGTGTAACTAATGATTTCTTCTGCATAAAGACCTCCCAAACCATTCATGGCAATAGTACGAGTAACATCCGCATCAGATGATTTTAAGACGTCTTTGATTTCATCAGGATTGGTATCATTAATATTTATTCCTTTTTCGGGAGGATATTTGTATTCTTCATGTGAAGTAACTTTACGATCCTGCCATTTTCGATGTTTAAGTGGAGATATGATATTTCTATGTTCATCAAGAAGAATAACATTTCCTTTACTAAATAATTCCACAATAAGGGTATATTCTACATTTTTTTGAACGGTTATCTCAATAATTCTATCAAAATTGTGCTGTTTAATTGAAGTGATAGTTCCACCACTAAGGTGTTTTCTTAAAAGCATAGGAAAATTTGGAGGAATGGTTGGATTAGGTTGAGGATAATCAGTTAAGTGTATACGTACACCAGCTTGCATAACTAAATCTTTACGTCCTTCACCAGCTTTCCTAAGTTTTATACGGATAGTATCATAAGTTGGTTGATAAGACTTGTCAATTCTTGTACCTATAATTTCTTCATTTAACTCTTTTACAATCCTATAAATATCCACATTTGACATTGATTTAATAATAAACACCCTCCTAATAACATATGTTTTTGATTAATTATTGAATTTCTCCTTTTTTAAGATGTAATTTTTGTAATGATTATAAATCCCATTTTGCTCTTTTAAAACCATATTTTTCTTGTTCTTCTTCAGACCACCTGTTTTGAACGTATAATAAATCATGTTCCTCCTGAGACTTTTCTTTAAGAGTTGATGTTGATTGCTGTAATTTATGATAAACGATTGCATCAGAAACATGATAAATTTTTTCATTAAGGACAGTACGTACATAATTACAATAAATCATATCTGATCTAAAATGTCTGCCTAATTCTGCATCTAATCCTATGGATTTATTATAAGTCTCTCTTTTAATATAAACACAGAAGAAAGGTGCAAAACTCACTTCTGTAAACTCTCCATTATGGAATAATGGTACATTTATTATATTTTTATGATTTGCAGATAAGTTTACATCACAATCCCTATTTTTTAATGCAAAGGGGACATGAATATTAATTGTTTTAGTATTGGCTGGTAAAACTTGTTGGGGAACAGTTAAACCACAATTATCTAATTCATAAGCTGCTTTTTGTAATAATTGTATAGCATTTTTAGTAATAACTGCATCGTTATTTAATAAAACAATGTCATTGTTTATTTCTGAGATTTCTATACCTTGTGTAACTGCATATGTAAATCCAAGATTTTCTTTGTTAAGTATTAATTTAATTTTACCCTCATTTTTTAATTCAACAAGGTATTTAATTACATTTTCGCTGGAATTATTATCTACTACTATAATTTCAAGCCATGGAGCTTTTAAAGAGAATAAAGACTCCAAACATTCTTTTAAATCATTTAATGATTCATAACTTGGAATGATTACACTTACATTTTTTTTCATATCATAATTAAGAACTTTTGAATTCAATCTATCTTCCTGTTTTTCAATAACAATGGTTGATTGATCTATCAAATCCTGATTACTTGATATGGAATTTTCTGCAATATTAAAGTAATAATTTGATAAAACAAATGGGATAGAATACATTTTACCATTTGTCATATATTTAAGAATTAAATCCCAATCAACAAAGCGACTTAACTTTTCATCAAATCCACCTTCTTTTTCATAAATTTTGCGTGTATGGCTAAAACAATTTAAATCAACATAATTTCTATTCTTTAAAAGACCCTTGTTAATAGTACCATATCTGATGAACTTCAAATTATCTTTATTCTCTTCATATACATATTGTCCAGAATATAATGCATCAGCATCTGGTATGGTTTCAAATGCACCTACTGTTGCTTTTAAATAATCAGGTTCCCAATCATTGTCTGAATCCAGGTACATAATATATTTGCCTTTTGATTCTTTTAATCCGATATTTCGGGATTTGGAAACACCCATATTGGACTTATTTTTTAATAATCGGATACGATCATCTTTGAATTTATTTATAATATTTACAGTATTATCAGTACTGGAATCATCTATAAGTATTAGTTCAAAATTTTTGTAACTTTGATTAAGTACTGAATTAATAGCATTTGAGATATAATTTTCTCGGTTGTATACAGGCATTATAATAGATACTAAAGGCATTTCATTTACCTGATATAATAAATATTTTGCAATATTATTCATTACAGCAAGTATTTTTTTTCTAGATTCTGTTGTTGGAAGTTCTATTTCTGGAGAAATCATTGAATAAGCAAAGAATCTTTCAATATTGTTTTCATAATCAAATTTATTGAATATATGGTCAATTTCATATATTCTTTCATGATCAGGTCCAAGTAACTCGATTTGATGAGTGTTTCCATCAATAAATTCGTTAGGAATTCTGAATTCGAATCCATGATTTCCCTGATTTATATTGTTTGTTTTTAAATCTTCTCTAAAAATATTTGCTGTTAGTGGGTATATTTGATTTTCAATTTTTAGATAAGCATCTATAGTTTTATCATTTCCTATTTCTGCTATCCAACCTTTTATGAGGTTACCTTTTATGTTTGATTGTATTGATCCTTTGATTTTTTGTGCTTGTTTATATTTGGTTTTTGTTATTGGGTTTTTGTTTTTGTCTAGTAGTTGGATTGTGTGTTCTTTTCCGTCTTGGTATTGTGTTGGGATTGTGAATTCGAATCCGTGGTTTCCTTGGTTTATTTTGTTTGTTTTTAGGTCTTCTCTGT
>JAEEGL010800380.1_pt1 | contig 19631 bp, 17 predicted proteins | sample 9134231 | NCBI WGS metagenome assembly JAEEGL01 (sample SAMN16246548, study PRJNA631951) | gut metagenome | biome: gut microbiome; feature: rumen; material: fiber-attached | host: Bos | place: Iran: Karaj | collected 2018-10 | reverse complement strand
TGTCCTCCTGCAAGTCTCCCCACGAGATGGAAGGCGCGATGATCAAGACTTACTGGGCGGAGAAAGTCGGCATCGATCCCAAGGACATCAAGGTTGTTTCCGTGATGCCCTGTACCGCGAAGAAGTTCGAGGCGAAGCGTCCTGAACTGGGCCACAACGGCCTGCCGGACGTGGATGAAGTTATCACCACCCGCGAACTGGCCAAGATGATCAAGGAAGCGGGCATCGACTTCGTAAACCTGCCGGATGAAGACTTTGATCCCGTACTGGGTGAAAGCACCGGCGCCGGCGTCATCTTCGGCGCGACCGGCGGTGTTATGGAAGCTGCCCTGCGTACCGTGTACGAAGTGGTTACCAAGAAGACCCTGGACAAGGTGGAATTCCACGAAGTCCGCGGCCTGACCGGTGTGAAGGAAGCCACCATCAAGGTCGGCGACCTGGACGTGAATGTGGCGGTTGCCCATGGCACAGCCAACGCGGCCAAACTGCTGGACAGCATCCGCAGCGGAGAGAAGACCTATCACTTCATCGAAGTCATGGCCTGCCCCGGCGGCTGCGTGACCGGCGGCGGACAGCCCATCGTTTCCGCCCAGAAGCGGATGGAATGCGATCCCAAGGCCCTGCGTGCGGCAGCCCTGTACAACGAGGATGCCAACAAGCCGCAGCGGAAGTCCCACGAGAACGCTTCCATCATGGCTGTGTACAAGGATTACCTGGGTGAGCCCAACAGCCACCTGGCACACGAGCTGCTGCATACACACTATACAGCCCGTCCGAAGTACAAAAAGTAATTCCGTTTTTTTCAAACAGCGCATTCGAAAGAATGCGCTGTTTCTTATTGTGTTGCCTGATTATATAGTATATAATCATTGGGATGTAACTAAAAGCTTTGTAAAAAAGTGAAAATATGTAACTATCAATTCTAAACTGTAAACAAAATCGATAAAAACAGGGCAAAAGACAGTGGTCCCTGTATTTTTATGCGTTACATTTGGAATAAAGTGCCGCTTTTTGTTGTATTCAACTTCTTTTTCATGTATAATACAGTGTCAAATGAGTTGTATTATTTGATAATATGAAAATTTGTATTATCTAATCCGGGCGTCGCAAAAGAATGCGGAAACGGGACCAATGACGCTTGCTGGCCCGCGGAAGCATTCCGTCAAAGTATTACCGTCCGTGACCTGATTTTTACATCAGGCCGCACGGCGGAGCTGTGCCCCGGGAGAGTGAGTATGTATACATATTGCCTGTTTTGTGAAACCAATAAAACGAAATTTGTTGCCAAAGCGGTCTGTGAAATGACCGGATGCAAAGCATTGTGCCCCAAACAGATTCAACACACCTGGGCAAAGGGCGGCGGAACACGGGATGTTGTCAATGACCTGATGCCGGGCTATGTGTTTCTTTATTGTGATAAAAAAGAAGATATATCCTTTCTGAATACGTTTCAGGGGGTCATCCGATGCCTGTCAAGTACAGACGGAGAATATGAGCTGACAGGGCAGGACGAACAGTTTGCCCTGATGCTGCATGAGAAAAACGGAATGATCGGAAAGACCCGGGTCTATCAGGAAGGACAGGTGATCCGGATTGCGGGCGGAGCATTTACCGGCGTGACCGCAAAGATCATGAAGGTGGAGCGGCGGCTTTCCCGGATGCAGATTGAAATTCCTTTTGCAAAACAGCTGGTCAGGACCTGGGTTGAGTATGAGATTGTGGAACCTGAGAATGCCTGAAGAAGAATGGAGCAGACAAGACAATGAGGAACAAAGCGCAGATTACAGAAAAGACAGAAACAGCAGCCGGTCCATCCGTCCGGAATGCCGAACAGACGGGAGAAGGAGCTGAAGCAGTATATTATCCCGGAATTGACTGGGTTTCTGTTTTGTACAGGCTGCTGGAAAAAATACACTGGATTGTATTGGCCGCACTGCTTGGCGCTGTTCTGGCATGGATCTATGTGACCAATATTGTGACGCCTGTTTATCAGGCAACCTCCAAGATTTATATTGCAGGTTCAGATACAACGATTTCCCTTTCAGATCTTCAGCTGGGTTCCACACTTGCGGTGGACTACCAGGAAGTGTTCAAGATCTGGCACGTTCATGAAATGGTGGATGAAAGACTGGACCTGGACTACAGCTATTCCCAGCTGGAAAAAATGGTTTCAGTCAACAATCCCAGCGGTTCACATCTTCTTTACATTTACGTGAAATCAGCCAATCCGGAGGAAGCAAAACTGCTGGCAAACACCTATGCGGAAGTAGTTCAGGATTATATTGCAGACAAAATGGAGCTGCGCAAGCCGCAGATCCTGGAGAAAGCCCGGACGCCTGCTGCACCAATCTCACCCAATGTGAGCGGCACTGTCGCAAGAGGTGCGCTGTTCGGCGGCCTTGGTGTCCTGCTGGTGTTCCTTTTTGTTTTTATCCTTGATGACCGGATCCGGACGGGAGACGATATCACGAATGCAGTGAATCTTCCTACCTTCGGTATTGTGACGCGCCAGAACATGGAGCGGAACGCAGCCGAACAGGAGACACAGGATCAGCAGGCTGTTCCGTTATACGCGGAAGGGGAGCATCAGGCAGTTATCCGCGGCAATCTGAAGCTGGATTACGCAGGAGAGGAAGCAATTAACGCCATCTGTTCAAGTATGGCTTTTGCGGGGAAAAACCTGAAACGAGTACTGATTACCAGCTGCGGCGCCAATGAGGGAAAGTCCTTTACAGCTCTGCAGATTGCTATCGGGATGACCCGGCGGGGATCCCGGGTCCTGCTGATTGACGCAGATCTTCGCCTGTCGGTGATGAGAACAAAATATGACATTCACTTCGGATGCCAGCCGGCAGGACTTGCACATCTTCTTTCCGGCCAGTGCACTGCAGAGGATGCTGTTTACCATACCAACATTCCCAATCTTGATCTGCTGCCGGACGGTACCAGCGTCAAGACGCCTCTGTCACTGCTGACATCACCTGAATTTGACCGTCTGATGGAGTCTGTGTGCGAAGCTTATGATCTTGTCATTGCAGACACGCCGCCTCTGGGTGCGGTGGTTGACGCCGCAGAAATTGCACGTCGGTGCGACGGGAGCATGCTGGTGCTGGAATTCAACAAGACCCATGGCAAGGCGTTGAAGGAAGCTGTCCGGCTGCTCCGGCAGACAGAGACGCCGGTGCTTGGATGCGTTGTCAACAAAGCGGTGGTAAGCCGGATCGGCACTGGCTACTGCTCATACTATTACGGCGGAAAAAACGGATACCAGAAACATGAAGCAAAAGCAGAAGGGTTCCGGTCATTCCTGAAAAGAGGAACAGGCCGCCGTGCATGACAATCACAAATCGGTTCTGCTGCGGGCTGCCATCATTATCCTGATCGCCGGAGCGGTATTTTTCGTCCTGTTCAGGACAGCAGACCGGCTCTGGTCGGAACAGCATCAGTTCCGGGAAATCCGTGAGACAGGCAATCAGGCCTTTATGGATGAGGGCATTGTTGAATGGAAGGGGAAGAAGTACCGGAAAAAGCCCGCATTGACGCTGATCCTCCTGGCCGGTATCGACAAGGAAGGAACAGAAGCAGCGTCTCCGCGGACCAATTACCGGAACGGCGGACAGGCTGACTTCCTGATGCTGCTGGCAATTGACCACGGGGAAAAACAGGTTCATCAGCTGCAGATTGACAGGGATACGATGGCAGAAGTCACGATTCTCGGTGTTTATGGAAACGAGACCGGTACCCGGGAACTGCAGATCTGCCTGGCCCACAGCTTCGGTGCCAGGACTGAAGATAATGCCAGATATACAGTCCGGGCCGTCAGGAAACTGCTGAATGATCTGGAAATTGACGGATACTATATGGTCGATTACAGCGCTGTTCCGGTACTGACTGATCTGCTGGACGGCGTGCCGGTCACGATTCCGGAGGATATGACTGCTGTCCATCATGAATGGTACAGGGGACACACGGTCACACTGACCGGAACAGATGCAGAAACCTTCGTCCGTACCCGGAAAACCGTCGGAAGCGGTACCAATGCTGAACGTATGGAGCGCCAGTCTGTTTATATGCGGGGCGTTGTTGACAGGATCCATCAGAAACTGTCAGACGATGCTCACTTTGCATCTGACCTGGTGTCCGCTTTTCGTTCGATTGCTGTAACGGATCTGACAGACCAGCGGCTGATGGAGGAGATCGGTGAAGCCCGTTCATATGAGGTGATGCCGGTTGATCGTCTTCCGGGACATTATGAACAGGACAGCAACGGATTTGTTGAATTCTATCCGGATCAGGACAGTCCGGCAGAATGGATTATGAACCACCTGTACCGGGTCCGACAGGACAGCAGCAATTCCGCCAACTGATCTGTGTGACAGGAAAATACCCAACAAAGAAACAGTACCCGGGCCGGATATATACATAAAGATCCTGCCGGGAAGCATGTGATAACAAGAAAGGAAGGCCTACCATGAAAAGAATCCTGATCGTTCTCCTCGCTGTTCTCCTTGCCCTGCTGCCGATGTACGCAATGGCAGCGAATTCCCGGGAGAATCCGGATATCAGCGGCACAGAAGTTACGGATGTAATCCCGGAAGATGAGAATGAAGATGTGGTCCCGCCTGTTGTTGATATTGTTCCGGACACCCCGGAAGTGCAGGATCTTCAGGAATCAATGAAAACGGTTTTCAGGCTGACGATTTACTATGTGTATGTAGACGGAAGAACGGCAGCGCCTACCTATGAGGCTATCCTTCAGGCAGGGACTGAATACAGCGTGGATTCGCCTGTAATCAAAGGCTATACGCCTTCTGTCCAGACGGTCAGCGGCGTGATGCCGATGCGGGATGTGCAGTATACCGTTGTGTATTTGTCTCCCGAGGAGGAAGTTCCGGTATTCCCGTATGCCGAGATGCCTGTACTGTCCAACCTGAGTGATTATGAAACACCCACAGGCCTTGGATTCTCCGTCAGCAATGTGGGCATCTGTTTCGAATAACCCGCTCCGGCCGCAAGGCGGCATGACAGTATCATTCAACAAGGGGGCATCCTGATGAAAAAATGGCTTGGCATTCTCCTGACCTTCATTCTGGTATTGAATCTGTTTCCGGCAATCGGTGAAGAAGCAGATACCGCAGTAAGCGCAGATGAACAGGAATACTGGGTTTCCTATGATTACAATGACCTGACGATCGGCAATCCCACACCGATGAACGGGCAGTTCTTTACAGCTCTCTGGGGAAGTAATACCAGCGATATTGACGTACGGCAGCTGGTTACCGGATACAACCTGATCAGGTGGGACGGAGAAATGAGTGTTTTCCGTTTTGACCATACCGTTGTCAGCGGCGCAGCGATCGGTGACGACCAGAACGGAAACAGAAGGTATCTGGTTTCACTGTATAAAGATCTGTACTTTTCCGACGGAACCCGGATCAATGCATGGGATTACGCTTTTTCCGTATTGTTCCAGGCCAGTCCGCTGATTGAAAAGCTGGGCGGCATTCCGACAGACCTGAGCTATCTGGTAGGCTACGAGGATTACGCAGCAGGCAGGACAAAAACGCTGAAAGGCCTGCGGGTCATTGATGATTATCAGATTGTCTTCACGGTTAAGAAAGAAGCGCTTCCGTACTTCTACGAACTTTCCCGGTTCGGTTTTACTCCTTATCCGATCAGCACGGTTGCTCCGGGGTGCAGGGTGTATGACAGTGAAGAAGGCGCCTATATTGCCGGAGAAGATCCGGAAACAGACGCATTTACGGAAGAACTGCTCCGGCAGACAGTCCTGACAGCGGATACCGGTTACCAGGTACATCCGGTTCCCGGATCCGGCCCTTACACGATTGAATCCTTTGACGGCGAAACAGCCCGTTTCATAATCAACCCCTGGTATAAAGGCGATGAAGACGGATCAAAACCGAAAATCAAACAGCTGACTTACACGCTGGCAAATAACGAGGATATGATTGCCGGCCTGAAAGAAGGGAAATATGCCCTGCTGAACAAGGTCACGCTTGCGGAAACGATCCGGCAGGGACTGGAGCTGTGCACAAACAGCAACCAGTATATCCGTACGACATATCCCCGTACAGGACTGACATATTTCTATTTCCTGCCCGGAAGTCCCATGGTTCAGAGCGGAAAACTCCGGCAGGCGCTGGCAAACTGCCTGGACAGGAGCCGGTTTGTCGATGAGTATGTCGGCTATTTCGGTGTGGAATCATACGGCCTTTACGGACTTGGCCAATGGATGTACCAGCTGGCTGCCGGAATCATGCCATATCCGGAAAACGGATCGAAAAACCAGACCACGGCGGTCCGGGAAGAAGGCGAAGAATCTTCCGGATGGGAAAGCATTACGCTGGACGGCCTGACGAGGTATTCTTTTGATCCGGAGGAGGCAGCAGCACTCCTCGATGAGGACGGATGGAACCTGAATGAGCAGGGAAAGCCCTTTGTTCCGGGAACGGATGCTGTCCGCTGCAGGCAGACAGAAGAGGGCCTGAAGCCGCTCGAACTGACAATTGCCTATACAGGCGCTTCTGAGGTTAAACAGCCGCTGACTGCATATTTCCTGGACAACCTTGTGCAGGTTGGTATAAAGCCGAACCTGGTGTCCACCACGCTGTCCCGGATTGAGGAAGTGTTCGACGGAAGCATTGATGAAGCTTATGACCTGATTTATCTTGGCAACAACTTCTCCTTTGTTTTCAATCCGTCCCTGATCTTCAGCAGCGGGGCGGCCAGAAAACAGGAAGGAGCGAAAGAGGACAGCCTTCCCGCCGTACATGCCGAACTGCGTGATCTTGCGCTGGAAATGGACCGGACCGAACCGACCGATACTTTCTCCTATATGCAGAAGTGGGTGGGATTCCAGGAACGGCTGAGCGAAACACTGCCTATCCTGCCGGTCTATATTAACGTCTATTTTGATTTCTATACCCGTGAACTGAACAACTACTGGATTGCTGACCATACCACATGGGGAAACGCCATCGTGGCCGCGCGGATGTCCAGGGGAACCGTCACGGACAAGGAAATGGAAGGACTTCTGGAAGACTACAACAATGTCATGAATAACGGAACCGCAACAGACGCAGCGTCATTCAGTGCCGAGCACCAGGTTAAAACCGGTCCGGATGCTTCAGCCGGCGCGCTTGCGGGTTTCCCCCGGGAGATTCAGGATCAGATTCCGGAAGCATACCGGACAATCAATGAATTCATTACTGTCCAGATCAGCGATGACTACCAGAACGTAAAATCCGCCAGGATACAGTTCTCGTTCCAGACCAGATACCCGGCGGGCGAACCTGTTTATCTCATCTTCGGCGCGGCTGCAGGAAACGGGACGGAATGGATTGTCAGAGAGGCAGAAGTCCTCGAAAACGGCAGTGTCAGTGTTGAACTGCAGAAGGAACAGCTTGACAAGCTGGCCGGACAACCGGTTCCGCTGGTTGTGGTGAGCAAACAATAACAGGAAGACGATTCATAGATGCCTGAGATTGCAACACATCACTTTTTTGGAATCCGTGTCCTGGAGAACCTGCCGCAGGAGATCCGGGAGGAGATTATTCCGGAACTGTACCGGATCGGAGTACGGGGGCCTGATCCACTCGGGATTGTCCGATTCTGGTGGCTGCCGGCCTGGAAACGGCTGCATGGGCGAAGCAGCCTGATGCACAACCGGTATTCCGGACAGTTCTTCAGGCGCCTGGCACAGGAGACCAGGGAACAGACAGGAGAATTGCAGCGCCAGCTTTTCTCATATGAATGCGGATTCCTGACACATTACTTTCTTGACAGCATCTGCCATCCATATGTCATCTACAGGACCGGCCTTGGAAAAGGCTGTGCAGGGAATCATCGTTCGATGGAGCACGCTTTGGACCGGCTTGCCCTGGAACGGAATGGCATGAAACTCCGGGACAACCCGATTTCGAAGCAGATCCTGCAGAAGCAGGGCCTGCCTGAGACGATGCGGCGGCCGATTGACGCGGTGTACGCTGAGGTTTTCAGCTGGGATGATGCCTGGAGGCAGATTAACCATGCCCTGAAAGATGAAATGCGGTTTGTCCGTTTCACGGAACATTTTGATGGAATCCTGCCCCGTTTTGAAAGAAACGGAACCCTGGCTTCCCTCAGTTACGCTGAGAAAGCATACATCAGCGCGGACATTGAAAATGAACAGCATCAGGAATGGCGGAACCCTTATGAGCCGGCGATGCGTTCAAACCGGTCTTTTGCCGAACTGACTGATCTGGCTGAGGAACGGGCCCTGCAGGCTGTCCGGGATCTGTACGCATACATCCGGAGCCAGGGACCCTATCCGGCATCCATCGGAGACTACTCCTATGAGAGCGGCCTGAAAACAACGGATCCCCGAAATCAGGAGGATCCGGTATTTGAAATCCTACAAAGATAATATTAGCGGAGACGATCATGGAATACTTGCGGCTGAACCACTCTGACCTGACGGTATCCCGCTTCTGTATGGGCGGCTGCCCGATGGGTGGTTTTGATTGGGGCGAAACCAATCAACAGGATTTTATCAAGGCGATCCATACTGCCCTGGCGGAAGGTGTTACTTTTTTTGATACAGCGGATACCTACGGGCTCGGACAATCAGAACGGACGCTGGCAAAAGGACTCGGAAACCACCGGCAGGAAGTTGTGATCCAGACAAAATTCGGCGTCAGGGCAGGAAACGGCAAGACGGTGATCGACAATTCCCCGGCCTGGATCCGGGAAGCACTGGAGCATTCCCTGAAACGGCTGAACACAGATTATATTGACCTGTACGTTGTCCATTACTGGGACCAGAAAACGCCTCCGGAAGAGATTGTAGATGAGCTGGAGCGGCAGAAAGCAGCCGGTAAAATCCGCTATTTCGGATTGTCAAACATCCGGCCGGACGAGCTTCCGCAATGCGTTCCCTATAAAGAAGCGTTTGTTACCGCACAGCACGAGTTTTCCCTGTGCTGCCGGAGCCGGGAAGGCGAAATCCGGATGATGGAAGCGGAGATGGATACGACACCCATGACCTGGGGCAGCCTGGGACAGGGAATGCTGACCGGGAAATATGATGAGACCATTATCTTCCCGGATAATGACCGCCGGCGGAGAGACGTCTATGTGAATTTCCACGGAGACAAACTGAGACGGAACCTGAGAATTGTTGAGATACTGAAGCGTATTGCCGCCAACCACAACGTCAGCTGCGCAGCTGCGGCAATCCGCTTTATCATGGATTACCTGCCCACAGCCATCCCGATTACAGGAGTGAAAAGCGCGGAGCAGATGAGAGACAATCTGCGTTCCATGGACTGGCATCTTTCACCGGAGGAGCTTCTCCGCCTGAACAATGCCTCACTTGCAGGAGAAGAGGAATCAGAGGAACCTGTTTTATGGCGAAAAGCATTCTGATTACCTGTACAGACTCCATGATGAAGCAGTTCCTGGAACCCCACGTCAGGTTTCTTGCGGAGAACGGCTATGAGGTGGAAATTGCCTGCTCTGAAGTGCTGAACCGGATGGCGGAGGTGCGGGATGACCTGGGGAACCTGGTGAAGATCCATCAGCTGCATCTGAAACGCAGTCCGCTGGCAATATCGAATATCAGGGGATACAGGGAAGCCAGACAGATTATCGATGACGGAAAATACAGCCTGGTCTGGACCAATGAACCAGTCATGGGTGTTGTGACACGCCTGGCAGCGCGGAAAGCCAGACAGCAGGGGACCAGGGTGCTGTATATGGTTCATGGCTTTCATTTCTACAAAGGTGCGCCGCTGCAGAACTGGCTGCTGTTCTGCCCGGTTGAACGCCTGATGGCATCCAAAGCAGACTGTATCTGCACAATCAATCTGGAAGATTATGCCAGGGCACAGCAGATGCATACACGCAGAGCAGCCTATATTCATGGCGCCGGCATTGATACAGACCGGCTGAAACCGGGGGAGAGCCCGAATGACCTGCGGAAGGAACTGAACCTTCCGCAGGATACTTTTCTGGTGCTTTCAGTCGGTGAACTGAACGGGAACAAGAACCAGCAGGTGATTATCCGCGCTGTCACCCGGCTGGAAGATAAAAGTATTCACTATGTTCTGTGCGGCAAGGGAGGCCAGATGCAGAACCTGCAGAAACTTGCCGGCGAACTGAATGTTTCCGACCGTATTCATTTTCTCGGGTACAGGAAAGATATTGCAGACATCTGCCGCCAGTGTGATGTGTTTGCGCTGCCTTCCAGACGGGAGGGGCTGCCGTTTGCCGCCATGGAGGCAATGTACTGCGGGCTTCCGCTGATCAACTCCGGTATCCGCGGCCTGACAGACATCACGGAGGACGGTGTATCCGGATATATCTGCGGCACGGAGGCAGCAGAAGATTACGCGGACAGCATTCAAAAGCTGAAAGCCAGCCCGGAACTCAGAACGCGAATGGGCGAGCACAACCGAAAAGCGGTTGAAGCATTTACTGTTGAAAAGACAAGGCAGGAGATCCTTCGGCTGATCCGTGAACTCCTGCAGGAAGAACAAACCTGACCTGATATTATTGTTTCCAAAGGAGATAAAGCAGTCCGGTGATTATATCCGCCGTATACCTGGTTGTGCTGATTGCTGTGCTGGCATTCGGCTTTCTGGCACAGACCAACCTGAAAACCAGAATTACCCGTTCAGGTACATACCTGACACGGCCTGATCCTGTTCTTGCTTTTACAGCGGCAGCGATCCTGGTTGCTGTGGCCGGGCTGCGATACCGGGTCGGCACAGACTATATGGCATATTACAGGACCCGGGTCACCGAATGGAAGACGGTCTGGGATTTCCTGATTCATTTCCGTGAACCCGGCATCCGCCTGCTGAGCAAACTGTCCACGATGATTGCAGATGACGGGGCAGTGCTCATATTCATTTCCGCGGTGATTATTATCGGGATCTACAGCCTGATGATCTACCGTTACAGCCCCATGTACCTGATCAGCATGCTGCTGTTTGTGTTCCTGGGTGACTGGACAGGCAGCTTTAACGGGATCCGCCAGTATCTTGCAGCGGCAGTTGTGTTTGCCGGACATCGTTTTATCCTGAAACGCAAATTCGTTCCTTATCTCCTGACAGTCCTGCTGGCGATGCTGTTTCACAGAACCGCCGCGGTCATGATCCTGCCATATTTCCTGTTTGGGAGAAAACCGGATGCCACCCAGTTTGTCATTCTGGCGGCCGGGGCAATTATTGTCCGTTTTTCCTATTCAGTTGTAGTGGAGCTGATTGAAATGTACAAAGGTTCCATTATTAACTGGTCGGATGCGTATATGACGCGGGAGGTCAATCCCTGGAGAATCGCTGTGACCTTTCTTCCGGTTGTGCTGTTTTTTACAACGTGTGACCGGAGCCATATGAATAAAACGCAGGAAGTCTACATCAACAGCCTGTTCTTTCATGCGTTTGCCATGCTGGCCGGTATGGGCAGTGCGTATTTCGGAAGAATCGGAATCTATACCAGCGCCATGACCTGCATCGGATACGGGTATATGTTCCGCATGATTCCTCAAAGCAGACACAGGAATGCGGTCATTATAACCATGTGCCTGGTATTCCTGGCATACTGGATCTATTCCCTGCAGTCAGGAAGCCTTCGGGACTTCCATTGGATTTTTGACAGAAAAATGTGAGGACTGAACCGGATTTGCCTTATATGAAACGACAGGATCATGCCAAAAGAGTGCTGGTAATCGGTCCCGGGATGGAAATCGGGGGCGTGGAGAAAAGCCTGCTGGGATTCCTCCGGGTTTTGACCGAAGCAGAATATAAACCGGACCTCTTTTTATTTTCACACACAGGCAGCCTTTTGCCGATGATTGACAGCGACGTCCGTATTCTGCCGGAAGAACCAAGGCTGGCCCGAATATATTACCCTGTCAGGAAACTTGTTCAACAGGGGCATTATTATACGGCTTTTATCCGGACTGTGTGTAAAGCATACGGGTCCCTGCGCAGAAAAGCCACAAACACAGCTGATATCAGCATGAAGCTGAGCCAGAGGATCATCCTCCGGCATGTGCGGAAAAACAAAGAGAAATATGACTACGCCTTCGGCTTTTTTGAACCGCATTATTATCTGGCAGACAAGGTGGATGCGAAGGTAAGGATCGGCTGGGTCCATACAGATTACTGCGCCGAAAAAAGGGATCCGGCTTTTGACCTGCCAGTCTGGCAAAAACTTGATTATATCGCGTGCGTATCATCCAAAGTCAGGGAGGCATTTATCAGGAAGTATCCTTCAGAAGCGCATAAAACCATTGTGGTCCCGAATGCTGTTTCTCCTGACCTGATTCGCACCCAATCCCTGGAGCAGGAAGATGTCCCTGAAATGAAAGAAAGCGGGGCGTTCCATATTGTTACGGTGGGACGGTTCAGTTATGCCAAAGGCATGGACAGAGTTCCGGCGGTCTGCAGAAAACTGACGGACCGGGGATACCGGATCAAATGGTACCTGATCGGATATGGGCCGGATCATGACAAAATTGCAGAAGAAATCCGGAAAGAATCTGTTGGGGAGCAGGTACAGATCCTGGGGCCGAAAGAAAACCCTTATCCATATATGAGGTTGTGCGATCTGTATGTTCAGCCGTCCCGGTTTGAAGGAAAATCCGTCGCAGTAACAGAAGCGCAGATCCTTCATAAGCCTGTGATGATTACGCGTTATCCCACTTCCGCTGACCAGCTGGATGAAGGAGAAGACGGATTTATCTGTGAACAGGGGACAGACGGAATCGCTGACGGAATCCAATACCTGATTGATCATCCGGATGTCCGGGACACATTCATTCAACACACATACCGCAAAGACTATAACCAGGCTGAAGCCATCAGGACACTTTTTCAGCTGGAACCGAAAGAAGCAGAAAGCCGCCAATGAAGAAAATATCGATCATTGTTCCCGCGTTCAACGTGGAAGTAAACCTGGGCCGCTGCGTGGACAGCCTGCTGAACCAGACCATCGGGGATACGGAGATTATCCTGGTTGATGACGGATCGACAGATAAAACGCCGGAACTGTGCGATTACTATGCAGATACTTATGAATCAGTCAAAGTGATCCACCAGACAAACGGCGGGCCGTCAAAGGCGAGAAATGCAGGGATAGAAAACGCATCCGGCCTGTATATTGGCTTTGCTGACGCAGACGACGATACGGATCCTGAGATGTTCGGGAAACTGTATGAAAAAGCCGTGGAAACAAAGGCGGATTATGTATTCTGCGACTACATCAGGATCACACGGTCTTCGGAAAAGTACTTTTGTTCACAGGATATCGGAGAAGGGTTTTATCCGAAAGAGAAGATCAGGCAGATTCTGTATCCCCAGCTGATCATGAAGAAGACAATTGATCACGGTCCGTGCCTGTCGGTGTGGAACGGGATTTACCGGAGACAGTTCCTGAACGATTCCGGGATTCGCTTTGATCCGGAGATCAGGTGGACGGAAGATCACCTGTTCAGTGCCATGGCGGTTTATTTGTGCAGCAGTTTGTATTATCTCAAAAATGAATACCTGTATCATTACTGTGAGAACAGGGGCTCCATCACCACTTCGTACCGCCGGGGCGCGTGGGATGTCTCCTGTATCCTGAATCAGCGTTTTCACCGCTTTTTTGACAGAGCGCCGGATTACGATTTTTCCAGACAGATCAATCTGAGCGCGGTTTATTATGCACTGAACTGCATACAGCAGGAAAAGAAGAACTTCGGTCCTGCTTCCGGAAAAGAGATTCACCGTATTCTTCATTCTGATGAATTACAGAAGGCATTAACGGATTTTCAAACGCCGCCTGTCTGCCTGAAACTGAAAATACTCCTGTTCTTTATGCGAATCAGGGCAGACAGTATGATCGGATTATACTGCAGGCTGCCCTGAGAGAGGAGATTATGTCAAAGATTCTTCTGTCCATCCAGACCCCAACGTATAACCGGGCGCATACCCTGCCCGGTGTGTATGAATCATTAAAGAAACAGACCTGTTTCGATTTTGAGTGGGTTGTGACGGATAACGGATCCACCGATCATACGGCGGAATTGTTTGAACAATGGAATAAAGAAAACCTGCCTTTTAAAATCCATTACCACCGGATTGCGGAAAGAGGCCTTCCCCGCGCATTAAACTATGGCATCAGTCATGCAGCGGGGGAGTATGTCTTTAAGCTTGATTCGGACGATGAACTGACACCGGATGCGGTTGAGCAGATTATCAGGGGAATCCATGAAACAAAGGACCTGGAGAAATGCGTTGGCGCAGGTTTTGTCCGGATTCACCGGAACGGCCTGCCCATAAAGGGTACGTGGCCGATTACAAATCAGGAAGGATTTGTGGATTGCACGAATCTGGAAAGATGGAAATATAATCTGGACGCGGACATGTGCGAAGCGTACAGGACGGAAATTATCAGACAGTATCCTTTCCCGGTATGGAAGGATGAGCTTTTTGCCCCGGAACAGCTGTGCCTGGACAGAATGGCGCTGGATGGATATTATCTGCGCTGGTACAACAAAGCCATTTACCTGTGCGATTACCGTGAGGACGGGCTGACGGCAGGCAGCTGGGATCTGCTCAGAAACAATAAAATGGGTTATGCCATGCTCAGCAACCAGAAACTGCTGACAACAAAAAAAAGAAGAAAACAGTTCAAAGAAGCCGCGCAGTGCATTGCCCTGTCGATCACCGCGGGTTATCCATCCTATATTTTCCAGAGCAACAAGCCATGGATGACACTGGCTGCTTTTCCTTACGGACTTCTTCTGAGCTTTCGCAGAAGAAGACAGTTCCGTTATAATAATCCGCCCGCCAGGAGCAGAAAACCATGAGAATCGGAATTATCACATATTACGATGTGCCTAATTACGGATCCGCCCTTCTTTCATATTCCATGGATAGGATCCTGAAACAGATGGGGCATGAAGCGGTCTTCCTGAAATACAAAAGGCGCAGGGAAACGGATAATCCAGGACATTTCATAACCCGGAAAATGCGGGGATTCACTTTCAACGCGCTGAGGGCAGCGGCTTACGAGTCAGCGAAAGTGAAGGGAATTGCCTCATTCCGGGAACAGTACCTGTCGATCGGCGATTATTATGATGTTCCGCAGGACCTGGATCTGATTATCGTGGGCAGCGACCAGATTTTTGACTGCAAATATGAATTCAGTCCCTATCAGTTTGCAGTGAATGCTCCCTGCAGCAAAGTGATTTCATATGCTCCAAGTTTCGGGGAATTTGAGTTTGGTGACCTGTCCTCATTCGAACACACAGACAAACTGAAAGAGGCATTGTGCCGGTTCACAGCTCATTCAGCCCGTGACGGGAACACGGCGGAAATACTTGCTTTTCTGACGGGAAAACAGGCGGAAACTGTCCTGGATCCGGTGCTTTTATATGGTTTTGAAGAAGAAAAAACACGCTGGAATCAAAAGAGGATCAGTGAACCGTATCTGATTGTTTATACATGGGGCGGATATACTGTCACTTCAGAATTCAGGCGACAGGTTTGCGACTTTGCGAAGCGGAATGCGTTAAAAACAGTATCGGTGGGAGACTTCCGCCCCTGGTGCGATTATAATTACGCATCCGCAGATCCGGTGACCTTCTTTGAACTGTTCCAGCATTGCAGGATGGTTATTACCAATATGTTTCACGGCACATGCTTTTCAATCCTTGCCGGCAAACCGTTTTATACGCTGCTGATGAAGCATAACCGGAATAAAGCCGGATACCTGCTGAAAAGCCTGAACCTTCCGGACCAGGGGCTGGAACGGCCGGAGGAGCTGGAAGGGAAAGGGATCCCATGTATTGATTATTCCGGGGTATATGCACTTCTGAAACAGAAAAGGCAGGAATCCCGCCGATACCTGGAAGACACTGTCAACATGAAAGGAACCAAATGAAAGACAAAAGGGGCGTCTGGAATGTTGTTTCCGGAATTGGGCAGCAGCTGCTTGTACTTGCCTTTGGACTGATTCTTCCGAGACTGTTTATTGTCGGCTACGGCTCAGAAATGAACGGCCTTCTTTCATCGGTAAGCCAGGTATACGTATATGTCTCCCTGATCGGCGGAGGAATAGGGACAGCCGCGCTCCAGGCGCTGTACAGCACAACCGCGGCGAATGACCACCAGGCAACAAACGGGATTCTTGCTGCCACGCATCAGGTCTATAAACGGGCGGGGGCAGTTTATCTTTCAGTTGTCATCATCCTGTCAGCGGTATATCCGTTGGTAATCGACGCGTCAATCCCGCGGATGACAATTGCCCTGATTATCCTTTTTTCCGGACTGGAAAGCATACTGTCTTTTTACTGCCACGGGAAATACAAAATCCTGCTGCGTGCAGAGGGGAAAAACTATATCCTCAACAATCTCAGCCTGATTACATATATCCTGACCAGTTTCCTGAAAATATACCTGATCAGCAAGCATTACAACATCATTATCATACAGGGCCTGGTGATGATCCTCAGCTGCTGGCCGGCGCTTTTCCTGTGGTTGTATGTCCGGAAACGGTATTCATGGGTGAATGTCAAAGCCGAACCTGACTATGATGCTGTTGCTGTAAGAAAGAGCGTTGTGGTCCATAAAGTTTCCAATCTGGTATTCAGCAATACGGATGTAATCATCCTGACCGCTGCCTGCGGGCTGAAGGTTGTCAGCGTGTATTCGCTGTACAATTCCTTCTTTTACATGGTCAAATCCCTTCTGTTCAGCTGCCTGGAAGGCGTGCAGTACAAACTTGCGCAAACCTTTCATTCTGATTTTTCCGCGTTTAAAGAGATGCAGGACCGGTTTGAGGTTGTCTATATGACCCTGACATTTGTCCTGTACAGTCTCCTGTATCTTTTTATCACACCGTTCATGAGAATCTATACGGCGGGAATCACGGATGTTCAGTATACAGACAGATACCTGCCGATCCTGTTCACCTCTGTTTTCCTTCTTCAGGCGGCCAGAGGACCGATGCAGCTTGTTGCGGAATATGCACGGCAGTATAAAGAAACAAAACAGCAGGCTGTTACAGAGATGTGCATCAACCTGGCTGTTACGCTGGTGTCAGTTTATTTCCTGGGCATTTACGGCGCCCTTCTCGGAACTGTTGCAGCGCTGCTGTACCGGGCAAATGCCATCATACTGTATGTGAACAAAAAGATCCTTCACAGGCCGCCGGGCATAACGTACAGACGGTGGGGATGGAACGCGCTGGTTTTCCTGGTTGTTTACGCTTTCGGGAAAACGGTTGTGATCTCTCCGGATTCCTACTGGAAACTGGTACTGGCGGCCATTCCGGTTTCTCTTTCAGTCATTATTCTTTATGCTTTTGCATTTATGGTTTTTGAACGGGATGCTTTCAAATGGATTGTCTCTTCCATAAAAAGCAGAATCCCGGCATTCGCAGGCAGAAAGCAGCCATGACAGTGCGATGGGACAGAAAACCTGCTTTTCACTAAAAAACTCCGGAAGGGGGCATCGGCATGATACCGCGGATCATCCATTACTGCTGGTTCGGAAGAAAACCGAAGTCGGGATTATACCGCAGGTGCATAGCCAGCTGGTACCGCCTGTGTCCGGACTACCGGATTGTTGAATGGAATGAGGACAATTTTGACTGCGGGCAGCATCCCTACCTGAAATGGTGCTATGATCACGGGAAATGGGCTTTCCTGAGCGATTTCGCACGGCTTCTGATCCTGAAGGAGCACGGAGGAATCTACCTGGATACGGACGTGGAGTTGATAAAGCCGCTGGGGACACTGCTGGAATATGACGCGTTTCTGGGGTTTGAAAACGAAACCTGGATTGCCACTGGCCTTGGGATCGGCTGTGTGCCGGATCATCCGGTGGCAGACGCACTGCTTCAGCCCTACCTTCAGATGAAGCCGGCAGAAGACGGATCCTACAAGCTGACTTCCTGCCCACGGCTTAATACGGAAGCGCTGCTTCCGTACGGCCTGAAACAGGATGGCACCAGGCAGCAGGTCTGCGGGGCTGAAATTCTTCCGGTTGAATATATGAATCCCTATGACGATCCGACAGGCAGGATGAAAAAGACAGCAAACACAGTCAGCATCCACTGGTACGGGAAAAGCTGGATGAACAGACGAACTGTGCTGCGTACATATTTTACCAAGCCGATTCACCGTCTGTTTGGCGTTGACGCACTGGCAGGATTCCGGAAAAAACGAAAAACAGGAAGCAATCATGGAACATAATAATACGCACAGGCAACTGCATTCCGATACACCACGGGTATCGGTTATCATGGGAGTATATAATTGCGGGAAAGCGCTGGAGAGCGCCGTTGAATCCATCCTGCGGCAAACCTATACCAACTGGGAACTGATCCTGTGCGACGACGGATCCTCGGATAACACGTATGAGCTGGCCGGGAAATATGCGGAGCAATATCCCGAAAAGATTATCCTCCTGTGCAATGAACGGAACAGAAAACTGTCCGGCACATTGAACCGGTGCCTGGAAAAAGCCGGCGGTGAACTGATTGCCAGAATGGACGGGGATGATATTTCCCGCCCTGAACGGCTGGAAAAGCAGGTTCAATACCTGCTGGATCACCCGGATGTTGACCTGGTGGGAACCCAGATGCAGCGGTTTGATGAGACAGGGCATACCGGGATCCTGAAGGTCCCGCTTCATCCGGTACCGGAGATGCTCCGCGGCGGAACGCCGATCCACCATGCCACGATCCTGACCTATCGGTCTGTTTATGACGCGCTGGGCGGATATACAGATACGGAAACGGTGGAAGGCGTTGAGGATGTTGATCTGTGGTTTCGTTTCTTTGAACAGGGATTCACGGCAGCCACCATGGATGAAGTGCTGTATGAAGTCAGGATGGATGAGGATGCGCTGAAAAGGCGGACCCTGCGCCGCAGGCTCCGGTCTATCCGGACCAGGGCGGCGGGATATAAACGGCTTGGTTTCCCGAAAAGATGGCTCATCAGGCCGGCTTGCCTTCTGATAGCCAAAGGGCTGGTACCATACCGGATAAAAAGATGGTATACGGTCCATCATACTGACAATTAACCGATTATTGCCTGATCAGGACAAAACAGATTATGAAGAAAAAGGTAGCAATTATCCTGCACGGCCTGAGTTCCAACGGGGTAGACACCATGTTTGCCAATCTGTCATCCCATTGGGGTACAGACCGGTTTGAAATGTATTATTTTCTTGCTGTGGATCCGGATGCAGAGCAGTTCTGTGAAGAACGGGTCCGGCAGAACGGTTGCCATGTGATTCATCTGCATGACCTTGACGGGATACAGCGGCTGAAATGGTCGCGCACCCTGCGCAGTGCGCTGAAGGAATACGGACCGTTTGATGTGGTCCATTCCAACCTGAGCCTGCTCAGCGGACTGAACCTGATGATCGCCAGAAGGGCTGGCATTCCGGTTAGAATTGCGCATGTGCATACTTTCCCGGGGAAAGCCGGTTCCATGGCGGGACGCCTGTACGGGTTATGCATGAGACTCCTGCTCTAGCTCAACGTTACATGCGAGCTCGCGTGTTCGGCCGCGGCGGGCAGGGCGGCCTTCGGGACACACGCTTTCCGGGTGCGGGGAAACGCGAGTG
>JAEEGL010190495.1_pt1 | contig 19631 bp, 17 predicted proteins | sample 9134231 | NCBI WGS metagenome assembly JAEEGL01 (sample SAMN16246548, study PRJNA631951) | gut metagenome | biome: gut microbiome; feature: rumen; material: fiber-attached | host: Bos | place: Iran: Karaj | collected 2018-10 | reverse complement strand
GTCGCGCAGGTAGTCCTGCTTCCAGCTGCTCCATTCGTAATCCGCAGCATCCTCCACGATGCCCGCCTTCACGGGGTTCTGGTGGATGTAGCGCAGCAGCGTCGTGAAATACTCCATGTCGTTGCATGGCTTCCTCTTGAACCGCTTCTGGAATAGCTGCCCGATGCGCTCGTTCTTCTTATTGTAGTAATAGACATAACTGCTCGCCAGACTCTTGATCACCTCAGCAATCTTCCAGTCCTTCTCCATCACCAGCAGGTGAAAGTGGTTCGTCATCAAGCACCACGCATATATCACGCAAGTGCGGATGGGCAGCAACATCCCGTCGTCGTCATGCTGAAATGGAAGGTCGGCAAGAATATGCACAAACCGCCTGCAATCCTCATCGTCATCGAAGATTGCCTGTCGGTTTATCCCGCGCATCATCACATGATAGATGCCAACCCCACTTTCCTTCCTTGCACTCCGAGGCATGATATGACAATCTCAATCTTCGTTATTCTCCTCTTCCGGCAGCGCCTGTACATCCTCTGCTGGTGGCAAGTAGTCCGCCACCTTGGCAGGAGAAGATTGATAGCCAACTCAGGATCTGCCATCTGGTCAAGCCGCTGCTTGGCAACAGAAGCCATCCACTGCTTGAACGGCTCCGCCTTCTTCGAGGGGATGCTCTGTATGATACGGAACATCTGCTCAGTATCTGCCGCATCCGTCGAGCGCATCTTGCCGTCAGCAGCCCGCATTTTCAATTGCTTACATTTTGTAAGCAGTTCGCCCGCACCTTCTTCTAACAGTCTGTTTTTCAGCACTGCCCAATAAGTACTGGCACCACGGGAGGTCTTCTGTTCGGTCAAAACGCCACACACATCCACGATGGAGAAATACCATTCCTCCAGTTCATCGTCCCATACGGTACGAACCCTCCTATCTTCGAATATCTGTATCTTATGCTTCTGAGTCATACATTCAAACCTGTTATTCTAAATAACTAAACGCATTTCCGTCATTTATATTGCTCAGACATCGCACTTCCTATGCATCTAAAGGGTAAATACATTTCGAACGAATTCTTGTAATGAATTGTGGTATCAATACAACTATATCACTTCTTCACAAGTAGTTTATCATTCTGTCTTGGCATTCTCAACTATTGATTATTGCTGACTCCTATTATTCGTGAAACAGGTACCCGTCCCTTCGTTCCTTGTTTATCTGCAGATTGTCAGATGCTCTAAGGAAAGACAAGCTGTTTGTGGGGGCGTTAGTATCATATACCCTTTCCAAATAATCGCTCTCATCAACACGCACCAAATTCAGTCCCATCTCAAACAGATGCTTGCGTGTATTATCAGCCTTTGAGCCATTCCTCTGATACATCTCCACCAGTCGCCACAATTGCCTCATCCTTTGATGATAATAAAGCAGTTGCACATAGCTGTATGGTCTTTCCATCATGTCTGCCCATTCTCTCAAAGGGCTTAGCAGATCAAGCCTCCATCTCTCATCCTCTTCTTTAAAGTCAGCCTCTGAAATTGGATAATTCCTAATGGCATAAACAATACCTCTTGCTTGATTCCTGTATTCCTCCGAATACTGATGTTGCTCAATATGTCTGTCCCATATTTCGGCCTGTTTCTCTATCAATGCCTCTACATCTTCACCAGTCGCATCTTCCGACAAATCAAGCACCTGGTCTTGGATGATGGCCAGATACAGCTCTTCCAAGGTCTCAAACAGACTCCTCACCTCGGAATAAACTATACGCCCAAATATACTCTCTAAGACTTTCATAAGCCTATCTTATCCGTATATCTGTAGTTCCGTTACTTCTCAGCCTTCATACTTCAGACCTCGGGATTTCCCCCATCTAGGCACAAAGAGGTATGCACAAAACGCCCATACCCCTTTAGCTATCTTATTTATCCAGCACCTCATACACCGAGTTATTACTCTTATACTCAGGCACAATCTCCTTCATCTTTTTCACGGTAGCCATATTCTCAAATCCTTTGGCTATCTCTATCAGCTCATCAATATCCTTACTAACTGAAGCAAAATCATACTGCCGAACCTCGGCTATGCGTATTTTCTCATGGAACGAGGGTTTAGTTCCCTCAAGTTCATTCAGAACTTCTTCATATAATTTCTCTCCCTGTCGAAGTCCCGTTATCTTAATCTCCACGTTCTTGGCACCCGACAATGCAATCATCCTTCGAGCCAAGTCAATTATCTTCACCGGCTTACCCATGTCAAACACGAAGATTTCTCCGCCGTTGCCTTTCGTTCCTGCTTCCAGTACCAGCTTACATGCCTCGGGAATCAACATAAAGAAACGCACAATACGCTCGTCAGTAACAGTCACAGGACCGCCATTCTTTATCTGCTCTTTGAACAATGGTATCACAGACCCATTCGATCCGAGCACATTTCCAAATCTTGTCGTCACAAATTGACACTTATCCTGTGCATTATTCAAGCTCTGCACGTAAATCTCGCATATCCTCTTCGAGCATCCCATCACGTTCGTCGGATTCACTGCCTTGTCAGTCGAAACCATCACAAACTTCTTCACCCCGTACTTCACGCTCAAATCAGCTATCACCTTCGTTCCATGGATATTGTTCAATACCGCTTCAGAAGGGTTATTCTCCATCATGGGCACATGTTTATATGCTGCCGCATGGAACACATAGTCTGGCTGATACTCCTTAAATATCCTGTCCATCCTGTGACCGAAACCAATACTTGTTACGATTACCTCAGTCTTGATTCCTGGGTACTTGTTTACCAATAGCAAAATATCATGCTGAGGTGTCTCTGCCTGATCAATCAATACCATCAAGTCGGGTTTATACACAGCTATCTGGCGAACCATCTCAGAACCTATCGAACCTGCAGATCCTGTTATCATCACGTTTTTGCCTGTTAACATCTGGCCCACCGAGTCCATATCCACCTTTATCTCCGAACGCGGCAGCAAATCTTCCACAGACACCTCTTTTAGCTGCATTCCAGCAAAGTCCTCATCTGTCAGTTCGCCATCCTTTATGATAGTCTCTTTCGCCTGTGGTACCATAAAGATCTTCACTCCCAGTTTTATGAGTGTATCTTGAATTTCCTGATTATTACGGAAATCAGCTACTCTGTATGGTGATACCAAGACGGCTTCAATTTTATCCTTCTTTATCACAGCCTCAAGGTCATCCCCCACGTTGAACACCTTCTCGCCCATCAGTCTGATGTGCTTTGCCTGAGAATCGTGCGAGATAAAGCCACAAAGGATAAACCGTCGCGGATTCTGACTCCTGATGTTTTTAGCTATGCCAATGCCGCCTGTCAATGCGCCATATATCAAAGCTCTCAGAGCCCGTTTATCCGATGTAGTAACATCATATAGCGTCTTCACAACCACTCTCACACCCCCCATTACCAATGTCGACAACACGAAAGTTATCACGGTTTGTGTCTGGTTCAGAGCCGCCAACGCTTGTATATTCTCATTTTCGGCTATCCACGATACGATGAGAGCCAATAACATCGAAAGGCCATTAGCATACGCCACCCGCATCAAATCTACGAACGAAGAGTAACGTACAATGCCTGAATAAGTCTTGAATATATGTGCCCCTATGCTGCTCAATAGCGAATATGTCAATGCTGTATATAGAACCGAAAAACGTTCAGCAAACATCACGCCCGTCCTATAAAACACCCAATAAGTGCTTAATGCCGATAGCATCACTATTAACGTATCAAGAAGATAAAGACACCAATATGGCAATGCATTCCTCGTAAAATACAAATTAATCAGTTTATTTAGTGTATTCATATTTCCACGAATGTCATTATCACAAAATAATCTTTACTGATTTATCACCAATCTTCACAACAACAATTTCTCCTTTATTTAAGTTTGTTTGTAATGTTGTTACATTTGTGGTTGCACTGGTTCTTGCCACGATTTGACCAGACATATTATATAATTCAATCTGTTCACCCTCCTTTGTGCCTTTTATCGTAATTACACTACCATAACTTTGAATTATCAGCGGTCTTGCCTTAAGGTTATATACATTATTAATTGGATTTTCACCTGACTCTGCATCGACCCAACATATTACAGCGGTAATAATATCAGAGTTAGCATATCCTTCTGCTTTGGCATAAGTACTAACGGTATATGACATAGCCAAATCTATCTCATTTCCATTATGAGATCCAAAATCATCACTTGTTATCGTTGTCACACTCTCAGCCCCATCTGTTTCGGACTCAAAGACAAGTTTTCCATCCTTATAGCTAATTACTGGAGCTGCACATTTTTCTTTCGTGATATCGGGTATTGTGCTTTCTATCGCAACAATTTCTTTGAAATCCCTCCAAGGTCCATCCACTTTATATTTATCAAGAGCAACATATGGGACATGAAGTGTCACATAATTTATATACGAATTCTCAAATGTTGTTCTGTCCGTTATGGGAACATTCTCCATCCAGCATGTTACATCCGTCAACTTGTCAATATTGGCAAATGCTCTCTCCCCTATGCTCGTAATAGTCTGAGGAATATTGATTGTTGTAATGTCCTTGTTCCCACAAAATGCCTTATCGGCAATAGTTGTGACTGAATAACAATAGTCAAAGTCAACAGATACTGCTATGGTTACATCTCCGCTAGCATTATAATTACCAATAGCGGAACAATAATTGCTTATTGTGTCCGACACCTGATAAAGAACATTATCCTTCATTATTATTGACCAACTGAAAGTTCCAGTTACCTCTATGTCTTTTGCTAGCATAATTTCAGGTATTTCACTCCAACCAGAAAAAAGCATTCCCTTCTTTATTGGATAATCTTCTGGTATAATTGTTTCACCACACTTAATCTCGCAGATCTTATACACCTCCCCGTCAACAAAATAAGTCAACTTGTAAGTGTTAGGAATGAATGTTCCTGTTATAGTTAAGTCATGATTCGGCATTGTGTTTGGGTGCTCACTCCAACCGGAAAAAGTGTAGCCTTCTTTTATTGGGGCTGGTTCTTGAACTATTGTTTCTCCAACTTCCATAAAGAAACTTTTGTATATTTCACTATCTATAATATAGGATATAGTATAATCCACTCCTTCTATGAATACCAACTCACCGAATTGGCTCCAATCCATAGACATTCCGTCGTTATATTCGTGGGGACCATAATTATCCTTGTACCTTTCACGAATGTGCAATGTCTTTTTTTCAGCATTATTAAACGGATTGTGTCTAGTGCCAGTTTCAATGTCTAGTGAAATTAAACTTATTTTAGGGCTATAACTATAAACATCTGTCAAATTATCGCAATAATTAAAAGCATCTGGTTCAATTTTTTCTACACCTTTATGAAAGGTAACAGAAGTAAAACTACTTCCCATAAACGCCCCCTTCTTTATCGTAACAATATTGTCTGGAATCACCAAGTTTGTTACCCTATCTCCATTTAAGTACAAATTGTGTGCATAATACAAAGGATTGGTATAACAACAATTAAGATACATATAATCTATATTGAATATTATTCCGCACCATGCTGAAAGGCTTGATATGTATACTTCTTTAAGAGAAGTACATCCTTCAAAAGCGCCATTTCCAATAATCTTTATACTTGACGGAATAGTCACAGAAGTCATTTTGTCACAGCCATAAAAAGCACCAAACGAAACGCTACCAAATCCCCAGTATGTTGTTCCTTCTATCTTAGTAACAGAATAAACACTTCCTTCATAAACCACGTTCTCTGGAATTACAACATTACCAGTATAATCCCCCAAGAAACTATTTCCTCCTTCCTGTCCTCTTACCACTATTGCTTCTTTGGTTTCATTATTCAAATCGTAGAATATACCACCTATTTCAATATTGAGTATATTAGCACTAGCTGAAAATGACAGCAAACTAAAAAGTATGCATATGAATAATTTGTTCCTCATAAATATTGTATTTTGGGTTTGTAATTAATATCTATAGATTCCTATCCTTGTTCCCTTAGTTCCGTCTGCCCTTCTCGATTTCCTTCAACAGGGTACTTCCCTTTCAATATGAGATAAACGTATATTGGTGTTATACATTCAAAATCCATGAAGCATGGTCGAGTTTCATAATCAATAAACTCCTTTACCCTTGATACAAGATTATCCACCAATACTTCCAATATATTATTACGCATTGTGGGTATTACCACTTTCTGCCAATCAAACGTTCTTTTACATTTCTTACAAATGTCTTGGCATACCTTGGTAGAAACTTGAATATATAAATCCCGATGCTAGATTGTACACAATCCTCTATTGCGAACTCTTTCTTCAGCACCTCTCCATCCTTCACCATTTTTGCCTTCAGGAAATGAGCGTCATTAATCATGTTCTTCCCATGAACTACCTCGCACCACATCAGTATGTTTCTAACATGCTCAATAGTGACACCCTTTATTTGGTGTATAAAGGCATGACTGCCATAACCAAAAATGCCCTTAATAATGGTAGCGTCCCCTTTTTCCACAACACTCACAAAATGATTTGTCGGATAATAAATCCTCATTAAGTAGCCGTCCTCCGAGTAATACTGGTAGCCGTCATTATAGTTGATAAACGTTCCTTCATTCACAGCCAATGCCCTATGCTGCAAATCCTCTACGAAACCAACATTCAGAGCGTCATCATTATCCAGATAGGTAGAAACGACTCTATTCGCTTTCAGTCTCTTAACTATCTCTCTTCTGAATATTTCTGCAAAATAACGTCCCTTTTGGGGCTCAACGAAAACAGGAATAAACTGTGGACACTCCCTTTGATAATCTGCAATTTTTGCCTTGAATTTCTCTGGAGTAAAGCTGTCAAACAATACTATCCATTCAAAATTCTGACACGTCTGGTTCTTGATTGACGGCAAGCAATATTTCTCGAAGAGTTCAAATCTATGGTCCAGCCATTTGACAGTTCTTACTTTGCTCCCTTTTTTATCCTTATTCCATAATAGCAGATTAAAGCGAGTTAAAATGAAGTGTTGCAAAGCCTTCTGGCTATCATAGTTTTCCATTATCTCCGAATAACATTCCTCAAGCTTACCTTCTTCACTCATCCAACCCTCTGATAATCTCAATCACTTCTCCTCGCTCAAGTTTCCGCTCTTCCCATTTCCCATAGCTCACAGGAAAAACGAAATCTATCCTCTGATCTTCATTCTTCTTATCGCTGCGCATGGCTTCCACCATATCCTTAACAGCGTAAGGGACATCATAATACAGCCCATAAAAATCCACGGCCTGCCTGATTTCCCTTGCCAACGAAACATCACACAGTCCCAGAGTAAGAGCCATTTTTGCCTCCCAAACCAGTCCAGTACCAACGGCTACTCCATGCGATACTTCATAGCCCGACAACTTTTCTATTGCATGCGCCACTGTATGCCCCATATTCAGCACTTTTCTTAGTCCTTTAGTCTCATACTCATCCTGCTCCACAACGGACTGCTTCATTCGGATGCAGCTTTCTATAATTTCCTCCAAGTGACTTTTTACCTCGCCTAGAATAGTCCATTTCACTATCCCTGCATTAGCTATCAAGTCACTCTTAATGACTTCAGCCATACCTTCAGCAAAAATATCTTCAGACAGTTTTGCAATAATTTCAGTGTCTGCAACCACCATACTTGGCTGCCAGAAAGCTCCGACAAGGTTTTTACCTGCTTTCAAATCCACAGCCGTCTTACCTCCAACTGATGCATCCACCATTGATAGCAATGTTGTCGGCACCTGAATAAACTGTATGCCACGCATATACATTGCAGCAGCCAATCCTGTGGTGTCACCCACTACACCACCTCCAATGGATATAAAGAAATCCTTTCGGGTAAAATGACAAGTGGCAAAATACTCCAATATATCTGATAGCGTAGAAAGGTTCTTAGCTCCTTCTCCATGTGGGAAAACAAATTTACTAACACTATATCCCTTAACCTGCAAGTCCTTTTCCACATCTCTCGCATATAGTTCATCTACCGTATCATCGGTAATAATTCCCAACTTGTGCCCTTTACACAATGGTTCTATTAGTGTTGCCAGATTTTGGATAACTCCTGCACCTAGATACACATTGTATTCACGCGATGTTTTAACCGTTATAATTCTCATGTCCTAGAAACTAATCATTTTGTTCTTCTACAGAAGCCTTATGAATCAGTATAAACAATTTCTTGATTGTTTCAGCATCTAATCCATGCGAATTGGCTGCCGAAACAGCATTCTCCACGACTCTCTCCCAGCGCTCTGTCTGAACTATCGAAACATTATTCTGGCTCTTCAGCTTTCCTATCTCCCTACACATCCTCAATCTTAATACAAGATTATGAATGATATTCTCATCAATGATATCTATCTGCGTTCTCAACTGACTAAGTTTTTCATTATACACATCATCGGCAGAAGTCGCTTCTCTTACCATGATAGTCGTCAGAAGTGTATATAAGTCTTTTGGTGTCAACTGTTGAGCAGCATCACTCAAAGCACATTCTGGTTGACAATGGCTCTCTATCATTAAGCCGTCAAAGCCCAGATTCATTGCCTTCTGCGACAACTCCTGCAGATATTCTCGTTTGCCCGCCATATGACTTGGATCAACAAATATCGGCAATTCCGGATATCTGGAACGCATTTCCACCGCCATGTCCCATTGAGGGTCATTTCGATACTTTATCTTTGAAGATGTTGATACGCCTCGATGTATCGCACCTAGTTTCTTGACGCCCTGTGCATTCAGCCGTTCTAAGGCTCCAATCCATAAGTCAATATCTGGATTTACAGGATTTTTCACCAATACTGGGAAGTCCGTATCTCTTAAAGCTTCAGCTATTTCTTGCATCAAGAACGGGTTTGCCGATGTTCTTGCACCAATCCAAACCATATCCACGCCATGTTTAATGCACTCATAAACATGCTTCTCGTTGGCAACTTCTGTACATACTTTCAACCCATACTCTCTTTGAACCTTCTGAAGCCATTTCAAGGCTGGTACGCCTGCTCCTTCAAAACAGCCAGGATGGGTTCGTGGTTTCCACACTCCAGCACGGAACACGTTAATCCCCATTTCTTTTAGTGATTTGGCAGTTTCCATTACCTGCCCTTCGCTTTCTGCACTACAAGGCCCCGCTATAACACATGGGCGTGGCGGTAACTTAAAGAAACCCCATCCCTCTATTGGTGTCAGTTCTAATCTGTTTGTCATAATTTAAGAATCATATTTAACTATTCTCCACGGGTGAATGCAATTATACGTATACCCATGTAATAAAACAAAAACTTGATTGAATTAAATGGAAAAGTTTTGAAATGCATCAAAGATTCTGATAAAGTATTCTTCAGTGAACGTAGTTTCCTACCAAGGTAAGATAGCTCTTTTACATATCTGAGATCTCTATGACCAAAATTTCCGGACTTTGTAATTAATTCTTTTATTCTCAGAGCTTTGTGTCTCCATTTCTCAGTATGATCATATAAAGGCATCGTTTCTACAGGGATCCCCAAATCGTTTACCGCAAAAGCAGCAAATGATTTCCACTCAGATATGAGTCCCATATTCTTTAGTCGTTCTTCTAATTGTGCTACATTTATATCATCTTTAGCCTTCCAGAGCAGTCTACACCAATCGCATACTTGCCTAAGACCGATACCACCATGGAAATAATGTTGTAAGATATGCGTAAAAACGTAAAGAACCTCATTGTTTTTCTCAAGAATAGGAACCTCAACGCCATTATTATTCCAGACACTTACATTTCTGTTGAAAAAAGTATCTTGATATATATAATCAAGAACTCCTTCTATTCTACGTGAAAGACTACTTTTTAGGTTTCCATGCAATTCGACCACCCAGTCATCTATAGTTAACGCTATATGTTTTTTATACTTCTCTTCTGGTTCTACTTCACTTGCTAATGGCAATAATAAGCTCTTCGCTTTATTGTAATTCTCTTCACTTAAAAACAAGTCAACATCTCCACATGATCGCCATAAAGGTCTTTTATAATTCTGGGCTATTCCTTGTCCTTTTATCAATAATGCCTCGACTCCGCATTCTTTCATCCTTTTTATCAAGCCGGCGACAAACTGATTCATTGCTATATTACGTTGTTCCAATTGTAGAGAATTGCCAATATAAGTCAATAGAATAACTTTGGGTACTTTTATATCAACGGCCTGTTCCAAGCCTGCAGCAACTACTCCTACAACAGCCTGGAACTCTGCCAATTGATAAATCTCATTGAAATCTATTCCCTCAAATTGAGAGAGCCGGACTTCTTTTTCCCAAAGCCCGGCTCTCAGCAAGGCAAAGAATGTCTCAACATTGTCTCGGTTTCTCATTTAAATTACTTAGCATGATTGAAGCCCTTGGATACTATAGTCAGACCATGTTTTTTATACTATTGCATTCTTAATAGTATCCACAATGTATTTTACATCCTCATCTTTCACATAAGGGCCTGCTGGCAAGCACATACCCACCTTAAAAATGGCCTCACTTACTCCATTCACGTATGCAGGCGCATTTTTGTATACTGGCTGCTTATGCATGGGTTTCCAAACAGGGCGAGCCTCAATTCCTGCAGCATCCATAAATACGCGCAAAGCCTCCACATTATCGTTTGGCTGACAATCCGTAGTGGCACTATCTGCCACATGAATCACACCAGCAGCACCACCAACAGCACCCTGCACGATGGTCTTATATGCATTCTCCTGACCCTTAATCTTCACTTCAGGCTCAATCGTGATAGTGCAAAGCCAGTAATTACTATCATAGACAGGAATTTCTCTTCCATCAGCCATCTTACATCTTACATCGGGCTGTTTATGAACGGTAATTCCTTCAACACCTTGGAGTAATTGTTCATACAGCCCTTGTACATGCTTATGGTGAGCAATATGGTCATTTGCCACTGTCATTTGTCCACGCCCGATACCAGCACAAATGTTACTCATACGGTAGTTATAACCAATCTTCTCATGCTGGTAGTACGGATAACTTTCGCGATACTGTGTGGCATACATCATGATTTCGCGCCAAGAGTCCTCATCGGGCGTAATAAGAGCGCCACCACCAGAGGTCGTAATCATCTTATTACCATTAAATGACAGCACACCATATTTACCGAACGTGCCAAGCACCTGACCATTGAACTTCGATCCAAATCCTTCAGCAGCATCCTCCACCACAGGAATGTCATAGCGGTCAGCTATCTCCATAATCTTATCAATGCGGTACGGCATACCATAGAGTGCCACTGGTACAATGGCCTTGGGCTTCTTTCCCGTCTTGGCAATACGGTCTTTAATGGCATCTTCCAACAACTCTGGATCCATATTCCAAGTGTCCTTCTCCGAATCCACAAATACTGGCATTGCTCCAAGGTATGTAATTGGATGGCTCGAAGCACAGAACGTAAAGCTCTGCACAATCACTTCATCCCCTGGCTTCACTCCGCAGGCTATCAGCGACAGATGCACTGCTGCCGTACCTGCGGAAAGTGCTACCACTCGTTTCTCTTGGCCAACAAATGCCTCCAAGTCTTTCTCGAACCCGTTCACATTTGGTCCCAAGGGCACCACCCAGTTCGTATCAAATGCTTCTTTTATATACTTTTGTTCCAGTCCGGCTTCACTCATGTGCGCCAAACAAAGATAAATCCTTTTGCTTGCCATATTCATTATATTTTATTTCATTAGTTGAAGGCTCACGATATATGCTATTGCAACAACTATCATGATCAATACCAAAAACACTATTTTTGTTTTACTCATTTGCTAACTAATATGATTCAATTGCTACCCATCCATTTCTCGAATGCTCAAATGCATCATAAAGAAGATTCACAGCCTTACCATAATCTTCTGCCTCATAAAAGAAATCTGGATTATCACATCCGTAAGGTTTGATAACGGCAGGAAAAGTCACCTTTCCTAATGCCATCTTTGCCTCAGGATAATTGTCAAAACAGAGTATTCGCTTTGGTTTTTCACTCATTTCAGACCCTCCAATTTTTCGTTTATATCATAAATCAACTGTTTACTCTTCTCCCAGCCTAAACAAGCATCGGTAACGGACTTTCCATAAACACCGCCATCAACAGGTTGGTTCCCGTCTTCCAGATAACTTTCAATCATTAGACCTTTAACAAGTTTTCTGATAGGAGCATGCTCCTTCATCATATCCAGCACTTCCATGGCGTTGTCTATCTGACGCATATACTGCTTGTCAGAGTTGCTGTGATTACAGTCAACAACAACGGCAGGGTTCTCTACATTGCGCTTGGCAAAGCGTTCGCAAATTTCTGACAAATGTTCATAGTCGCAGTTCCTGACAGCTTTACCGCCTTCTTCCAGGAAACCTCTCAAAACGCCATGAGCATACTCATTACCCTTCGACATCACTTCCCATCCACTAAAAATAAAATGGTGCGGATGCTGAGCAGTTTCTATGGCATTCAGCATAACATTGATACTGCCATTGATTGGATTCTTCAATCCAATGGGGATATTAAGACCACTGGCCACCAGCCTGTGCTGCTGGTTCTCAACCGACCTCGCACCAATCACGGCATAGCCCAACAAGTCCGACAGATAATGTATAGTTTCAGGATAGAGTAGTTCGTCCGATGTAAAGAGTCCTGTTTCCTGTACTACTTGCCTATGAACATTCCTCACGGCAGCTATACCCATCGACAGGTCTTCCCCCTGTCCGATATAGGGTTGATGAATCATACCCATATAGCCCTTACCTATGGTTCTAGGTTTACTCGTATATACCCTAGGGACTATTAGAATATTCTCAGCAACTTCCTTTTGGATCTCACTCAACCGTGCAGTGTATTCCAATACCGCATCCATCCGGTCTGCAGAACAGGGACCAATATTCAGCAGAAATCTCTTCGACTCGCCGGAGAAGATGCATTTCATCTCCTTGTCATGCTGCTGCTTCTTCTTTGCCAATGCCTTACTCAAAGGATAAACCTTGGCAAGCTCTTCTGGTGTAGGCAATTTTTTAAGAAAATCCATATCCTCAAAATGCGTTTAGTTCTACTTTATTACCCAACTCTGCCGACATATAGGCTGCGTAGATAATCTTGATGGTATCGTATGCCAAAGAAAAACCAGAAAGAGGTTCACGGTCGTAATATACACATTCCATAAAATCTCGCATCTCGTCTGTATAGCCTCTGATAATCTCGTCTTCAAGGAATGGATTATTCCAGCCAGTCTTTGATGGTAGCATCTCCGAAATATACACATCATCTAGATTGTCTTCATCCAGGAAATACGTACTCATCAGATTCGACATAGTCAGATTGCAATTGATAGCTGTATCATTGCAATACAACTCCACATAGTTCTTACTACCGCCAAGTAATGTGTCAGTAGCAATTACCACAGCTTTGGTACCATCCGTAAAATCAAGTATGATAGTTCCAAAGTCTTCCACATCGTGTGGACGGGCAGCAATATGCCTGTGTTCATACTCATCCAGTTGGGGGGTTATTCTATCCATTACGCCCAGTACACTTTTTACCTTGATTTCAACACCTCTTGCCTGCGCTTCTTGCTGCTTCAGCCAAAGGATAGCAGCCAAAGGGTGTGCACCTGTTCTTATCATCGTGCCGCCTCCGGTCTTGCTCCATTCTCCTGCAACTGGCGAACTGGAACCTTTCAGGCTCTCTTCACCTTTCATGAAAAGGATGCGACTCTTCTTTGCTTTGACAATCTCAGCAGTTTTTCTAATAGCGGGAGCATACACGAAATTTTCCGCATACATAAACTTCTTGCCACTCTTCTTGATGATGGTGCGCAAATAGCGTATCTGCTCCAACATCTTTAGGTACATCACACGCTTCGATACCTTGTCGCCAATTGGTTCTTCATCTCCTGGCGTTCCAAAATATCCTGTCAGCGGTTTCTCGCAGATGACGTGTTTGCCAGCCATCATGGCCTTCTCTATCATGTCCTCATGAGCGTATGGTGGCGTACAAATATCAATAACATCTATTTCAGGATCGTTAATCAAATCATCGAAGTCAAAACTTATCTCCTCAAATCCATAGAGCCTTTGAGCCTCTTCCAGTTGCTCTTTTCTCCTAGCTACAATGGTTTTCAACCTAACTGGCACACCCGAGAAACGTTTTAGTGCCATAATATGCAATTCCGTTGCACGGCCAGCACCAGCCATTCCTAAACATACGTTTACTTTTTCCATATAAACATTATTTCATTAAAATATGGGTACTAATTTCCAAATCGATTATTAGCAATAGTACATTTTTTTGCATGTCTATTGTTTAAGTTATTACTTTTAGCTTTATTTCCAGATATGGTCAATGATTCCATCTGCTCCTTAACACTGTTTAAAGTTGCCATTTCAAAATCAATCGTATTATTAATAATCTTGACATGACTGGGAGCCATCGCATTTAAATACATCAATGTACTAATGCCATTGATTCTATTGTTGCTAAATTCTACATTATAAATATTTCCATCAGGCGTCTTTCGGAAAATGGCTACCGCCGTTGGTTTCTTAATAGCCTTTGAGGTAATGATTTTATTGTTCAGCATTTTGAAATCTCCATCCACATGAATTGCGAACTGACTGAAATTGACACCAAAATTAAAAGTACAGTTACTTATTTCTTCATCTCCGCTTTCAGTATAAAAAACCGTTTCTTTGTCATAACCATGAATATTGAATTCAGAATTACGAAAAGTCATCTTCTTTACCTTTGTACAATAAATCATATTCAGTTTTTCTTTTAAGAAACCTATTCTTGAGCAGTTTACTATATTGTTGTCATACAGTACTTCAATGTTTGATTTACTTTTGACCTTCTCTGGATAAACCACAACCAGTGCCCTAGTTCCCGAGCCATGAGAAGCCCTGTTATGAGTAGTGTCGATTCCGTACAAATTATCAATGGTGTTGTTAGATATATTGATATGCGTGGATTGTTTCGACGAGAAAGGACCGCTAAAATTGATGAAGCCTGCTGCATTCTTATTTATATAATTTCCAATGATACTAATGGAATCAATGGCATCTAATATTTTCCCATTTTGATTAACAACTGTATCAATATGAAATTCCGTAAATCCGCCTTTTAGATTTTCTGCTTCATTGTTCTTTATGATAATTGTGGAAACATTTGCACCTCCCACTGGACTATTCAATATTGTATTGAACTTACAATTCTCAACAGTCAATAGCGAACTCCTTCTATATACTTTTTCAGCTCCTCCATTAATATTTCTCCATCCCGTCAGGGATATTCCCTCCCATTGCCAACCATGAGAACCAAAAGTTCTATAATTATTTCCGTGCCCCGTTTCTGTCCCTATGTGATGGAAAGTACATCGTTTTACAACAACACTGTCACAAAGATATAGTCTTACACCACACATTAACGTATTCTTAAAACAGCAGTCTTCAATTGTTACTTTCTTGAAATTATTCAGGGCTAGCCCATGATAGTAATTCGGATTCGGATTCTTATCCCATCTGTAATGATTCGCATTTCCGTCTATAGTCACTCCGCTCATAAAGAAACTTCCATAACTATAGCTGGTATCACGGCTACTCATATCTAGGTTTCCTAGCACATTGAAGCGAGAGTCTAACAAATCGCTGCTCGTTTTTATTACTGAATTATCACCTCTGATTTCAATATCTGAGCCTTCGCCTATAAAAACTCCTTTTACGAGATATGTTTTTGGGGAAAGCACAACGTGATGTAATTTTATGGTTTTCTGGATTGCTTCTGTATCATCATTTATACCGTCGCCTTTAGCTCCAAACCATTCGGGATATGCTTCTTCTACATTCCAGCTACCTTCTATCTGAACTTCTCCGCTAAACAACAATAATTTGTCACTTTCTATTTTTGTTTGTTGTCCTTTCAAACGATGCTTCCCTTTTATGAGTCCTCCTTGAAACACAAGCATGGAATGTTCAGGAATAATAACATCCTCAACTAATTGACATTCATATCTGACTATATATCTGGTTTTTTCTTTTTGGAAATTAGCCTGTGTTAAATTCTGTATCTTTCTCGACTTTCCCAAAACTACGATGCTCTCCGCATTTACAGAATGGCAGAGCATCGCAAATATTATTATAAGCAATTGTCTAATCACAGCGTTCTTGCTATCATTTCTACAGGCATACGGTATGAAACAGGTACTTTAAAATTATCTTCATAGTTACCAACTGCCATCATACAAACAATATTCTCGTCACCTGGTATACCATTTTCTTTTGCAAATTTTCTCCACTTTCTGGAATAGAGCAACGGCCTCTGTACCACACAATTTCCGATATTATATGCAGTTAGGCACAATGACAAATACCCTGTAAAAATCGAAGAATTAACTATGTGCTGATATATCTCACCATCATTAAATGCACTTGTCTTTCCTGTGACAATTAAAAACTTATCTACGGAATCCACAAATCCACCTATTCCGTCCAACCATTCTTTTAAAATGTCTATTTTTTCCTTTCCTATGATGTAAACCCTTGTCGTCTGTCTGTTGCACGCAGATGGACACCGATTAGCCATATTAATAGCTGCCATCAGATCATGTTCTGATATAGGAGTCTTTGAAAATTTACGTATACTATGTCGATTAAACAGTACATCCTTTAACGACACGTTATCTACGCTTCCAAAAATCTTAATATTTTCAGAGCCAAGACAGCCTCCGTATTTAATATTTCTATCCGCGCCCAATACCGTTGCTAATTCTGATATTTTATTCTTTATTTCATCTGTCTCATTTGAATGAAACGATTTTTCCTCATGGAATACGATATAATCGTTAAGTGATGACAAAACCATCTTTAGTACGGGGCTGGATTTGTCATAACCCTTTGCGATATATTCATCCACCAAATCAAACATTACATGTATTTTCTTTACTCCAAACCCTAATCTCGGATTCTCAATACATAATCCTTTCTCTATAGAATGAACATTACGGACAATCTCAGCCAAAAGCTGACTTTGTCTGTATTGATGCGAATGATATGAGATGTATAGTCTTGTTGTTGAAATACAAGACAAGATGATATTCTTTAACAACGTAATCATAATTAATTTCTATTTAACATTGACAACAGATATTTTATAGACTTATTTTTTAGAAGATTTAGTTCATTATTTATAGTTCCATAATCAATAAATGCATTAAGAACTTCAACTATTTGTGGGGCATCTACAATTCTATCACATAAATCGATTCTCTCAAGAAAATCATTTATTTTATCCTTCATATCTGTAATAACAACAAATTGTTTATTAAATATTACAGAGAACAAGCAGCCGTGGAATGTATTTGTCACAATGAACTTTGCATTTTTCAAATAGGATATGAAATAGGATGGTGAGTTAGGAACAACAATATCTGAACAGTCATATTTTTTTCCAAAAGAAACAACTTTAAGGCCTCTCTCATCTGCAAATTTCCTGATATTACTTTGAAGTTCTATATTAATGCGGCCAAAGGCATATATAACAAGCACAGGTTCTTTAACGTTTTCTGTTTCAAACGGTGCAAATATATGCCTATTCACAATTAATGTTGGATCCAAAACAACCTCTGGGAACTCATTTGTAATCTCTTTGACTAAATCACAAGTCCCCTTATCACGAACACTTATGCCTGAAGCTTTTAATATGGGGGAGAATTCCACGCCGTTCTTTTTCACATCGTTGTACGTTGTATTCCCTCCTGATATAGCATAGTAGAAGAAAGGTATCTTTAACTTTTTGCCTGTATAATCATCGATATTTCTTAGAAAGAAAGAATCATACAAATTCCATAGTGTATCGCTGCCTATTATGCATGCGTCCAAACGGTTCAATTCTTGTAAATCGACAATCTGGTTACTTGCATATCTCAATTCTCTACTAAATAACCGATGACGATGTATAACATTCATGGCACTTGAAAAGTCAAGTCTAACCAAATGTTTGCAAATTGTAATAAACATCCCTAATAAATGATGGGATGAATCACTTAGATAGTCAATGTTTCTAAGAAAATAAGGTTCGTGACCTTTTTCTTTTAGAATACTGAAAAGAGAGTATGCCTGTAAAAAGCTACCACAATTTTCGCTATTGTAAACAGTTATTATTCCAACCTTCATATATTTAATGTGGTTTTCTTGACAACAATCCAACTCTCAGATTAGATATTACATTTTTAATTTTACTCTTATAGCACATAAATACAATGCCAGCATAAGTTGCTGATACGACTATCTTAAATATTAAGTTATATATGCTAAAGACATCGTCGTAAAAGAAGAATGATGGCAATAGTCCAACAACAAAAAATAAAGATACTAGAAGTATGTTGACGATAAAATCATGCATTTTCAGTCCAACATCATCATATTTCAGACTTATCTTGAATATAATGGCCACTTGTATCACCATTGCCAAGCCATCAGCTAAAATTGCACCATATAGTCCTATTTGGGGTATTAAAAGAAACGCCAGTATGACACAAGCAAGGCTTCCTGTTAACGTTGCGACGAATAATACGCGTGCAGCCTCTTTGTAATAGAACAATACATTTACATAAAAATAATATGTCGTTTTTACAGCAAACACCATGATAACAGCCGGGACGTAATGCCATGCACTCACATATTTGTGATCCACTAATAACACTATATAATCGTGCGCGAAAAGTGCAATAAGTATAAAAATGCCACCAATCAAAGTCGCTAATAGTTTCGAAACGCTTCTTATTTCCTTCCTACTATCTTCATGGTTATTCAATTTTTCAAACAACCATGGCCCATAGGCTTGATTTACATAAATTTGTACTGTGTCAGCCAATGATCCAAATTGTGTTGCCACCGAATAAATTCCTAATAACGCGGGGCTACACCTACTACTAATAAGGACCTTTGACACCATCATTGCTATATGAGGAGATAGGTTATGGGGTATTATAGGAATAGAGTACTTTAGTGCTGATTTCAATATTTGAAAGTCAAATTTAAAGGCTATCAATTTTTTAAAAGCCATCTCTATGGTCATATATATCGTATATATCAAACCTGCCAGAAGAATGGCAAGGACAATACCCAAGGCTCCCATATGCATTGGCACGACAAACAGAATTGAAAAGCCGGCATTTATGAAAAAATATATAACGCTCAATACGGTTGCTTTCTTCGCATTTTGTTGACTTCTTAATATTGTATCAAAAAATGTATGAGTACAGTTAAATATCATAGCTACCAAACAGACCAATACAATTGGATAGAAATCAATTCCAATAAAAATATAGTCTGTGAGTAGTTTCTTTGATACATAGAGCAGTAGAAAAAAAGCAGCACTACTAATAAGCATATATATATATACCGTACCATAAAAAATACTTAGTTTTCGAGCGTCATCTTTATAACAATAGTTCGTTAAAAATTCAATATACGGCCTAACGGCTAAGCCGCGCAGCCAAAGAGTTCTTTGAAAATGTGATTAATTAAAGTTTGGTTCGGTCGGTATCGGGATGCGTCAAAAATTCTTTTCGTCAGGAACGTATT
>JAEEGL016990314.1_pt1 | contig 19632 bp, 15 predicted proteins | sample 9134231 | NCBI WGS metagenome assembly JAEEGL01 (sample SAMN16246548, study PRJNA631951) | gut metagenome | biome: gut microbiome; feature: rumen; material: fiber-attached | host: Bos | place: Iran: Karaj | collected 2018-10 | reverse complement strand
TCTCTTATTCAGAGTGGTGGAGGTACATAGGACCGGTGAAGCCACGGCAACCCCTTTCATGGAAGGTGCCAACCTGAGCGAAGACAGCATCGAACAATAAGAGGATTTGAATATCGTTTTGAGTCCGCTTTTTGTGAGCGGATTTTTTTATGCCCCTTTTTTCGGAGCATAAGAAACATACTATTTTTGGTTCGTGCATATATGCACAGAAAGGTAATTTATGGAAAAAAGACTTTTTACTTCCGAGTCCGTAACAGAAGGACACCCTGACAAAGTCTGCGATGCCATCTCTGATGCCATCTTAGACGCCTGCATGGAGCAGGATCCCAACAGCCGTGTTGCCTGCGAGACTTGTGCTTGTACCGGTTTCGTGCTGGTAACCGGTGAGATCACCACCAGCGCTTATGTAGACATTCAGAAGGTGGTTCGTGAGACCGTTAAGGAGATCGGTTACACCAAGTCCGAGTACGGCTTTGATGCCAACACCTGCGCAGTCCTGGTTGCCATCGATGAGCAGTCCAGCGATATCGCCATGGGCGTTGACAAGGCTCTGGAAGCCAAGGAAAACAAGATGACCGATGCGGAGATCGAAGCCATCGGCGCCGGCGATCAGGGTATGATGTTCGGTTATGCTACCAACGAAACCCCTGAGTACATGCCTTACTCCATTTCTCTGGCACACAAGCTGGCTAAGAAGCTGACCGAGGTTCGTAAGAACGGCACCTTAAGCTACCTTCGTCCCGACGGTAAGAGCCAGGTATCCGTAGAGTACGATGAAAACGGCAAGCCCATCCGTCTGGAGGCAGTCGTTATCTCTACTCAGCATGATGAGGATGTGACCCAGGAGCAGATCCACGCAGACATCCGTAAATTCGTATTGGATCCCGTTCTTCCTGCAGAACTGGTAGATGAAAACACCAAGTTCTTCATCAATCCTACCGGCCGTTTCGTAATTGGCGGACCTCACGGTGATGCAGGTCTTACCGGCCGTAAGATCATCGTAGATACCTACGGCGGATACGCACGTCACGGCGGCGGCGCTTTCTCCGGAAAGGACTGCACCAAGGTAGACCGTTCCGCAGCTTATGCAGCACGTTATGTTGCCAAGAACCTGGTAGCTGCAGGCCTTGCAGATCAGTGCGAGATCCAGCTTTCCTACGCCATCGGTGTGGCACAGCCCACTTCCATCCGTGTAGACAGCTTCGGTACCGGCAAGGTATCCGATGAGAAGCTGGTAGAGATCGTTCGTGAGAACTTTGATCTTCGTCCCGCAGGTATCATCAAGATGCTGGATTTAAGACGCCCCATCTACAAGCAGACCGCAGCATACGGTCACTTCGGAAGAAACGATCTGGATCTTCCCTGGGAGAAGACCGACCGGGTAGATGCTCTGAAGAAGTATCTGTAGGAAACCGTGGACAAAATAGATCAAAAAGGTTTATAAGCAGATCCAAGCGAAGCGAAAAAGAACAAATCAGGCGCCGACAGGAGATTTCCTGCCGGCGTTTTTTGTCGGAAAAAGATTCTGAACTCATAGTTGAAAGGGGCGGTAATGGGACAGCAAAGATGATAAAATGAGAATGTATTTTCGAAAGGGGTAAATGAAATGTCATTTGTTCATCTTCACACACACACGGAATATTCGCTGCTAGACGGTTCCAATAAGATCAAGGAATATGTAAAGCGGGTAAAAGAGCTGGGGATGAATGCCGCAGCCATAACCGATCACGGCGTTATGTTCGGTGTCATCGATTTTTATAAGGCCTGCAAGGCGGAGGGGATCAATCCCGTTCTTGGCTGCGAAGTCTATGTAGCCCCCAATTCCCGCTTTGACAAGGAACTGACCGGAGGAGAGGATCGCTATCACCATCTGGTGCTCCTTGCAGAGAACAATACCGGTTATTCCAACCTGATGAAGATCGTCAGCAAGGGCTTTACCGAAGGCTTCTATTATAAGCCTCGTGTGGATATGGAGGTATTACGTGAGTATCATGAGGGCATCATTGCGCTCTCTGCCTGCCTGGCAGGAGAGGTGCCCCGTCTGATCCAGAAGGGCCTTATAGAGGAAGCGGAGAAGTGCGCCCTTAGATATCAGGATATCTTCGGCGCGGGGAACTATTTCCTGGAACTGCAGTATCACGGGATCCCGGAGCAGCTCCAGGTGAATACCGAGCTTCTTCGGATCAGTAAAAAGCACGCCATTCCTCTGGTATGTACCAACGACTGCCACTATACCCTGGCAAGTGATGCGGAAGCTCACGATATCCTGCTGTGTCTGCAGACCGGCAAGAAACTGTCCGATGAAAACCGTATGCGCTACGAAGGCGGTCAGTATTATGTAAAAAGTGAGGAAGAGATGCGCGCCATCTTTTCCTATTGCGAAGAAGCCCTTAATAACACTCAGGAGATTGCCGACCGCTGCCATGTGGAGATCGAATTCGGCGTGACCAAGCTCCCGAAATTTGAAGTGCCGGAAGGCTATGATTCCTGGACATATCTTAACAAACTGTGTCTGGACGGCTTAAAGGAGCGTTATCCGGATGATGACGGCACCTTAAAGGAGCGTCTGGACTACGAGCTTGGCGTTATAAAGCGCATGGGCTATGTGGATTACTTCCTGATCGTATGGGACTACATCAACTGGGCGAGGGAACACGATATCCCTGTAGGACCGGGACGTGGTTCGGCAGCGGGCAGTATCGTTTCCTACTGCATGAAGATCACCAACATCGATCCCATCAAGTATCAGCTGCTGTTTGAGCGTTTCCTTAATCCGGAACGTGTATCCATGCCCGATATCGACGTGGACTTCTGTTTCGAACGCAGACAGGAAGTCATTGATTATGTACGGGAAAAATACGGAGATGACAAGGTCGTCCAGATCGTTACCTTCGGTACCATGGGTGCCAAGGGCGTGATCCGGGATGTGGGCCGTGTCATGGACCTGCCCTATAACTATGTGGACTCCATCGCCAAGATGGTGCCGACGGAATTAAACATTACCCTGGACCGGGCACTGGAGATCAATCCGGAATTCCGCAAGCTCTACGAATCCGATGAGCAGGTTCATACCCTGCTTGATATGTGCAAGCGCCTGGAGGGTCTTCCCCGGAATACCTCCATGCATGCCGCCGGTGTTGTTATCTGCCAGAAGCCTGCGGATGAGTTTGTTCCCTTATCCAGAGGCGCAGACGGTTCCATCACCACCCAGTTTACCATGACCACCATCGAAGAACTGGGTCTGTTAAAGATGGACTTTTTGGGCCTCCGTACCCTGACCGTGATCCACGATGCGGTAAAACTGGTGGAAAAGAGCACCGGAGAAAAAATCGATGTGGACCACATCGACTACGATGACAAGGCCGTCCTTGCTTCCATCGCTACCGGCAGGTGCGAGGGTGTGTTCCAGTTGGAAAGCGGGGGCATGAAGAATTTCATGAAGGAGTTAAAGCCCCAGAGCTTAGAGGACGTCATTGCGGGGATCTCCCTGTACCGTCCCGGTCCCATGGACTTTATCCCCAAATATATCAAGGGTAAGAACGATCAGTCGGCCATCACCTATCCCTGCCCCCAGATCGTACCGATCCTGGAGCCTACCTACGGCTGTATCGTATATCAGGAGCAGGTTATGCAGATCGTGCAGAACCTGGCCGGGTACAGCATGGGCGCTGCGGACAACATCCGCCGTGCCATGAGTAAGAAAAAACAGTACGTCATCGACGAAGAGCGTCAGTACTTCGTCCACGGCAAGGAGGACCCGGAAAAGGGCATCCACATCGCCGGCTGCGTTGCCAACGGCATCGACGAAGCGGTAGCTGACGGCATCTATGACTCCATGGTGGACTTTGCCAAGTACGCCTTTAACAAATCCCATGCAGCCTGCTATGCCGTAGTGGCCTATCAGACTGCATACCTTAAGTATTATCATCCGGTGGAATTCATGGCGGCGCTTATGACCTCCGTCATCGATAACCCGGTGAAGGTAGCGGAATATATCCTGGTCTGCCGTTCCATGGGGATCCAGATCCTGCCTCCGGATATCAACGAAGGAGAGGCGGATTTTTCCGTTTCCGACGGCAAGATCCGTTATGCCTTAACGGCCATTAAGAGCGTGGGCCGTCCGGTCATTGAGAGCATCGTCCGGGAAAGAGCTCGCGGCGGCGTCTTTGCGGACCTTAAGGACTTTATCTCCCGTATGACCAGTAACGGCAACAACGATATCAACAAACGTGCCGTGGAGAACTTTATCAAAGCCGGCGTCTTTGACTGCCTGGGCGGCACCCGAAAGCAGTTCATGAGCGTATACATCCAGATCATGGACAGCCTCCAGAAGGATCGTAAGAACAATATGGAGGGTCAGATCTCCTTATTTGACCTTGCCGGAGAGGACGACAAAGCCCAGTTTGCGGTGAAGCTTCCGGATATCGGAGAGTACGACCGCCAGATGCTCCTTTCCTTTGAAAAGGAGGTCCTGGGGATCTACGTCAGCGGTCATCCCCTGGAGGATTACCGGGATCTGTGGGAAAAACACGCGAACGCGACAACCAGCGACTTCTTACAGGACGAAGTACCGGAGAATCCCGAAGGTATGGTACAGATCGCCGATGGTGCCAAGGTGACCATAGGTGGTCTTATTACGGAAAAGAAGATCAAATATACCAAGAACGATAAGATCATGGCCTTCCTTACGGTGGAAGACCTGGTAGGAGCAGTGGAAGTCATTGTTTTCCCCAGAGACTACGAGCGTTATGCCGATAAGCTGGATGTGGACTCCAAGGTATTTATCACCGGTCGGGCTTCCGTGGAAGAAAACAAGGATGCCAAGCTGATCTGTGAAGGAGTTACCCTCTTTGAGGAGGTGCCCCGCAAGCTCTGGATCCGTTTTGAAACCAGGAATGATTACGAACACGGCATCGCCGAACTGCGAAGCATCTGCGAGACCAGCGAAGGCGTGGACAAGGTGCGGATCTATGTAGCGGAAACCAAAGAAAAAATGGCCTTCCCCGACAATCAGGCAGTCTGTGCGGATGCGGATCTTGTTGCGGAATTACGGCGTATCTTCGGGGAAGAAAACGTGGTGGTACGTTGTTAAATCTTGTATTTGTTTCGTCAGAAGCGTAAAATAGTCTAAGATATGAGCTTTTTTAAGAAAGGCTGAGAGTATGGCGAAAGAGATCAAGACAATCGGAATCTTAACCAGCGGCGGTGATGCCCCGGGTATGAACGCAGCCATCCGTGCTGTTGTCCGGAAAGCCATTGCCAACGGCGTAAAAGTAAAAGGTATCAAGAAGGGCTATCAGGGCCTGTTAAATGAAGAGATCGTCGACATGGAGGCACGCAGCGTCTCCGACGTGATCCAGCGAGGCGGTACCATCCTGGGAACCGCACGTTGCAGCGAGTTTCGTACCGAAGAAGGACAGAAGAAAGGTGCTCAGATCTGTAAGAAGCACGGCATCGACGGCCTGGTAGTGGTGGGCGGTGACGGTTCTTACCGCGGAGCCCAGGCACTGTCCCAGCACGGCATCAATACCATCGGTCTGCCGGGCACCATCGATCTGGACATTGCCTGTACCGATTACACCATCGGCTTTGATACAGCGGTCAACACCGCCATGCAGGCTATCGATAAGGTAAGAGATACTTCTTCTTCCCATGAGAGATGCTCCATCATCGAAGTTATGGGCCGTAACGCCGGCTACATCGCTTTATGGTGCGGTATCGCCAACGGTGCAGAGGATATCCTCCTCCCGGAGAAGTACGATTACAACGAACAGCAGATCATCAACAATATCATCAAGAACCGTAAGAAGGGCAAGACCCACCATCTGATCATCAATGCAGAGGGTATCGGTCATTCCACTTCCATGGCCCGTCGTATCGAAGCAGCAACCGGCATCGAGACCAGAGCAACCATCTTAGGTTACATGCAGCGTGGCGGCTCCCCGACCTGTAAGGATCGCTACTGGGCATCCATCATGGGCGCCTATGCAGCAGACATCCTCTGCGAAGGTAAGACCAACCGCGTGGTTGCCATGAAGGACGGCGCCATCGTGGACTTCGATATCGAAGAAGCCCTGTCCATGCAAAAGAGCATCGACGAATATCAGTATCAGGTAGCCAGACTGTTATCCATGTAATGAAGGTGACAGGAAGGGCATATCCCTATTTCCAATAACAGATCAACTCCATGAACCGGCAAGTTTTTGCCGGTTCATGTTCCATACAGGTAAAAAGCGTGAAGTGTACCATCACAAGTTTTTCCAACAATAAAATAAAGGATACGGCAGCCCTTCTTTCCAAAGCCAAAGCACGAAAAGAGCAGGATGCCTTTGTGGTGGAAGGGATCCGCATGTGCCGGGAGATTCCTAAGAGCCGGCTGAAAACCCTGTTTTTAAGTGAGGAACTGGGAGAGCGCATATACAGTAACATCGGAGAAAGCGACCCTGCTTTATCGGACCTCATCGCTTATGCAAAGAGCCGTGGCGAAGGATTTTTGGAGATCGTAAAGCAGGACGTCTTTGAAAAGATGGCGGATACCAAAACCCCGCAGGGGATCCTGGCGGTGGTCCGGCGCTTTGCCTATGAAGAAGCGGATATACTTGGAAAAAAATCTCCCCTCATCCTTGCACTGGAAAACCTCCAGGACCCCGGGAATCTGGGCACCATGTTCCGAAGCGGCGAAGCCGCCGGTGTGACCGGTATCCTGATGAGTGATGACACCGTGGATGTGTATAATCCCAAGGTGATCCGCTCCACCATGGGTTCGGTTTTCCGTATCCCCTTTTATTACACCGATGATTTTATCGGCAGCATCCGGAGATTACAGGAGCAGGGGGTTAAAACCTATGCAGCCCATCTTAAGGGGACGGACTCCTACGAAGCCTTTGATTATAAGGCGCCCACCGCGTTTCTGATCGGTAACGAAGGAAACGGTTTGACAAGTAAAGCAGCGGATGCCGCTTCTAACTATGTAAAGATCCCCATGTGCGGGGAAGTGGAAAGCTTAAATGCGGCAACGGCCGCAACGGTGCTGGTCTTTGAAGCAGCAAGACAGCGAAGGTTATAGGATATACGGTCATAGAGAGAAAAATAAGCCGGCCGGATGACACCGGATCGGCAGATCCGTTCAGGATAAAGACAAAGGAGAATATACACACATGAAAATCGGATTCATCGGTCTTGGAAACATGGCAAATGCCATCATCGGAGGGATGCTGGCGCAGAAGATCTGCACGCCCGAAGAGATCACAGGATGCTCGCATACACAGGAAACGGCTGACAGGGTAGCAAAGCAGTACGGCATTAAGACCTGCGCAGGAGGCAATCAGGACGTGGCTCTCAAATCCGACCTTTTGTTCCTTGCGGTGAAGCCTCAGGTACTTCCGGAAGTCCTTAAGGAGATCAAGTTTTCCCTCCTGCCGGAAACACTGGTAGTCAGCATCGTTGCCGGTAAGAGCCTGGAATACCTTGCAAAGGAGCTGGGCCCTGACACCCGCATCATTCGTGCCATGCCCAACACCCCGGCATTAGTGGGAGAGGGCTGCAGCGCCATCTGCGCCAACGACCATGTGAACAGCGTGGAATTAGAGCAGGTAAAGGGTATCTTTAACAGCTTCGGAAAAGGCATCGTGGTACCGGAAAAATGGATGGATGCAGTAGTTGGGGTCAGCGGCAGCGGTCCCGCCTACGTGTTCCTCTTTATCGAAGCCATGGCAGACGGCGCCGTAGCCATGGGCATGCCCCGTAAGCAGGCCTATGAGTTTGCAGCCCAGACCGTTCTTGGCAGTGCGAAGATGGTCCTGGAAACCGGCAAGCACCCCGGGGAATTAAAGGATATGGTCTGCTCCCCTGGGGGAACCACCATCGAAGCCGTGAAAGTACTGGAAGAAAAAGGCCTTCGCAGCGCCGTGATGGATGCGGTGATCGCCTGCGCGGAGAAATCCTCCAAACTGTAAACAGTATACGAAAAGCTGTAATATATATTTGCACAGATGAGTAGTAAAGGGCCAAACTTGACAAGTTTGCGCCCTTTTTGTTATATTAAAGCCGTAACATTTTTAATAACTTTGTAATATTTATCACAGGCTATTATGATGAGACGGCAAATAAGGCCATTAGGGATCCTTGCAGCGACGCTTGCGGGGACTGTTCTAATGGTCTGTTTTAACTGCATAGAGGCACATGCTGTGAACCTGTGGGAGTACGGCGCCGGGATCGCATCGCTGATCGATCCTTCCGCTTCGGAGATCTACGATATCGAATCGCTCCTGATCGATCCCACGGTCCTTAACAGCTTAGAGCCTCAGGAGGAAAAATCCACTCTGGTCATGGCCAATGTGAATACCGCCGTGAATGTCCGGACGGAACCCAGTGAGGACTCTTCCAAGGCCGGTGTCCTGTATAAGGACTGCGGCGGACGGATCCTGGAGTCCGTGGATAACTGGACCAAGATCTCTTCCGGAGAGCTGGAAGGATGGGTCCGCAACGATTACCTTCTGTTTGAAGATGATGCGGTAGCGTTAGCAGAGCAGGTCGGTGTGCGGATCGTAACCGTTGAATCCGATGCCCTGCGGGTACGCAAGGAGCCTTCTCTGGATGCCGGTGTCTACGGACTGGTGGCAAGCGGCGATGAGATGGAAGTGGTAGAGACCGACATGGACTCCGATGAGTGGATCAGCGTGGACTACGAAGGGGAGACCGGTTATCTGTCGGCACAGTACGTTTCCGTAGACTTCCATATCGATGCGGGTGAGACCATTGAGGCCATCAAGCAAAGACAAAAGGAAGAAGCGGAAAAGAAGCGTAAGGCAGCGCTTACCAAGAATCAGGGAGCAGTGATCGCAGGCGCCGATGAGACCAGACTTTTAGCAGCGCTCATCCAGTGCGAAGCCGGCGGCGAACCCTACGAGGGACAGCTGGCAGTGGGTGCGGTGGTCATGAACCGCGTGCGAAGCGGCGGATATCCCAATTCCATTACTGATGTCATCTATGCTTCCGGACAGTTTACTCCTGCAAGAAGCGGTAAGCTGGCAAGCCGCTACAACGGCACCATCAAGGACTCCTGTATGCAGGCTGCACAGCAGGCCCTGGCGGGAGAGACCAACGTGGGAAGTGCTACCCACTTTAGGAGAGTGGGCTACCGGGACGGTATCGTCATCGGCCATCATGTATTCTGGTAAATCGATAGAGAGTGATACAGGGCTTTTTCATGGAACACCGTGAAAAAGCCCTTTTTTAAACCTCAGGTTTAGGCGTAAACGATTGCGACAACCACCTAAATAGTGTACGATAAAGATGCTATGAAGGAGCGCGGCTACGCGCAGAATCGAGGTTTGTATGCTGGGAGCTTTTGTACTGAACAATGTATATTGCTGGCTGATCCTGTTGGTGCTGTTCATTCTCATCGAGATCGCTACCATGGGTCTTACCACCATCTGGTTCGCAGCCGGAGCCTTAGTCGCCCTGATCGTGGCCATGGCAGGAGGAAATCTGGTATTACAGATCGCCTTTTTCATCGGCGTTTCCGTCTGCCTGTTGTATTTTACCAGGCCCTGGGCCATGCGCTTTTTTAACCGGGACCGTGTCCGTACCAATGCGGATATGCTCATCGGCAAAAAAGGCATCGTTCTTACACAGATCAGTAATCTGCAGGGAACCGGTCTGATCAATGTGGGCGGACAGGAATGGACCGCAAGGAGTAACGCGGATGACGTGGTGATCCCTCAGGGAAGCGTCGTTACCGTGATCGCCATTGCCGGTGTCAAAGCCATTGTGGATGCAGGCAGTATTGAGGACGGAACAACCGATAAAGATAAGGATATCCCGCAGGAAGTGGATACACCTAAGGAGGAGCAGTAATATGGGAGCATTAGGAATCGTTTTAGCAGTTATTTTGGTCATCGCCTTTGCCATCGTGGTAAGCTGCATCAAAGTCGTACCCCAGGCAGAAGCATATGTCATCGAGCGTCTGGGTGCTTATCAGAAGACCTGGGACCGCGGCCTTAAGTTTAAGACACCTTTCATTGACCGTGTTGCCAAGAAGGTGAACTTAAAGGAGCAGGTGGCAGACTTCCCGCCTCAGCCCGTTATCACCAAGGATAACGTTACCATGCGGATCGATACCGTCGTTTTCTATCAGATCACCGATCCCAAGCTGTTTACCTACGGTGTGGAGAACCCCCTGCTTGCTATTGAGAACCTGACAGCCACCACCCTTCGTAACATCATCGGTGACCTGGAACTGGACCAGACATTAACCTCCAGAGAGACCATCAACACCAAGATGCGTTCCACCCTGGACATCGCAACGGATCCCTGGGGTATCAAGGTAAACCGTGTAGAGCTTAAGAACATCATCCCTCCCGCAGCCATTCAGGATGCCATGGAGAAGCAGATGAAGGCAGAACGTGAGAGACGTGAGTCCATCCTCCGTGCAGAAGGTGAGAAGAAGTCCACCATTCTGGTTGCCGAAGGTAAGAAGGAATCCGCAGTGCTGGAAGCAGAAGCGGAGAAGGAAGCAACCATCCTTCGCGCAGAAGCTGAGAAGCAGAAGATGATCCGGGAAGCAGAAGGTGAAGCTGAAGCCATCCTCAAGGTACAGCAGGCTAACGCCGAAGGTATCCGCCTCATCCGTGAAGCCGGTGCCGATAAGGCAGTGCTTACCTTAAAGAGTCTGGAAGCCTTTGAAAAGGCAGCCGACGGACAGGCTACCAAGATCATCATCCCTTCCGAGATCCAGGGCATCGCAGGCCTGGCAGAATCCGTTAAGGAAATCGTAGGGACCAAATAAGGACGAAAGGAATGCGTAATTCCTGATCCATACAGAGATCAAAGCAGATATTCTGCAATGCTCTTTTTTGGGCATTGCAGAATTCTGCGTTTTTTGCTTTTATGGAATAAAGTGCAGAGAGGAAAGACACCATGAGTAATGAGATCAATTTAACCGGACGCAGCTTTTTAAAACTTCTGGATTATACCCCGGAAGAGATCACCTATCTGGTGGATCTGGCTGCAGAATTAAAGGATAAGAAAAAGAAAGGGATCCCCGTCGATGTGCTGCGGGGGAAGAACGTAGCCCTGATCTTTGAAAAGACCAGCACCCGTACCCGCTGCGCCTTTGAAGTGGCAGCCCACGACCTTGGTATGGGCTGCACCTACTTGGACCCCACCGGCTCCCAGATCGGCAAAAAGGAAAGCATCGCCGATACCGCAAGAGTTTTGGGCCGTATGTTTGAAGGCATCGAATACCGGGGCTTTGAGCAGACTATCGTGGAGGAACTGGCAAAATATGCCGGCGTTCCTGTATGGAACGGCTTAACCAACGAGTTCCATCCCACCCAGATGTTAGCGGACCTGTTAACCATCCGGGATCATTTCGGACATGTAAAGGGCATTAAGTTAGCATACTTAGGGGATGCCAGATATAACACCGGCAATTCCCTCATGGTGCTGTGCGCCAAGATGGGTATGCACTTTGTAAGTTGCACGGATCCTTCCTATTTCCCGGATCCTGCCCTGGTAGAGACCTGTAAGAAGATCGCTGCCGAAAACGGCGGTTCCGTTACCTTAACCAGTGACGCCATGGAAGGCACTAAGGGAGCGGACGTGATCTCCACCGATGTATGGGTATCCATGGGAGAGCCTGATGAAGTCTGGGCAGAGCGTATCCGGATCCTTTCCCCTTATCAGGTAAATCAGAGGATCATGGACAATGCCGGCCCTCAGGCGGTATTTATGCACTGCCTGCCTGCATTCCACGACCTTAAGACCAAGATCGGCAAGGAAATGGGCGAGCGCTTTGGCTTTACCGAGCTGGAAGTAACCGACGAAGTATTTGAATCTCCTGCTTCCATCGTCTTTGACGAAGCAGAGAACCGTATGCATACCATCAAAGCCGTGATGGCAGCGACTTTGGGAGCAAAGTTTTAATGGAATCCTTAACCGGGAAAGTATTAACCTTTTTAAAAAGTAATCCGGACGGAGTGTCCGGCCAGAATATCTGTGATGCCTGCCAGGTATCCCGTACAGCGGTCTGGAAAGCCATCCGCAAGCTTACGGAAGAAGGCTATGAGATCGAAGCAGTACGTAACAAAGGCTATAAGCTCCTTAGCGCACCGGAAAAGCCGCAGGAAGACGTGATCCGCCGGTATCTGCATACCACCTGGGCGGGAAGTCGCATCCTTTATGAGGAGATCACCGGTTCCACCAATACGGACTGCAAGCGCTTTTCAGAAGAAGGCTATCCCGATGGCAGCGTCATCGTGGCAGGACGGCAGGATGGCGGCAGAGGCCGTATGGGAAGAGTATGGCAGTCGCCGGAAGGCACCACCGTTTCCATGTCCCTGCTCCTTAAAAAAGAGGAGATTCTGCCGGAAAAGGCGTCTACGCTCACCCTTGTCATGGCGGTTGCCGTCTTAAGAGCCATTGCCCGTATGGTGCCGGGTCTTAAGGAAGATACCCTGCAGATCAAGTGGCCCAACGATATTGTCTTAAACAAACGCAAGATCTGTGGTATCCTTACGGAGATGACCATGGAGGAATTCCGGATCCGGGATATCATCATCGGCGTCGGGATCAATGTATTACAGGAGAGTTTTCCGGAAGATATCGCCGATATGGCAGGGAGCATCCTGTCGGAAACCGGCGTGCGATTGCCCCGGGCGGAGCTCATCGCTGCGGTACTGGAGGAATTTGAAACCGCTTATGAAAGCTTTGTACAGACCATGGACCTGACACACCTTAAAGAGTACTACGAAGCCCACATGGCAGGGAGAGGTGATCCGGTCCGGGTACTGGATCCCAAAGCGCCTTACGAAGGCGTGGCCCTCGGCATCAAAGAAGGGGGCGAACTCCTGGTAAAGGATAAAGAGGGACAGATCCGGGAAGTCTATGCCGGAGAAGTATCCGTTCGCGGATTGTATGGGTATGTGTGATATGAGTAAGAACGAAACGAAAGAAACGAAAAAGCAGCCGGAGAAAGTGATCCTCTGCGCTGCCAATGCTTATGATAAAAAATATTATTTCAATCCTTCTTTTGAGAAGATGCCCGATGCGGTAAAGGATGAGCTGCATATCATCAGCGTCCTGTTTACCGAGGAAGTGGGCGGGATCTTTACCATCGCCTTTGACGAAGAGGGAGAGGTCGTTATGGAGACCAATGCAGCAGCGGAGGATGCCCTGTACGACGAAGTCAGCAGCGGGTTACTGATCAGCAAGATCCGTAATACCCGTCAGGAACTGTTTCAGTCCCTGCAGCTGTTTTACCGGGTATTTATCTTAAAAGAGGATCCCGCATCCCTGCTTGCTGAAGAGGACGAATAACCTAAGGAGAGAAAACAATGTTTTTGGTGATCGATGTAGGAAATACCAATATTACCTTTGGTGTGTATGAGGAAAAGGAGCTTAAGACCAGTTTTCGCATGACCTCTGCAGCCCCCCGTACTTCCGATGAATACGGAATGGATATCATTTCCCTGCTGGAATTAAATCAGGTATCCAAGGAAGATATCGAAGGGGTGATCATTGCCAGCGTTGTGCCCAACCTGATGCATGCCTTAAACGGTGCCGTGGTACGTTACCTGGATTGCAAGCCTCTGATCGTGGGCCCCGGCGTTAAGACCGGTATCAAGGTGGTTACGGAAAATCCCCGGGAGATCGGTGCAGACCGTATCGTGGATGCGGTGGCAGCCTATGAGATCTACGGCGGACCGGTACTGGTGCTGGATTTTGGAACAGCGACCACCTACGATTATGTCACCGCAGACGGTTCCTTTGCAGCCGGCATCACCGCTCCCGGCCTTAAGATCTCTGCCAAAGCCCTGTGGGAAGATACCGCAAAGCTGCCGGAGATCGAGATCAAAAAGCCCAAGTCCATCCTTGCCCAGGAGACCATCAGCTCCATGCAGGCAGGCCTTGTTTACGGCCAGATCGGACAGGCAGAATACATCATCGACCGTGTGAAGAAAGAGACCGGTATCAGTGATATGAAGGTGGTAGCTACCGGCGGCCTTGGACGGATCATTGCCGATGAAACGGATAAGATCGATGTATACGATGCATCCCTGACCCTGGAGGGACTGCGGATCATCTATGAGAAGAATCATAGGTAGGATATGAAGAAATTAACGATTGGAAACGTCACATTAGAGAACAATCTCATATTGGGTCCAATGGCAGGTGTAACAGACCTGCCTTTTCGTTTGTTATGCAAGGAAATGGGTGCCGGTATGGTCTGCAGCGAGATGATCTCTGCAAAAGCCCTGGAATATCATAACCGTAATACCGAGGAGCTCTTAACCATTGACCCTGGGGAAGGTGCAGTTTCTCTCCAGATCTTTGGCTCCGATCCGGAGATCATGGCGAGACAGGCGAAAAATCTGGAAGAGCGTCCCTATGCTGTTTTGGATATCAATATGGGGTGTCCCGTTCCCAAGGTGGTAAATAACCACGAAGGAAGCGCCCTGATGAAGGACCCTGCCCTTGCAAGAGAGATCGTGCGGCAGGTATCCGGGGCCACGGTAAAACCGGTAACGGTGAAGTTCCGTAAGGGCTTTGATAAGGACCATGTCAATGCGGTAGAGTTTGCAAAATATATGGAAGATGGCGGGGCAGCAGCCATTGCTGTCCACGGAAGGACCAGAGAGCAGATGTATGCCGGTAAGGCAGACTGGGAGATCATCGCAAAGGTGAAGGAAGCCGTATCCATCCCCGTCATCGGTAACGGAGATGTGGCAAGTGGTGAAGATGCCATGCGTTTGATGGAGGAGACCGGGGTAGACGGCATCATGGTCGCCAGAGCGTCCAGAGGCAATCCCTGGATCTTCCGGGAGATCACCCACTATCTGGAAACCGGGGAGAACCTTCCCCGTCCCTCCCATGAGGAGATCCGAAGGACCATCCTCCGCCATGCCGCCATGCTCTCTGACTATAAGGGAGAGTATACCGCCGTGCGGGAAATGCGCAAGCAGATCGCCTGGTATTTAAACGGCTTTCCCCATGCCGCAAAGCTGCGAGGGAAGCTTACCACAGTGGAATCCCTTACGGAGTTGGAAGAGGGCATCAATCTGGTATTAAACTGAGGTGAGACCTATGAATCAAGCAGCGACGAGAGCAGAGCACAAACAGAAAAGACCCTACGGGGGACTTACCACCGAACAGGCCCTTACCAGGGCCAGAGAAGGCTTATCCAATCGAAAAACCGCAAGCGGCACCAAGACCGTTAAGCAGATCTTAAAGACCAATCTCTTTACCTACTTTAACCTGGTATTCGTTGTCCTGGCGATCCTGCTCATCGCAGCAGGTTCTTTCCGGGATCTCACCTTTTTATTCGTGATCGGCGCCAATGCCGTCATCGGTATCGTTCAGGAGCTGTATTCCAAAAATGTTCTGGATAAGATGAACCTTATGAGCGAGCCTAAGGTCATCGCCATCCGGGACGGAAAAAAGACCGATCTTCCCAGTGAACAGATCGTTAAGGATGACTGTATCTACTTAACCGGCGGCATGCAGATCCCTGCAGATGCCGTAGTCCTTGACGGCGTCGTCCATGTCAACGAATCCATGTTAACCGGTGAATCCGACGAGATCGAAAAAGGCCCGGACGGAAAGCTTTTATCCGGCAGTTTTATTACTTCCGGCGAATGCATGGCGAGAGTGAGTGCCGTAGGGGAAGCGGCCTATGCTTCCCGCCTTATGAAGGAAGCTACCAAAATGGAAGATAAGGAGCAGTCCGAGATCTTCCGTTCCTTAAACCGGATGCTGATCTTTTTCGGTATCCTCATTATCCCTTTGGGGATCATCCTGTTCGTCCAGCAGTTTGTCTATGCGAAGGCCGGATTTTCCGAAAGCGTCATTGGTATGGTGGCGGCTCTCATCGGTATGATCCCGGAAGGCATCTACCTTCTTACCAGTTCCGCCCTGGCCGTCAGTGCCGTGCGCCTTTCTCAGAAAAAGGTGCTGGTCCATGACCTTAAATGCATCGAGACCCTGGCAAGAGTGGACTGCCTGTGCGTGGATAAGACCGGTACCATTACCGGCAAGGAGATGCACGTGACCGGTGTGGATATCCTGTCTTCCTCCATGACCGAAAATGCGCTCTCTTCTCTGATGGCGGATTTTGCCGCATCTATGACTTCTGCCAACGATACCATGAACGCCATCAGCGAATACTTCCCCCTGGGAAGCGGACACCTTGCCAGCAGCGTGGTGCCTTTTTCTTCCAAATACAAATATTCCGCGGAGACCATCAGTGGCTCCCATTATGTTCTTGGTGCTCCCGAATACGTCCTGGGGCTGCAGTTTGCCGCTTTTAAGGAGCGAATCACAGCATTTAATCAGAACGGCTGCCGCGTGGTGGCTCTGGCAAAGTACCCCTACCTTCCGAACGGGGAGAAGCTATCCGGGGAGTGCGAGGCGCTGGCCCTGATCGTACTGGAAAATCCCCTGCGGGAGAACGCTGCCAGGACCTTTAAGTATTTCCGTAAGCAGGGCGTTCAGATCCGGGTCATCTCCGGAGACAATCCCCTGACCGTATCCCAGGTGGCAAAACGGGCAGGGATCCCGAATTCGGAAAAATATATCGATGTCTCCTCTCTGGAAACTGACAGCGATGTCAGCAAAGCGGCTCTGGAGTATACCGTCTTTGGCCGGGTATCGCCTCAGCAGAAGAAGCTCATCGTCAAAGCGCTGCAAAAAAGCGGCAGGACCGTTGCCATGACCGGCGACGGTGTGAACGATATCATCGCCATGAAGGAAGCGGACTGCAGTATCGCCATGGCCAGCGGCTCCGAAGCAGCTTCCCAGGCGTCTCAGATCGTGCTGTTAGACTCTGATTTTGCAAAAATGCCCTCCATCGTTGATGAAGGACGTCGTGTGATCAACAATATCCAAAGGGCTGCATCCCTGTATCTGGTCAAGAATATCTTTTCGCTCCTGCTGGCGGTATTCTCCGTGATCCTGATGCTGGATTATCCCTTAACCCCGGCGTTAGTCAGCCTGATCAGCCTCTTTACCATCGGTATCCCCTCCTTTGTCCTTGCCATGGAGCCCAATACGGAGAAGGTGTCGGGACATTTTCTGCCCAACGTGATCCGAAAGGCTCTCCCTGCCGGTATTACCGATTTCCTCGCTGTCAGCGCCCTGGTGATCTTCTGCCGGGAATTTCAGATCGATCCCGACTGCTACAGCACTTCCTGCAGCGTTGTGGTTGCAATCGTAGGCTTTATGATCCTCTACCGCATCATGTGCCCTATGCGGAAAATGCATGCAGGGCTCCTGATCGGTGTGATCCTTGGATGGGTATTTTCCATGCTGTTTTTACCCAGTTTCTTTGGCGTAACCGCGCTTACCAGACAGAGCGCCATGCTGATGGTGGTCTTTGCGCTCCTGACAGAGCCGGTTCTGCGCTACACCTCTGAGCTGGCAGCTTTGTTCCACAGGAAGATCAAACAGATTTAATTGACACGGATTTACAAAGTCATTATAATATCATAAGCTGACTGCGCACTTTAAGCACAGTTCACGAACAATATGTCACATCTCAGGAGGACAAAATGGAAGAGAAGAAGAATATCCTGACATATGAAGGCCTTCGAAAATATGAAGATGAGCTCCATGAGCTGAAGGTTGTGAAACGACAGGAAGTAGCGCAGAAGATCAAGGAAGCCAGAGAACAGGGCGACTTATCCGAGAACGCTGAATATGATGCAGCAAAGGACGAGCAGAGAGATATTGAGGCTCGTATCGAAGAGCTGGAAAAGATCCTGAAAAACGCAGAGGTTGTTGTGGAAGACGAAGTCAATCTGGACCACATCAACATCGGTTGCCAGGTAAAGATCTTAGATCTGGAATATGATGAGGAGCTGGAGTACAAGATCGTAGGTTCCACCGAGGCCAACAGCCTGAAGGGTAAGATCTCTAACGAGTCCCCTGTAGGACGTGCGCTGATCGGAGCAAAGCTGGGTGACGTGATCACCGTTGAGACCCAGGCGGGAGAGTTATCCTACAAGGTGCTTCAGATTACCCGTTCCAACTGATCGAGGAGACTTTAAGTGGAACCGGCCGGCAGGTTAGTTCCACTTTTTATATTTTGAGTGAGTATTATGAAAAAATGATTCCACAGGATGGAGGAGATAATTTTGGCAGAAGCAAATCAGCAGGCAAACAATCAGGCTAAGCCGGAACAGGACGTTTCCCAGTTACGGAAGGTCCGCAGAGAAAAACTGTCTACCCTTCAGGAAGCCGGCAAGGATCCCTTTGTGATCACCAAGTATGATCAGACCCACCACAGCGATGAGGTGAAGGCTCTCTACGAGGCACACGAAGCAGAACTGTTAAAGGACCGCGCTCCCCTTAATACGGACGGCATGGACGAAGAGACCTTACGTGCCGCTAAGAAAGAATATTACAATGAGACCCGCGCCATTATGGACGCTTCACCCATCCGCGTCAGCGTTGCAGGACGACTGATGTTCAAGCGTGTCATGGGTAAAGCAAGTTTCTGCAATTTAAGAGACTTAAAGGGCGATATTCAGGTATACGCTTCCAAGGATGCATTGGGAGAAGAGGTATACGGTGACTTTAAGAAAGCCGATATCGGCGATATCTATGGCGTAAAGGGTTATATTTTCCGTACTATGACCGGCGAAGTATCCATCCATGCCGAGGAAATGGTACTGTTATCCAAGAGCTTACAGATCCTTCCGGAGAAGTTCCACGGACTGACCGATACCGATACCCGTTACCGTCAGAGATATGTGGACCTCATTATGAATCCCGAATCCAGGGACGTATTCGTAAAGCGTTCCATCCTGTTTAAGGAGATCCGTAATTTCCTGGCAGGAAGAGATTTCATGGAGGTTGAGACGCCTATTCTGGTATCTAACGCAGGCGGCGCAGCAGCCCGTCCTTTTGAGACGCATTACAACTCTCTGGATGAGGATGTTAAGCTTCGTATCTCTCTGGAGCTGTACTTAAAGAGACTGATCGTCGGCGGTTTGGAGCGTGTTTATGAGATCGGCCGGGTATTCCGTAACGAAGGTATCGATACCAGACACAATCCTGAGTTTACCCTGATGGAGTTATATCAGGCATATACCGATTATGAAGGCATGATGGAATTAACGGAGAGCATGTTCCGTTATCTGGCAGAGAAGGTATGCGGTTCTACCACCATTACCTACCAGGGCACTGAGATCGACTTAGGCAAGCCCTTTGCCCGCCTTACCATGACCGAAGCCGTTAAGCAGTATGCCGGCATCGACTTTGACAGCGTAGCAGATGATGCAGCTGCCAAGACACTTGCCAAGGAGCATCACATTGAATTTGAAGAGCGCCATAAGAAGGGCGATATCCTGAACCTGTTCTTTGAGGAGTACTGCGAAGATAAGATGATCCAGCCTACCTTTATCATGGATCATCCTATTGAGATCTCCCCTCTGACCAAGAAGAAGCCTTCCGATCCTTCCAAGGTAGAGCGTTTCGAGCTGTTCATCAACGGCTGGGAGATGTGCAACGCATACTCCGAGTTAAACGATCCCATCGATCAGAGAGAGCGGTTTGCTGCACAGGATGCTAACGCACAGGCAGGCGACGACGAAGCAGAGCACACCGATGAGGACTTCCTCAATGCATTGG
>JAEEGL014052858.1_pt1 | contig 19632 bp, 15 predicted proteins | sample 9134231 | NCBI WGS metagenome assembly JAEEGL01 (sample SAMN16246548, study PRJNA631951) | gut metagenome | biome: gut microbiome; feature: rumen; material: fiber-attached | host: Bos | place: Iran: Karaj | collected 2018-10 | reverse complement strand
TTGTTCCGTTACGGCATGCAGCAGCCATACCTGTTACCCGAGAATTGTTACCAGGTGATAGTGTTCAAGAATCAGTTTGAGCACTACCGCAGTGACAACTATGATCAGCCCGGCGGTGCTTGGGTATGGTGAGAGTTTAGAGAATAGATTACAGATTATAGATTATAGATTATAGATTATAGATTATAGATTGTAGATTATAGAGAATAGAGAATAGAGAATAGAGAATAGATGATGAAGCAGTATCTGACTAATCCGTTTGCGTCGTTAATTGTGACCGTGCTGTTGTCGTTATGCATCGATGCTACAGGACAGAACACAGTTCAGTGCAAGTGCAACACCTGCAATCCATGCAAGTGCCAACCCTCACAGGGCATCACATGCGAGTCGTGCGAGCCTGCGGTAGAGGTGTCTCTGCCTCCAAAATATGCCAAAGAGCAGACCAAGGCTCCAAAAGCCAAAGCAACCCACCGCGAGGTGACTACACCCGATAGCGCAATGCGCCTTTCGACCATCCAAAAAGAGGAATATATCAACGGGAAGAAAGTAGTGGGACGGGTAAGCCCGGAGCAGGACGCGAAAAGGCTGTACAAAATCGCCAACGACTCGACGCACGCGCAAATGCGGGAGCTGATGGACAAGCCTGAGTATGAGGATGTGAAGTATTACGAAAAGCCCGAGCGATATAAATGGGCTGATGACAGTATCACCGAGACAATCGAGGAATTGCTTCCAGAGTTTCTAGTGAGCGATGGACGTTATGTTCCTAAGAACGCGAGTTTCGAGCATAAAGAAAGCGGCGTTTTTCTCTATTTCATTCAAGGTGAGGATGGCCGTCTAAGCCCGCTTCATCTTCGCATCCAGTACTGCGACAATGGCTCCATGGACTTTTATGAGGCTGAGTTTCTGATTGATCATGACGACAAGTTCAAGGATGAATTCACCTACTGCTTCACACCCTTGAACATCCGCCGTGGCACAGATCCTGACAAGAAGTGCTGGGAGGTGAGCGATGACATGATCTCAGGAAACGACGCAAAAGACTTGCTCTATGCGGTGTCGCACTGCGTGTGGACGCGCATGACACTGAAGGGTCGGCGCGGTTCGATGACAGTATCGCTGAGCGACGAGCAAATCCAAGACATCTACAACACCATCCAGCTCTACCGCCTGATGGGAGGAGTGATTAAGTGAGAGTTAATAGTTGATAGATAACAGATTACAGATAACAGATTACAGATTACAGATAACAGATTACAGATAACAGATAACAGATAATAGTTGATAGAATAATATTAACAATTAAAAATATAGCATTATGTTAGACAATCGAACCGAATTAAATGAGAATGATTTTATCATTCACTTGACCATCGACGGCACTGAGTATGAAGAAGTCGAGGTGAAAGTACAGGATCCCTACAAGAGCCTTCGCGAGCAAGTAGACAGTATCGTGAGCGTGTTTGAGCTACCGAAGATGGACAACGGCGGCAATCCCATCCAATATCTGTTGGGGCAATTACTCGACGAGAACGATGATGACCCCACCATCCTTGAGTTTGAGGACGAGAACGGCCGTGAGTGTATCCTGGATGACTACGGTATCCAGTCGGGCGACGAGCTTCACCTTATTTCAGTACCCATTGCCGGTTGACGTCATGAATGATGCACTGAAGAAATTCAACCAGAAGGAGCTTTCGGGTCGTGACGCCCGTCTGTGGAAGGAGTGGTACGAGCTTGACGCGATGTGTGAGAAGCGTCGAATGAAGAACCCTCGCAAGCCCAGTATCTCCTACATCGTCCGTCGCAAGAACGTGATGGGCCTGCCCACCGAGTATGAGATTCGCTATCGCGTGAAGTCAATCGTTGGTGTGGAAGACACCCCAGCACCTCGCAAGCCCATCTTCGGCGAGATGCACAAGATGAGCATCGTGTTACCTAACAACTATCCTTCGGCCGATGGCAACCCATTGTTCACGTTCATCACCGACACATGGCATCCCAACATTCGTTCATCGGGCAGCTTCAAGGGGCATGTTTGCCTCACCATCAAGGAGATGGGTGTTTTGGCATCGATTCGTGACCTGGTGGTACGTGTCGAACGTTATCTGAAGTATCAGTTGTATCACGCCCAGAACATCTACCCCTATCCCGAAGACCAGGGTGTTGCCGAGTGGGTGCGTCAGGAAGGCGAGCCCAATGGTTGGGTTCGTTTCACCCAAGACACTCCCGATGATGAGAGTGAATTGCCGCCCCCTCTCCCGCCCGAGATCAGACAACCCTCCAAACAAAAATCCACCAAAAGCATGACGATATGAAACGAGTATTCCTTTTGCTAGTATGTTTAAGCCTGCTCATGCCAAAGCTGTCGGCACAAAACCTGGACAAGGAGCTGGTACTTGACAAACATGTAAAGGTTCAATCGGTCAAGTTCAACAACTTCCTTGAAGTCAAGGCAATGATTGTTGAAGAGACCGATGACGGAGCAATCATCGGTGTAACAATCAGTAACAAGGACGAGGGTGTCAACGACACTCCCTATAAAGTGTTCCTGTTCATGTCTCCTCACAACAAGGACCAGCTGAAGAAGCAAAAGATCAAGATGAAAGGTGACTTCTTCAAGTCATTCAACGACAAGAATAGCGACAAGAAGACCGACCACGTTCAGATTTTGGGGAGCGAATACATGAACGACGCTTCCATTAAACTACCACTGGAATATGACACTCCGTTGTATAATGGCGACACAGTTAGACTGAAGCTGTTCCCTTTGCCGTTCAACGAACGCATCCGTCTTCGCCTTCCGACTTATATCTGCAGCAAACTAGAGGTTAAAAACGGCTCATTGAAAAATGTTGAGGTCATCAAAGAAGACATCTTTGATGTTGAGATAGAAGTCAAGGGCAAGGCCAAGCCAAAAGAGAACCTCGTGTTGCGCGAGCTGAACACTCAACTTGATGAATTAAGGCAAGCTATCTCGAATGCCTCGTTCTGTGGGCATAAGAGTCATGCACAGAATCTTGCCAAACAAAAGAAGCCCTATCAGGATCAACTTGAACGGCTAAACGAGCGCGCTCAGGAAGAACTTGACAAGAATGGTTTCGCCGCCGGTAGCGACGAGCGAAAGCCCTTCGATGACTTCTTTGAAGCAATAGCCGAAGAGAAACAGTCGCTGAACAAAGAGAAAGGCACCACTTGTGAGCTCTGCAAGAATAAAACGCCTACTAAGCCCGTCAGGAAAGATAAGAAAGACAATGGTCATCATTGCGGCTATTGCGACTACTCCAAATCGCAAATCGAGAAGACGATGCACACTATTGCCGTAGATGTGCAAAAGAACGGCAAAGGCGACAAGGCCAAAGCCACTGCCATTTACAATTGTCCCAATGCCCGCAAGAAATTCTCTGCACGAGCCACTGAAGACTATAATAAAATAGTGTCGGGTCCCAAAAACAAGTTTAAGGAGGCACAAGAGAAAAAAGAGGATAAGCCCAAGACCACCTTAACTAAAGATCAAATTAAATCACAGCTTCACAATCTTGCAGTAAACTATCGCAAAGCAGATAGCAATGGCAAGGCAAAGCTGAAGGCCCAGGCTAGTAATCTATACAATATCGCCAAGCAGCAAGGTTGGGCCAGCGACCCCGCTATTAGTCGAGACTATAAAGTATTCCAGTGATGAGACTGCAACGCATCTTCTTTGTGTTAGTGCTGGTTGTGATGAGCAACATGATGTCATTGTTGGCCGAGCAACGTAGCGAAACCCTGCGAACCCGCCAGGGTGATGAGGTATTGCTGCGCTATGACATCACTCACACCAACGACCAAGTCATTATTCGACTGACGCATCATCCAGTCATTACTTTGAGCAGTCAGCATCGTCAGACTTATGGCGACGCTTTCAGTGACAACAAGCTCAAGTGTCTATATTTTGAAAAGAGCATGGGCAAATATGGTGGCAAGAAGCAGCAACTGGATTTAAACGGTCTGCAGCCGTCCCCCATGCGGATTTCCAAAGCTGACCTTACGTCATCGGACTGGAACGGTTATGGCTATGTGGAGCTTGAGAAAGACCGCGAGGTCATGTTGACGCTGAATGGTGGCAGTTCACCTCATCTAGACATACCCATCTACCTAGCACTCTACAAGGGCAAAAATAAGCTTCAATTGATTGACATGTCTACCCGTTCGTTAAGTATCGACTTGACGAAACCTGAACCCAAGAGTAAGGTTCGGCCGCAACAACCCACCTCCCAGCCCGTTACAACAAATAATGGAGTTGATGGAGAGGTGCGCCGCGAACCCATCTATGAGGAGCGTGACGTACCAGCTCCTATGGGGGACATGGTCGAAGCCGGTGATATGGGTGCTGGAGGCGGCGTTTTTAGCATTCAACAACAGATTGACCGTGTGCGTAACATGCTTGCCCGTGAGAAAGGCGAGGATTTGAGCGACGAGGTCAACAAGGCGATGGATGACTTGGCGGCTCTATATAGCACTTGTAGTCCTGAAGAGAAGTCGGCTATCGACAACCTTCGGGCAGAGGTGAACCAGAAAGGAGCCGAACTTCAGCAAGCCGCTCAAGCAGCCAAGGCCGAAGAGGAAAAGCGTCAGCAAGATGAAGAAAACAAGGTAAAAGAAGATGAGGATAACCAGAAGAAGCGAAACATCTGGTTGATGATTGGCGGAGCTTTGCTGGCCGTGTTGCTTTTTGTTGGCAATCAGGTGATGCAACATGTTCGCAATCGCAGTCAGGTGCGTAGCATGCAAGAGCTTCAAGACCGTGCCATGCACCAAGCCGAAGGCCAGATCAAGCAACGCACACGCAGTATGGTTCAGCAGCAGATGGGCAAAGCTGAGCAGGCCGTCGTTCGCACCGCCAGCGGCTCGTTGCGCGCCGTTCGAGGCAGTGCCGAAGACCATGCTGCAGCTCGTGTCTCCGCTAAATCGCCAGAGGAAAAACCGTCGGGCGACAAGCCCTTGACAGGAAGGATCAAGGCAAAGCCTAAAGACCGCAGTAAAGAGACATTGCAAGAGAAAGCCGAGCGTGCCGCTCGGGGTGCCCGCATCCGCAAGCACCGTGACTCAGACGGCAACCTATCAATTTAGTTTATAGTTTATAGATTATACATAACAGATTATAGTTTATAGATTACAGTTTAACATGAGAACAATTATCAAAATACTGCTTTGTTTCATCTTGTGTAACATCTCGCTTCATGCTCTAGGAGCAGGCGAAGACGTAAGCATCAAAGCACAACGCGCTAATTTCATTATCTCGACAGACAACCCAGATGGCTACTTAATTAAGGGAGACAACGACACCCCGATTTGGTTGTCCAAGAGTAGCCCTAAAAGTCTCCCCAAATCTAAATATTCTACTATCACGCTTCTAGATGGGAAAAGCCAAAAGAAATTGCGTACTCTAGTTCAAAACCATCATATCGTTGGTTCCGCTGCAGCATCTGAGAGCCGTGTAGAGTCGCCGACCAAGAATGAGGCAGCCACAGCACTACCAGCAATAGAGTCCCGTTCATCCCAAAAAGAGAATAATCAAGAAAAGCATAGCGAAGCAAAGACTGCAGACAAACGCACGACCGAGCGCATGAAGGCGGAGAAGCCCTCGACATCCAACACTCCTGTAGCCCACTCGACCATCGGTGTTCAAGAGCTTCGAGATGCTTTCAACACCTACCTGCAAGATCATCCATTCTATAACGACAGTGTCACCGCAACTCGTGAGGAAGAGGTGCGTAACCACATCCGCGAGCTTGACAAACTTGACAACGAGCAGAAGAGATTATACGCAGATGAAAACGAGATTCAGCATTTCCTCAAGCAGTCAGAACGCTCGTTGATGCGCACCAAGGAAGCGACCGATGAAGTGCTGGATGACTTCTTTGACACATACGAGGGCCAAGACATAGCCAACAGAGATGCCGTTGTTGACGAATTTCGCGACATTCTCAAGAAAAGACAACGCGACTGGGACATCCAACTGGACGAATTGGCCGATGCGGCACGGCTTGAATATAAGCGCCAAACCGAGACCATGGGATGGCTCACCATTGCCATCATGCTTGGTATATTATTACTATTGGGGCTATGCGGTTGGATGATTTATCGTCGCAGCAAGACCCCCAACCGCCCCATGGTAAGCGACCGTCCAACAATTTCAGGGGTTCAGACTACATCGACGGCTTCTGGCGGTGGCAACGAAAACATCGTAGTTCGCCGCCGCACCACCTCGATACTGAAAAAGCAAAGTATAGATGATGTTGTCAACAACGAGCATTACCTTTGCATCGAGTGCGCCGACTTCTGCGCCGACTCAGCTGTCCGCCGCATCTACATCAAGAACACTTGTGTCAAAGACATCTATAACATGTATGCCGAGGATTTGCGCAACCCGTCTAACCCCAAAGAGGATGGTTGTATGGTGCTGGGTCGCTGGGTGCTTGACGGACAGTCAGACCAATATGATGTGTCGCTTGAGCAGATTGTCAAACCTGGTGACGATGCCATCTTCTCGGAATATGAGTTGAACTTTGGCGGTAAAATCAAGTTGCGTGTTGCCGAACGTCTGCGTAAGCTACGTCGTGAGACCAATCTGCAATATGATCTTACATGCTGGGTTCACTCTCACCCAGGCCTGGGCGTATTCTTCTCCAACTCGGACAACAATGTTCAGATGCAATTGAAACATCCGACCCAGCCTTATTTCCTGACCGCATTTGTTATCGATATCCTCACACCCGAACAAACATTGGGCATTTTCACTTTCCGCCGCGACGGCACAGTGAACTCTCAGACCGACTTGACACGGATGTATTCGCTTGAGGAGATGTATCAATGGGCTATCGCCAGTGAGCGCAGCGCCTTCAATCCTAATGACTACTACAACGCATTGACTGGTTGTCGCGTTCGCCACAATCAGTGCCGCGGCATAGAGTTAGGGAATGGTGCAATCATTGACATGGCGCAACTGTCTTCCCAGCCCGAGAGTGGCCTCATAGGATATGCTCATGGCTTCATCCGCACTCAGGACAACCTGGCGGAATATGTCACCGACGGGATTGGTCGCGAACGTACTTCAGACGGTAAGGATACAGTGGGTTGCTTTGTTGTTGCCACCCACTTCAGTCTCCCATCGGTACGCCGCGCCGTAGCCGATGAGCTTGATAATATCCACTTTGTACTTGTCTACTCGACGAGCGACGACTTGCTCACCGCCATTCCTGTTCTGAATGGGGTCTTGTGCGGTGACGAGAATTATTATGGTGAAAACAAACTAGAAGACTTAAAGATATGGACAAGACGAAAAAGATGAACCGACTGTTTGCGTTGTTGACGCTGTATATATGTCTGGCAATGCCCCTCAGTGCTCAGCAAGTAAACAAGGTTGAGTTTTGCGGCAAGAGCCTTGTGGGCAAAGACAGTATTGCATTGCACCTTAAGTTGCTCGATGGCGACCGTAACGCCGTGAAAGGGTTAAGTGTTGACCAGCTGAAGAGTTACCTTCGCATTCGCGAAAACAGTGTTACCGACGAGATAGACATGAGCCGCGTGAGCATTCGCCCAGTCAGTGGCAAGAGCGGCACACGCATTGGCGAAGATTACACTTTCTCGGTACTTGTCGACCGCAACATCCCCGACAAGGAGGCGGTCTATAAGGCAGTAGGCGAACTTGTCAATTCGGCACCTGACGGTTGCGTGTATCTGTCGTTCTATGGGGATGATGTATCCACAAGCCAACTGGTCACCTCAAAGAACTACGAGAATTTTCATGATAAATTCATGGAGTCGAGTCGAGAGAAATATTTCTTCAGTGCACTATATTCCAAGCTTGCCGAATTCACCCAGTCAGGCAGCGAGTCGTTGACATTGATGCTTTCGAGCGATTATCAAAAGAACCCCTCTATCGCTCGTCGTGCTTCTGAGAACAAGGGTCACAACATCCTGTTTGTCTTTGTCGATGGTTCCCAGGATGCGTCATACGAGGATGTCAGTGACATTGAGATTAACGAATATCAAGAGGCTCATCTGACCGATGCTGGCATGCCCCGAGTATATGCTTTCTTATACACAGGCGAGAATGCCCAACCCAACGAGAACATGCTCAATGCTCTCACATGGGCAGTCGAACCCATCACCGATGGTGAGATTCTGAAAGAGTTGAAAGGTAAGTTGTTCAACTCGACAAACATGAGCCAAGCCTTGGAAGACTTTGCTCAAGCGGTTAACGATGCCTCTTATGACTATGACTTTGTTTATCAAGTAATAGACTTGTACAGTGGCAACAAGGTTCACTATCAAGCTTTGTGGAACGACGAGCCGATTGGTGAAACCGACATGACCATCGCTTCGGCCGAGAACCCGTTTCCTTCAGAGGATGCCACTGCCAGCAACACTGTGATGAAATACTTGATGGCCTTGCTAGTTGCCCTACTGACCTTCGCCTTCTTTTTCATTGTTGTCAAGATATTAATTCCAGCAATGAAGTCCAAGTCGTTTGCGATGAAGTACTACAAGAATTATACCCCCGAAGCCGGTGTGAACCGCCGCATCTGCTACTATTGCGGCCAAGACATTCGTCCTGGCCAGCGTGTAGTGACAAAGTGCAAGCATATCATGCACAGTCATTGTTGGCAACAGAACGGTTTCCGTTGCAGCGAATATGGGCAAAGCTGCAAAACAGGCATTCAACCTCATGTTGACTGGAACATGATGTTTACCAAAGACTCAATGCGCGAGTGCAAACAGACTCTATCTGGCATTGTAGCCGCCTTGGTCAGTTGGGTAATTTATGAGCTGACTGGTCGCGGCAGTGTATTCAATGGCCTCGCCTCCAAGTTGACGAGTCTATCATTGACTCCCGAACACACCCTATGGACCGACAGTGTGAGCAAGGTTTCTGCATTCTTGGCCATCGGCCTGCTATTGGGATTTTTCTTGTCCCTTTTCTTCCGCTACAACGACGACTATCGCCAAAAAGACTTCAAAATCATGCTCAAGATTGTTGGTTTGTCCCTTCTCTCGGGTTTGATAGGTATGTTGTCTTTCGCCGTTGGCGGAATGATTTTCAGTGCATGGGTTGGAGGATTATCAAGCAATGTGATTCCTTGGTATTGCTCGCTCCCAGCCTATCTGTTGTTCTCGATTTGTTTCTCTTTGAGCTTGTGCATCTGCTCAAGCATTCCAGTAAAGAGTGCCTTGCTGGGTGGTATCCTCTCGGCGGTGATTGGCTTCATCGTGCTGTACTTCTCGGGCAATATTGCATCCCAAAACGGCTGGATGAATATGTTGCTTAACTTCATCATTTATGGTGGTGGTCTGGGAGCCTCGTTGGCAACCGTTCGCATGGTTGCCGAGCGCTACTTCCTTGTCATCCAGAATGGTGTTCGTCAAGGCATCGAGATTCCTATCCACAAGTGGATGAATGCCACTGGCGGTGGTCGCACAGTTACCATAGGCATGACAGGCGACTGCGAGATTCAGATGAACTGGGAGAAGTCGAATAAGGTAGCGAAGGAGCATGCCCAACTCTATATAGACCACGAGCGTCATATTCCCATGCTCAAGCCGTTGACCACAGGTGTACTCTTCAACACCCGTGCTGAACTTCCAGTCAACAAAGAGCAAGTGCTTAACAATGGCGACTCGTTCCGCATTGGTGACACCTCCTTTATGTATATCGAAAAAGACTGATAGCCATGTCAAACAAACCGACATACGAGTGGGGCGAAGGTGTGTACACGCTATTGTCTTGGTTTAAGCAAGACCGCGTTAAGAATGCCCGTGTTGTTGTTGCTGGTGCCGGGGCACTGGGCAATGAGGTTGTCAAGGGTTTAGCGTTGTTCGGTGTTGGTCACATCACCGTAGTAGACTTTGACCGCATTGAGTTATCCAACCTCACTCGTTCAGTCCTGTTCCGCGAACAGGACGCATACGACCGCAAGTACAAGGCAGAAGTGGTCGCTAGCCGTGCCATGGAAATCAATCCTCAGATTCATGTAGTTCCCATTGTTGGGAACTTATTCTCGGAGGTTGGTTTTGGCGTATATCGCCGTGCCGATGTGGTGATAGGTTGCCTTGACAGTCGCTTGGCTCGTTACCAACTGAATCGCCTGTGCATGCGTGCCGGTAAGAGTTGGATTGATGGTAGTATCGAGAACTTGACTGGAGTAATCCGTGTATTTTCTCCAGGGTTGAGTTGCTATGAATGTGGCTTGTCTCGTCAAGAGTTCAACAACATCATGTTGCGCACAGGTTGTGCAGATGTAGCTCATCGCCAGACCAGTGCTGGCCGTGTAGCGACCACACCTGTCAGTGCCTCGATAATCGGAGCCATGCAAGTTCAAGAAGCGATGAAAATCATCCACAGAGAAGAAGCTCAATCAGCCCCCTTCAAGACTTTGGAGGGCAGGATGCTTCGTTATGAGGGAATGACTTGCGGCATCAGCACCTACCGCATCGCATCCTGGAAACGCAATTGTCCAGCTCATGAACGTTGGGACATTATACTTCCTTGTCGCGACCTATCGTCATCATTATCGGTGAGCCAAGCGCTTTCTATTCTCAAGAAAGAATTGAAAGTTCGAGCTGTGGAGATTAACATGCGCAATAACAAGTTTGTAGATGTCATCATGAGTGACCATCCTGAAAAGGAGTTTCGAGTTATGGTACCCGAGTCTCGTCTCGACGCGGTAATAGAGGCAGACCGCGAGATGCGCCTATTGAGTTATAAGACCTTGTTCCACAAGCATTTTTACGAAAACATCGACAAAGACTTCCCTTATCAAGACCTAACGCTTGCTGAGATTGGCCTTCCAGCCCTTGATGTATTGCAAGTGTCGACCGACCGCGGTATGTTCTATGTCGAGTTGAGTGGTGACGAGCCGTTGTTTTATTGATTGGGTTAAGCATGAACCACCTTCCCGTCGACCTCAATGCCGAGGTATTGTTGAACCACTCTTTAGGCCAGCATCTTCTGGTCAAGCATTATGGTCCACATCATCGCAACGTGAGCCATGACCTCGCCGGCTTCGAGTCATCGCCTGATGGAAACGAAACTACCCTGCATTTGGGTCGCTCCAGCTTGTACCACATTCTGCCAGAGTATTTATTCCACAGTGTTGACCGCTTTGAGGGTCTAGAAGAGTCTAGAGACAAAGATGCTTTTTCCGATGAATATGCTCGCCAACAGCTTGAACAAGAGCGTGGTTGTCGATTTTTCGCCCCAATAGACGCATTGTTGTTACGCCTTCGTCTCGATGTACGCCACGCCATTGATCGATACACTTCGAGCAATGTTGTCCTTCAGGACATTATAGGCGACCGTTTGACCGAGTCTCAACATAACAATCGATTCATTCGCTCCTTATTGTCCTACCTTCCTCACTGCAGCCACATTCGCGGTAACAAGACATTGATTACCCTGATGTTGCGCAAGATGTTAAAGGACGAGGGGTTAGGGTTTGAAGTCAGTCAAGAAACCACATCTCTCCACGATGATGTCCCGCGCTATGAGTATCAATTGGGAGGCATCCTAGACACGACATACGCCGGCAACGACTATGACAATGAGAAAACCGTGTGGAAGATGCACTATTGGGATTCAAGTCAATGTAACGAGCACTTCCTAGCCACAGTTTCCTCATTGGATGAACTGCGTCAATTTGTACAAGACTGGTTTCTTGGAATAGGGCAAATGTTACGATTTGACATTTACGATCCAGACTCTCCAGTCGTCCGCTTGTCGGATGACGAATGCTATAACTATTTGAACTATAACATTTACCTATAACGTCATGCCAAAAAATATTGTTTGGAAAAAAGGAATGCGTCTGTCTGACGAACTATTCCGCACAGCCGATGAACTTACTTGGGCCCATATTGGTCAAGCGCTTCAGCTAGCAGCTGGTGGCAGTTTTGGTCTCTTTCCTGGATCCCACACATTCCATGTCGAGTTAGGATTGCGTAGCAACTTTGTCGAAGTTGACAGTCTGGAATGCCTTGCAATCACCCGCAATGGCAATCTGCTTGACGCCCATTGGGACAGCAAGTTCACTGGCAACTTTGATACCCGCATACCACTGCCAAAAGAGAACATCCAATCTTCCTACTATTTGATTATCTCAGTTCCCGCCAACGAGAAGCGAGTGACGAGCGATGGTTTCTGTGAACCAGCCTATTCTCTCTCGCTAATGGAGAGTGACAGTGCGCTACCCGACAATGCCTTTCCCATAGCCCGTTTAGTCTATGACTATGCCTGGCGCATCGATGACCTAGACTTTGTCCCGCCCTGTTTGTATGTATCATCGCATCCGGCTTTTCAGCAATTGTGTGATCATTATTTGCGTTTACTGACCATTCTTGATGCCACTTGCTGCAACCAATTGACAAGTGTTGGCCGCGAGGCTATTGCCATGCTATTGCCCATCATTCGACAATTACGTATTCGTGTAGACAAAGAACGCGACACGCTGACCCCGATGTCGTTGCTCGGCATGGTTCAGGAGTGTGTCTGCACCTTTGTCACCGCCTGCGACATTTTCCATACATTCTATTTGGATGATGCCGAGCGGTGGAAGAACTATGTAGGTCTGCCATACTCACAGCAAGACGTGCATGGCCGCATCAAAGAAGGTTTAGACCTTTGCATGACCATAAATGAGAAGTTGAACACGCTCGGAGTGGCTCCCCCCGTCGTTCAAGCTCCCCCAAAGCCTGAACCCGCCAAGAAAAAAAAGAACTCAAATCTTATTATTACTATCGGCAAGTAATTACGGGCCATCATGGATTACATCAACTCCCCAGTCACTTACAAAGGCACTGACGAAATGCATCTGTTCTTGTCACGCGAGCTGCATGATACCGCCAGCATCCTTGACAACCTTATCGAACTGATTGTATTTACACCAAAAGGCAGTTTTACTGCCGACCCTGACTTTGGCTTTGACTACTGGAATCATGAGTTCAGCAATGTGAGTTGCCGCGACTTTAACAACGGTCATCCTTGCTCAATTGACAACGCCATCACTCGCCAACGATGCCAAGAGAGCCTAACCGAGAGTCTTCGCTCCTATGCTCCAATGTTGCTCGACCCAATCATCAGCATCGAGTTGAATCTCCCTAATGGTCAAAAACGCTATAAGAACATTACGTCAAAGTATATGGTGAATGTGGTTATTACTGGCCGTTATCGTGACGGCATGGACTATACCGACTACCGTAAGGTTGTGACCTTCCTGGTCGAGCCTACGGTCAAAACGCGATTAAACTGATGGACCTCGAATTAAAGAAGCGCTTAGATATTGCTTTGGAACAAGTTCGCAAGCTGACGGGTCAATCGATTGATGCCGATCACCTTGACCCCGTCCAGCATCTGATGCTAGTTGCCTTGCTCAACGAGTGCCAGAAAATTATGGATTATACCGATGGTGTTTCCGAGCGCATTGCGCAACATTTTGCCGAAGACTTCATCCCTCGCCGCAGTATCGCCGCAATGCCCTCCATAGCCTTGCTAGGTGTCAAGATGAGGCCTCACGCAGGCAACCATCTCTCGGTTATCGATTCCGAAGCCAGTTTCAAGACTCACGCTGATGCCAAACGCAATCCCGACTTGCCTGCGATGGGTTTTATTCCGATCTTTCGCACGTTGGTCATTGACTCTAAAGAAATCTGTTTGCAAGTATCGATGGTGCATCCCAACCAACTGTATGTTGGCATCAACACGTCAGCCACCATCGACACGCTCAAGGGTTTGAGCATTCTTGTTCATGGCACCCTTGGTGTAGCTCCCGAACGGATTTATGTTGCCAATAACGACCAACAGCTTTCGTTTGCAACGATGAACCGTCTTGAGGACATAGAAATGCTTGAACCCTTTGATTCTCAACAGGCATCCGGGTGTTTCTTCTCGTTTGTCGAGTCATGGAAGGAACAACTGCTGGAGATGGGCAACGACACTCTGATGTATGTTACCGATGATACTTGCGACCGCGACCTTTTCAAGCCTCGTGCCTATCCTCGTGCATTCCAACAATGGCTCGAGATTGAAGCCTTGGAGCGCTTTGACGAGAACACATTGTGGTTGCGTTTAGAATTTGCATCCGACTATATCGTTCCTGACAACTGTCGTGTTGAGATTAACGTACTGCCCGTGACCAACGTAGATGTGAACCAAGTGATGTTGACCTCTTCGCAGCCAATTGCCAAATTGCAAAAACAAGATGGTGACTATTTCTTGTGTGTCGTGGAGTCAAGCACAGCCGCTCAATCACAGGGGTTTGGTGCCAACGACAGTGAGTTTGTCATTCGCGACTTTGATGCCTCATGCTATAACAATGGCGACTTGTACCGTGAAGTTCGCAACTTATACAACCGCTTTGTCGATGACTACTATGCGTTTATTGAGTACAATGGCATCAAAGATGGTGAGACGATCCGCACGTTACGTGCCACAATCAATGCTTTGGGCAAATCAGTGAAGACCGACAACCGTCGTTACCGTTTTGACAGTGGCACTTACGCGATGCGCAACATTTCTCAAGAAGATCAGGCGAATGCCGTTAGCACATCTTCTTTGGTAAGATTTATGACCACCAATGGCAGTTCGGGCAACGCCTTGCGCCCAGGCATGACCGTTGAGTGCCGGCGTGCAGCGTCGCTCGAGCGGGAAGCACTTGTGCTAGTTGGTGGCATGGGTGGTTGCGACAAGGCCACAGCCGACCAGCGATATGAATTGCTTCGCTACCACACCCTCACCAACGACCGTTTGTTCACGCGCATGGACATTGATGCATTCTTACGTAAAGAGATTATGGCTGTATTTGGTCACGATGAGTTCAAACGCATCTTCATTCAGATAACTGTCGAGGGTGCCAGTGGCGAGCTCGGCGTTGTGCCAGGCCTGTATGTAGATATCAAATTCAAGGATCGCATGAACTATGACCGTGCAGTATCGATGTCTCTGGGTACGTTACTGAAGCAACGCATCTGCCGCAAATCGTGCCTCTCGATGCCCGTCACAGTCAGTCTCATCAATCTAGAGCAATAACCCCATGTATCCCATCAAAGCTTCCGTCAACAATCGGCCAAACGAAATAGTCAGGGCCATGCAAGGCCAACTCAAATATATGAGTTACTATGTCGATGTTGATGGCATTTATGGTCCCCAAACAGCCAAGGCGGTAAAACGCTTCTGCGACACCCCGCAACGCCGAGTGCCGTATGGCAGTGATGGCCAAGGCCTCCCCTTGTTGAGTTATGAGATTGTCAGAGCCGTCCGCGAGCGTTATGAGAAACAGCCGGTAATGTATGCCGCCCTACCCCCAAAAACTTTCATTCGTTCAGCTGAACTCTCCAACTCCTTGAGCAAGGAGAGTTTCCTGAAAGACAACACAATTAAAGATTTTTTGGGCAATTGTTTAGATTTAGTTAGTGCAGTAATTGAAGAGTTTCAGACAAAAGAATTGAGAGATGCCTTAAAAACCAAAAATCCACGTATTGTAATAAAAGAGTTTCAGATTAAAATCAATCCTAAGATTGAGGAAATCTATAAAACATACGACAAGTTGAGGCGAAACCTCAAACGAAGCAGTGTTCCACACAGCACTAAGGTGGGGCTTAAGAATCAGCTTAACCGTCAAGTCAATGATGTCACACCCATCACTGACTGTTTTCATCGAGTATTGAAAAGAATACATCTTGACAAGAAAATCGAGGTATTGTTAAAATCCAAAAACGGAAAGGTCATTTCAAAGAGCCTAGGTCCTATAGGCATTTTGATGACGTACGGTGAAGTATTGGGAGATTTGTTCTTTTTAATCTTTGCCTATTTTCTGGGTGCACCGATTGATCAGCAATGGAAATCTGAATTTTTAGAGCACTTGACTTCTCTCGCCGACGCTCTCATAACAGTAATGGTAGCTGAGTTGATTGCTCTTGGTCTTGTTGCTTTGGGCTGGATTGGTGGGGCTTCAGCCTTGGTTATAGCGGTTATTGCAATTATTCTAGGTATAATAATAAAGATTTTTTGTCCTGACTTTTCACCAACTAAGTTAATCTCACAAGCATTGGCATGGGCTGCGGTTAACTTTGTCATCTCCCCCAATGAGGATACACAACGGACAATGAACCATTTATTGTATTCGACCTAATGTAAACCAGATTATTATGAAGAAGATTTTTTTGTTGTGCATATTCTTGTTTCTGACCTTGCATTGTAGCTACGCTAGCTATGTGAGCGATGTAACGGCATATATCCAGAAGTACCAGGGTTATGCCCTTGAGACTCAACGCCGCTATGGCATCCCAGCGAGTATCACTTTGGCGCAAGGCATCCTAGAGTCGGGTGCTGGCAAGAGCCGCCTCACCTTGCAGTCACACAACCACTTTGGTGTTAAAGGCAAGGGTACTGTCGGCTCGGTTAAAGCGAAGGATGATGAGCCAGGATTGAGCACCTTCCGCGCCTACCGTAACGACCAGGAATCGTATGATGACCATGCCCGAGTGTTGCGTGCCAACCGTTACTGGAAAGATCTCAAACACGTCAGCATCTATGACTACCGCAGCTGGGCAAGAATCATCAAAGCAAACGGTTATGCCACCGCTCCCGACTATGCCGAAGCTCTGATTGGACTGATAGACCGTTTCCAGCTCTACAAGGTAAACAATGGCCGCAAACTGCGTGCCAACAAACGTCTCGTTGTTGTCGGTTATCGTGAGATTGTAGTAAGTAGCGGTAAACGCGACAGTGTCCCGACATTTGAGAACGAAGCCGAGGTTGTTCTCGACGATGATGAAATGAGCGATGAGGAGAACGAGTTGGAAAAGTGCATCGAGAACTACCCCACCGACTTGGTTATCAACGATGTACCTTGCACAGTAATGATGCCTGGCAAAGAGTTGAACACCATCTGCCGCGATTATTGCATTGATAATCCCGAAGATGTACTTAGATATAATGAGGTAAACAGTGAGTCTCAACTCAAGGAAGGGTGTATCGTCTATCTAGACAAGAAGAAGGCAAAATATGAAGGTAGCCGCGACGTGTACAATGTGCGTTCGGGCGAAACTCTCTATGACATCTCCCAACGATTTGCCATCCAAGTACAAAAGTTGGCCAAAATGAACCATATCGAGAATGTGCATGCCTTATTGCCAAAGGGCATGGCCATCGAACTAAAATAAAAGACTATGTTAATTAAACTTCAACCAGGCGACATTTTCGACAAGCACTACCGCTTGCTACATCCGTTAAGCACTGAGGGCGGCACAGCAGACGTTTGGCTTGCGCTGGACTTGAACACCATTGATGATGATATCAAGGAGGGCGAGGACAGTTTCGCCCAAGCTCAACAAGCCGATGAATCAGGCCTGAAGGTAGCCATCAAAATCTATCGTCCCAAGAATGCTCTTGACATCGAGGGTGTTCAGCGGTTTCGCGATGAATTTACCATCGTGTTTAACTGCCACCACAGCAACCTCCTCCAACCCACACACTTCAACATTTGGCAAGACATTCCTTATTTGGTGTTACCCTTCTGCAGCAATGGTTCATCCGAGTTACTCATCGGTCAGTTAATCGAGCCAAACGACATCTGGAAGTATGTGGGTGATGTCGCTTCTGGTTTGGCTTACTTACATGCCAATACTCCCCCTATCATCCATCAGGACATCAAGCCAGCCAACGTGTTGATTGACGACAAACGCAACTATGCCATCACCGACTTCGGCATCAGTTCGACCCAACGCAGTCATCACCTCTACGACAACACCAGTGGCACAATGGCCTATATGGCTCCCGAGCGTTTTGTCGATGAGACACCTCGTGCCGAGAGCGACATATATGCCTTTGGTGTCACACTGTATGAGTTGCTCACCGGTCAAGTGCCTTTTGGTGAGGATGGCGGTATGAGTCAACCCGACGGTAAAGTTCAGCTGAACTACTACAACAAGAAAATACCCACCGACATCAAGCGTCTGATTGAAGCATGCTTAGACAAAGATATGCGCCGCCGCCCAACAGCTGCACAGATTGCCGACGCAGCGCGTCACAAGCAATATCCCGTTCGGCATCTGAAACGTTGGCTTCTAGCCGGTTCGGTTCTAGCCATCTTTGCCATAGCCTTTGGTTTAGCCATCGCTTTACGTCCCAATACACCATCTACTGTCGAGGACGATGTAGATGTTGAGGCATTGTACAACCAGGCCTTGTCAAAGGCCAACAGCCACAACCGTGATTCTGTTCTACAAGGCATGAATCTGATGGAAAACATAGCGAACAAGTATAATTATGTGCCGGCACTCTATGAGGTAGCCCGCACCTACGGCATGGTCTTCACTAAAGACTCAGCCACATACAACCCCCGTAAACGTTTGCTTAACATCCGAATGGGTAACCGAACCGCTGAGGAGTTCTGTAGCAAGCACCCACAATACTTTAAGGGCCTTGACTACCACATGTACTTCCCCATGAGCAGTGATATCAATTTCAAAGCATACAATGGTTATAGTAAGATTCTTCGCAACGAGGAACCACGATACTACAACGAAAAGAAGCACTCTGCATTTATGAGCGCATGTTTCGACTTGTTCTGCAACAATGACCCCAAGACGGCAGAACGGCATTTTAACGAAGCCAAGCGTTATGCCCAGCTGACTAAAGACACTAAATTTGTCGAAAACATTGATGACTATTACCTGAAGCTTATCAAAGCACCCTAACCACTCTGGGCTACCATCATGAAAGTTAGACTAACCTCAGTCACTGATGTAGGTATAGCACGCAGCAATAATGAAGATTCAGTTGCGCTCTGCCCCTGTCTGGAATCGCCCGACTGGACAGTATCCGACACCGTAGACTGGATTCCTATCAATCACACCTTGGCAATCGTCGCCGATGGTCTTGGTGGCCAAAATGCAGGCGAGGTTGCCGCCTCTATTGCCATTGAGACGTTTCACAGCTTGGAGCCCCCAACCGTCAGCAGTGATGACAACTATCACCAGCAGTTGTCGCGGGTGATTGCTCAATGCGATGACAACATCTTCGCCCATGCCCAACAACATCCCGAAACGCACGGCATGGGTACCACAGTAACCGCATGTTGGATGCACGACGGTCGGGCTCATGTGGCATGGTGCGGTGATAGCCGTTGCTATGTGTTCTCGCCCAGCCATGGTTTACGTCAAGTCACCAAAGATCATTCTTATGTTCAGGAGCTCATCGACCGTGGCGAGCTCACTAGGCGTGATGCGTTCGAGCATCCCGACAGTCATATCATCACACGCGGCTGCGGTGACTTGGACTGTATAGCCACTCCAGAGTTTGTCGATTTTGACCTGCATCCTCGCGACATGTTGATGATGTGCAGCGATGGTTTATTCGGCTGTTGTTACGACACCGATATTGAGTTAATACTTTACCGCTACTATAGCGACCCATCGTCTTGCCGTAATGCATTGCTCCAGGCTGCACTTGATGCTGGTGCTCCCGACAATATCAGTGTCATTGTTGCCAGTATCTTGGACGATGATGCCGTCTGTTCAAGCGGCGTTCCCAACAAGCCCCAGCTCACACTGCCCGAACGATTTCGTTTTCTTATCAAACGCATCAAGTACCGCCTA
>JAEEGL012323632.1_pt1 | contig 19633 bp, 14 predicted proteins | sample 9134231 | NCBI WGS metagenome assembly JAEEGL01 (sample SAMN16246548, study PRJNA631951) | gut metagenome | biome: gut microbiome; feature: rumen; material: fiber-attached | host: Bos | place: Iran: Karaj | collected 2018-10 | reverse complement strand
TGCGAACCGGTAGGGGCCGATCACCGGGCGGCCCGCGATTCCGGCGCGCTCGGCGAGCGCTCCCTACCGGGTGTGGCCCCGTGGCGCATTTCCTTCCCCGAGGGCTGGGATGTGCCCACGAACACGACTGTGCAGACACTTGCGCCGTGGAGGGAAATGTTCCGCGAATCGCCTTCTGCGCGGGCGTTTTCGGGCACGGCGACGTACACGACGGAGTTCGACCTTGAGGACGCGCGAGGGCGCGTTGTGCTGGATCTGGGGCGGGTGGAGTCGATTGCGCGCGTGGAGCTGAACGGGAAGAAGTTCCACGACCTGTGGGCGTATCCGTACAGTCTTGACGTGACGCGCGCGGCGAGGAAGGGGAGAAACGCCCTGAAGGTCGAAGTGACGGACACGTGGTACAACCGGCTTGTGTATGAAGGCTGGCTGCCGGAGGCGAAGCGGCGCACGTGGACGTTCCGAAGGCCGTCGGAACGGCTGCCGCTGCGCGATTCGGGACTTCTGGGGCCGGTTTCCGTCGAGAGACGATAAAATCTTCCTTCGTGGCTTTTGTATGGCGTTGCGGCGCGTGGTTTGGTATAATGTCTGCGTCTTTCGGTGGATAGTGAAGCGAAAGGTGCGCAAATGGCTAAGCTGACTGAAATTCCCTGGCCCGAATTCGAGGCCCTGCCGCTTGAGGCGAAGAAGCCGTATCTCGAGAACTTCGAGATACCGGGCACGCCGTACCATACGCTGTTCGCCCAGCAGTTCGACCGCGGTCTGCTGGAGCGCCTGGCGGCGCTGGCGAACCGCATCCGCTTCATGGCGAAGAGCAAGGAGGGGGCGCTGTATCTCAAGTCGCTTCTGCCGCACAAGCGGGCGATGCTCTACTTCTCGCAGCCCAGTTCGCGTACGTTCCTGTCGCATCTGGCGGCGTGCCAGATACTGGGGCTCACGACGGGGAGCGTGCGCGACGCGGCGACGTCCTCGGAGTTCAAGGGGGAGTCGAGGGAGGATTCGATCCGCACCTTCTCGTCCTACTTCGACATGATCATCATGCGCACGCCCGAGAAGGGCCTCGCGGAGCACATGGCCTGGGAGCTCTCCAACTCGTCGCGTCCTATACCGATCATCAACGCTGGCTCGGGCAAGGACCAGCATCCCACGCAGGCGCTTCTCGACATATACACTCTGCTCCGCTCGTTCGAGACGAAGGGCGGCCTCAGGAACCGCACCGTCACCTTCTGCGGCGACCTGATGCGCGGGCGCACCGTTCGGTCCCTCAGCTACCTGCTCACCAACTTCGAGAACATCCGCCAGGTGTTCGTGGCGCCGCCTCAGCTGCAGGTGCCGGAGGACGTCCTGGACATCCTTCGGGCCAAGGGCGTGGAATTCGCCGTCTCGCAGAACCTCCGCGAGGCGGTGACGCTCTCCGACGCCGTTTACATGACGCGCATCCAGGACGAGTGGGACCAGTCGAAGGGCGAATCGGCGCGCATCGACACGCACCTCTTCAAGTTCGGGGCGGAGGAGCTGAAGCTCCTCCCGAAGGACGGCATCATAATGCATCCGCTTCCGCGCCGCGACGAGATCGCCACGTGCTGCGACCACGATCCACGCGCCATGTACTGGCGCCAGATGCGCAATGGCATGTGGATACGCTCGGCGCTCATCGCGATGACGTTCGGGTTCGAGAGGCAGATAATGTGCTTTGGAGCGTAACTATGAGAACTGCTAAGGAGACCAGAACGCTCGCGTGGCAGACGCTGAGCGCAAACGACTGCTACGGCAACTACCTTCTCGGGCAGCTGCTGCTGAGCGCGGTGGCCCTGCTGGCGATCGTGCCCATGTTTCTGTTGCTGATGGGCTTCGCCATGGCCTTGGCGCTTGGAGCGCCGGACGCCTCCGCTGAAAAGCCGGCGGATCCTCCGGCTGCGATTGTCGAGAGCCTGGATTCGCCTCTGGCGGAGGTGGCGAAAAAGCCGCCGGATCCTGCGGTGCTGGTCGAGCGCCTGCGCGCGCTGCCTCCGGCTGCGGTGGCGGGCGTGTTCGCCGTCTCGGCGCTTGTGGCGATAGCGCTGTTCTACCTGTACGGATTCGTCACGTGGAGCAAGTGCGCGATGGCGATAGCGGCAGTGCGCAGGGGGCTCAGGCCAACACACGCGCTGAGCGGATGGGGAAACGGCTGGCGAATGGCGAAGCTGCTGGTCTGGCGCGACACGCTGGTGTTCCTGTATTTTCTGCTGCTCATCGTGCCGGGCGTGATCGCGTCGTTCTCCTACGCGATGGCCCCGCTTCTCCAGGTCGATCATCCCGACTGGTCGCCGCGCAGATGCCTTGACGAGTCGAAGCGCCTCATGGAGGGCAACCGCATTAGGCTGTTCACGCTGGGGATCAGCTTCATAGGGTGGTATCTCCTCGCCGCGCTGGCGTCGCAGCTGGTTCCGTTCGTGGGCGGCTTCGCGTCGTTCTTCCTCGAACCGTATCCGGCCACGGCAGGGGGGCTGTTCTACGAGGAGCTGCTGGACGCGAATGCCGTTCCGGCGCCGGAAGGCGCGGGCGGACGCGATGACGATGTCGTTGAAGAAGAAAAAGAAAGGAATCAGGTATGATGAAAAGCGCAAGGACGATAGCCGTAGCTGCGCTTGCCATTGGGATGCTCTCCGGCTGCTTCGAGAACCGGAGCCGTCCGCAGGACGCCACGCCAGTGACGTCCCTGAAGGCGCTCGCCGCGACGAACCGCGCCGAGGTGACGAGGCTCTGCCTCCGCCAGGACGCGGAGCCAATCTCGAAGGGGGCTCTCTCGGACCTGCCGAAGCTCATGGAGCTGGACATATCCGAGCGCGGGCTTGCCGCCGTGCCGGAGGAGGTGTTCGCCCTGGGCACGCTGGAGCATCTCTACCTTGCGCGCAACGACCTGAAGAGCCTGCCGGACGGGATTGCCGGGCTCAAGGCGCTCACCTATCTGAACCTGGACGGCAACAAGCTGGAGGCGGTGCCGGATTCGCTCGGCGACCTTGCCGGGCTCAAATGGCTGCGCCTGAACGAGAACCGCCTCGCGTCCATGCCGGACTCCCTCTCGAAGCTGCGCTCCCTGCGCCGCCTGTACGCCCGCCGCAACAGGCTCAAGGAAGTGCCGGCGTTCCTGAAGTCGTGCGAGGCGCTGGAGGACGTCGCGCTGGACGGCAACCAGATATCGGAGATTCCCGACTGGCTGGTGTCGATGCCTTCGCTCCGCAACGTCTCGTTCTCGGGCTGCCGCATTTCAAGTCTGCCCAAGGAACTCTCGCAGTGGAGCAGGCTCAGCTCGCTCGTGCTCACGGGCTGCCCCATCCCCGCAGAGGAGATGGCCCGCATACGCGACGCCATCGGAGACGGCGTCGCGGTGGTGTTCTAGCCGCCCAGCCGCATGTCCACGTCGTCAAGGCTGAAGGATCTCGCGGAGGCGCCGCTTGGGCGCCTCCTTCTGCGCTTTTCGTGGCCGGCGCTCGTCTCGATGACGCTGAACGCGCTCTACACGATAGTTGACCGCGTGTACATCGGCCAGGGCTGCGGGCAGGACGCCATGGCCGGCCTGACGCTGGCCTTTCCCGTGATGATGGTCTTCGGCGCGTTCGGCGTGTTCGTCGGCGCGGGGCATGCGGCGCTCATATCCCTCAAGCTCGGCGCGGGCGACCGCGCGGCCTGCGACAAGATACTCGGGGAGCTTGTGGCGTTCAAGCTCGCGTTCTTCTTCGTGCTGCCGCCGCTCGTATTCTTCTTTCTGGACCCCATTCTCCGCGCCACGGGCGGCGACGGCGTCACGCCAGAGGCGCTTGAGCAGGCGAAGACGTACCTGCGCCTCGTCATCTTTTCGCATCTCTTCTCGCATCTCGCCTTCGGGCTTTCCGCGGCGATGAGAAGCGAAGGGGGCGTGCTGCCTTCCATGATGTGCATGGTGGTGGGCTTCGGGACGAACCTTGTGCTTGACCCGATCTTCATCTTCACGTTCAAGATGGGCGTCGCGGGGGCCGCATGGGCCACGAACGCGGCGATGTTCCTCTCCTGCCTTCTGGCGTTCTGGTACTACAGGCCCGGCCACAGCGCGGTGCGCCTTCGCCTGGGGTGCGTGCGCTTCTACCGCGAGTTCGCGGGCCGCGCCGCCGGCATCGGCCTCTCGCCAGCGCTGCAGCAGCTGATGGGCAGCCTGATAACCGTCTCGATGCAGATGGCGTTCGCGAAGTGGGCGCCAGACCGCGCGTCCGCCACGGCCCAGATAGCGTCGCTCGGCATCTTCCAGATGTCGATAATGTTCTTCTTCATGCCGGTGATGGGGGTTCAGCAGGGGCTTGCGCCTATAATGGGCTTCAACTGGGGGGCGCGGAACTACGGGCGCGTGCGGGGCGCGCTTATGCTGGGCTTCTGGATCACCACGGCGTGCGTGGCCGTCGCGGCGGCGGTGAACGTATTGGCGCCGGGGGTGATCGCGCGTGCTTTCACGGACGGCGGCGACGCCGGATTCCTGCGTCTGGTGTCGGGCGACCTGCGCCTCGCCAACTGCATGCTGTGGTGCATTGGCCTCAACGTGGTGGCGTCCACGTACTTCCAGTCCATCGGGCATCCGTGGACGGCCACGATCCTTTCGATGATGCGCCAGTGCCTCTGCCTTCTGCCCTGCATCTGGATACTTCCGTACCTCTTCGACGACCACATGTTCGCCATCTGGGTGGCGCACCCGTTCTCCGACGTTCTGGCCTTTCTCTTCACCATTCCGCCGTTCTTCTCGCACGCCAGGTTCCTGCGCCGCGCCGCCGCCGCCGGGCCGCGACGGGGCGCGGTCCGCCCGAGGTAGCCCGTCATGAAAAATATGGGCAGAAAATTTTCAAGATGCATGTAAGATGTTGTCATGTTCACCGAGCATTTATTGTAGAACGTACAGGGAGACGTTCTGCGAAACGACAAAAAACGGACAATGGAGCAGATAATGAGCGAAAAGGCAAAGACAGCCGGTCTCTGGTGCCTCATCGGGGCGCTGGGAGTGGCTGCTGTGGGCGGAATAGGGGCAGCCGCCTTCATGCACAGAAGGCTGATGCGGTGTGAACAGCTGCTGACGGCGATGCGGCAGCCCCCTCCGGCAAAAGTCGCGGAGGCCAGGCCTGGGCGCACTTCCCGGAAGAAGGCGGAAGAGCCCGCGAAGCGAGGCGGGGACGGCGCGCCGGCCCAGTCGGCGGCGGCGTTTGCCTCTGCGGCGGCGGACGCGGCGGCGAAGGTGGAGAAGCTTGCGCAGGCGGCGCAGGCGGCGGAGCCGGCGGCAAAGCCTGAGTCTGGAGCGACGGAGGACGGCCATGAGAAGTACACGGTCCGCGACGGCGACGACATCGTGTCGATAGCGATCACGTTCAGCGTCTCCCCGTCCGTGATATGCGATCTGAACGGGTTGAGCCCGCAGGACTCTCTCAAGGTCGGCGACGTGATAAAGCTGCCGAAGGGCGCGACCGTCGGCGGCACATCCGAGGCCGAAAGCGAGAAGGTGGTCGAGATCGAGGTCAAGGACGTGGTTTACAAAGGCGACGACGAGATCTGCATCTACTTCACGGAGATGCCCGACACCTCGGTGCTGCGCGAGTACATCTCAGCTGGCCCGGCAAAGGGCGGCGTGACCTTCGACTACGGCTACGGCTACTACGAGGACGACTACGAGGCGAAGCGCCACAGGGTGAAGGTGCGCGGCGACTTCCTCTACCGCACCAACATCACGCTGCGCGTGCGCGCGGGCCTTCCCGTCGCCAAGGGCAAGGAGGGCGCGAAGGCCAGGCTTGTGCCGCTCGCGAAGGACTGCGTGAAGACGTTGCAGCGCAAGGACGCGCCCGCGCGCGTCAACTTCGTCGATCCGGGGCGCTATCTGCCGCCCGGCGGCGCCAGGATGCTCGCGGTCGACAGCATCAACGTCGCGAAGGTTCACTGCGCCGCGGCCGCCATCCCCCCCGCGAACATCGTGCAGATGCTCGCCCGCGAGAGCGGCAAGTACGACGCCTGCCACTTCTACACCGACAGCGACGAAAGCGTGAACGACTCGCGCGCCACGGAGAGCATAGCCGACAAGCTGGTGGAATGGGACGCAGAGACCAGAGGCGGCGTGAACACGCACGTCGTGACGCCATTCGCCCTGCGCACGCTTCCCGACGCCGCGTCCAACGGCGTGTTCCTCGTCGCCGTGCGCTCCGCCGACAAGGACCGCGAGGACGAGCGCTGGTGGTGGAGCGACCCGCGCGGCGACAAGTGGAATCCCAACCGCTACCGCCTCGTGTGCGTGACCGACATAGGCCTGACCGTGCGCCGCGAGGGCGGCCGCGTGATCGTCTGGGCCACGTCCCTCATGACCGGCTCGCCGGCCACGAACTGCGTCATCGACGTCTATGGCTCCAACAACCGCCACATCGCCTGCGGCCGCACGGACGCCACCGGCCTCTGCGACCTGCGCTGCAGCGACCGAGCCGAGCCGTTCGCGGTGATCGCCCGGACGGCAGACGGCATGGACACCTCGTTCGTCTGCCTGCACGACAGGCAGAACATCGCCGAGACGCTCGGCGGAGGAGCGCGCGAGGAGTATCTGCGCCCCAGGGACGTCACGGCGTTCCTCTGGACCGAGCGCGGCATCTACCGCCACGGCGAGTCCATCTTCGCGCACGCGATTCTGCGCAACGGCAAGAACGAGGCCCCCAGGCCGTTCCCCGTAGAGTTCCTTCTGCTCGACCCCAGCAACGAGAAGGTCGTGCAGCGCAAGACCGTGATGAGCGACGCGCGCGGCGCGGCGTGGTGCGAATCGTTCTCCGTGCCCGCTGAGCTCCCCAGCGGACGCTGGAAGATCGAGGTGGCGCCGCCCGGACAGGCCGGCCGCGCGCGCACCTACGGCAGCGTGACGGTGTGCATCGAGGAGTTCGCCCCGCCGCAGATCCGCGTCAGCGTTGAGCCGCGCGGCGACAGCGCCACCAACTTCGCGTTCGCCGTCAAGGCCGAGCACCTCTACGGAGGCCCGGCGCGCGGGCTGAAGAGCGCGGGCGCGGTCGTGTTCGAGGACACCCCCTTCAAGCCCAAGGGGTGGGACGGATGGCGCTTCGGGAACGACGACTTCGGCCTCAAGCCCAGCTACCGCCGCCTCGGCAAGCTTTCGCTCGACAAGAACGGCGCCGTCGTGTACAAGGCCCCGCTGGAGGAGGAGAGCGGGCGCCCCAAGGCGGCCGTGCTCGCGATCGGCGAGGGCACCGTGTTCGAGGAGGGCGGCCGCCCGGCCCGAGCCCGCGGCAAGAGCCTGATCCACTACTATCCGTTCTACGTCGGCGCGACGCTCGGAGGGAACGTGCGCATCCCCGACTCCGGATTCGCCAAGACCAAGGTGGCGTGCGTGCGCCCGGACGGTGCGCGCCTGCCCGAGGCAAGGAAGCTCAGAGTCGCGTTCGACCGCGTCGAGAGCGTCTATAGCTGCAAGGAGGACAGGCGCGGCTGGACCACGTGGCACTGCGAGCGCATCCGCGTGCCGGCCGAGGCGCCCGTCTCCGAGATCGAGACGAAGGCGGACGGCGACGTCGAGCTGGAGATACCGTTCCGCGTCGATGGCGACTACGTGCTGACGCTCACCGACCCCGACACCGGCGCGAGCTTCGGAGCGTCGTTCTGGCTTGGCGGCCGCGGCGACGACGAGGTGCGCGCCCCGCTCGCCAACCCGAGCGAGGTGACGCTCTCGCTCGACAAGGAGCTGTACCGCCCCGGCGACGTGCCGCGCCTCCTCGTGAAGGCGCCGTTCGCCGGATGGGCGCTCGTCACTACGATGCGCGACAAGGTGCTGTCCTCGCGCGTGCTCAAGCTGAAGGGCGCGACGGACGAGATCGTGCTCGACAAGGTTGACGGCTCGTGGGCGCCGAACCTCGACGTCGCCGTCAGCGTGGTGCAGAGCGCCGACAACGGCGGCCGCCACCAGACGGCCCGCGCCCACGGCTTCGCCGCGATGCGGGTGCGCCGCTGGGAGAACGAGTTCCCCGTCAAGGTGGCGACCTCCTACAGCGTCGGCGCCAGCGGCGGCGGAACGCTCACGGCGGACGTGACGGCGGTCGGAGGCGCCGCGACGGGCACCGTGGCCGTGGTGACGGTCGTTGACGAGGGAATCCATCTGCTCACGGGATGGAACGCGCCGAGGCCGGTGGACCACTTCGCGCGCCTGCGCACAGGGCGTCTGCCGCTCTACGACCTGTTCGACAACCTGCTCCCGGTGTGGGACGGCGACCCCGCGAAGGTGAGGGGCGTGAAGACGGGCGGCGACATGGGCGCCGAGATGCTCGGGCGCGTCAGCCCCGTGCCGACGAGGCGGTTCCGTCCGCTCGCCCTCTGGCAGACCGACGTGCCTCTCACGAACGGCTGCGGCCGCGCCGTGTTCAATCTGCCGGAGTTCGTCGGCGAGGTGCGCGTGGCCGTTGTGGCCTACTCGACTGCGGCGACCGGCGCCGGCGACGCCAGGCAGAAGGTGGCGCCAAAGCTCGTGATGCAGGGCGACGGGCCGCGCTTCGCGGCGCCCGGCGACGAGTTCGACGTCACGGTGACGCTGGCGAACCGCAGCGGCGGCGCCGGCGACGCGAAGTGGAGCATTGCGGCGGACGCCGCAGTCGAGCTCTGCGGCCCCGGCGAGGGCGCCGAGAAGCTCGCGGCGGAGGCCACGGTCACGCGCACTGTGCGCGTCCGCGCCAAGGGCGCCCCCGGCGAGGGCAGGATGGTGTTCCGCTCCGAGGGGTTCGGCGAGCGCCACGAGCAGGAGATTCTGATGCCCGTGCGCCCGGCAGTCGCGGGCCGCGAGAGGAGCGGCACGGTTCTGCTGAACCCCGGCGAGGGGAGGGAGTTCCCCGTTGATGCGAAGGGCGCCGTGCCCGGGGCGGCTGTTCGCCAGTTCACGGCCAGCGGCAGCGCGCTGGCGCAGCTGAAGGGCGCGCTCGAGTTCCTGGCCGAGTATCCGCACGGGTGCCTGGAGCAGACGTCGTCGCGCATCTTCCCGCTCGTGGCGGCGGATGGGTTCCTCGACCGCGTCGCGCCGGTCGAGGAGGGCGGCAGGCTCGGGAACCGCAAGGCGTACGTCGAGGCGGGCGTGAAGCGCGTCGCCTCCATGGTGCGCGAAAAGGACTTCGTGATGTGGCCCGACTGCAGCTATCCGCCGTGGGACCGCGAAGTGTCGCTCTACGCCGCCCACTTCCTCGTGGCGGCCGAGAAGGGCGGCACGCCGCCTTCCGCCGCGGCGAAGGAGCGCGTGATGGGGTTCCTCAGGGCGTGGAGCATGGACTCAAGCTTCGCCGTCTCGGCATACGCCTGCCACACGCTCGCGCTCGCCGGCGCCCCCGCGGACGACCGCATGCTCGTGCTGTACGACAAGCGCTCGCGCCTCGCGCCGCTCGACAGGGTCCGCCTGGCCCGCGCCTTCGCGATCTCCGGCGACAGGGCCCGAGCCTCCGAGCTGATGCGCGCGAGCGCCACGCTGCCTGGCAGCGTGAAGGAGGCGGCGTTCGCCATACTCGCGCTACTTGATCTCGATCCGGACGATTCGCGCCTCGCACCACTGGTGCGCTGGCTGGAGTCCACCCGCACCGCGGAGCGCTTCAGCTGGGGCACGACAGGGGAGAACGCCCATGCGCTGATCGCGCTCGGCTCCTACTACCGCCACCATCCCGTCAAGGAGGGCGTGCCGAAGCTCTCGCTGAAGGTGGGCGGCGGCGAGGAGAAGCCGCTCGCCCCCGGACGCCGCGAGACGGTGCGCGGAGCGGACGCGGCGAAGGTGGTCAACCTTGGCGAGGGCGGCGCGTGGCTCACGTGGCGCACCATCGAGCTGCCGCAGCTCGGCACCGTGACGAACGAGTCCAGCCAGATATCCGTAAGCCGGCGCTTCCTCACGCCGGAGGGGCTGGCCGTGAACGAGCGCAACCTCGAACGCGGCGACCTCGTGATCGCGGAGATCGCCATCACGGCGCCGCTGTCGCGGACGTACAGCGACCTGGTGGTGCAGGATCTCTTCCCGGCCGCGCTCGAGCCCGTGCACGGCGGCCTCGACCCGAGCATCTACACCTGGGCCAAGGATCCGTGCAAATGGGTGATGCGCAGCGACGCGCGCGACGACAGGATGCTGGTGTTCTCGAAGAAGTTCAGCCTTGAAGCCGGGAAGACGGTTAACTTCCGCTATCCGCTGCGAGTGGTGACGGCTGGAGACTTCACCCTGCCGGGGCCGACCGTCGAGGCGATGTACGCGCCGGACATACACGCCGCCGCGGCGCCGACCAGGATATCGGTCAAGAAGTAGCCTCAGTCGTCCAGACTTGAGGACGAGGCGCATCCCTGCGGCAACGGCTGCAGGGATGCGCCGTCTTCAACCGCCTTCGCGGCGTTATAGACGTCGATCCATGTGCGCGGACGAAGGTCGCGGTCCTTCACCAGCATTCTGGCGACGAGGCGCGCGAAGCCCTGCGAGAGGGCGGGGACTATGCGGCGCGGGTCTGGGGCGCGAGACTTGGGATCGACGTGGGCGCGCAGGACGTCGTCGTTGCTCATGAGGGGGAAGAGCGTGCGGCCGGTGCAGAGGTGGTACAGGGTCGCGCCGAGGCTGTAGATGTCGGCGCGGCAGTCGATGTCCGCCACGCCGAGCACCTGCTCGGGGCTGATGTAGGCGGGGGTGCCGACCACCTCGTCGGGGTTGTCGCCGGGGCCGAAGGCGTTGCTCGTGTGGCAGAGGCCGAGGTCCAGCAGCTTCACGGTGCCGTCGCGGTCGGCCATGATGTTCTCGGGCTTGATGTCGCAGTGCACCACGCCGTGCCGCTCCCAGGCGTAGTGCATGGCCTCGGCGACCGACTCGCAGATGATGAGGGCGTCTATTTCCGGGATCTTCGTCTTCCGGGCGATCAGGGCGCCGAACGTGTAGCCGTCCACGTAGTCCATGATCATGTAGTAGCGCCCGTCTATGCAGTCCGCGCCGTAGCCCTGCACGATGCCGGGGTGGTGAATGTCGGTCATGGCGCGAACCTCGGCCTTGAACTGCCTGAGGTCCTGGCGGGACGCCGTGAAGCGCCTGTCCATGACCTTGACGGCGACGTAGCGGCGCAGCTCAAGATGCCATGCGCGCCACACGACGGACATTCCGCCCCTGCCGACGATCTCCTCGAAGCGGAGAAACGGCAGGGCCGGCGGATCCTCGTTCTGCCCGTCGTTCATGGAACCAGGCCCTCCTTCGCGTATTCGTCCAGCTTGCGGTATATCGTCCGGCGGGAGATGCCCAGCCTTCGTGCCGCGAGGGATCGGTTGCCGTTGCATTCCTGCAGCACGGCGAGTATCTGGGCCTTCTCGTTCTCGTCGAGCGTGACGGAGGGGGAGAGGCGTGAGGGCGCGGCCGACTTCAGGTCGTCCGGCACGTCGTCCACGTCGAGGAGTCCGCCGGCCGACAGCACTACCATCTTCTCGACGACGTTGCGCAGCTCGCGCACGTTGCCTGGCCAGCGGTACTGCTCCAGAATGCGCATTGCGGCGGGGGTTATGCCGGTGACGGCGCCGCCGTTCTTCGCTGAGATCTCCTTTATGAACCGGGACGCGAGGAGGGGAATGTCCTCGGCGCGGTCCTTGAGGGCTGGCAGATAGATGTCCACCACGTTGAGGCGGTAGTAGAGGTCCTGCCGGAAGCCTCCGGAATCGACCAGCGCCTTGAGGTCGCGGTTGGTCGCGGCGACGATGCGGATGTCGACCTCCACGCTCTGCGTGCCGCCGACGCGCGTGAAGCTGCGGTTCTCGAGCGCGCGAAGGAGCTTCACCTGCATGGCGAGCGGCAGCTCGCCGATCTCGTCGAGGAAGAGCGTGCCGCCGTCCGCCGCCTCGAAGGAGCCGATGTGCTGCGCCACGGCGCCGGAGAATGATCCCTTCTCGTGGCCGAACAGCTCGCTCTCGATCAGGTTCTCCGGGATCGCGCCGCAGTTCACTGCCACGAACGGGCCATGCGATCGCGGTGAGAGATTGTGTATGGCGTGCGCGACGAGGTCCTTGCCGGTGCCGTTGGGGCCCTGCAGAAGCACCGTGGCGGACGTCGGGGCGGCGCGGCGCACCATCTTGAACACGCGCTCCATGGCGGGCGACGAGCCGACCATGTTGTCCAGGCCGAAGCGCTCGTCCAGCTGGCTTCGCAGCTCATCGACCTCGCTCTGGAGGGCGCCGGCCTTAAGCACCTTGGCGACGCGGAGGTCGAGCTGGTCCAGATCGACGGGCTTCATTATGAAGTCCTCCGCGCCGTCCTTCATCGCCGCGACCGCCTGATCTACCGTGCCGAACGCGGTCAGGAGGATGCAGAGCAGCTTCGGGTGCTTCGCCTTGGCCGCCTTCAGCAGCTGGAGGCCGTCCGCGCCAGGCATCCGCACGTCGGAGAGCATCAGCGTGATCGAGGGGTCTGCGTCGAGGGCCGCCATGGCCTGCTCGGCGTCGGGGGCCGTCGTGACGCGGTAGTCCGCGCCCAGCGCGCGGGCCATCAGGTCCCGCGTGTCCTTCTCGTCGTCAACTATGAGTATCGATGGTTTCATGTGAGCCTCCTGACGCGCTTCTCAAGGCGGGGAAGGGTGACGGTGAACTTCGTGCCTACGCCTTCCTTCGACTCCACGTCTATGTCGCCGCCGTGGGCGCGCACGATGCGGCGCGAGAGCATTAGGCCGAGCCCCGTGCCGTTCTGCTTGGTCGTGCGGTACGGCTCGAAGAGCGCGGCGAGGGCGGAGGGCGGCATTCCGGCGCCGGAGTCGCGGATCGCGACGGAGACCGACTCGTCGTCGGCGTCCAACGTGATTGCCAGCTCGCCCCCGTCCTTCATCGCCTCAAGCGCGTTCTTGATCAGGTTGAAGAACACCTGCTCCATCTGCGCACGGTCGAGCGCCACGGCTGGCATCGCGCCGGGCAGGTTGACCATGACGCTTATGCGACGGCTCTCTATCTGCGGCTTGAGCGCGCCGAGCGTGTCGGTGAGGGGGTCTGCGAGCGAGCCTGGGGCAAGGCTCGGGCGCACGGGGCGCATGGCCTCCAGGAAGCCTCTGTTGATCTCGATTATGCGGCGTATCTCGTTCTGGGCGGATGCGACGTCGGCCAGCATGCGTTCGCGGCGCTCTGAGTCGGGGTCGCGGCGGAACTCGCGCGCCATGAGCTGAAGATTGAGCGAAAGGGCGTTTAGCGGGTTGCCCATCTCGTGGGCGATTCCGGCGGCGAGGTCCTGGATGGCGCGGATGCGCTCGCTTTCGAGGGCGTCGGCGGCGCGGGCGTGTTCGCCGGTGACGTCGCGTATTATCACGACCACGGCGTCGCCGTTGGGGAGCGAGCCCAGCTCTAGGATGCGGCGCTCGGGGTAGGCGAGGGATATCTCGCAGGACGCCTTGCGCGCCCATCCATCGCCCTCCGTTGACGGGTTCAGAAGCCGGTTCCAGTCCCAGCCCGGCAGCAGGTCGCGGATCTGCTTGCCGCGCCCCCTCTCGAACGGACAAGCCGTGAGCCGCGCCGCCATGAGGTTCGAGTACAGAAGCGCGCCTGTCGCGTCTATGACGAGAATGCCCTCCGAAAGCGTGTTGAACACGCTTTCGAGAAAGCCGATCTCGTTGGCGAGGGCCTCGAACTGCTGACGGCGGTCCGCCGCGTCTAGCTTGTCGATGCGTGCCGCCACTTTCTTGAAGAACTTCTTCATTGCGCCATTTAGTCCCAGTTGAAACGAACTGGCACAATTATACCATATTTTCGGCCGCAGTTGGATGTAAAAATATGATATACTAGTGTGCGCATGAAGCAAGAGACGAGAAAATGCGGCGTCGGCCTTGGCGCTTTTGCGTTGGCGGCGCTGAAGAGGCAGGGATTCGGGATTGCGGTTCTGCTGTGCGCGGCGGCTGCGTTCTCGTTTCCGGGCTGTTTTGTCGAGTGGGGCGGCGTGAAGCTGATGTCGCTCGTCGTGCCGGCCATTCAGATAATCATGTTCGGAATGGGCACGACGCTCGCGCTGGAGGACTTCGTGCGCGTGGCGAAGCGTCCTTGGGCGGTGGCGGTCGGAGTGGGGCTTCAGTTCTGCGTAATGCCGCTTCTCGGGCTTGAACTCGCGCGGGCGGCGGGATTCTCGGGCGAGCTTGCGGCGGGGTGCGTCCTCGTGGGGGCCGTCGCGGGAGGCACTGCGTCCAACGTCATAGCGTTCCTCGCGAAGGCGGACGTCGCGCTCTCCGTCACTATGACGTGCTGCTCAACGCTGCTGTCGCCTTTCGTCACGCCGCTTGCGATGAAGCTTCTGGCGGGCCGCTTCGTGGAGATCGACGCCATGAAGATGATGATAAGCATGCTCAAGATAGTCGTGGTGCCCGTGCTGGCGGGCGCGGTGGTGCATCGGCTTCTGCGGCGGCAGTTCGAGCTTCACAAGGCGGCGTGCGACCGCGTGCTGTCGCTTGTCGCGATGTGCGGCATCTGCTTCACGATCCTTGCGCTGACTGCGCCGAGCCGCGAAACGTTCGCCTCCGCCGGGATAGTGCTCGTCGTCGTCGCGATCGCGCACAACGTGGCCGGATACGTCTGCGGATACTTCGCGACGCGGCTCGTCGGCAGATGGGTGGGGCTCGGCAGGAAGGAGGCGCGCACCATCGCGATCGAGGTCGGCATGCAGAACAGCGGCATGGCCGCAGCCCTTGCCGTGAGCGTGCTCGGAAGCGCGGTGGCCGCGCTTCCGGCGAACGTGTTCTCGATATGGATGAACTTCTCGGGTTCTGTCGTCGCCAGCATCTGGAGCCGCAGCGAGGCGGAGGGCGGCGCCGCCGGTGAAGCCTAGGCGCATTGCCCTCGGCAGACTACTCGACAACCTCGAATCCGTGGATCGAGCCGAACCTTTCGGGGTCGTAGAGGGTCCAGACGACCTTGCCGTCCTTGTCGAACTCCATCAGCTGCCAGCCGCGCCTTGAGTCGTCCCTGCCGTGCCCGGTCCAGTTGGCGACGAGGAGGCGCCCGTCGGGGAATTCCATGACCTTTGCGTAGAAGAAGCCCTTTCTGCCGTCGGCCGCGGGGGCGGACCATATCTTCTGCGGTCTGCCGTCCATGTCGAAGCGCACGGCCTGCGCCGCGTACCCGGCGCCGGTCCAGTAGCCCTTGCCGTCGAGGGCGGGCACGGCGTGGTACATGTTGCGCCCCGACGGCATCCTGAAGTTCTTCAGCACTATGCCGTTCTGGTCGCGGTTTTCGGACGGAAGGCGTCCGTGCGTGAAGCCGTCGTTGTGGGCGATGAGGATGTCGCCGTCTGGAAGCAGCGTCATTGTGCGAGCATAGAAGATGCCGGGGAATGTGTAGGTGGCGAGAAGGGCGCGCTCCTTCGAGAATCTGCGCACGAGGATTCGCCTGTCGCCTTTCTTGCCGCGAGGGTTGACGCAGGCGATGAAGCCGCCGTCGGGCAGTTCGCTCAATGCCGAGATGCCGGCTAGCGAGGGATGGCGGAAGGAGTCCACCTCGCGCCGCTCGTCCATATCGACCACCTTGAACCCGCTGCGGCAGACGTATCTGTAGCGGCCTATCTTTCCGGGCTGACGGGTTCCGACTGGCTGCATGTCCCACACCGGCTTTTCGGCGTCCACGAAGAAGCACTTGGACGGGGCGGACGAGTCGTAGTAGTGCACGCGCCCGCGCGACTCGTCGGACAGCACCATGCGGCGGACAGGCTCGGCTGCGTCCGCCGCCAGCAGGGCCGCCGCGGCGACGGACGCCGCAGCCAGCGCATTCTTCGTCATCTTCATGTGGTCATCTCCATTTTCTCTACGGATGCCGGATATTATACCACCAAATCCGAGATCGTCAAATATGCCACTTGCAAAATCTACTGCGCTGGTTGGCGCTGGCATGGTTCCTAGTTCGGAGCTTTTACAGGCTGGTCAGATGCTGACCTGCGATTATATTTTGTCGACCAGGCTTGAGAGCATCCGCTATTCCAAGAAACTAGGTCAAGACAAGAAAACAAAGAAGTTCGGGCAGATGTATTCCATGAAGATTGTATTAAGTTTTCGCCTGACCAATGTTCGTACTGGAACCACTGCCGCAAATGACACACTCACCCTAACCTTGGATAATGATGCAATTAAGGAAATGCTGGAGGCAGATGAAGAGGCAGATCTGCTCAGGGGGACATTAAGCGGAATTGTCGAACCATTGCAAGAATGGATCAAGGAGAATTCCAAGTGAAAGATTTCGATGCACTGAGGGCTTCTCAGGGTATCGGACAAACTGGTAAGCAAACATAAAAATAAAGGAAACAGTAAATGAAAAAACTGATGATTACAACGATTGCTGTCGTTGCTGCGGTTGCAGTCAACGCTCAGGAGCTTGGTAGTGACGCCGCTGCTCCTGCCGAAGGAACTCCGACGGCTGCCGCTGTCAAGGAGCTCCCACCTGAAACAGGTACAGGTGCTGCTGTAGCTGAGATGCAGCAGGTACAGGGCGAGGAGGTTCCTCCTGCGCCGACGGCAAAAGAAATGATCGAAGAATATTTTAACAGTAAAGAAGGGTGGAGCAAAGGTTACGACGAGGAGGCAGACAGAATCATAGTCAGTGACTTCATCGAATTTGACATCAAGAATCCAAAGGTTTCTACAGACTTTCTTGATCTCAGAAAAGAAAAAATGTCTGAGCTTATGCTCAAATCCAAGGCTAAGATCATAGAGACAATCATGAGCAAGATGTCAGGAGCTCGTATCCTTGATGTTCCAGGCAACCCAATTGCCAAGCAACTTGAGAAGGAGCAGAAGGAGATCAACAAGGCACTTGCTGCCGCTCGCGAAGATATTGCGAAACTTGATGCAAATCTTGCTGATGCATTGGCTCGTCGTGATAATGTCACCCCCAGCGAGCTTGTTGCTGTTATTTCCTCGTGGTTTACGTCTGCGGAAAAGGAGAACATAGCGGCCAAGTTTGATGCTGATAAGAAGGAGCGTTACAATAATGCAAAAGCTGATTTTGAGGCGGCTGCTTCTAAATACAAGGAGTTGGCCGAGAAGGCAGAAGCCCTTAAGGGTACAGTTTCCAAGGAGATGAAAACATCGTTGTCGCGTGTTTCCGCCATGCCAATTTATGGTTGTACCGTACTCCAACAGGCCGAATCTATATCAGAGAAGAATGGGCGTTACAAATACCAGATTGCTGTTCTTTATTCCTGGAGTGGTGAGATGATGAAAGCATCTGGTGAGATTCTCAAGGGTGAATCCGTGAAGTTCAACCCTGGTAAGAAATCCATCAAGGAATGGCTTGCTAGCAAGGCGAAAAAGGGTGCGCTTGCCCAGTGGATTGGCCCTCGTCAATATATCGACAACCAAGGTAATATGTGGTTCATAGGAATTTCATGTGCCGCGATTGATGATGATTCTGATACGAGTGAAGCAAATCGAGAAGCCGCCGAACTTGAGGCAGCTGCCGAAGTTATGTTCGCGCTCTATTCGGATGCGACGAGTTCCAAGACTCTTAATAAGCTCATGCGTACCAAGGTCGGTGCCGGTGGCGAAAAAGAGACACAGGTTTACAAGGATTTCAGCAAAACCCAGGGTGAGTTGTTTAAGGATATCCAGATTTCCGGCAATGCCGAACTTTGGAGTGGTACGGTTCGGCACGAACCATCTGGACTTGACATGCAGGTCGTTGTCTATGGCGTGAACTCTGGCAGTGTCAAGGCACTTAAGGATATTCAAGCCCGTGCGGTATCGCTTGGAATTGAGGTTAACACCTATCAGGAAATGGAGCGTGGCCGTCAGGATCAGCTTCGCAACTCTTTCGAGGCTTCGAAGAACAATCCCGCCGCTCGTGCTGCTGGTGCTGCGGCTGCTTCTGCTGATTTAAAGAAAAAGGCTGCTGCTCGTTGGTCGTCGAAGCCTGTCAACACATTCAAGGAGAGTGCAAACCAAACAAAGTCGCAGACGAAAGGTTCCCTTCGTAAGGGTGCGCAGATGATTACGGACGATGACGATTAATGATGTCTGGGTGTCAGTCTTGAGACACTTTCACAAGGAGTAAACGGATGAATCTAAAGTGCCTAATACTGATGTTTGTTGGCATATGGCAGATGCCACTGTTTGCCGCATTTACTCCCGAGGAGGCTCGTCGTGTCTACGGCGAGTCCTCCTCGTCCTTGAATTTGTCGACTTTCAAAGAGGTAGGCGATTATGTTTTCATGGAGGTTAAGTGGAGTGTTGACAAAGATGTTAGTGCCGATGACCGCGAGTCCCTTGAAATGAGTGCATTGATAGATGCTATTCAGAAATATGTGGCACCACCAGTGGTTGCTTGTACAAATTCACCGTTTTCAAAGGCTTTGACGACATGGCTTACACCAGAAACAGAATTTAGCTTGCCAGAAGTCCCGAGTTCTGTGGTGAAAGAAGAGGAAAAAGATGGTAAACATAGTCAGGTTATTGCTTTTGATGCAACAGTTCTGAAGGCGGCGAAAGCCTCTGCCTCAAAAAGAGCACATGGTGTCAATGAACGGTCTGTAGAAGATTGGCTGAAATTATTGAAGGAGACCTATGGGAATTTCAAGACGCCAGTTGAAAAGCGCAAGTTCAATGTCATGCTTGGTTGCCCAATAGTTGATTTTATTTTAAACACGGGTAAATATGAATCGGAAAACGCTAACGAGGATGAGAAGGACGGCGTAGCGGAAGTAAATAGGGTTATCAATTGGACGCCGACGAAGGACTCTGTCTTCTCCAAGTATCCAAATCTACTTTGGTCAACGCATCAAAAAAGAGAATCAAATCTGTTCTACCCGAACTGGTCAGAGGATGATGGGGGCAAATTTGCCAAGGCAGAGGTGCTGTATAGGAAGGGGAAGGACGTGCCGAAGATATTGACCCTTCTCGCTGAATCAATTAGTATCAACCCAATAGGAGAGAAGAAGTGGGCTTATCTTGGAGGTGTGTTGAAGGCAATGAATAAACCTGAAGATGCGATGATAGCCTACATTCAAGCTCTGAAATTCAACAATGATGATCCATGGGCATGGAAAGGTGTTCAGGACTGTTGCAAGAAGCTCGGTTTCAAATCGAATGCCGCTGGTCTGGATTGGTATTTCAAATTAAATGGTATTAAGTAACTGGTAGCGCATGGTAAAAAAGACAAGTCCTTTATGATTAATTCGCTGATACAGAGTCTAAAGCTGCTGGCCTTTCTGATGGGGGTTCCGTTCGGGTTTGCGTTGTTGTTGCAGTGGATTGGCAGTGGAATTAGGAAGTCGGGCGTGAGCCGATTGGGAAATGCGTACTGGTATCTCGTCTCCCCAGGGGGGCGCATGCCATGAAACCGGACATGCGCTTGGTTGCCTGCTCACATTCTGCCGCATCACCAAGTTTGTGCCGTTCAGGATAGGCGAAGACGGAACGCTTGGATATGTGCAGCATGAAGTTAAGAGCGGATGGAAAGGTGCGGTGTCTAACCTGGTGATCGCAACTGGGCCGATCTGGTTTCGTTGTATCGTGATTGTGGCTCTTACCAGGCGATTTGCCGGCACGGCGATGGTGTCAAATCACTAGTGGTACGAATCATTAAACAAGAAGGAGAGTATTGGAAATGTTTTGTTCGAAATGTGGTTGTCAGTTGGATGATGCGTCTCGTTTCTGTTCCCAGTGCGGAGCTTCCATCGGCCCTG
>JAEEGL016465264.1_pt1 | contig 19634 bp, 7 predicted proteins | sample 9134231 | NCBI WGS metagenome assembly JAEEGL01 (sample SAMN16246548, study PRJNA631951) | gut metagenome | biome: gut microbiome; feature: rumen; material: fiber-attached | host: Bos | place: Iran: Karaj | collected 2018-10 | reverse complement strand
GGGGATCGAGGTTGGGGTGCATCTGTTGGATTTAAATTATAAATTCCAGCCGGCGGACGACAAAATCGCGGCGGGTCGCGAGACGCGTTCCTTTGAGTCCATGGAGCAAAAAGAGGGCTGGCAGGCTATTCCCATGGTGTTTGCGCATTTTGATTTTGATGCGCTGAAGGATTGGGATTTTGGGGCGGGGATTTATGGTCCTGCGACGGTGCCGCATCGCCGTTACAGCAATCAGTTTAAGGTCAAGTCGGTGATGCGCGGTGAGTCGGATGTGACCGATTCGATCCGTGGCGATCAGCAGCGTTCACTTGTGCCCAATGGCATGATCGTTGATGAAGATGTGTTGTTGATGTTTCCGACGCTGTCGGTTGCCTATCGGATTTTGCCTGAGTTGAGCGTTGGGGTTTCGTTGCAGGCGGCGATGTTTACGGGCGATATGTCGATTGCCATAGGGGGGGCGGTACCAGGGGTGGTCAGTTTGGATGTGTCGGACTGGTTTACGCCAACAGCGGTGATCGGTGTGGCTTACGACCCTTTGCCGAGCGTGCAGCTGGGCCTTTCGCTGCGTCCTCCTTTCGAGCTGGATGCCCAGGGATCGGCTAAAATTACAAGATTTTATGGCAATACACCCACTGGTCGCGAATATGGGGAAAACGAGCAGATTCCATTGGGGCCGTGGGAGTTAAACGATGATCTCGTATTGTATGATGCCAATGGAAAAAAGGATGATGGCGTTCATATGAAGCTGCACGATCCGCTGATGCTGCGAGCGGGGGTGCGCTATGTGAATTTCAGAGCAGATGGTTCGGAACGTTTCGATATTGAGTTCGATTATATGTGGGAAATGCAGGAGATGCATGATTCCATCGAAGTCAGCTTTGATGCCAAAACGACTCAGGTGCCTGCGGATGAGGGGGATGGTTACATCGAAGTGGATTTGCCGCGCATGAACGATAAGCGGAATTATCGCAATACCCATTCGTTCCGTTTGGGGGGGGATTGGAATGTGATCCCTCAATTGTTGACTCTGCGCCTGGGCGGAAACTACGAAACTTCTCAAAGTCCTGAAGAGAATACGCATCTGGATTTCATCAGCAACGATCGCTGGGGGGTTGCTGCAGGTGTGGGGGTTCATTTTGGAATGTTTGAGTTGAATTTTGCGTATTCTTATGCGGGCTTGATCGAGCGCGATGTGACCGACAGCGATGTGCGCCTGGTCGACATTACCTCGGAACGTGATAAATATGATGGAAATGGCGTACGCCAAACGGGCTGGAAGGTCAACGGTAACGGCCAGTTTGAAGGTTCTTTGCATGTGTTCGCGCTCTCTCTGGGCATGTATTTGTGATCTTCAATGAGCGCTGATTCTTCGTTTTTGCGTTTATTTTTAATGAGTTAAATCTGGCTGATTGAGATCGGTTTTGAAGGCATTGAAAGGCGGGCGTTGAACCGCCTTTTTGATTTTATAAGGAAAGTTTTTGCATGATTGAGCAAAATGAGCAGTTTCCTTTAAATGAACTTTGTGAAGGGCTGCGCGCCGGGCAGCGCGTGGTGGATGTGAGCGGGCTCGAAATCGATGCGTTCGCGTTTGTGGTGCAGCAGGCGCAGTCAAAGCTGAGTCGGCGTTGTCTGGTGGTGGTGCCCGATGCGTCCGATGCAAGGCGGGTTGCGGCGAATTTGCGTTGCTTGGTGGATGCGCCTAACGCTTCAAAATCACAGGTGATTTTATTGCCGCAGCTGGAGGCTTCGCCTTATGGGCAGCTCAGTCCCGATCGCCAGGCGGTGATGGATTTGATGGCGGGGCTCGCACGGCTTTGCTGGGACGACGGGGCGGTTTTTACGGTGCTTTCGGCGGAGATGCTGGCGCGAAAGACGGTGCCTCGGGAAGCGCTGATTGAGCAGAGCGTTCTGGTGGCCGCAGGTCAGCCATTGGAGCGCGATAAATGCTTGAGATCATTGGCAGATAGCGGTTATCGCGCGGTGAGTGCGGTGGAGGATCCGGGCACGTTTGCGGTGCGCGGGGGCATCGTGGATGTGTTTCCGCCTCACCTTCGCCGCCCGGTGCGCATCGAGCTTTGGGGCGATGAAGTCGACAATTTAAGCTATTTTGAGCCCGAGACCCAGCGCCGTCTGGAGTCTGCAGGCGATGAGCTGGTGCTGCCGCCGGTGCGCGAGGAGTTTTTGGGGAAAGCGTTTCGCGAGCGCGCGCGCCAGGCTTTGCTGAAGCGGGCAGGGGAGGCGCAGGTACCTACCCGAAAACTTCAGCCGATGCTTGAAGATCTGCAGAATTCGATCCCGTTTATGGGGATTGAGGGTTTTCGCCCCGGCTTTTTTGATTCGCTTGGTTCAATTGTTGATTATTTAAGTTCAGATTGCTTCGTCGCGCTGTTCGATCCTATGGCGATCGGCGATCAAATGCGTAATCGTTTGAATTCTCTGCAAAATAGTTATGAATCGTTAAAGGGTGAGGTCGCTTTTGCACCGGAAGCTCACCTTTGGGCGCCGAGCGAAGTGATGGCGTCGCTTGAAAATCGGGCGCTGATGCGCGCGCATCGGGTGCAGATGGTGGAGGAGCTGGGGGCGGTCGATGGGCCTTCGGATGCGCTGCGATTTGCTCTGCCGGGGAACGGGGATTTGAGTCAGGCTCTGCAGGCGGCGCGGGCGGATCGGGAACCGCTTAAGCCTTTAGCCGAAAAACTGAGACAATGGCTGGAGTTAGGGATGCGTCCCGTGCTGACGCTGAGTCAGCAGACCGGCGAAGAGCGCGTGGCGCGATTGCTTAAAAACTACGGCATCGAAATGGAGTTTGGCAGTGCGCCTGCTTGCGTTTATTTGCAGCCGCCGCGCATGGGCGAAGCGAGAGTTATCCTTTTAAAGGGGGGGGGATACGGTGGCTTTCATTTAACTTCGCACGGGATGGCATGGGTGACCGAAGAAGACTTGTTTGGTCACAAGGCGCCCAGGCGAAAGAAGGCCAAAACAGAAGACGCGCACACGCCGTTTTTGCAGAATTTTCGCGATCTTGAGCCCGGCGATTATGTGGTGCATCTGGATCACGGCATCGGGCAGTATGTGGGTCTTAAAAAGCTGGTTCTGGGCAAGGGCGAGATGGATTTTTTGGAGATCGCCTTTGCGGGGCAGGACAAGCTCTATCTGCCGGTCTATAAGTTAGGTTATTTGCAAAAATTTGTGGGGCCCGGCAACACGCCGCCGCATATCGATAAGCTCGGGGGCTCGGCCTGGCAAAAAACGCGTCAAAAAGCGCAGGCCTGCGCAGAAGAGGATGCGCTCACGTTTTTGGATCTCTATGCCAGGCGCGAGCTCGCTCAGGGTTACGCGTTCAGTCCGCCCGACAGCTATTTTCGCGCGTTCGAGGCGCTGTTTCCCTTTGAAGAGACGCCGGATCAGGAGCGCGCGATCGAGGAGGTGCTGGCCGATATGGGCCGCGAGCGCCCGATGGATCGCTTGTTGTGCGGTGATGTTGGGTTTGGTAAGACGGAAGTCGCGTTGCGGGCGGCGATGAAGGCGGTACTCGATGCCAAGCAGGTGGCGGTTCTGGTGCCCACGACGGTGCTCGCGCTGCAGCATTACAAGAATTTTTTGGCGCGGTTTTCGCAATATCCCGTCCGCATCGAGCTCTTGAGCCGTCTGATTCCTAAAGAAAAACAAAAAAAGATTCTGGCCGACTGCGCGGCGGGCAAGGTCGACATCCTCATCGGCACGCATCGATTGCTTTCAAATGACGTGCAGTTTGCGGATTTGGGGCTGCTGATTCTGGATGAGGAGCATCGGTTTGGCGTGCGGCATAAGGAGCGCCTGAAGGAGCTTCGGACCCATATCGACGTGCTCACCATGACGGCGACGCCGATCCCGCGAACGCTGCAGATGGCGTTAAACGGGCTTCGCGATTTGAGCGTGATCACGACGCCGCCGAACGATCGTCTGAGCGTGCGCACGTTTGTTTGCCGGGCCACCGACGAGCTGGTGCGCGATGCGGTGATGCGCGAGCTCAGCCGCGGGGGGCAGGTGTTTTTTGTGCATAATCGCGTGCAAAGTATAGAAGCTCGAAAGGCGTGGCTGCAGGCGCTGGTGCCCGAGGCGCGCATCGTGGTGGGTCACGGTCAGATGGAGGCTGAGGCGCTCGAAAAGGTGATGATCGATTTTACGTCGGGCAAATATAATGTGCTGCTTTCGACCACGATCATCGAGTCGGGCATCGATATTCCGACCGCAAACACGATGCTGATCGATCACGCCGATCAGTTTGGTCTGGCGCAGCTTTACCAGCTGAGAGGCCGTGTGGGGCGCAGCCGTGAGCGCGGTTATTGTTACCTGCTGGTGCCGAGCGAGATGGTGCTGACCGACGACGCGCGCAAGCGCCTTGCGGTGATCAATCAATTTACGGAGCTGGGATCGGGCTTTCACGTGGCGAGTCACGATTTGGAGCTTCGCGGTGCGGGCGAGATGCTGGGGACGCGCCAAAAGGGTCAGGTGCAGGCGGTGGGCCTCGATCTTTACAGTCAGCTCATCGAGGAGGCGGTCAATCGTTTGCGCGGTGAGGCGCCCAAAGTCGAGTTTGATCCCGAGCTGAACCTGCAGGTGGCCGCGCATCTGCCCGAGGACTACGTGCCAGACACCCATTTGCGGCTGGTGTTCTACAAGCGCCTGGCCAACTGTGAGGATGAAGAGGCGGTGATCGCCTGCGCGGATGAGATGGTCGATCGCTTTGGACCCATGCCCGGAGTGGTGCGTAACCTTGTGGAATTAATGAGGATTCGGACGCTCGCAAAGAAACTGGGCCTGCGCTCGGTCGATGCGGGCGGTCCGCTCGTGGGCTTTGGATTTCACCCGCAGAGCCCCATGCCCATCGAGGCGATCATCGCGTTGGTGAGCGATCCGGCGTCGGGTTTTGATGCGCCCGCCGATTACCGCCTTCAGTATCATTTTACGGATCACGAGCGCCGCGACACGCTGGTTTCAACCCGCGTCTGCCTGCAGCGCCTGGCCGAATACCTGCCCTCGCCAGAGTGAGTCTTTTAACACCCAGGCAAAGAGGGCGAGGTCACATAAGTCGTAAATTTTCAAGATGAATCGGGCACGCGCCTTGCTGTGGCGATGGCGTAATTTTCTGATATAGTAGCGGCATACCTGTGCTCTGGCTTTAAGCTTGGGCGCGATTTGGACGATATTGTTTCAAAATGTGGGTGCTCGATTTTAACGTTGGGGCTCGGAGGTGCAAAACATGAAAAAAATACTTCTTCCCTTTACATTAGCGGTAGCGACCTTCGGAGTCACAACGGCTTGGTCGCAAACGCGTACGCCGTGGGAAATGCACGACGGAATGGAAGTAACCGCTTCAAACCCTTACGGGTTTGTGTCGATTCAAACAAACTGTAAAACCTCTAGGCATGGGGCAAAATGTGAATACAATAACGTGGATTTGCTGCCTCCGAGCAATTTGACGGCTTGGGCTGCTCAGCCGGAGTATTCGCGTAAAACATACATTCCCCCAGAAGATGATCCCGGTTGGCGCGAATGCGGCGATCCTTCAACGGCAACTTATAACGATCCAACCTGGGCGAAATATACATGCAATTCAGGTGAAGAGATTGTTTATAAAGTAGGCAGCGCAAACTCGCGTATGTGCTGTATGACGAATGATGACCGATGTCAGGCAAGAAATAACTATAAACCCTATTTTAAATGGGGGAAAACTTGCATTAATGAATCGGGTGACCGAATTGCATCCGGTACAAAAAATGGCCAATGTGCGAATTTAAAGATCAACAGCGATTCAAGCTGCAGAAGTGTGAACTGTAATGGTGGATCTGAAAGCGATTGTACTCAAAATGCGTGCTGCGCGTGGATTCCCAAAGGCTCCCCTCAGTATTTCGCTGATTTTAGTTATTTCCAAACGATCGTCACCATTCCTGCTTATGTAGAAATCAACGAATTCTCGATTACTTTCAAGAATGAGGATACTTCCGCAACCGGGCGCATGGATGATGGTTCACGGATCACCATCTATAACGATGCTTATCCAAACGGTTTCGTGCTCGATGAAGCAAATAACAGCAGTTATGTGTATTATGACACAACTGTTCAGGTGACAGCGAACTTAGCTCAATATGCACGGCATGGTATAAACCGTATCGTCATTACGCAGATCGATGACTGCTGCCAGGAAAACAACCTGCCATTTGCCGGCGTCAGCTTAAACGGTGGTCTCGTTGGCGTAGAACCCGATCGCGACAACGACGGTGTGCCGGACCGCTTGGACAACTGCCCCGATACGCCGAACCCCGATCAAACCAACAACGATGCGGATGAATTCGGTGATGCCTGCGATAACTGCCCTGGCACTTACAACCCGGATCAAGCCGATGAAGATCACGACGGGATTGGCGATCTTTGCGACCCCATGAACTGCCAGAAGAAGGGGAGAGGCGGCGTTCCGTGCGATGGCACCGATCCCTCCTGCGGTGTGGAACTTTGCGACGGCATCGATAACGACTGCAACGGAGCCACCGATGAAGGCAATCCGGAGGGCGATAAAGATTGCGTCGTTACGGATGCAAACGGACAACCCTTAGCTCAGGAAAACCGCTGCCGCGCCGGTCGGACGGTTTGCGATCTTGCGCAAAAGAAGCCGGTTTGCGAATCCAAGCTTGCTCCTATGGCCGAAATCTGTAACGGGCTCGACGACGATTGCGACGGTGAGGTGGATGAAGGCAATCCCGGTGGCGGGTTATCCTGCAATACCGATTACCTGGGGCCCTGCAGAGCGGGTACGTTCCAATGCACCGATGGCCACGTGAAATGTATGCCCGATCGTCTGCCTGCCAGCCAGGACATCTGCAACGGCGAAGACGATGACTGCAACGGCGTGGTGGATGATGTGACCTGGGATGAGCCGAACTGCGATGTACCCGAGTTGTTTGGGCGCTGCAAACAGGGCGTAAAGGTTTGCGGCAAGACGGGCGTGGATCCCGATACGGGCAAAGACTTATACGGTGCGGTCTGTCAGCAGCAGTTTTATCCGGTGCCTGAAACCTGCAACGGTGAAGATGACGACTGCGACGGCGAGAGCGACGAAGGCAACCCTGGAGGCGGCCGAAACTGCGAGGTTCCCGGCAAGCTGGGGCTTTGCGCTCAGGGTATATGGAGATGTGATGCGAGTGGGCATTTGGTTTGCGATCCCCCGGATCCAGATCCTACTTCTGACGAAATCTGCGATGGCGTCGACAACGACTGTAATGGCGTGATCGACGATTTGCCTGAGACCGCGAAGGTTCCTGCCGATTACGAAAATGCAAGCCTGAGAGGTCTCACCATAAATGATGACTGTACGACTTCTGAGGCCTGCGGTCAGGGCAAAGTGAGCTGCGAGCGGGGGCAATGGGTTTGCAAGACGCCCGGCGCCGCAGTTGAAGACACGACCTGCGATGGCATCGATGATGACTGCGATGGCGCGACCGATGAAGATTTTGTGACTGAAGACTGCACATCGAATGCGCCCGGCATCTGCGCAGATGGCTATACAAAATGCATCAAAGACGAAGTCACGGGCAACAAAACAAAGGTTTGTGTACCTAAGATTCAGCCGAACACCGTACCTGAAACCTGCAACGGTGATGATGATGACTGCGATGGTGCAACCGATGAGGATCTCGATGGTTACGGTCCTGATGTGACTTGCGATACGGGCTTAAAGGGCATGTGCGCAGAAGGTCACAGGCTTTGCCAGGTGGGTCAGTCCGGATGCTTCGCTTTGCATAGTCCTGAAGCGGAAAAATGCGATGGCCTCGACAACAACTGCGATGGCAATACCGATGAAGGCGATCCCGAAGGTGGCTCTCCCTGCGATGTGTATGAGGAGCCGGACGCAGAAGGAAACCGTGTAAAGAAGAAGGGCGTCTGTGCGCAGGGTATCGAGAGCTGCCGCCAGGTGGGCGACGGTAAGGGGGTGGTTTGCGTACAGATGGTTCAGCCTTCTGTGGAAATTTGCGATGGTCTCGACAACGACTGCGATGGAGAGACCGATGAAGACCTGGAGGATGAGGGCAAGGATTGCATTCCTGAGGGCGCGTTGGGTCTTTGCGCCAAAGATGCTCACATGAAATGTCAGGGCACTGCGGGCTGGGAATGCGTCGCTCCCTATACGCGACAGGCTGAAGAATGCGATGGCGAAGATAACGACTGCAACGGCATTGTGGACGACGGTATCGAAAACGGAGGCTCCTGCGATACGCACAAGGACGGCGATTGCGCAGTCGGCGTTTATGTCTGTCTGAGCGGTGATTGGAGTTGTGAACCGCAACAGGGTCAGATTTCGGTCGAAGTTTGCAATGGCAAAGACGACGACTGCAATGGCGAAATCGACGAAGGCCATCCCGGTGAAGGCATCCCCTGCGAAATTACGGGCAAGATCGGCGCCTGCAAGATCGGTACTACGGTTTGCCAAGAGGGTCACATCGAATGCACCAATGGCCCCGAGCCGGCCGACAAGGATGAATGCGACGGCATCGATAACGACTGCGACGGTGTTGTGGATGAAGACGACGATAAGGCGGGCCAGGAATGCGATACCGGTTTGGCGGGCATCTGCAAAGAGGGCATTTACGAATGCAAGGCCGGATTGATCTGCAATCCTAATATTGAGCCTTACAGCCAGGAAGAGCTTTGCGACAACATCGATAACGACTGCGATGGCCTCATCGACAACAACGTGCGCTTTGGCGAAGACATTTGCGCGACCGGTTTGCCGGGCATTTGTGCGGATGGCCATTGGGAATGCCGCAATGTCGAAAAGACCTGCGTCCCGAACGTTGCGATGCTGAGGAGCGACTGCAGGAAAGGGGATGATTCCAAAGTTTGCTTCCGAGTCCGCCTGACGGCCGATACTTTTGCTGAAGAATGCGAGGGCGCAGAAGAGAACAGCTGCGTGGATGCGGACGATTGCGAAGGCCTCTGCGTCATGAAAGAGATCGCCGATCACCTCGACAACGACTGCAACGGCATCGTGGATGACGGCTTCTTCAACGCCTGCGGTACTTACGGCGATGCGCCCAAAGAAGTTTGCGACGGCATCGACAACGACTGCGACGGCAAGACCGATGAAGATGTGGATGATTGCGCAGCGGGTGAAGTCTGCGTCCACGGCATTTGCGTGAGCGCCTGCGTCAACGGCGAATGCCCCGGCGATGGCAGCTTGACCTGCGTGATGGGTGAGAATGGCGGCGGCTGCATGACGCCTTGCCAGGCGACCGACGAATGCACCAAAGACAATCAGAAGTTCAACTGCGAAGAAGATCGCAAAGACGTCACATGCGTCGATCCCTGCGAGGGCGTGACCTGCAACTCCGACGAAGTTTGCATCTCGGTGGCCAGGGAAGGCTGCAGGATCGCGGAAGGCGACTGCTATGAACCGCGTTGTGTGGCGAACAACTGCTACGAGGCGGGCTGCAAGGATGAGGGCGAATATTGCTCTGCGGGTCAATGTGAACCCAATCCGCATCTCTGCATCGCGATCGTTTGTGGCGTGCTCGACTTCTGCCGTGAGGGCGAATGCGTCAAGAACTGCGCCAACATCTCCTGCGCGCTCGATGAGTTCTGCAGCGGCGGCGAATGCATCAAGGATCCCTGCTTCGGCTACGATTGTCCCGATGGCAACGTCTGCGTGGTCAGAAATTCTGAAAGCGGCGTCAAGGCGGAATGCGAGCTTCGCACCGCTTGCAGCGGCGTCATCTGTGGCTCCGGCCGCATTTGTCAGAACGGCGACTGCGTGGACGATCCCTGCAACGGCATCGTTTGCCCGGTGGGTCAGTCCTGCGAAGCTTCGTTAACCGGCGGGGCAGAATGCTATGCCAACTGGTTCATCGAAGAATTGCATCAGCAGCAGACTGAAAACGACGCTGGTGAAGAAGACGGCGGCGTGAGCGACGGCGGCGTGAGCGACGGCGATGTCGACGGCGATGTCGACGGCGGCAGCGGTGAAGACGGCGCGGCTGGCAATGGTGGCAATGGTGGCGAAGGCGGATCCGCTGGCAATGGCGGCGGTTATGTACCCACTTTGCCCGACAGCGATGTGTTCGACGGCGATGCGGCGATCGAGGATGACGGCGAGAGCGGTGAAGATGGCTGCAACTGCAGGCTCCAGAATTCCGGCAGCGCTGCCTGGTGGTGCCTGTTGCCTCTCGCGGCTTTAGGTCTCCGTCGCCGTCGCCATTGATCCCTTCTCACATGCGGTCGCTCTTCGGGGCGGCCGCTCCTCCCTTCATCAAATCCATGAATTTCACAAAAGACTTTCTTCTGGAGCTCTATCAGCTCAAGGCGTTGCCGCGCACGGGATGGGTGCGCGCGCAGGTTTCCAATCCCGAGACCGTGGCTTCGCACAGCTTTGGGGTCGCTTGTCTGGCGTTGTTGCTTTGTCCGCCGGGGCTTAGCCGCGAGCGCGCGTTGCAGCTGGCGCTGGTTCACGACTGGGCCGAAGCGCGGGTGGGCGACATCACGCCGCATGATCCGGTCACGCCTCGCGAAAAGCACGAGCGCGAATGCGGGGCGCTGCGTCAGATGGTCGCATCGCTGCCGCAGGGGGAGGCGCTGTTCGATCTCTTTATGGAATACGAGGCGGGCGAGACGGCGGAGGCGAAGTTTGTGCGCGCCCTCGATAAGCTCGATATGGGGCTTCAGGCGCAGGCGTACGGCGGGGCGGGATTGGAGGAATTTACGGCTTCAGCGAAGGCGGCTCTCGGCGGATTCCCCGATTTGCTCAGTCTTCTTTCGTGATTTCTTCGGGGCGCTCGGTGCTTTGGGCGGGCGGCAGGGTGTTCGGACCGATCGTGATGCGCCGCGTCCAGTCGAGCTGCACCTTGCGCGGCTTGAAGCCGATCTTGGCCAGATAGGCGGTGTGCTTGTCGGTGGTGGTGATCATCTCGAACTGCTTGATGTTGCGCTCGCGCCAGAAGGAGAGATCGTCCACGAAGAAATGCTTGCCCACGGCGCAGTCGCGGTAGGTGGGCGTCACGTAGTCCACAAAGATATGCGCGGTGCCGGCGTCGTCGCGGGTGAAGGCCACGAGTCCTGCGATGTCGTTGTTTCTGAAATAGACCGCCAGTTCTTGCGCAGGTTTGATGGCGTTTTCACCGAAGATCGCATCCATTTCCTTCTTATTCTTTTTGCAAAACAGCTTGACCAGCGCGTCCTCTTTGCTCACTTCCACGATGTCGAATGCGTCGTGCCTGCCCATTAGCTGATACAAATAATAGAGATCGACCGCGACCAGGATGCCGTTTAAGGCGGATGTGGGATAAGACTCGGTGAGAAAAGCGAAGGTGGCGAAGAGTCCGGAGCCGAAAGCGTTCCAGATGCGCAGCTGCACAGCGGATTTCATGCTGAGCGAGATGAGGACGACGATGGACGAGGCGTATCCGAAGATTTGCAAAAAGAGTTCGTAAGTCATGGCGGTCTCCAAAGATGTAAAGCGCCGGATTGTATGCAGAGGCCTCTTAAACTCAAGGATTTGCTTGTAACGCTTCATAAAGAGGCGCTCATCCACGCAGATAAAAACCTGTACAGGGGGCTTTCAGCCGATCGCCCGCGAGAGAAAGCGCCCTGTGCCCCCTTAAACGCCGTTTTCCCCGCAGCGTCGGATGCGTTTGCCCATGTCCGCCCGGATTGCCCTGCGGATTTTGCTCGGATCGGACAGGGTGATCGCCGATCGAAGCCGTTGGATGATGTTATGGAAGAGGGTTGATGGCTCGTCGAAGGCCTTCGTTGAATCCCTGCAATGAGGTCGTGAGATGTTCAAAGCAATTTGTTGACCCTGCATCACTGTGTGGCTGCAAAATTAAACCCCTTCGATAAATCCATTCTCATTCACCTGAGATTGTAAAAGCAGTTAGATAAAGCATCCATAAAAGCATAAACCGGATTCAAATGCGTTTGCTGATTTGATGACGCGTTGTCAAAGCAGAATCGAAGGCCTTTGAAAAATCATTGCTACAGGGTTGGGGCAGAATCGAAGGCCTTTGATCGGGGTTGGTGGTGATGATGAAGCAGAGTCGAAGGCCTTTGATCGGGGTTGGTGGTGATGATGGAGCAGAGTTGAAGCTGTTTGAACGATCATTGCGATGAAGATGGGGGGACATCGAAGCGGTTTTTTCGTTGCACAGGCTTCGCAACAGATCCCCGTTCACGCGCCTGGAACCTGTGACAGTACGGCATCAAAGGATGTTGGAAGGCGTTCGATAAAGGCGTGAAGCGGAGGGGGAAGGTCGGTGAAGAGGTTTCAGGAGGGGAGGGAGCGACTACTCAGCAGCGCGAACTTCCAGTTTCCAGGCATTGTTGCTGCTGTAACCGTTCGAAGAACCGTCTCCACCATTGCCGTCATTGGTGTCACAGGGCGTCCAATAGGCGCAGATATCAGAGACCGATCCGCTGTATGAGAACTCGCAATCGGTTGAAACCATACCGATCAGATCGTAGTTGCCCGCCCGAGGCGCCTGGAAGGTGAGGCTGTATTCGGAATGGGTGGGCGCCGAAGCGTCGGTAAACTGCTCATTCCTTCTGGCAGGGGTCGTCCAAATCCATTTGCTGCGATCGCTGATCGGTGTGCCCTGGGGGGCGAAGGCAAATTTCACGACGGCGGTCTTGGATCCTGCCACCATCATACCGCTGTTACTCATGTCGAGCCTCAGGTAGGCGGTGATCTCTTCGCCTTCGACGGCATAACCAGGTACCTTCGTCTCGGCCCACTGGAACCTGCACCAGTCTACAGCCTTGACACATTGTCCGCCTCTACAGATGTTAGCGGCGGATGACGCGTCGCAGTCTGCATTTGAATTGCATGAGCCGCTGGTGCATGGGGCTACCCCATCGATCTGTCCGCAGTCCTGACCCCGGTCGGAGCCGCAATAGAAGGCCGACGAAGAGTCTACACAAGCGACCCCAATGTTGGTGGTGCAGGCTGCATTGTCGTAGGAGGTGAGGGTACCGCCTGTGCAGACCGGTTTCTTGGCGCAGGAACGGTAGACGGGCGCTTCATGCCCACAGGTATTATCGCTTCCACAGACGCCCTTCTCCTCGTAATAGCCGTTCATATAGGGTTCGCAGCTGTTCCGATCCGAGCATCCCCCGTCGCATCCGGTCGGATTGTTCTTGCAGGTGGGCAGTCCGTACTCGATCTTACAGGTTTGATTGGACTCGCACTCAAAGACGACGACGCTTCCATCGGGTTCGCAGTTCCCTGTCTGCTCGTTGCAGGTATAACGAGGCGTTGTGACGATGGAACGATCGTCTTCCGAACATTTGGATTCGCGCGTTGCACATTGTCCGCATGCACTGTAGACGGTGAGCGTACCGGTATGTTCGGGCGAGAAAACGTTGGCGCCGTCGTCACAAACCCCTGACTTGCAGTTCCCCTGCGTTGCATCGTAGTCGCATAAGGTCCAGTGCTGACCTCCATCAGCGCTCACCTTGCCGAAGAAAGCATATTGACCGATGCCCAGATTCTTGATCCCTTCGGGTTGAACGACCATGTATTCGTCATGATTCGGTTCACTCGTTCGATCAAACCGCGTATTGAAGGTCATGGGCGCGCAATCCATCGAAGATGTAGCATCCAGAGGCTGATAAGGCGACCAGCAGAACTCGACTTTCATGTTGTTGTCGGGCTCGTTGTCTCCGGTGACCCCTTCCTCATAGAGCCTCACGTAGGCGTTCAGGCTTTCACCCTTCTTGATCGAAGTCTCTTGTGGATACTGCAACCTGCACCAGTCGACCGTATTAGGCGGATACTGGCATTGACCCTGCTTGCATTCGACGTTTCCAACGCAATCCTGGGGCGTGATACAGCAGCCCTCAGTGTGATAACTGCAGGTGTGATCGTTGCAGAGACCATGTCCCCATTCGCAGGCATTGTTTCCATAGCAGTCGTCATTGTTGTTGCAGGCCACACAACGGTGTTCGTCGGTCAGACAAACCTTTCCGATGCTGCTCATCGCGCAGTCGCGGTCTTCCGTGCACCAGCCTTCGGTGGTTTCATAATGGCATGTACCCGCCTCTTTGCCATTGCTTGAGCAGGTTGCCGTCTTTCCCAGGATGACGGGACAGGGCGACGCCTCGTTGCAGCAGTCCGTTTTGCGCTCAGAACCGCATTTGTTGCCCTCGCAGGTGGGCTCGAAACAACCGTCCTCTACCGTACAATCGCTGGGTTGATTGCATTGACAAGGCTCGCCCGACACCTTGCATTCGCCTCCAACGCATTCCACGGTTTGACAGGAGGAGGGTGCTGTGCATTGCGAGGTCTTTTGACATTGAACGCATTCGTTCCCGTTCTGACTGCAATAGGGTTTATCTTTGTCGGTGCAGTCATTGCTGTCTAAGCAGCAATCGGGACCGTTGTCCGGCTTTTCGGCGCAGCGGTTGTAATCATCGTATGACTCGCAAACATATTTCTTGCAGGCGTTGGCGGTCAGGTGATCGCAATCGTTCTCATTTTCGCAGCAACCAGACAGCGTGTAATATTCACATTTGCCCTTGACGCAAGAAGGTTCCTGGCAGGCTGAACCCCCCTTGCATTCGCTGGCAACCGAACATTCTTCCTTCGGTCCGCTGTCTTCGGAAGCGTCGGATGAGCTGCCGTCAGTGGTCGCGTCCTGGGTAGCGGCGTCGGAGGTGGCGTCCTGGGTAGCGGCGTCGGATGTAGCGGCGTCCTGGGTTGCGGAATCCCCGTAGGGATTGGAGGGCTCGCTGTCTCTCGTAATGGCGTCTTTGGCATCTTCTTCATCTGCACAGGCAAACGCAAACGCGCAAAGGCAAGCCCATAAACCAAACAGGCCGAAATGTTTCATGGTTTCTCCTCGGGCGAACTGTTGCACTGCATTTTTAACGCGAAGCGTGGAGTGTCGGCAACTGTTTGCAGGTTGGAAGGTTGCAAAGCGGAGAGCTCACAAAGCTCCATGTAAACTGCACCCTGCACGGCCCCCCCTTCCCCAAAAAGCCTCTCAGAAAACAAAAAAGCCCGGAAGGATCCCCTCCAGGCTTCTTTAAATCGACCTCGGCCCTGCGGCCTGAGAACTTATTCTTCTGCTTTGCCTTTGCGCTTGTTGGCGAACTTTTTCAGCAGCTCTTCGGCGATCGATTCGGGCACCTGAGCGTAGCGCGAGAACTCCATCGTGAACTCGGCCTTGCCCTGGGTGGAGGAGCGGACGGTGGTCGAGTAACCGAACATGTCGGCCAGCGGGACCTCGGCTTCGACGGTGCACATGCCCTGGTTTTCGTTGGTGGCCTGCACCAGACCGCGGCGCTGCATCAGGGTACGGACGACGGCGCCCTGGAATTCGGTGGGGGCTTCGACGCTCACCTTCATCACGGGCTCCATGATCACGGGCTTGGCCTTGCGGTACGCTTCGCGGAAGGCGGCGCGGGCGCAGGTCTGGAACGCCATATCGGAGGAGTCGACCGGGTGCCAGCCACCGTCTTCGACGGTCATCTTGATGTTGACGACGGGGAAGCCGATGAGCAGACCTTCTTCGAGCTGAGAGCGGAAACCCTTGTCGCAGGAGGGGATATATTCCTTGGGGATCGTGCCGCCGATGACGGTCGATTCGAAGGCGTATTCCTCTTCGGCGTAGGGCTCCATGGTGCCGATGATGCGCGCGAACTGACCCGAACCACCGGTTTGCTTCTTGTGGGTGTAATCGAAATGCGAAGGCTGGGTGATCGTCTCGCGGTAGGCGACCTGAGGCGCGCCGGTGCGGACGTTGGCCTTGTATTCGCGGCGCATGCGCTCGACGTACACATCGAGGTGAAGCTCACCCATGCCGCAGATGACCGTCTCGCCGCTTTCGGGATCGACGAACGCGCGGAAGGTGGGATCCTCGCGGGTGAAGCGCTGCAGCGCCTTCGACATGTTGATTTGCGCCTTGTTGTCGACGGGCTCGATCATGAGCTGGATGACGGGCTCGGGCACGTGCATCGAGGTCATCGCGTAGTTCAGGCGGCCGTCCGTAAACGTGTCGCCCGAAGCGCAGTCGATGCCAAAGAGCGCGACCAAATCGCCGGCGCAGGCGTCTTCGATGTCTTCCATCTCGTCGGCGTGCATGCGCCCCAGGCGGCCCACCTTCACCTTCTTGCCCGAATGCGTGTTGACGATCGTGTCGCCCTTGCGCAGCGTGCCCTGGTAAATGCGGATGTAGGTGAGCTGTCCGTAGCGGCCGTCTTCGAGTTTGAAGGCGAGCATGACCAGCGGATCTTCGGGATCGTTGCCGAGGACGACTTCTTTTTCTTCGTTGTCGAGATCGAGCGCCTTGTTTTCGACGTCGTAAGGTGTGGGCAGGTAATCGACGATGCCGTCGAGCAGCTTTTGGACGCCGCGGTTCTTGTGGGCGCTGCCCATGAACACGGGGACCATCTTGAGGGCCAGGGTGCCCTTGCGGATCGCCTGCTTTAAGAGATCTTCGGGGACTTCTTCGCCACCGAGGAAGAGCTCGGCCACGTCGTCGTCGAACATGGAAGCGGCTTCGAGCAGCATCTCGCGGCGCTCGTTGGCCTTGTCGATCAGATCGGCGGGAATTTCGTCCTCGCGGATGTCCTGGCCCATGTCACCTTCAAAATAGACGGCCTTCATGGTGACCAGGTCGACTACGCCCTTGTGCTCGTCTTCGAGGCCGATGGGGATCTGCACCATGACGGCGTCGAGCTTGAGCTTTTCGCGAAGCTGTTCGGCGACGCGGTAAGGATCGGCGCCGGTACGGTCGCATTTGTTGACGAAGGCGATGCGCGGTACGTGATAGCGGCGCATCTGGCGATCGACGGTCATCGACTGGCTCTGAACACCGGCCACGCCGCAAAGCACCAGCACGGCACCATCGAGCACGCGCATGGCGCGTTCGACCTCGACCGTAAAGTCGACGTGTCCGGGGGTGTCGATCACGTTGATGTGATGCCCCTTCCATTCGCAGTGGGTCGCCGCCGACTGGATCGTGATCCCGCGCTCGCGCTCGAGTTCCATGGAGTCCATGGTGGCGCCTACGCCGTCTTTACCGCGCACTTCATGTACGGCGTGAATGCGGTTGGTGTAGAAGAGAAGTCGTTCCGTCAAGGTGGTCTTGCCGGAATCGATATGGGCACTGATGCCGATGTTTCGGACATTTACGAGATCGGTAATCACGGTCAACTCCTGAGTTAAGAATCGGCGCAGTGTAGGCAGCAGCTTTGCGGAATCAAGCTTTGCAGCGTCACGAATTGTGCGTCATCTGCGTGAGGTGCAATTTGCGGGCGATGTGGCGTTTTATGCGATGGGGGCGGCAGTTGCGTTGGGGGCGAGGCGCCAGAGGGTGACGGGGAGTCCGCCGTTTTGAAGGGCGACGCTGCCCTCGATGTGGTGATGGGATCCTGCGGGCGGGGCGCCCCGTTGTTTGGGGCAGAGGATGGCGGCGGGCCATCCGGGACAGCGATCGAGCAGCATCGCGAGGCGTTCGTAAGCGAGTTCCTGTCCCTGGGCGCGCCGGTCGTAAGGTGGATTGCATAAAATGAGGCCCCGTTCGGCTTCGGGGATCGGGAAGGCAGCGGCATCCTGCCTCGAGAAGGCGATTTGCACCCCGGCGCGCTCCGCGTTTTTTTGTGCGGCGTTTAAGGCGGGCAGGCTGCGATCGCCGCCCAAAATGGGGATCGGATGCGGGGGGAATGAGGGGATTTGAGGTTTGGGGCCCAGTTCCCAGCGGTCGCAATCGAAGCTCCGCAGCCTTCCGGGCGGTAACCCCAGCGCGCGCGACGCCGCCTCGATCACAAAGGTGCCGCTCCCGCACATGGGATCGACGATGGCCTGAACCGGTCCAAAGCCTTCGGCAAAGGCGAGGGCGATCTCCAGAATCCCCGCCGCCAGCGTCTCGCGCAAAGGTGCCGGCCCGTTTTGAAGGCGCCATCCGCGCTTATGCAGAAGCTCCCCCGAGGTATCGAGGCTCAGCGTGCAGACGTCGCGATCGATGCGCGCCAAAAGGAGGCTCCCCGCACTCGGATCCCGCAGCGCCTCAAGCTGCGCCCAAAGCCGCTCCTCCACCGCCCCGCTGTGATAGAGCCGGGATTTGTGACAGCTCACCTCGATCTTCGAAATGCGCGCCTTCTGGGGAAACGCGATCGCTTTGGCCTGCGCCAGATCCTCAAACTTTGCGGCCTTAAAGGAGCCCAGCCGCATTGCGATGCGCGTCGGGATCGCGAGTATGCGGTTTGCAACCCGGGGATCGCCCTCAAAGGTCACGCCCGCATCATCGATCGACTGCAGCTGAAACCCCGCCCGCTGCAATTCCTGAGCCGCCGCCTTCGAGAGTCCCGGCGCCGTGACGGCAAACAGCGTCTTTTTGAAAGGGTTCGATGAAACGCCCATATTTTTATCCGCTCAAAAAGGGTCCGCAGCTTACGCGAGAAACCGCCCGGGCGTTACGTCTTTTTTGCAAAGGCGCCCCGAAACGTCCGCCGCTGCCTCTGCATGGGAGCAATGTGAACCCTGATCGTCCGTGGTCGGTTTTGCAGGGGTACAAAACGAGGCTGGAGCGTCCGTGGTCGGTTTTGCAGGGGTACAAAATGAGGCTGGAGCGTCCGTGGTCGGTTTTGCAGGGGTGCAAAATGAGGCTGGAGCGTCCAGGGTAGGTTTTGCTGGGGTAGAAGGGTAACCCCGGAAGCTCCGTGGTAGGTTTCGACGGGGTAGAAGGGCAACCCCGGAAGCTCCAGGGTAGGTTTTGCTGGGGTAGAAGGGTAACCCCGGAAGCTCCAGGGTAGGTTTCGACGGGGTAGAAGGGTAACCCCGGAAGCTCCAGGGCAGTTTTCTACGGTTGGGTAATGGGGAATGAGAGGTTTAGGGGCGGGAATCAGTTGGTTTTATCGACGGCGAGATCGTAGAGGACGTTAGGCGTATTGGTCTGCACGAAGAGGTAATAGACCTGTTGCGACGAGCTTGCAGGGATGTCGACGGCGACCGCCTGGGTGCGGTTGGACTGCTTATTGGAAATATGATCGCAGATGGTCTTACCTGCGCATCGGCAAGGCCCAGTGGTGTTTGAACTGTCGGCGCAGCGTTGAGAGATGGTCGTCCCTCCTGCTGGGGTGTAGGGCCAGCCGACCGCCTGGTACCTGGTCTTGCCGCCCACGGTGACCTGCTTATATGCGGTGATCACAGCATCCGCAGTGGGCGGGATGGTGATGCTGGCAGTGGTCGCCGCGCTGGCAGGAACTGTGACTTTAAACCAGTCTTCATCGCCGCAGAGTGAAAGCCATGTGTACCACTGGTTGTATTCATTGAGCGTATAGGCTTTTTCGACAAAGTCGTTGGTTCCGGCTGCGAGATTGCTGTCACCACCGGTGTCTTCTGCACGGTCCGGATAACAACTGCTGCTGCCGATGTGTTCAGAGAAATACAGCTGATAGTTGTCGTTGCCGACTGTAGAGCCGTTTCCGTAAACCTTGATGTAATAAGGCCCGGTTGATGGGGCTTTGAAATTCAGGGTTTCAAAATCGGACGCTCTCGCTGAGCCGCAGGTGCCTGATGTGCCTGTATAAGCCTTGCAGCCATCTGACTGTGTGGTGCCGTCGGGTTTAAAGAGCGCCAGTTCGAGATCGCCTCTGTCGTGTTGGAACGT
>JAEEGL012371562.1_pt1 | contig 19634 bp, 22 predicted proteins | sample 9134231 | NCBI WGS metagenome assembly JAEEGL01 (sample SAMN16246548, study PRJNA631951) | gut metagenome | biome: gut microbiome; feature: rumen; material: fiber-attached | host: Bos | place: Iran: Karaj | collected 2018-10 | reverse complement strand
TCCAGTTTGATGTAACTTATGATACAGGCAAGATTGGATATTATGCTTCAGCAAGTAAAAAATATGCATTCCAAGTTAAATCAACTGAAGATGTTACTGTTGGTGGTACAAAAGTAAATGATTATTATTATGTTTCTACTAGAAATGGTGGCGGACATGTATATACTCTAGGTGCTTTATCCGGTGTTTATACATACTCTAAATTAACTGGAGGCTTTGTTGCCGATACTGATGTGAATGGTTTAACCAATGAGTATGATAGTAATGCTAGAGAAGGCCATATTAAATTTATTAACTCTGTCTTCTCTGGACATGGAACGGATGCTTATTACTATTTAACTGCAAAAGGTGTAATTGTTCACTTGGATTCTGATGATGTTCCACTTCTTGCAAAAGAGTTATCATCTATAACTTCTGATACAGAAGAGTTTAGCTTTGATACAGTAATTCCTGCTATTGGAGTACTAGTAAATGAACCTACAATTAATGGTGTAAGATTATGGCTTTCAACTTCTGGTTATAAATCAGATAATATATATCCAGAAAATGGAAATCGTTATTTATATCTAGTTGTATATAATAAAGATGATATTAATAATCCAGTTCAAAAAGTAAAAATTAATGTAAATGAATTGACTGGTCAAACAAGAAAAGCAATTAATAATCAAGTTACATTAGATTCTATTAGTGGTGGTGAATTTGCTAATTATAAATATGATGTAGCAAGAGTAAGTGTTGATGGTGTAGAAACTGATCAGTATTCTTATGATTACCTTAATGGTGTTATAACTCTACATAATGATGTACCTAATAATACAAATGTTTCGGTTACTTATAATATTGCACTATATGGACTAGATATAGATACTGAATATATGTTCCAAGCTTATATGATACCTGTATCTAACCCTAATGACAAAATATATTTAGTTGATAGTACATCTGCTACTTATGATACTGCTCAGATAGAATTTAAAACACTTAAATTAACTGATAGTGCTGTTACATTAAAAGATGTTAATTTAAATGTAGAATCACCTAATTATGAAAATAGATATTTAACTACAAATATTAATATTGGTGATGATAATGGTAGTGAAATAATTGGTTTTGAAGATTTTATTTATGAATTATCTTATGAAGGTAAAGTATTAAATATAAATGCAACAAATGCTTGTAATCTACTTATTCCAGGAAACCATGCTTTATTAAACAACTCATGTGTTTTGAGTGGTGATTATTACTCTGTAAGTACATATCTAGATATTACTGATGGCAATGTATCTGATTCTGATGGAGTATTTAGATTTGTATTTGGAACTGATTATGACTTAGTAATTAAAGCTAAGATTAAAACAATCACTGGATATCAAACTTTAGTAATCTATGATGGTCAGAAATCTGTAAGAGCTTTAGAGGAACCTACAGTTAATGTTACAAAAGAGAGTAGTTATATTCAAAATAAGAACTCATTAAAATTCGAAGTAACATTTGATGATCCTGATAGAGTAGTTAAAGGATTTATAGAAAATAATTCTATACCTGTACCAGATGGTTCATATTTAGGATATCTTGCTAAAGGTACAAGAAGAGAAGTTGATAGTGCACTTATTGCATATCAAATTATTCAACTAGATCCTGAAGGTAATGAATATAATACACAAGTGATTACCTATAACAAAGATTTAGATGGTACTGATTTGAATAATAATACAGACTATTATTTGATATTAAAATACTTAGTTGATACTAATAACTTGGGTTCAGAGCCTGCCACAAAACAAGAACTAAGATTCCCAATTTATACTCAAGTAGACCATGGTGTTGCTTTAGGTAAAGTTGCATATTTTGCTTCAAATAAAGATGGTAAAGGTATATCCGAATTAACATTCTCATATGCTGCTAATATTCAAGAAAATGAAAATCAAAATGTTTATGTTGCTGGTATGACTTATAGTGTATCTATCTTCGGTGGAGATACAATAACTGGTGATACTGCTAAAGATGTATTCTTCATTAATTTACCGGATAAAGATTTTGTTAGTCTTGAATATGTAACTAATACTAATGCATCATCTGAGTTAGGTGAAAATTATTATGACATTGTTCTAAATCACGAAGAATTCCCAACTGGATCTTCTGGTGCATCTTATATCATTGTGTTCCGTTTATATTTAGGTGGTACACTTGATGAAATTCCAAAGACAAAAGATGCTTGTGAAGCAGATCAAACTAATTATTGGGATTTAGAAAGAAATAGATGTTATATCCTCGGTGATGAACACGAATATACTGCTCAATTTAAGGGCTCTACGACAGGAGGAGAATAATGAGAAAATTAAATAAGAAAAACAAGACTTATATTGTTATTCTCCTTACCTTCGTGGTAATAGTATTTATAGCAACTGCTGTATTTGCTTATTTTAAAATCAAAGATATGAATATTAAGTATAATATTTATAAAGATAGTTACTTATATAATACTAAGAATGAACTTATATATGTAACTGATGATACTTTTGCTAAAAAGGATTTCTTAGGAAGATATTATGTAAATATCGAAGGTAAAAAAGTATATCTAGGAAGCAGTGGAGTTATATATAATGCTTCATCTAGAAATGTAACTTTATTAGGAATTTTTTATGAAGTATTAAAAAATGGTGAAGTTGATAAATTAAAAGGTGAAAGTGTTGTTAGCTGTACTAATGCTAATAGAATATTTAAAATTAGTGATCGTAAGTATTTACTTGTTGGACCAAATCTAAAGAGTTCTGATGGAATACTTACCGCTAATGATTACATAATTATTGAACTTGATAAAGTAGGTAATGGTTATATTTATAATAAAGATATGAATATTAAATCATTTAAAGATACTTTCATTGATACTGGCGATTTTAAATTAATGATTAATGAAGAAAAATTAACTATTGGTGAATTAGAAGTTGATTTGAAAGATATTAACGGAAGTACCAATGAATATGGCGAAAGAAAAAAAGGAACAAATCAAGCTGCTGGCAAAGGAACTGGTGGTGGCGATTCAGGTCTCATTGATGGTGGAGATGGCGGCGATGATAAGAAAACCGAGGATATTATTAAGGTTGAAAAATATGTCGCTAGAAAAACCTCAATTGTTAATACAACAGCATCAATAGATTCTATTACTATTAATTATGTAGTATATGATCCATTTACTGAGTATAAAGGATTATATTTAGTACTATTTGATAGTAAGGGAGAAAAATTAGGAACTTATGAAATGGATATGTCTTTAACTACATATACAATAAATGAATTAAAGGCACATAAGAACTATAAGATGGATTTTTACTATATTTATCAAGATCAAGCTGGTAATAATGTTGATACATTATTTGATACAGTAACAATTCAGACTAAAAACTTTAAAGCACATCTTTCACTTGAAATGGTTACAGATGATAGTGTAAGATATATATTGAAAGTAGATGATGGTTACATACTTGATAGTGCTACTGTAGAACTTTCAATTATTGATGGGGATGAGGTTATATCAACTAAATCACATGATTTAAGCAAAACTAATTTAACTGCTGCGGCAGGAAATGATGGTTTTACCGATGTATTTGGTGATTTAGATTTAAGTGGTGAGTTTGTAAAACTTACACTAAAAGACTGTAGATATCAAGGAGAAAGAATTGATATTACAGCAAATTATAAATTTATAATATAAAAAGGAGTGATATATATGGATAATGTATTATCTGCAACAATGATTGCCGTAGGAATTATTCTAGGACTTACTTTCCTAGGTCTTTCTGTCGGACTTGGAATGTTAGGAGGTAGAATTGCGGAAGCTATTGGTCGTAATCCGGAAACTAAGAATGATGTAATTCATTCAATTATGACTATTTTAGTAGTTTTATCAATATTCTTACTATTCCTATTTGCATTCATCTTTATTCTTTTATACTTAAACCCATTCGCAGCATAATATGGAAATAATAATATTAACAGTTATTGTCTTAGTACTAGCAGTTATTCTTTTCTTTGCATTAAGGAAATTAATTGCTAGTATTACTACAGACAGTAAAGATTATTATATGAAAAGAATGCAGGATTATGATGATCAAATATTATCTAAGGCTAAAGAATTAGAGCTTATGGGTAATAAAGATGATAATCCTGAAGTAGTAAAAAAGAGTGAAGATAGTGGTACTAGTAATGCATCAGTAGACAAAAACTTACTTAATATAATGAATGAAACTGAATATTCTTCGGTTAATGTTATGAAACTTGCTAATAAAGTTGATGAAATATTTAATATTGATGAAGAAAAAATTATTAAAGATTTTATTAGTAATATGAAAGTTAACGAAGACTATAAGATTTATCAATCTTTATATGATCGTTTTAGTCCTAATTTGATTTATCGACTTAAGATGTTAAATAAAGAAACGCAAATAAAGGAGATTGGAAAACTTATACCAGATGAAGAGTATGAAGTATTTGATTCATATCTAAAAACACACAAGAAGTTTAGTTTAGATAAGTTTTTAGTTGATTTAAGTCTATTAATTGAAAGAAATAGACCTAATATTGAAATACTAGTAGGTAATAAAAATAAGAATTATGATAATTTAAATCCATATATTAAAACCATATATGATGAAGATATTTATAAGGGAATAATAATTAAATATCAAGATCAAATATATGACTATAGCATTAATGAAAGGGATGTGTGATACATGAGTGTAATGTGGGATGAAATAGCTTCCAGCGTTATGGAAAACATTAATAATGAAGATAATGTATTTAGTGTTGGAAGAGTAGTAAATGTTTCAAAAAACATGATAGAAGTAGCTGGGCTTAAAGATGTAGCATTCTTCGAGGGTGTTAGTGTAGTAAATAAAGCCAGAGGTTATGTATCTGCCATTTTTGAAAATACAGTTAACATATCATTAGTAGAGCAAAAAGAAAATATTTCTGTCGGAGATAAAGTTTATACTTTAAATAAGAACTTTAAGGTATCTTTTTCCATGGATTCACTTGGTAAAGTAGTGGATGTTTTTGGAAATGATTTAATTAGTGGTAAGAAGTTTGATAATTTGCTTGAATTTGATGTTGAACCAGAACCAATTGATATCGTGGATAGAACTGAAGTTAAAAGAGAATTCTTAACTGGTATAACTGGTATAGATTTATTCTATCCAATAGGTAAAGGTCAAAGACAATTAATTATTGGTGATAAAAAGACTGGTAAAACTCAAATATGTCTTGATATGATTAATAATCAAAAAGATAAAAAAGTATTATGTATTTATTGTGCTATAGGTAAAACAAAGAAAGAAATAAAAGAAATATATTACGATTTAGTAAGAATAGGTGCTAGTTCATATACAATGATTATTGCTGCGTTCCCTGATGAACTACCTGCGAAAAGTTTCGTTACACCTTATGCAGCAACATCTTTAGCAAGATTCTTTATGGAGCAAGGCTTAGATGTATTATTAGTATTTGATGATCTAAAGAAACATGCCGATATTTATCGTCAAATGAGTTTGGCAGCAAGAAAAGTACCAGGAAGAGATGCTTATCCATCTGATATCTTCTATACACATGCAAGACTACTTGAAAATGGATGTCAACATAAAGATGGTGGATCTATAACAATGATTCCAGTAGTAGAAACTAAAAGTGGAGATATAACTGATTATATTTCTACTAATATTATTTCTATCTGTGATGGACAATTAGTTTTATCACTTAAGAAATTTAATAAAGGTGAACTACCAGCAATTGATTATGGTCTTTCTGTATCTCGTCTAGGTGGAGCAGTTCAATCAAGAGACATGAAGAAAGTAGGTATTAGAACTAGACAAACACTTTTATCTTATCTAGAAATAAGGGAAATATATGAACTTGTTAATCTAGATGATTTAGGTGAAAATATGAAAAAAAGAATGGTTGAAGGACAAAATATTTTATCTAAATTAAATCAATATAAATATAGTCCTCTTACAAAAGAACAAATGGTTAATCTATTTGATTCAATAGATGAAGTAAAGGAGGATAAATAATGGTAGTAGGTAAAATTATATCAATATTTGATGTATCAATTACAATAATATTATCCTCAAATGATTTAGTAGTAGGAGATATTCTTACTACCGAAGATGGTAAGTATGAATTTGAAATAGTTAAAATAGATTCAGTTCAAGCTACATGTATTACTTTAAAGTCTAATCATGGCCTTAAAAAGGGTGCTAAACTAATTAAAAAGAGTGATGGTATTGAAATGGAATACTCTGATAAGACTTTAGGAAGAGTATTTGATTCATATGGTAATATCATTGATGGTAAACCATTTAAGAGTGAAAAGAAAGTAGTAAATAATACTAAAACTATTTCTTTGGAAAAACTTGATATCGATGATACACCACTTTGGACTGGTATTAAGATTATTGACTTCTTTGCACCAATTCAAAGAGGATTTAAAATAGGTCTTATTGGTGGTGCTGGAGTAGGTAAAACAGTTCTTATTCGTGAACTTATTCATAACATTTACTCAAATACATCTGCAAATGCAATATTTATCGGTGTAGGTGAACGTTCTCGTGAAGGACAAGAATTAATCGAAGAAATGAGTGAGAATAACTTACTTGATAAAATAGCATTAGTATTTGGACAAATGGGATCTAACCCAGTATGTAGAAGTAAAGCTGTAGATACCGGTTTAACTATTGCTGAATATCTTCGTGATGAAAAGAAGAAAGATGCTCTAGTATTTATTGATAATATTTATCGTTATATACAAGCACAATCTGAAATATCAATGGAATTAAAAGAAATATTAGTTGAAAATGGTTATATGGCTAATATGAATGAATTAATTTCTAAGTTTGAAGAAAGAGCTAATTCTACAAAAGATGGGGCTATTACTTCAATTCAAACAATTTATGTACCTGCCGATGATATGAATGATGAAGCGGTACAAAATATTTCATCTTATATGGATGGACAAATAACTCTAGACCGTAAGATGAGTGAAAAAGGATTATATCCTGCAATTAATGTGTTTAGAAGTTCTTCTAAACTAGTAGATGTATCTAAGATAGGTGAAAGACATTATAATTTACTTAAGAAAGTACTTGCATATCTAACAAGATATGATGAACTTGAGGAAGTAATTGCTATCTTAGGTATTGATGAAATATCTGATGAAGATAAGAATATCTTCTATAGATCAAGAAAATTAAGAAATTATTTTACACAACCACTTTATGCATCAGAAAGTTTTACAAATATGCCTGGTGTACAAGTCGGTATTGAGGATATCTTAAATGATGTCGAAAATATTTTAAATGGAACTTATGATTATATAGATGAATTAAGTTTCTTATATATAGGAAAGTATAATGGAAAATAAGGGAATTACAGTCAACGTATTTGAACTCAAATCTGGTTTAACAGTATATGAGAATGCAAGTTATATCCGAATTACATCAAAGGATTATAACCTTCTTGTTATGCTTGATTATATGCCAATTATTGGTGAGATTGAGGGACGCGTTGATATTAAAATTCCCGATCGTGAAGTAACATTTGATAATATTAAAGCTAGTTACATGAATAGTAATAATGTATTTAATTTAATGATACAAGGAGTCTATAATGGAAAACCTAAAGACGATTCTAAGTAACTATTTAATATTTGTTATAGTATTTGCATTATGTTTAGTTGTAATATTTGCCTTTACTTTATATTATGGAAGTAAAAGTGCAAAGAAAAGCATTTATTTATATGGCATGTTTATGGACTATAAAACTCCACAAATATGGGCATTAACAATGTTTATTATGCAATTTTTATTACTGGGATTCTTTCTAATAACAAAGAAAGAATTATCTATTGGACTTATTGTTATATGTATGTTATTTACTATCATTGGTTCAATACTTAGTAAAAGTATTATTAATGTTATTATGAATACAATCCTTGAAGCAGTTAATTTAGCTATTATTTATTTTGGTAGCTTAGTAAATACTTTAAGAGTACAAGTTGGTAATAATAAATATTTATTTTTACAAATTGCAATAATGTTTGCAGGCTTATTATTTTATGTATTTACAACTTTTATATATGTTAAAAATATTAGAAAGAGGGATAAAATAAATGCCAAGGCTTAGAGAGTTTATTAAAAAGAATTATGTATTATTTACTGTGTTTTCAGTTATTTTAATTGTTTGTATTGCATCTCTTATCATTATTCATTTAATTAATTCATTTAGACCACATGTTGATGTAACTAATGAAAATGGTGCATATTATCAATTATTTGGTAATAAAAAACACTCTTTTGATGCTAATTTAAGAAAAGAAAATGGTGCTATTAAAGATGTTATAGTAGGAAATTATAGTCATATTGATTTATATCCAATTTATTATACGGATAAGGATCAAATAATAGTTACTGAAGATAGTGCCGTAGTATTATATATGAAGGGTTTTAAGAGTTATAAAATACCTAAGTATTCTGAATTAATTTATAGTGGTGAAAATCAATCTATAATAGTAAATGGAGTAAAATATTTAACTAATGATAATTTTGTATATGATGCATCTGGCAATTATATAGTAATGGATTATGTAACCCTTAAATATAATAATAAAACTGTTAAGTTGAGTCCTCTTTCATTAGTTAATGCATCTGCATATGGATTAAAGTATTATGACTATGAAAATGATAAATATGTAGAGGAGAATATTGATATAAAAAATGCATCATTGGTATATGATACATTTGATATAGATATTATTAAGAATATTGTTATTAAAAATGGTAAAAAAGTAATGCTAAAAAGAAATGTTGATTCATTAGCCGTTTATAAGGAGGATTAAATGGAAAGTTTTGTAGGAAAAACTCTAAGAAATGAGAAAGATGAAGATTATATCATCTTATCCGAATTTACTATCAAAGAGATTCCTTGCGTTTATGCAATGAAGATTGAAAAAGAAGATAAAGAAGGAGAAAAGTGTTTCTTTCAATTAACTAGTGATGAAGTACCATCTTTAGTTAGTATTAAAAGTAAGAAAATGCTTAAAACCTTAACTGAAGCTTTATATGAACAAACTAAGGGTGATGATCGTCCTCGTAAAATAAATGAGGATGAATCAATTCAAGCATATTTAGCTTATTTAGATGAATTTTATAAATCAAAAGTAGTTACAATCATGTAGGAGGATTTAATGAAGAACATTAAGCCGATTGTTCAAGTTATGAATTTGTTTTCCTTAGTGCATATTAATGCCGCTAAGAGTAAAGTTGAAGAATTTGGAATGACAAGTTCTGTTTTGACGCGGATTATTTCTTCAATAATGTATAATGATGGTATTGTATTTGATAAGAATAATATTGTACCAGATCCTACAAAACCAATACTTAATATTTATATAGCATCCGACTTTGGATTTTGTTCAACTTATAACCAAGTTGTGTCTAAACAAATAAAATCAGATCCAGATGCTATGAAAATAATCATTGGTAAGAAAATTAATTATAAAAATGAGACAGTTTTAATGCACATAGCCAAAGAGGACTTTTATCAAGACTTAACCGATATTAATGACTTCTTAAAAAAGGCTATAGATAATCGCGATTACCGAGAAATTAATATATTCTATAATCATTATTATAATTTCTCACATAGTGAGTTTTTGAAAATGCAAGTATTCCCGGTTGTATATAATGAAGAATATAAAGAAAAGGTTGACTTCTTAGTAGAGACTGATATTACCTCATTTATTAATAATTTAATTACATATTATGTATGTTATCAATTAGAGATTTGTGAAATATTCTCATGGGCATCGGAAAACGTAATAAGAAATACAATGACATCGACTTCCTTAAAGAAACTTGAAGAAATGGAAGTAGAAGCAAGACTTAGAATGCTTAGAGAAATGCGTAGTAGAAGTTTAAAAAAGAACATTGAAAATAATAAGAAAGTAATGTTTTCTGATGAATATGCTGAGTAGTTTGACATATTAAAAAAATTATTATAAAATGAAATAGGAGAATGGTGTTATGAATAAAAAAGGACAAGCACTTGTAGAATATATTTTAATAATTGCACTGATCAGTGTAATAACTATAGCTTTGGTTAATTTTCTGGGTGGAAGGTTAAAAGATGCTATTACAAAATCAACTTGCTCAATGATGACACAGGAATATGTTGAGGGAGATAAACCAGGCGAAGGTAAATGTGTAGATAAATAAGACTTAATTTGCAAAGTCTTATTTTTTATGTTAGGATATATCTCATTAGACAGGAGCAGTTATGAATGTAAGAGATATTGGCGAGATTCTTCTTTATGATAAAGTTAAATTTGAATTATATTTGAAATATCATGATGAATTTGATAATTCAAGTTATTTATCATTCGAAGAGTTTTTATTATGTGAAAACAATTTACAAGAATACTTAGAAGATGAAGATAAAATAAATAAAAAATATTTAGAATATCATAAAGATGAGCCTATAAATGATTATGAAAATTTTAAATTATTCTGTAATGGATTACATATATTTCCATATGAAAAAAGCAAATTAGAGGATATAAAAACATGTAATACTTGTATTCATTATGGTCATATAAAAAACTTAATTACAGGCGATGAATATGATGATTGTACAATAGATGAAATGGTTAATTATTATGGTGAATGTGAGTATCATCAATTTGATGTAGATAAGGTAGAACCTATTGTTAGAACACTTCGCAAATAGTTGAATTATACGCTTATATTTGATAAAATATTGTAGTACTTAATGAGGTGTATAAATGGAAGATAGTAATACAACAATCTTTAATTTAGGCGTATTAAGAGAGAAATTAATCTTAATAGTTTTAAATGAAGTTATTGTTACATTAAAAGAAAATGGTTATAATCCTACGAATCAGTTAGTAGGTTATCTTTCTACGGGAGATCTTTGTTATATAACCTCTAAAGGTAATGCAAGAGAAAAGATAGCTAAATTCTCTAAAGAGGAAATATTAAAGGCTATTTTAAATGGGTATCTAGAGAAATGAAAAGATATTTAGGATTAGATTTAGGAACTAAGACAATTGGTGTTGCAATAACTGATAAAGCAAACATATTGGTAGTTCCATATAAATTAATTAAATTTAGTTTCGAAAATTATGAGGAAGCAAAAAAAGAAGTAATTAACATTATTAATAAAGAACATATTACAGATATTGCTATTGGTCTTCCTAAGAATATGGATGGATCATTAGGGTTTGCATCACAAAGAACAATGAATTTTGTTAAATTATTAGATTTAAAGGATGTAAATATTTCTTTAGTAGATGAAAGATTAACTACGATGGAATCACAAAAAATACTTCATAATAATAATTTAAAAGAAAAAGATTTTAAAGATAAAATAGATATGCAATCCGCTGTTATAATATTAGAGACTTATTTAAGGAGTATCAAAAATGAAAATTAATGAAAATAAAATAACGCTTGTTAATGGTAAGAAAACTGTAGTATATGATATTTTGTTTTCATTTGAAGCAAATAATAATAAATATTATGTATATACAAATAATGAAGAAGATGAAGATGGTTTTATAAAGGTATATGCTGGTATATATATGAAAGATTCTAAAAAAGAATATTTGATTCCTGTTGAATCAGAAGAAGAACTTTCATTAATCGAGGGGTTATTGGCAAAATTAGATAAGAATGGAGATATTAAAGATGAAAAAAATAATTCTTAGTTTACTAGCAATTGTATTAGTAGGCGCTATAGCCCTTGGTGGTTTTTACATAATTATGAGTGGACCAGTTAGTGCTGATAGTGAAGTCGTTAAGTTTGAAGTTAAAAGTGGTACTGGTAAAACTAAAATAATTGATAATTTAGCTGATGCAGGATTAATTAAGAGTAAATATGCTGGTTATATCTATCTATTTATACATTCAAAATTAAATATGCAAGCTGGTACATACAATATTAATAAGGGTGATAAAATGAGTGATATTATCATCCAAATTAGTAAAGGTGATACAAGAAGAAGTGCCGAAACTATTAAGATAACCTTTAAAGAAGGTAAAACAATTGATGATTATGCAACTATAATAGCGGCGAACTTTGAAAATATTACCGAAGATGATTTTAAAGATGCTGTCAAAGATAAAGAATTCTTAAAATTAATGATTGATAAATATTGGTTCTTAACTGATGATATATTAAAGCCAGGAATTAGATATCCTTTAGAGGGTTATTTATTCCCTGAAACATATAATTTCTATTTAACTGCTAATAGTAAAGATATTATTAAAGTATTCTTAAATCAAACAGAAAAAGTACTAAATAAATATAAAGATCAAATTGAACATGGAGATTATACTGTACATGAAGTTTTGACAACTGCTTCAATAATCGAAAAAGAAGCAAATACTAAAGCTGATCGTAAACAAGTTAGCCAAGTAATCTATACTAGAATGGAAAAGAAAATGAGTTTAGGTATGGATGTAACAGCCTTTTATGGAGCTGGAGTAACTGCTCAAGAATTCGAAGAAATTAGATTAAAAGCAGAAAAACAAAAAATACTAAATGATGATAATCCATATAACACTAGAAATCAAAAGAAATTAGGACTTCCAATCGGTGCAATATGTAATCCATCAGATATGTCAATTGATGCAGCATTAAATCCAAGTGAAGGTAATTATGTATATTTTTATGCAGTACAAGGAAAAGATTACTTCTTTGAAACTTCAGCAGAATTCTACAATTTTATAAATAGTTTAAAATAAGATATTAAAAAGTTAGGTGAATATAATAATATATGAAAGAAAAAATATTAGAAATGGAACAATATGCAATAGATAATAATGTTCCCATCATCGAAAAGAAATCTATTGCATATATTATGAATTATATAAGAGAACATAATATTAAAAATATCCTGGAAATAGGTAGTGCTATTGGATATTCTACAATACTTATGGCATCTTCTAAACCAGATGTATATGTAACTACTATTGAAAAAGATGAAGTTAGATATATGGAATGTCTTAAGAATGTTAAAGCAGTACGTTTAGATAAAAAGATTAATGTAGTATATCAAGATGCTTTAGAGGTTAATTTATCAAATGAATTAAAGTTCGATTTAATTTTTATTGATGCCGCTAAAGGACAATATACGAAGTTTTTTGAAAAATTTAAATATTTCTTAACGGATAATGGAACAATTATAACTGATAATATTAATTTCCATGGATATGTAGGTCATTCAGATAGTTTAGAAAATGGTAATTTAAAGAATTTAGTTAAGAAGATCGAAGGATATGTAGATTTTCTTAAGAATAATGATGAATTTACTACAGAATTTCTAAATATTGGTGATGGTATATCAATAAGTGTGCGTAAAAATGAAGGATAATTATTTATTTACAGTTACAAATATTAAATTAATTGATAAGCTAAAGGATAATGGTATAAAAAACTTTGTATATCCTTTATCTTTTTTTTGTGTTGGTATACCTAAGACATTTGATGTATCCGATATGAAAGAAGAGAATAGTTATATTTATGTAAATAGGGTTCTAGATACAAAATCTATTGATAAACTTGATATAATTCTACATAAATTACCTAGTAATATAAAGGGTATCATCTTCGATGATATTGGTTTAATCGAAGTATTAAAGGATGTAAATATTCAAAAGATATTATATTTAACGCATTTTAATACAAACTATGAATCAATTAATATATGGTTTGATTATGTAGATGATATTATTGTATCTACTGATATAACCGAAAATGAAATTGATGAAATAATAGCTAAAGCTAAAAAGAAAATATCATTATTTACATTTGGTCTAGTACCTGGAATGTATTCAAGAAGATATTTAAATACCTCATATGACAAACATTATGGTTTAAAAGAAGAAAAAGAAAAAGATTTATATATTGAGAATGAAAAGTTTATAAGTATTGAAAATGATTATGGTACAGTTATTTACCACTATCCATACTATAATGCTTTAAGATTACTTAAAAAAGATGTTCATTATCATTTCTTTTTTCCAATACTACTTGATGACAATGAAGTATTGGAATTATCTAATAATAATGTATCAAATATTAAATATGATGAAGGATTCTTAGATAAGAAAACAATATATAAAATAAAAAAATGAAAGGAATAATATGGTAGAATTACTTGCTCCGGCAGGAGATAAAGAAAGATGTTTTTATGCTTTTTTATACGGCGCTGATGCCGTTTATTTTGGTGGCCAAGATTATTCCTTAAGAGCTAATGCTAAGAATTTATCCTTAGAGGATATTAAAGAAGTAACTAAGATGGCTCATAAACTAAAAAAGAAAGTATATGTAACTGTTAATATAGTATTTCATAATGATGATTTAAAGGGCTTGAAAGAGTATTTAATGTATCTAGGGGATATAAAGGTTGATGGAATAATAGCTAGTGATATCGTCGTTATTAAAATGATTAAAGATCTTAATTTAAAGGTTAAAGTAATTCTATCAACTCAAGCTAGTACTTTAAACTATCGTAGTGCCCAATTTTACAAAGATTTAGGCGTAAAACAAGTAGTAATGGCACGAGAAGCCATGAAAGAGGATATTAAGCGTATAAAGGACGAAACTGGCCTTGAAATTGAATGCTTCATTCATGGGGCAATGTGTACCTCAATATCTGGTAAATGTATCTTATCTAATTATATGACAGGAAGAGATTCTAATCGTGGCGGTTGTGCCCAAATATGTCGATGGGTATTTAATAAAGATGATGAATATCCATACACATTAATGAGTAAAGACTTAAACTATATGCATTATATTAAAGATATGATAGATGCTGGTGTTAATACTTTTAAAATTGAAGGAAGAATGCGTTCTATATACTATATTAGTACAGTTATTTTATGTTATAGAAGAGTAATAGATAAAATATATAATAATACACTTACTTTAGAGGATGAAAAGTATTATTTAAAAGTACTTAATAGGGTAGCCAATCGAGAGAGTGCTCCACAATTCTTTAATCGTATGCCTGATGAAAATGATGAATATTATGATTTAGGTGGGGAAGAAAGTAATCAAGACTTTTTAGGTATAATACTTGATTATAATAAGAATACTAAGATAGCTACGATCGAAGAGAGAAATTATTTTAAAAAGGGTGATAGTATTGAAATAATTGGCCCAAATCATGAAACATTTAGTACGAAGATAAATATAATATATGATGAGGAAGATAATGTAATTGAGGTTGCTAATCGACCTCGTATGATAGTTAAAATACCTTTAAATTTAGAGGTAGAAAAATTTGACTTAGTCAGAATAAAATTTGATATTGACAAATAACTATAGAGATTATATAATTAACCAGTAATAAAAAAAGGACGTGTTATACATGAAAAAAGAATCACTTGTTTTAACAGCTGATGGCTATTTAGAACTTGAAGAGGAATTAAATAGATTAAAGACGGTTGATAGACCAGAAATCATTAGAGCATTAAAGGATGCTAGAGCTCAAGGAGACTTATCTGAAAATGCTGATTATGATGCTGCTAGAGCTGCTCAAGCACAAATTGAAGCTCGTATTAAAGAACTTGAATATAGACTTGAACATAGCGAAATTGCATCTGCCGTAGTAGAAGGTGAAGTAACAGTAGGTTCTACTGTAACTGTTATGGATGAAGATGATGAAGAAGATACTTACAAGATTGTAGGTTCAGTTGAAGCAGATTCATTCAATAATAAGATTAGTAATGAATCACCTTTAGGAAGAGCACTTCTTGGTCATCGTGAGGGTGAAACAGTTAGTGTTGAATCACCAAATGGACAGTATTCAATTACTATATTAAAAGTAGCATAAAACAACCATAAGGTTGTTTTTTTTATGAAAATAAACTATATTATAAGTATGGATAAAGTATTAGAAAAATATTATGAATATTTAAAATATGAACTTAATTATTCGGATAATACAATAAGTGATTATAAACTTCATATTCTTAAATATAAGGAATATCTTGATAAAAATCATCTTAATTACTTAAGTATAAAAAAAGATGATGTTATTGATATGCTTAAATATTTAGATAATTTAAAACTAACTAATAGAACAATTAGTAATATTTTAAGTGCACTTCGAAACTTTTACAATTATTTACTAGATGAAAAGTATATTAAAACGAATATCTTTAAAGTAGTTAGTAATCCTAAATTAGATAAAAAATTACCTAATTTTCTATCGATGGAGGATCTTCATAAAATTATTGAATCAATTAGCATTGATACTCCTTTAGATTTAAGAAATAGATTAATAATTGAAATGTTATATGCTACAGGGGTAAGAGTATCTGAACTTGTTAATATTAAGTTGTCCGATATTAATTTTAATGAACAATCTATTAGAATAATGGGTAAAGGAAGAAAAGAAAGAATAGTATTTTATGGTGAATATGCTAAAGATATCTTAGATAAGTATTTAGATATTCGAAATAATAGTAATGAATATTTAATTCAAAATAATAAAGGAAATAAAATAACTAGTAGGGGAATAGAAAAAATAATTGATAAAGTAGTAAGTATTGCTTGTATTAATAATAATGTTTCTCCCCATACATTTAGACATACTTTTGCTACCCATCTTTTAAATAGTGGTTGTGAAATAAAATCAGTACAAGAACTACTTGGGCATAGTAGTTTAAATACTACCGAAGTTTATACCCATATAACCTCTGAATATTTGAAAAGTGAATATCGAAAGAATATGCCAAGAAGATAAAAAATATATATTTTTATCTTTTTTTATGCTAAAATTACAATGTATTATAGAAAATATGTAATATATGATAATAGGGCGTCGTTCTAATAGATGAGTGCTCAAGAAAGGGTGATATATTTGGAAGACGAAAAGATTGTAGACCTATTATATGTTCATGATGAAAATGGTCTTAGTGAAGTAAAAGACAAATATGAAGCACTTTTAAATAGTCTAGCTTATGGTATTTTACGAAATCAAGAAGATTCACTTGAATGTGTAAATGATACTTATCTAAAGATTTGGGAAGTTATTCCTCCGAATAAACCAAGCTTCTTAAAAGCCTTTATATGTAAGATAGTAAGACAAATATCTATTGATAGGTATCGATATAATCATCGAGATATGAGAGATAATTCTAAAAATGTTATGTTATCTGATCTAGATTATGAAATATCTGATAATACTTCAGTAGAGGATAAAGTATCCGAAAGAGAACTATCTAATAAAATAAATGATTTTCTAAATGATTTAGATGTTGAAAGTCAGGTATTATTTATTAGAAAATATTTCTTATTTGAAGATTCTAAATCTTTATCCGAAAGATTTGATATTAGTGAAAACAATATCAATGTAAAATTATTTAGAGTAAAAAAGAATTTAAAAAAATATTTAGAGAAAGAGGGTTATAAAATTGAAAAAGAAAGTAATTGATGAATTAAATAATATTAATGATGATCTTATTGATAAATCAATGAGTATTGATTCAAAAGAAAAATTAATGGAAGCAAAAAGCAAAGAGAAAAAAGGACTAGGTGCTATATTTGGATGGCTAACAGCCGGTGTAGTAACTGTCGGACTTATAGTGTTTGGTGTATTATTCTTTACTAATCATAATGTATTAAGTAATAATACAAATAAAACAAATGAAGTAGAAGTAGATATTTCAAAATATTTAAGTGAATATACAATGAAAGGTAATGGACTTGAGGAATTTGACTTATATTTTATGAAACTTAATAATGATGGTAAGAATAAAGTATATAGTCCATTATCAATTAAATATGCTCTTGAAATGTTAAGTGAAGGAGCTAAAGGTGATACTAAAGCACAAATTGATGCTATCTTAGGAGACTATAAAGCAGGTAAATACTTTAATAATGAAAATATATCATTTGCTAATGCTATGTTTATTAATGAAAGCGTTAAAAATGATGTTAATAAAGAATATACTAAAAATTTAATGGATAAATTTAATGCTGAAGTAATCTATGATTCATTTAAGGATGCTAAAAAGATTAATAATTGGGTATCTGAAAAAACATTAAAATTAATTGGTGATTTACTTACAGATGATGCTGTAAGAGATAAGTTATATTTCTTAGTTAATGCACTTGCTATTGATATGGAATGGACAAATAGAATTGCTGAAGATGGAATTTGGGTTGATTACGCAAATGAAGATTATTCATTCTTTATGGGACCATATAATAGTGGATACGATGAAACAATGATTAAATTTAATGGTAAGAAAGAAGTTCCTATGCTTCATTTCGCCTCTGTATTTAATAATTATGATATCGTAAAAGCATTAGGAGAGGATTATATTAAAGAGACTCTTAAAAAAGCTTATGCAGAATATAAAAAGACAAATGAGTATGATCCTGATGTAGAACCTGAAGAATTATCAGAAGAATACTTTAAGGATTATATTAAGGCTTTAAATAATAATTATCATCGAAGTGCTAACTCAACTGAGTATATGTTCTATGTAGATGATAATTTAAAGGTTATTGCTAAAGATTTAAAGAAATATGGAAGTACTCAACTTCAATATGTACAAATTATGCCTACGAAAGAAAACTTAGATAAATATATTGAAAAGATGACTGCTGAAGATTTAAATAAGATTATTAATAACTTAAAAGAAACTAAGAATGAAACATTTAAAGAGGGTGTTATAACTGAAATTAATGGTTATATAGCTCCATTTAAAATGGATTATGAACTTGATTTAACTAGTAACTTAAACACATTAGGTGTTAAGAATATATTTGATTTTGATAAGGCAGACCTTTCTGGTATTATGAATGGTACTCATGCTATATCTGATGTATTACATAAAGCCACAATTGAACTTACTAATGATGGTATTAAAGCTGCTGCAGCTACTGCTATTGGTGGTTTAGGGGATGATATTTCCGGATTCCGTTATGCATTTGAAGTTCCAGTTGAAAAAATTGATTTAACATTTGATAAACCATTTATTTATCTTATTAGAGATAAAGTAACTGGTGAAATATGGTTTGCAGGTTCAACATATGAAATTATTTCTCCAGAATTTGTTCTTGCAGAATAATAAATAAAAAACTAGTAATTAAATACTAGTTTTTTTGTGTCTAAAAATATCAATATAATGATAAAAAAATAGTTTTTTATTTTTATAAATGTTATAATAGTGCATGGAGGCGTAAAAGTGAGTAAAAAATACGTTTATTTATTTACTGAAGGTAACGCTAACATGCGTGAACTTCTAGGTGGTAAAGGTGCTAACCTTGCCGAAATGACTAATATTGGTTTACCTGTTCCTCAAGGATTTACAATCACTACAGAAGCATGTACACAATATTATGAAGATGGAAGAGAAATTAACTCTGAAATCCAAGACCAAATTAACGAATATATCGTTAAGATGGAAGAGATTACTGGTAAGAAGTTTGGAGATAAAGAAAATCCATTACTTGTATCAGTAAGAAGTGGAGCTAGAGCTTCAATGCCTGGTATGATGGATACTATTCTTAACTTAGGTTTAAATGAAGAAGTAGTTGAAGTT
>JAEEGL011492750.1_pt1 | contig 19634 bp, 15 predicted proteins | sample 9134231 | NCBI WGS metagenome assembly JAEEGL01 (sample SAMN16246548, study PRJNA631951) | gut metagenome | biome: gut microbiome; feature: rumen; material: fiber-attached | host: Bos | place: Iran: Karaj | collected 2018-10 | reverse complement strand
TGCAAGTACGTTGTTGATCTGGTTTGGATAATCGGACCTGCCGGTACCTACAACAGCCGCGCCGCCTGCTTTTGCCTCGTCGGGAGTGATCTCGGGAACGGGATTTGCCATTGGGAAGAGTATCGCATCTTTGGCCATTGTCTTAACCATATCTGTGGTAACCGTTCCGGGAGCGGAAACACCGATAAATACATCTGCGCCTTTTATGACTTCGGATAAGGGACCTGCGAGATGTTCTTTGTTGGTGATCTTGGCCATTTCGATCTTTTCGCTGTTGAGACCTTCGCGTCCTTCGTAGATCGCGCCCTGTCTGTCGCACATGATGACATTTTTAAGTCCCATGCTGACAAGCAGTTTTATGATCGCAATACCCGCAGCGCCCGCACCGCTTGTAACGACCTTTATATCTTTGATGTCTTTCTTGACTATCTTAAGTGCATTGATCATCGCAGCCAGTACAACAACCGCGGTTCCGTGCTGGTCGTCATGGAATATCGGTATATCGCAGCACTCTTTAAGCCTTCTTTCGATCTCAAAACATCTCGGAGCCGAAATATCTTCAAGGTTTACTCCGCCGAAACTTCCGGCAAGGAGTTTTACGGTATTTACTATCTCATCGACATCCTTGCTGCGGATGCAAAGAGGAAACGCATCGACATCACCGAAACTTTTGAACAATGCGCATTTGCCTTCCATAACGGGCATGCCCGCTTCGGGGCCGATGTCGCCGAGTCCCAAAACCGCGGTTCCGTCGGTGATGACTGCCACGAGATTGTGACGTCTTGTATATTTGTATGAAAGATCCACGTCTTTCTGGATCTCAAGACAGGGCTCCGCAACGCCGGGAGTATAAGCTACGGAAAGTTCTTCCTTGTTGGAAACGCTTGCACGGCTTATAACTTCGATCTTGCCCGCCCATTCTTCATGCTGCTTTAGTGCTATCTCTTTTTTGTCCATTTTCTTTTTCCTCGCAATCTGTCTTTTGCCGCCGGCATCTCTCGGCCGGCCGGTTATTATTCCTGTCCGTCCCAGCAGTAGGTACAGAGCTTGCATTTGTCTATTCCCACCGCATCCAGCATATCGTCAAGTCTGTTAAAGCGAAGGGAAGTGAAGTTGAGTTCTTTTCTTATCTCTTCAACCATCTTCTCGTACTTTTCGCTGTCGGGGTCTGCGTATTCTTTTAACACTTCATCGGTCACATTGCCGTTTTCAAGCCTCTGGATCACGCGGCGTGTGATAAGATCCATCTCCGAAGACGAACGTGAGAAGTTAAGATATTTGCATCCGTATAAAAGCGGCGGGCATGCGGGACGGATGTGCACCTCTTTGGCACCGGACCTGTACAGGAATTCCGTCGTTTCTCTTAACTGCGTTCCTCTTACGATCGAGTCGTCTATCAACAGAAGTTTTTTGTCTTTTATAAGATCGTCTACGGCTAAGAGTTTCATCTTTGCTATAAGGTTACGCTGACTTTGCATCGTGGGCATAAAAGAACGCGGCCAGGTGGGCGTATATTTTATGAAAGGCCTTGAGAAGGGAATGCCCGATGCGTTGGCATATCCTATGGCGTGAGCTAGTCCCGAATCGGGTACGCCCGCTACAACGTCGGGCTGTACGTTATCGCGGCCCGCCATTTTGGCGCCGCAGTTATAACGCATCTTTTCGACGCTTATTCCCTCATATGAGCTTGAGGGATATCCGTAGTAGATCCACAGGAAGGTGCAGATCTTCATCTCCGTTCCGGGAGCATGGAGCATCAGGTAATTGTCGTTTGTAAGTATTCCGATCTCACCGGGACCGAGTTCCTTAAAGTGATCGTATCCCAGGTTTCTGTATGCAAAATCTTCAAAAGCTGCACAGTAAGCATCTTCCTTGCGGCCGATGACTACCGGCGTACGGCCGTATCTGTCACGTGCGCAGTAGATTCCCTTGGGTGTCAGTAAAAGCAGGGACAACGATCCGTCCACCGCTTCAAGGGCATAGTTTATTCCGTCGATAATGTTTTCTTTTTCATTGATGAGTGCAGCTACGAGTTCGGTAGCGTTTATCTCTCCGCCGCTCATTTCAAGGAAATGCGAGTGGCCGTTGTCAAATACGCGTTTTGTAAGTTCTTCGGTATTGTTGATCTTGGAAACCGTTGTGAGGGCGTAAGTTCCGTGGTGGGAACGCACCGTGAGGGGCTGAGGTTCGAAATCCGATATGCATCCGATGCCGAGAGTTCCGTGCATTTCCTGGAAATCATGATCGAATTTGGTACGGAAAGGAGAATTTTCTATGTTGTGAATGGCTCTGTTAAAACCTTTTTCGCGGTCCCATACGCACATACCGCCGCGTCTGGTACCTAAGTGGGAGTGATAATCGATCCCGAAAAATAAATCAAATACACAATCTTCTTTGGCTGCAACGCCGAAAAAACCGCCCATATCTGTCCCTCCGAAATATTAGTGTCCGGGAGTGTATGCTTAAGATACGTCCCAAACCTTCACAATAAAAATTATCACATCGCCATGTTAAGGTCTATGGAAAGAAACGATAAAAATGGAAAACTTTGAGTGTAAATTACTGTCAGTTATGCTAAACTTAATTTTGTAAGCGCAAAGTCCGGCGATCATAAGCCGGCAACGATGCGGGAGTCATCATGATCTAAGAGGTGTGGTTTTGAAAAAGGGGTTTTTGGCGCTGCCTGTTATCATCATACTGATATCGCTTTTATCGGCATGCGGCGGCAGAGAAGATTTCAAGGAAGTATACAGACGTCAGGGCATACAGGCGCTTGATGAGGGCAATGTTAAAGGTGCGATCGAATCATTTACCGCGGCTCTTAATGAGAGCAGGGGTGTGATCAAAGACGTCGATTACGATATAAATTATTATCTCGGCTATTCGTATTACTTAAACGGAGAATACGACAAGGCCATCGAAGTGTTTGACGCTATCGTGGGATTAAGACCCAAAGAAACGGATGCTTATTATTACAGGGCAAAGGCTAAATTGATGGCGGGGGACCGTACGGGTGCCGAGCAGGATTTTCTTAAAGTAACATCCGCAGATCCCAAGAATTATGATGTTTACATAGATATATACTTTTGCATGTGCGATGCGGGATATACCGCGGACGCCAAGGCTTATCTTCAGGCAACGCTCGAAAACGCCAAGTCCATGAGCGATTACGACAAGGGCCGCATGTGCTATTATCTGGGCGATTATTCAAATGCAAGGGTTTATCTTGAAAAAGGCAAGGATATGTCGGATCCCGACACGATACTGATGCTGGGAAAGACGTATGAGGCCATATCAGATTACAGCTATGCCGCAAGCCTTTACAATCAGTATCTTACGGACAAAGGCAATAACGCCGCGGTATACAATCAGCTCGGTGTGTGCCGTATGAAGATGGAAGATTATCCCGCAGCCCTCTCGGCCTTTGAATCGGGGCTTAACTTACAGGATGCCGAATGGGATCAGGAACTTATGTACAACGAAGCCGTGACCTACGAATATATGCTTGATTTTGCAACGGCAAGAGACAAGATGAAAGAGTATCTTAACAAGTATCCCAAAGACGATGCCGCGGCAAGAGAGTATGAATTTCTGCTTACAAGATAAAGCACCGGGCGTTTTGCGGTGAAGACATAAGAAAATAAACCGTTATACTATATATTGTGTTAAATCACCAAGGGAGAAACGATGTTTTCTCCCTTTTCTTGCGCCGGTTTACATAAGTATTATACAATATTTAGTGCATACAGTAGAAAAAATATCCGATATATTGTGTTTTTCTCGTTGACTTTAATAGAATGTGATGATACACTAAATATAGTCGCGGATTTCGGGGTATGCCGCAAAAATTATAGAGGGAGATTTACGTAAAATGTATCAGGTAGTTAAGAGAGACGGCGAAGTATCCGATTTTACACTTACCAGGATAAGTGACGCCATCATGAAGGCTTTTGTGGCTACGGAGGTCGAGTATACCAACGACATCATCGATCTTCTTGCCCTTCGTGTAACGGCTGATTTCCAGAGTAAGGTTAAGGACGGACAGATTCACGTCGAGGATATTCAGGACAGTGTGGAGAAGGTTCTTGAGCAGACTGGCTATGTGGAAGTTGCCAAGGCATATATTCTTTACCGCAAGCAGCGCGAAAAGATGCGCGTTATGAAATCCACGATCCTTGACTACAAAGATGTTGTCAACAGCTATGTTAAGGTAGAAGACTGGCGTGTTAAGGAAAACTCTACCGTTACATATTCGGTCGGCGGACTTATCCTCTCAAACTCCGGCGCGGTTACGGCCAATTACTGGCTCAGTGAGATCTACGACGAGGAGATCGCAGAGGCACATCGTAATGCCGACATACATATCCACGATCTTTCAATGCTTACCGGTTACTGTGCGGGCTGGTCGTTAAAGCAGCTCATCACCGAAGGACTCGGCGGTATTCCCGGCAAGATCACATCGGCTCCCGCCAAGCATTTATCCGTTCTTTGCAACCAGATGGTCAACTTCCTCGGTATCATGCAGAACGAATGGGCAGGCGCTCAGGCATTTTCATCATTTGATACCTATCTTGCTCCTTTTGTAAAGATAGACAATCTTACATATCCCGAAGTTAAGAAATGTATCGAATCATTCGTATACGGTGTTAATACTCCAAGCCGTTGGGGTACTCAGGCACCTTTCTCGAACATTACTCTGGACTGGACCGTACCCAACGATCTCGCGGAACTTCCGTGTATCGTAGGCGGTCAGCCTCAGGATTTTTGTTACAAGGATTGTAAGAAGGAAATGGACATGATCAACAAGGCCTTTATTGAGACCATGATCGAAGGCGATGCCAATGGCAGAGGCTTCCAGTACCCCATTCCCACTTACTCCATCACGAGGGACTTTGACTGGTCGGAGACAGAGAATAACAAGTTGCTCTTTGAGATGACTTCCAAGTACGGAACTCCTTACTTCTCCAACTATGTTAACTCTGACATGGAGCCCAGCGATGTGCGTTCCATGTGCTGCCGTTTGCGTCTCGATCTTAGAGAGCTCCGCAAGAAATCCGGCGGTTTCTTCGGCTCGGGTGAGTCCACCGGTTCCGTAGGCGTTGTTACCATTAACATGCCCAGGATCGCATACCTCTCCACCAACAAGGACGATTTCTACAAGAGACTCAACAGACTCATGGATATCGCCGCAAGATCATTAAAGGTTAAGAGAGGCGTCATCACCAAACTTCTTGATGAAGGACTTTATCCCTACACCAAGAGATATCTCGGAACATTTGACAATCACTTCTCAACGATCGGTCTTATCGGTATGAATGAAGTGGGCCTCAATGCAAACTGGCTTCGTGCAGACCTTACGGATGAGAGAACCCAGGAATTCACCAAGGAAGTTCTCAATCACATGAGAAACCGTCTGTCCGATTATCAGCAGCAGTACGGCGATCTCTACAACCTTGAAGCAACACCCGCAGAGAGCACCACTTACAGACTTGCCAAGAACGACAAAAAGAAATGGCCTGCCATCAAGACCGCGGGAAATCCCGGAGATACACCTTACTACACCAACTCATCGCATCTTCCGGTTGATTATACGGCTGACATATTCGATGCTCTTGACATACAGGATGAACTGCAGACTCTTTACACTTCGGGAACCGTATTCCATGCATTCCTGGGTGAAAAGCTTCCCGACTGGAAGGCAGCCGCAAACCTTGTAAAGACCATCGCAGACAATTACAGACTTCCTTACTATACGCTTTCTCCCACATATTCGATATGCAAGAATCACGGATATCTTGCCGGTGAAAAGAAAACGTGTCCGATATGCGGAGAAGAGACCGAAGTTTACAGCCGTATCACGGGTTATTACAGACCTGTCAAGAACTGGAACGACGGTAAGGCTCAGGAATACGTTAACCGTACCGTATACGACATCGAGAATTCTTCGCTCAAGCGTCCGGTTTCGACCGTAGTCAAGATCTCGGCCGAGGATTCGGAAGTTGAAGTAAATGCCGATGCAGCCAAGAATATGACATATCTGTTCACCACCAAGACATGTCCGAACTGCAAGCTTGCCAAGGAGATGTTATCCGGAACAGATTACATACTGATCGATGCCGAGGAAAATGCGGAACTTGTCGAGAAATACGGCGTAATGCAGGCGCCGACACTGGTTGTGATAAACAATGGAGCGGCCAAGAAATACGTCAACGTTTCAAACATCAAAAAATACGTTGACAGCCGCAAGGGAGTGTTAGTTTAATATAGAGAGTCGTGGAGGCGGGCAAAAACCCGCCTCTACGACTGTAAGGAGGATTTAAATGATCGATAAGCTGATAGAGGGGATCAAAAAGAAAAACGCACCTATCGTAGTGGGACTCGATCCCATGCTCAAATACGTGCCGGAGTACATAATTACAGAAAAATTTAATAATTTCGGCAAGGGTATAAAAGGTGCATGTGAAGCTGTTTTGGAGTATAATAAAGGCATAGTCGATGCGGTGTGCGATCTTGTGCCAGCAGTCAAACCGCAGATAGCCATGTACGAGCAGTTCGGACCGGAAGGTGTTCTTACTTTCAAAAAAACGGTTGATTACTGCAAGGAAAAGGGACTTGTGGTCATCGGTGATGTAAAAAGAGGAGATATAGGCTCCACAAGCGAAGCCTATGCGATCGGACATCTTTCATCGGTGGAAATAGGGGGAGATTATTATGAAGGCTTTAACGAAGATTTTGCTACTGTCAATCCTTATCTCGGGTCTGACGGCATTAGGCCGTTTCTTGACGTCTGTCGTAAGGAACGAAAGGGGATATTTATCCTTGTAAAGACCTCCAATCCCAGTTCGGGTGAGTTTCAGGACAGACTCATAGACGGGATTCCTTTATACGAGCATGTTGCAAGAAAGGTCGACGAGTGGGGAAGCGATCTTTTAAATGCCGACGGCTCATACAGTTACGTAGGTGCCGTTGTCGGGGCAACTTATCCCGAAATGGGCGCGGCTTTAAGAAAAGTAATGCCCAAGGCTTACATACTGGTACCGGGTTACGGTGCTCAGGGCGGTAAAGGCTCCGATCTTAAGCCTTTCTTTAACGCCGACGGTCTCGGTGCCATCGTAAATTCCTCACGTGGGATCATAGCTGCATACAAGCAGGATAAATATGCTTCATTCGGCGAGCGCGGATATGCGGATGCCGCCAGACAGGCCGTTATCGATATGCAGCAGGATATAGCATCCGCACTGGGATAACATGAAAAGATCCAAAAAAACAAAAAACCCGAAATCGGGTTTTAAAACATTCTTAAAAGATCTCGTAAGACTCATTATGGTGCTCATAGCCGCATTTATCATGGCTATGAACGTTCAGACGTTTGTCAATGACGGCGGGCTTTATCCCGGCGGAGTAATGGGCCTTACGATCATCATTCAGCGTATCGCTTCAAGTTTCCTGCATATAGAGCTTCCGTTCACGCCGATAAACCTTGTGCTCAATGCCGTTCCGGTATTTATCGGTTTTAAGTTTATCGGTAAAAAATTCACCGTCTTTTCAATGATAATGGTAATCGCATACGGTATTTTCGTTGATATCCTTCCGGATTTCACCTTGACCGAAGATGCGCTCCTGATCGCGGTATTCGGCGGTGTCATCAATGCGGTTGCCATTGCGCTGTGTCTTAAATTCGATGCCACGAGCGGCGGCACCGACTTTATCTCTATCTTTTTGTCGCAAAAGAAAGGTATCGACGCATTTCCCATCATCCTTGCAGCCAATACGGTCATACTGATCGTGGCCGGAGCGCTTTTCGGATGGGACAAGGCACTTTATTCGATGATCTTCCAGTTCGTAAGTACGATAACGCTTCACACGCTTTACAGGACTTATCAGCAAAGAACACTTTTTGTGATAACCGATAAGCCCCAGGATATAAGTGCTCTCATATATGATATAAGCGGTCACGGCGCAACGTTTCTTGAAGGTGAGAGCTCATATGAACACGAAGACAAGAAGGTTGTTTATTCCGTTGTAAGTGCCGCGGATACCCGTAAACTCATCCCTGCCATCAGGCAGGCCGATCCCGGGGCATTTATAAACTGCATAAGGACCGAAGAGATCATGGGTAACTTTTATTACAAACCCCGCGACTAAAGTTAATAATCCGGGAAGAAGTAATCAAGCTTATACATCATATGATCGTTCCTTTCGTTAAGGAACGTGATAAGGGCATCGCAGGAGGCTTTGTAGTCTGCCTCGGACATGTTCATATGTCTTATGAAGTAAGGCACTTCACCGGCCCTTAACGCATCGGCCTGTTTGTAGATCGCAATACTGTTTTCGGGTTTAAATGTCGTCTGATTTAATTCTATAACATGTTTTCTTATATATTTTCTGATCTCATCACGTTTTGACAAAGCTACAAAAAGCGGTGAATAGTAATCGTTTTCCGGAAGGATTATGTTGTCGAATGCCGGATACGAAGCGCCGATCTCGCTACCTATTCCCATGCTCATATCCATATCGTGAGGCAAAAATCTCCATCTGCCGTCAAATACACCTTCGCCGTATTCTTCGCCTTCCGCAGCATAGTAGCGGTAGACTTTTTCGTTGTTGACGGGCCAGTCGGCATTGGCGATATACATATTGAAGATAAAGTAATCTATGTAGTTGTATACATCCATGAATTCCGAAGCGGTGGCAAAATTCGCATCGTCCGTCATATCAAGACCGCACAGGTAATTATACATCGTATTAAAGTCTGCGGCCTCCTGACCGTCCGATGTCTTCTGTGCCTCGGTGCCTTCTATCACAACAAATTCGCCGGGTGCCTCGTCGCCGTATTTTTCCTTAAAATACTTGTCACAATAGTTTTCGTGCATCCAGAAAAGGCCGTAATAACCGCCGTTTATATAGACTGTTACGGGAAGTGCGCTCTCGGTATCGGGAAGACCGGCGTCTGCGGCCAGCATCTGTGCAAATTCATCTCTTATCTGGGCACCGTAGAAGTCGTTGGCGGTATTTCTCAACACAAGACGCTTATAGGACTTAATGACTTTGTCGGGTTCATCGACTCTGGGAGTTTCAAATATATCGGTCTTAAATGTCTTCAATACATCATATTCCTTGCGGGCATAAAGTTTCATCGATTTGACCGGAAGGTTTCTTGAAAATCCGCCGAAAGGCCTTAATCCGCAGGTCTGGGATATGAAAGGCGTGCCGTCCTGTGTAAACATTTCGATGCGGATCTTTCTTTCCGAATCCGACCCTTTCATTTCTCTAGCGTTCGTTTCCCACAATACGGCATTTTCACCTTCGGTGAGTTCAAAAGGATTGCCCGATATAGATACGACCGGTGTTGTATAGCGGTTAAAAACGTTTTTGCCGACAAAGTATGTGGCGCTTAATACTTCGGAAAAAGAACCGTCATCGAATTCCGCGATCGCTTTTATGCTGTATACGTTGGGCGACTCATCCGAGTTTGCCGCAAGTTTTATATCGTCCGTAAATACTTCGCCGAGTCCCGGGACTAGTCCGTTTATCGTATAGTAGATCTTTCCGGGTTTTCCCTCGGGAAGCGACATTTTCACGGAGATATCTTTGTCGTAAAAGCCTGCGGCGGGCTCAAAAGTAATTTCACGTTCAACCGTTTCGAATGTGACTTTGCTTTCCGATCCGTCTTTGTCCTTATCTTTATCATCCGTTTTATCGCTGTTGGTCTTTGAAGGAACGGGCTTTGCCGGAGCAGTGTTTTCGGTATCGACGGATGTTTCCGGGATGTTTTCATCGCTTATCGAAGTATCGGGTGTTAAATTGTCGTTTGAACCTCCGTTAAACAGGGTATCAAGCACCCCGCACCCGACTTGCGTGACAAAAAGCGACAATATCAAAAGTACAGCCGCCGGACGGGCCGTAAATATGCCTTTTTTGCTGCCTATATTCAGTTTTGAGATTAAGTTTTTGTTTGTGTTAATACTGCTTTTCATTTTCATAGTTTCAATATACTATCACATGATATGTAAAAAGAAAGATTTATGAAGAAAATTTCAGGAAAGATTAAGATATTAAGATTTAAAAATCGGGAGCAAATGTATTGCCAACGGTTTTGATTATGGTACAATATATAGTGGTTTAATAAGGACTTTATCAAACAGATTGTGTAACGGAAAGGTTTAAACATGGAAAGCTATAAAGAGGAATTTATTAAGTTCATGGTGGAAGCCGATGTTCTTAAATTCGGAGATTTCACATTAAAGAGCGGGCGTAAGTCGCCTTTTTTTATGAATGCGGGAGCATATGTAACGGGCTCACAGCTTGAAAGACTGGGCGAATATTATGCCAAGGCGATACACGATGTTTACGGTACCGATTTCGATGTACTTTTCGGACCGGCATATAAGGGGATCCCGCTTGCGGTTGCCACGGTCATCGCATTTTCGAAACTTTACGGCAAAGAGATAAGATACTGCTCAAACCGCAAGGAAGTCAAAGATCACGGTGACGTCGGAATACTTCTGGGTTCAAAACTCAAGGACGGCGACAGAGTCGTGATCATCGAGGATGTTACTACATCCGGTAAGTCAATCGAGGAAACATTCCCCATAATCGAAGCACAGGCCGATGTTAAGATACTGGGACTTATGGTTTCCCTTAATCGTTGCGAAAGGGGCAAGGGTGACAAATGTGCTCTTGATGAGATCAAAGAGACTTACGGATTTCCTACGGCGGCGATCGTTTCGATGGATGAAGTTAAGGAATATCTTCATAATCGCGAGATAGACGGAAGAGTAATTATCGACGATACGATCTATGCGGCGATCGAAGACTATTTCAAGATATACGGCGCAACAAGATAGGGTATAAACGGATAACAATATTTCAGATAACACTATCGGCATATGAGAAAAAGACACATAATCTACTCCGACAAAAAGCATACCAAGACCGGGATATTTTCCTTTATCCTGGGAGTCATCGTACTGGTAAGCCTGGTGACTTCGATCCTTTTAAGCTACGCATTTAAGGGCGAAGTGCCGGGATCTTTCGGTGCGGTCGGATTTTTGTGCACGCTGTTCTCGGCCGTAGGTATAATACTTGCACTTATCGGGCGGAGTGAACCCGAGAAATTTTACCTTTTCGCCAACATCGGACTGGCGCTCAACATAGCGGATCTATTGTTTATCAGTAACATACTTTACGCGGGAATTTGACTATTTTCGTGCAATCTGATTGTTGCGCGGGGGGTATTCTTAAAGTACACTATATAGTGTAGAAGTATTGGTACAACCACAAAATAACCGTATCCGGTGTTTCGCCCTCATGGCGGTACGCCGCATATGCATGATGAGAGGTATAAAAATGGCATCAGTATCCATAGTAATGGGCAGTGATTCGGATATGCCCGTAATGGCAAAAGCGGCAGCAGTGCTCGATGAGTTCGGCATATCTTATGAAATGAGGATCATTTCGGCGCACAGAGAACCCAATGAGTTTTTTGAATATGCAAAGACCGCGGAGGAAAGAGGCGTCAAGGTCATAATCGCAGGTGCGGGAATGGCGGCTCATCTTCCGGGAATGTGTGCGGCGCTTTTCCCCATGCCGGTCATCGGTATCCCGATGCATACCACAAGTTTGGGCGGCAGGGATTCGCTTTATTCGATAGTTCAGATGCCGAGCGGCATACCGGTTGCGACCGTTGCCATAAACGGCGGACAGAACGCAGGCCTTTTGGCAGTCAAGATACTTGCAACATCCGATGCTTCGCTTCTTGACAAGTTAAAGGCTTATACGGTTGAGATGAAAGAAGGCGTCATGAAAAAGGATGCCAGATTAAACGAGATCGGTTACAAAGCATACGCAGAAGAAAAATCCAAATAAACCGGCGCTCAAACGCCAATAAACAGATCAAGGAGAAAAGGCATGGATTACAAAAAGGCAGGAGTCGATATCGAGGCCGGATACGAGTCGGTCAAACTCATGAAAGAGCACGTTGGGAAGACGATGCGTCCGGAAGTTTTGGGAGGTATCGGAGGTTTCTCGGGAGCTTTTTCACTAAGTAAGATCAAAGACATGGAGGATCCCGTATTGTTGTCGGGAACCGACGGATGCGGTACCAAAGTTAAGCTTGCGTTTTTGATGGACAAGCACGATACCATCGGCATAGACTGTGTTGCAATGTGTGTCAACGACGTTGCATGTGCGGGCGGCGAGCCCTTGTTTTTCCTTGATTATATAGCCTGCGGCAAGAATTATCCCGAAAAGATCGCTTCGATCGTAAAGGGTGTTGCAGAGGGCTGCGTGCAGGCCGGATGTGCTCTTGTGGGCGGCGAGACAGCCGAACATCCCGGACTTATGCCCGAAGACGAATACGATCTTGCGGGATTTTCGGTCGGAGTCGTTGAGAAAAAAGACCTCATCACGGGCGACGACATAAAGCCCGGCGATAAACTGGTAGCCATCGCTTCATCGGGAGTTCATTCAAACGGTTTCTCACTTGTGAGAAAGATATTTGACATGACCAAAGAGAGTTTAAACACATATTACGAAGAGCTTGGTGCAACGCTCGGCGAAACACTTATCGCTCCCACCAAGATATACGTTAAGGCACTTAAAAGCGTCAAGGACGCAGGTATCAGGGTTAAGGGATGCAGCCACATAACCGGCGGCGGTTTTTACGAAAACATCCCCAGAATGCTTCCCGACGGAGTGCTTGCAAGTGTCAACAAGGCAAGTTACACAGTTCCGCCCATCTTTAAGATGATGCAAAAGAAAGGTGATGTCTCCGAAGAAATGATGTACAACACCTTCAATATGGGCGTCGGAATGGTGCTTTGCGTTGATGCAAGGGATGTGGAGGCAACGATAGAAGCTGTAAGATCGGCAGGAGAGACCGCATGGGAACTTGGCGAGATCAAAGCCGGTGAGAAAGGCGTTGAAATATGTTAAGGATTGCCGTATGCGTATCGGGCGGAGGTACGAATCTTGAAGCCATATTCAAAAACATTGAAAACGGCACGATAGAAAATGCCGGGATAGTAAGGGTTATCAGTAACAACAAAAACGCCTATGCCCTTACACGTGCCGCCGATCACAATACGGAAGGCATATGCATATCTCCCAAGGATTTTGAAACAAGAGATGAGTTCAACGAAGCGCTCTTAAGGGGACTTAAGGAAGCTGATCCCGACCTTGTGGTGCTTGCGGGATTTCTGGTAAATGTTCCGGAGTGTGTTATCCGTGAATTTAAAAACAGGATCATAAACATCCATCCCTCGCTCATACCTTCTTTTTGCGGTAAGGGCTATTACGGACTTAAAGTTCACGAAGCGGTCCTTGCAAGAGGAGTGAAGGTTACGGGAGCCACGGTGCATTTCGTTGACGAAGGTATCGATACGGGTAAGATACTTGCCCAGAAAGCCGTTTCGGTAATGGACGGAGATACACCCGAAGTTTTACAGCGCCGTGTAATGGAACAGGCGGAATGGATAATACTTCCCGATATTATTTCAAAGATAGCATCCGGTGAGATAAAGATCGGATAGAGAGGATGATTATGAAAGTACTTGTGATCGGAAGCGGCGGAAGAGAGCACGCGATCGTGACGGCTGTCAAAAAATCGCCGAAAGTTACAAAGATCTACTGTGCACCGGGCAATGCCGGCATCGCAAAACTTGCCGAGCTTGTAAACATCGGCGTTATGGAATTTGAAAAACTTGCGGATTTCGCAGCCGACAATGCGATAGACCTTACCGTTGTGGGACCCGACGATCCGCTTGTGGGCGGGATCGTGGATGTATTTGAAGCACGCGGTTTAAGAGTGTTCGGACCCCGCAAAAATGCAGCCATTCTTGAGGGCAGCAAGGCCTTTTCCAAAGACCTTATGAAGAAATACAACATCCCTACCGCGGCATATGAGACATTTGACGATGCCGACAAGGCGATCGAATATCTTAAGACCGCAGATATGCCCATAGTATTAAAGGCTGACGGACTGGCTCTGGGTAAGGGCGTTTTAATATGTCAAAGCCTCGATGAAGCGATCGCGGGCGTTAAAGAGATAATGCTTGACAAGAAGTTCGGATCGGCAGGCAATAAGCTCGTTATCGAGGAATTCATGACCGGAAGAGAAGTATCGGTACTTTCCTTTGTTGACGGCAAGACCATCAAGACGATGTCTTCGGCTCAGGATCACAAGCGTGCAAAAGACAACGATGAAGGTCTTAATACCGGAGGAATGGGAAACTTCTCACCGAGTCCTTTCTATACCGAAGATGTCGACAAGTTCTGTCGTGAAAACATATATCAGAGGACCGTTGATGCGATGGCTTCTGAGGGACGTGAATTTAAAGGAGTCATTTTCTTTGGTCTCATGCTGACTCCGAAGGGACCGAGAGTACTTGAATTCAATGCCCGTTTCGGCGATCCCGAGGCACAGGTTGTTCTTACGAGATTAAAGAGCGACATCATAGATATATTTGAGGCATGTATTGACGGGACACTTGCCAACACCCCCGTCGAATTCGAAGATAATGCAGCGGTATGCGTAATACTTGCCAGTGACGGATATCCGCTTGAATATAAAAAAGGCTTTGAGATCACAGGTCTTGAAGCATTTGACGGCAAGGACGATTATTTCTGTTTCCATGCCGGCACCAAGTTTTCGGAAGATAAAAAAGTGCTTACCAACGGCGGAAGAGTGCTGGGTGTTACCGCAACCGCACCGACATTAAAAGAAGCCCGTGCCAAAGCGTACGAGGCTACGGAGTGGGTTTCTTTTGCCAACAAATACATGCGTACCGACATCGGTAAAGCGATCGATGAAGCTTAACAAGGAGAGGGCAATGAAAAACATCAAAACATTACTTAAAACGATACTGACCGTGATCGTAATGGGCATTGCATTTTCGCTGCTTCCCATAACCGCACTTGCGGACAATGCCAAGGCAACGGTAACCGTAGACGGAGCTTATATCCGTTCATCTGCGGGAACGGGTTCCGAGGTTATCGCAAGTGTCGTTAAAAACGACGTACTGGAGATCGTTTCGTCCACTACAGACTCGGCCGGAAATACCTGGTACAAAGTTGTGGTTGATGCCAAGACTTACGGATACATAAGATCCGACCTTGTATCCACCACGGGAGACGTTCCCAAGTCCGACAATTCCACTACTACCACGACGTCGACAACAACCTCGACCGATAACACGACGACAACATCGACAGACAATTCCACTACCACAACGACAAGTACGGCTCCCGAACCCAATGTGACTTCCGTAGAGCCCACAACTGCAGGGGTTCCCGCAACGGGCGGTGATTTTGTTGAAGTTGAGCCCATAGACGCGAAAGCCAATTCAAGCGTAAACGTTCGTAAAGGTCCTTCTACATCCACCGAAAGAGTCGGAAGCGTTGACGGCGGCATGATGGTCGTTGTACAGGGATATGAGACGGTAGGCAACGAGACATGGTATCTGATGACCTACAACTCAACTCTTACCGGATATATCAGAAGCGATTTCCTTACATTGAGCGGTGAACTCGTTGAGAAGGTTGAGCCCGAACCCGAGCCCGAACCCGAGCCGGAGCCCGAACCCGAACCTGAACCCGATCCGGTTTATCTTGATTATGAAGTAACTTATGAACTTGACGATAACGGCGATCCCGTCTGGTATCTTAACGACTATACCGAAGGTACCAAGAATTCGATAGATGAATTAAAGGCTGCCAAAAAGGAACTTCAGTCCACCAAGGAAACCTATGAAAAGCAGTTAAAAGGCAAAAAACTTGTAAATGTCATCCTTGTTGTACTGCTTATATTGCTTGTACTTGCGGCAGGCGTGGGATTCTTCCTGTTCAGGAGATTCTATTACGGATATGATGAGACCGAGGAGCCTGTTACCAGGTCGTCTTCAAGAGATTCGGAAAGCCGTTACGAAAGCTTCAAACCTACGAAGCCCTCATCCTCTTCACAGACAAGGTCTTCAAGAAGTTCTGACAACGAAGGCTTTAAGATAGAGACGATCGGAGGGAAAAAAGAAACCGGTTCTGTCAAAGCTACATCCGCCAACATTCAGGATTCAAAGCCCGTAGTACTTCCTGACGGACATGTACGTATGCCCGACGGTACCATCAAGAAAGCTGTTGTCGGAGTGAGACAGCCTGACGGAAGTCTTAAATTATCGGACGGACGCGTTAAACTTCCGGACGGCACGATCATAAGACCCGATTCGGGTGCTTCCCGTTCATCGGGCGGTATTTCATCGGTATCGGTTAAGGAGATACAAAGGCCCAGGCAGCAGAACTTCACTCCCGATGACGATGACATGGAATACGGATTTTTAAATCTTAATTCCGATTCCGACGAATAAGCAGACCGACAGGCGCCGCACAAAACGCGGCGCCTTTTTTATTGACACCGCCCACCTACTGTTATATATTCGATATAACAGGCACCGAGGGCAGAAACCATGATTTTTGAGATTGATTTTAACAGCACGGAAGCATTCTATATGCAGCTCAGGGATCAGATAATTCTGGGCATTGCCACAAGGGCCTTCTCGGAAGGGGAGGCGCTTCCGAGCGTGCGCAAACTTTCCGAAGATATCGGTATCAATATGCATACCGTCAACAAGGCATATACGGTCTTAAGGGATGAAGGATTTGTAAAGGTCGACAAACGTCGCGGCGTCGTGATAGCTGTTGACGCGGACCGCATAAGAGACATCGAAAGGTTCAGGAAAGAACTGTCGATCATACTTGCGCGTGCCGCCTGCAAGGGCATCGGACGCGAAGAGATACATATGCTTATCGATGAGATCTACGATGAATACAAAGGAGAAATCTAATGAAACTTCCGTATACATATAAAGCGGCTCAGGCACTTGAATTTGCTGCCGAGGAGTCCAGGAAACTCAAACATTACTATATCGGATGCGAACATGTGCTTCTGGGCCTCATAAGAGAGGGAAGCGGTGTCGCATACAACGTATTAACAGCTGCCGGCGTTACGTATGAAGGCGTACTTGAGCTCATCCATGACTTAACGGTAAGGGGCGACGGCACGATGTTAAGGGAACGTTCCGGTTTTACGCCAAAGACCGACAGGATGATAGAGCGTGCAGGCGAACTGGCCCACAAATATAACAGCGAAGCCATCGGAACGGAGCATCTCCTTCTTGCCATACTTGAAGACTCAACAAGTTCCGCCGTTCAGGTATTGATCGCACTTCGCAAAAATCCGCAGGCCATTTATATCGATACTCTTACCACAATGGGAATCGATGAATCCGTCATCCGCGATGAAGTCAAGAAGAGTAAAAAGAAAAAGGACGGAAGCTTCTTAAAACAGTATTCCAAGGATCTTACGGAACTTGCGCGTGAAGGAAAACTCGATCCCGTTATCGGACGTACCGATGAGATAGCCAGAGTCATCCAGATCCTTTCAAGACGTACCAAAAACAATCCCTGTCTTGTAGGTGAGCCCGGAGTAGGTAAGACGGCCGTTGTGGAAGGTCTTGCCACCAGGATCGTCAACAAGGAAGTTCCGCTCACGGTTCAGGGTAAAAAGCTCTTAACCCTCGATCTTTCGGGACTTGTGGCAGGTACAAAATACAGAGGCGAATTTGAAGAGCGTGTAAAGAGGCTCTTAAACGAAGTTATCGAGGACGGCAATATCATTCTTTTTCTCGATGAGCTTCATACGCTTATCGGAACGGGCGGTTCCGAGGGAAGCCTTGATGCCGCAAACATGTTAAAGCCCGCACTTTCAAGGGGCGAGATTCAGCTGATCGGTGCCACCACCATGACCGAATACAGAAAATACGTTGAAAAGGATGCGGCTCTTGAGAGACGTTTCCAGCCGGTTGAGGTTTCCGAACCTACCGAGGAAGAAGCGATCAGGATACTTAACGGTATCGCACATAAATACGAGGAACACCATAACGTTAAATATACCGCCGAGGCACTTGAGGCTGCGGTACATCTTTCAAGCCGTTACATAAACGACAGATATCTTCCCGACAAAGCCATCGATCTGATGGATGAAGCCGGAGCTGCGGTAAGAGTCAAGAATCTTGATAAGCCCGATAAAACCGCCGAGATACGCGAAGAGATCTCAAAGCTTGAACTCCAGATCGCAAGGAGTGTCAAGATCGAAGCTTACGATCAGGCTGTGGAACTTCGCCACAAACAGGACAAGCTCATCAAAAAGCTTGAATCGATAGAACGCCGCGACAGTAAGGCCGGCGAGGGAGCGGTCTGCGAAGTCGGTGAAGAGAACATCGCCGATGTGGTTGCGATGTGGACCAAAGTTCCCGTCAAGAAGTTAAAAGAAAAAGAATCCGACAGACTCCTTAAACTCGAGGACACCCTTCACAAACGTGTTATCGGTCAGGAGGAAGCCGTTACGAGCATAGCCCGCGCCATGAGGCGTCAGCGTGTGGGACTGCAAGACCCCAACCGCCCGATAGGTTCTTTCCTGTTTTTGGGACCTACGGGTGTAGGTAAGACCGAACTTTCAAAAGCCCTTGCTGAGGCAATGTTCGGATCGGAAAATGCGCTCATAAGAGTTGACATGTCAGAGTACATGGAGAGCCATTCGGTTTCCAAACTCATCGGTTCCCCTCCCGGTTATGTGGGATTTGACGACGGCGGACAGCTTTCGGAGCGTGTAAGGCGTAATCCCTACAGCGTTGTACTGTTTGACGAAGTTGAAAAGGCACACCCCGATGTGTTCAATATTCTTCTTCAGGTGCTTGATGACGGTCATATCACCGATTCAAAGGGCAGGAAGGTCAACTTCAAGAACACGATCATCATCATGACATCAAATGCCGGTGCCCAGAGGATCGTGGATCCCAAGAATCTCGGATTTACGTCAAAAAGCGATGCAAACAGGGATTACCTTAAGATGAAAGATGCGGTGCTTGAAGAAGTCAAAAAGATGTTCAAGCCCGAATTTATCAACAGAATAGACGAAATGATCGTATTCCATCAGTTAAGCCACAAGAATCTCGAAGATATCTGTACGCTTCTTGCGGGCAATCTGGTAAAGAGATGCCGCGAGCAGATGGACATACATATCACTTTCTCAAAGACTTTGAAAGATTATATCGTGGACAATTTCTCGGATGCCAAGATGGGTGCGCGTCCCATCAAGCGTGCGATCCAGTCGTTTGTGGAAGACCCGCTTTCCGAGGAGATATTGCGTAAAAATATCCGTCCCGGAGACAGGGTAACGGCTTCGGTCAAGGATAAAAAGGCAGTCTTTAACGTAAAGAAAGATAAAGGACCGGGTAATGGCAAAAACTAAGACAGTTTTCTTTTGCACTTCATGCGGATATGAATCGTCCAAATGGATGGGACAGTGTCCGGGCTGTAAGGAGTGGAACACTTTTTCCGAGGAACCCGTAAAGATCACAAAAAGCGGTTCGGCAGCATCAAAGTCTGCCGGGAGTGCTTCAGAACCGGTGCTTCTTAAAGACATCTCGGTCGACGAGGCGGAAAGGATATCTTCGGGCTCAGCCGAATTCGACAGAGTTCTCGGAGGCGGTATAGTTGCGGGATCTTTGGTGCTGATCGGAGGAGATCCGGGAATAGGAAAGTCGACGCTTCTTTTGCAGGTTGCGGGAGATATATCCGCAAAC